>Ga0102953_1002358_pt1 | contig 11258 bp, 11 predicted proteins | sample SalPon2A_C_D2_MG_FD_78509 | JGI IMG/M metagenome (GOLD analysis project Ga0102953, IMG submission 78509) | Soil microbial communities from South San Francisco under conditions of wetland restoration - Salt Pond MetaG R2A_C_D2_MG | ecosystem: Environmental > Terrestrial > Soil > Wetlands | place... | reverse complement strand
CGGGGGCAAGCAGAATGGAATCGTCTTCCACGACGGTACCCTTGCCGAGGGAATGCAAGTCGCCATCGATGCCGTGAAGCATGGACACCGGGAGATGATCGAGGGATGGAAAAGGCGGTAAGGAGCTACAGCTACCGAGGCCCGGTCGGGGCGACCTCTCCGGCCGGTCGGGCGCTGTCCGAGGCGCTCGACCTTGTCATGGAGGGACGGTCACCCTATCCAGACAAGTCCACTTTCATAGATGCCGACAAGCCTGAGACGAACCGAGAGGTCAGGGGCGCGGCCAGGGAAGGTCAACACGCGGTCGTCGTCTCGCCGGGCGGCGGCACCCGCGTCATGTCCCCTGAGGAGGTTCTTGCCGAGGACCACGACGCGGCTTGACGCGCTGGGTTCGCCGGCCGCTCCGTCCGGCTCGCCCGGGCACGACTATCCTCAAACGTCAGCGATGAGCGGCGCGAATTCCGACATAGTCGTGATGAAGTTCGGTGGCACCTCGGTCGCCGGCGCGGAGGAGATCAAACGGGCCGCGCGGCGGATCGTCGGCGCGCGCGAGGCCGGCAACCGGGTGGTCGCGGTGCTCTCGGCGCGCGGCAAGACGACCGACGAGCTGGTCGCGCAGGCGCTGGAGATCTCCGAGCGGCCGGTGGCGCGCGAGATGGACATGCTGCTCTCGACCGGCGAGCGGATCTCCTGCGCGCTTGCCGCGATGGCGATCCACGACATGGGCCATGAAGCGATCTCGCTGACCGGCTCGCAGGCCGGGATCGTCACCGACTCCTCGCACACGCGGGCGAAAATCATCGACGTTCGCGCCGAGCGCATCCGCGAGATGCTGGAGAAGGACCGGATCGTCCTCGTCGCCGGCTTCCAGGGCGTCTCCACCGACAGCCACGACGTCACCACGCTCGGCCGCGGCGGCTCCGACACGACCGCCGTCGCGCTCGCGGCGGCGCTAGACGCCGCCGTCTGCGAGATCTACACCGACGTCTCGGGCATTTTCAGCGCCGACCCGCGGATCGTCCCCGACGCGCGCAAGCTGCCGTTCGCCTCCTACGAGGAGATGCTGGAGATGTCGGCCTCGGGGGCGAAGGTGCTGCAGCTTCGCTCGGTCGAGTACGCGCGCAACAACGGCGTGCGGATCCACTGCCGCAGCAGCTTCGAGGAGGGGCCAGGTACCCTCGTGGTCAGCGAAGCCGAGAGCGAGAAGGAGACCGTGGAGCAACCGTTCGTAACCGCAGTGACCCATTCCGACGGCGAGGCGCGCGTCACGCTGACCGGCCTGCGCGACGAGCCGGGCGTCGCCGGGCGGATCTTCACCGCGCTCGCCGACGCCGGGATCAACGTCGATGTGATCATCCAGAACGAGCCGGTGGGCGACGACGCGCTGGCCGACCTCTCGTTCACCGTCGACCGCTCCGACCTGGCCGCGGCGACTGACACGATCTCCGCCCTCGACGTCAGCCAGGGTGTGCGCAGCGAAGAGCGGATCGGCAAGGTCTCGATCGTCGGCGCCGGCATGCGCTCCCACCCGGGCGTCGCCGCCAAGGTCTTCGCGGTGCTCGGCGACGAGCGGATCAACATCGAGATGATCTCCACCTCGCCGATCAAGATCTCATGCGTCATCTCCGCCGACCGCGTCCCCGACGCGGTGCGCGCGCTGCACAGCGCCTTCGAACTCGGCGCCGGCGCCGTCAAGGCAGAGGACCCGATGGGCGACCAGCACCGTCCCGCTGTGGGCAGCTGAGCACCGTCATACTCGGCAGATGACGGGCGATGGATACAGGGTCGGCGTGCTGGGCGCGACCGGGCTGGTCGGGACGACGATCCTCGACCTGCTGGCGAGCCGCAGATTTCCGCTCTCCCAGGTCGTCCCCTTCGCCTCCGAGCGCTCGGCCGGCAAGGCGATCGAGTGGGGGGAAGAGGAGCTCGAGGTCCAGGCGCTGAGCGAGGACTCGATCCAGGGGCTCGACATCGTCCTCTCCTCGGCCGGCGGCGCGGTCAGCGCCGAGTGGACGCCGAAGCTGGTCGAGGCCGGCGCGGTCGTCGTCGACAACACCAGCTACTGGCGCATGCACGACGAGGTGCCGCTGGTCGTCGCCGAGGTCAACCCCGACGACCTCGCCGCTCACAAGGGCATCATCGCCAACCCCAACTGCTCGACCATGCAGATGGTCGTCGCGCTGAAGCCGCTGCACGACGCGGCGGGAATCGAGCGCCTCGTGATCTCGACCTACCAGGCCGTCTCCGGCACCGGCAAGGCGGCGATCGACGAGCTGCGCGAGCAGTCGCGGGCGGTGCTCGACGGCGGCGAGCCGGAGGCCTCCGTCTACCCGCACCGGATCGCCTTCAACGCGCTGCCGCAGGCCGGCAGCTTCGCCGACGGCGACGACCACACCGACGAGGAGCGCAAGCTGATCAACGAGACCCGCAAGATCCTCGGCGACGCGGCGATCCGGGTCAGCGCGACCTGCGTGCGGGTGCCGGTCGTCACCGGCCACTCCGAGGCGGTCAACGTCGAGACCCGCGAGCCGCTGGAGCCCGAGCGCGCCCGCGAGCTGCTCGCCGCGGCCCCGGGCGTCACCGTGCTCGACGACCCCGGCGCCGGGCGCTACCCGATGGCGGTCGAGGCCGCGGGCCGCGACGACGTCTTCGTCGGCCGCATCCGCCGCGACCCCGGCAACGAGCGGGCGCTCGACCTCTGGGTCGTCTCCGACAACCTGCGCAAGGGCGCCGCGACCAACACCGTCCAGCTCGCCGAGCTCTTGATCGAGCGCGACCTGCTCGGCTGACTCAGTTCAGCGGGTCGGTCCAGCGCAGTCCGTCGAACCGCGCGAAGTCGTTGTCGTGAGAGCAGAGTTCGGCGCCGTGCTCGATCGCAAGTGCTGCCAGATGGGCGTCGCTCGTCAGGTTGCCGCCGGTGCTACCGATCGACTCGAGCAATTCGCGCAGGTGGGTTGCGTGACGATCGCTTGGATGGACGACCGTGGCGACCGGCGCGCCGAGCCAACTGTCGACGTACTCAAACGCCCCGGCCGTCGAGAGTGGGCTCGAAAAGGCAGCCGGGCTGGTCGAGATGCGGATAAAGCCGACCAGGGCCAGCCAGGCGAAGCCAACTTCCTCGGTGCCCGATAACGCCTCCTCGAGCCAACTCCGGGCTCGCGCGCAGTGAGGCGAGGACTCATCCGTCGTGTAGACGAGCAGGTTGACGTCGGGCAGCTTCACTTGCCGAGGCGCATCTTGCGAATCGTCTCGGCGTCCTCGATTTCGCCCGCGAGCTGAAGGGCCTTGACCAAGTTGACGCCGGGCTTGACTTCCAGGTTCTGGGGAGGCGGAAGCTTGTAGGGCTTCGCCTGCGCCTCGCCCCGCTCGAACCCCCGCCGCACGCTGCTGTTCAAGGCCTCCTTGAACGAGATGCCGCGATCACGTGCTGTTTCCTTCAGCCTTGCCGCGACATCTGGATCGAGCGTGACCGTCGTCCGCATGGAGGCATCATAGCATCAACATAGATGCTGTCATGATGCCTTTCAGTCGCCCAGGTCCTCCGCCAGCACGCCGAAGCGGCTGACCAGCTCGCAGAAGAAGTCGTGGCGGGTGACGATCGCGTGTACCTTGCCGCCGGTCGCGATCGGGACGATCAGCACCCGGTGGTGGAGGAAGAGCTCGGCCAGCTGGGTGTCGGAGTAGTCGTCCTCGACCAGCACGTGGTCGGTCGTCAGCCAGTGGCGGATCGGCTGCTCGGCACAGTTGGAGCGGCGCTCGATCGTCTCATCGACCGAGCGCGAGACCATCGCCGCAGAGGCCAGGTCGCCCATGTAGCCGGGGAAGAGCGCCGCCATGAACTCGCGCTCGCCGAAGATCCCGGCGAAGCTGCCGTCCTTCTCCACCGCCGGCAGCGCGGGCAGGCTGTGGTCGATCACCCGGCGCGCCGCCGGGCCGATCAGCTCGTCGGCGTCGAGCGGCTCTATCTCGCGCAGGGTCTGCTTGACGATCGAGTCGGGCATGCGGTTCCTCCTCAGGTATCCGTCATAGGGCTATGTACCGGATTGCGATGTAGGCCGTGGCGATGGCGATCGAGAGGACGGTCGCCGGCAGCCCGACCTTGAGGAAGGCGATGAAGCCGATCGGGGTTCCCGCCCGTTCGGCCATCCCGGCCGCGGCCACGTTGGCGGCGGCGGCGATCATCGTCGCGTTGCCGCCGAAGCAGGCGCCCAGCGCCAGCGCCCACCAGTAGGCGTCGTCCCCGCCCGTCCCGGCCGTCTGCTGGAGGTCCTTGACCACCGGGATCATCGCCGTCGTGAAGGGGATGTTGTCGACCACGCCGGAGCCGAGCGCCGCGACCCAGGTGATCCCGATCAGCTCGGCGGTGCGGCCACCGCCGGTGACGTCCTTGACCGCGGTCGCGATGTGCTCGATCGCCCCGGTCGCCTCCAGCGCCCCGACCATGACGAACAGCGCGATGAAGAAGAAGAGCGTCGTCCACTCGATGCTGGAGAGCGCCTCCTCGAGGTCGATCCGCGTCACCATCAGCCCCACGGCGGCGCCCGCCAGCGCCACGGTCGCCGGCTCGATGTGCAGCGCCTGGTGGGCGAAGAAGGCGAGCACGGTGAGCAGCAGCACCGGCCCGGTGCGGCGCAGCTCGGCGGCGTCGCGGATCGAGGCGCGAGCGTTCAGCTCCATCACCGACTTGCGGTTGCGCTCCTCGACCTGGAGCCGTTTGCGGAAGAAGAGGTAGAGCAGCGGGATCACGGCGGCAAAGGTGACGATCACCACCGGGGCCAGGTTGGCGATGAAGGCGTTGAAGCTGAGCCCGGTGGCGCCGGCGATGATGATGTTCGGCGGGTCGCCGATCAGCGTCGCCGTGCCGCCGATGTTCGACGCGATCACCTCGATGATCAGCAGCGGCACAGCCTCGATGTCGAGCGCGTCGGCGAGCAGGAAGGTGATCGGCGCGATCAGCAGGATCGTCGTCAGGTTGTCGAGGAAGGCGGAGAGCAGCGCGGTCGTACCCGCGAGGCTCATCGTCACCGCGAAGGATTTCCCGCCCGAGAGCTGGCCGGCGCGGATCGCGACGAAGTCGTAGACGCCGGTCTGCTGGGTCAGGTAGACGAGGATCATCATCCCGGTCAGCAGCCCGATCGTGTTGAAGTCGACGGACTCGATCGCCTGCTCCTGGGAGAAGTCGCCGACGAACAGCACGACGATCGCCGCGCCGAGCAGCGCCACGTTCGTGCGGTGCATCTTCTCGCTGGCGATGATCGCCAGCACGATGAGGAAGGTCGCTACGGCGACGGCCATTCGCGCCGCAGTCTATGGACGAGGCCGGGCCTAGGCGGGGGCGCCGGCGGTCAGCCGCTCCTCGACCCACTTGGTCGAGGCGATGTGCTTGCTCATCCCGAGCTGCTTCGGCTCGGCGCCGAGCGCCAGGCCGACCAGCTGGGGCAGGTGCAGGACGGCGAGGCCGAGGTCGCGGTTGACGACCTTCGCCGCGTCCGGCTGCTGCATGTCGAGGTTCAGGTGGCAGAGCGGGCAGGGGGTGACCAGGCAGTCGGCGCCGGCGTCGATCGCGTCGCCGACATGGGTGCCGGCCTGGCGCAGCGAGGTTTCTTTGTTCATCGTGATCACCGGGAAGCCGCAGCACTTGCGGGCGCCGTCGTACTCGACCACCTCGCCGCCGAGGGCCTCGATCACCTTCTCCAGGTAGATGTCGCGGTCGGGGTGCTCGTCATAGCCGAGCCGCTCCTTCGGGCGGACGACGTAGCAGCCGTAGAAGGGGCCGACCCGCAGGCCGGAGAGTGGCCGCACGACCTGCTCGGCCAGCCGGTCGAGACCGTAGTCCTCGACCAGCAGCCAGAGGAAGTTCTTGTTGGTGAAGCCGTCCTTGCCCTTGACGTACTCGAGCCCCTGACCGGAGAGCGCCTCGTTGATGTGGGCGCGGTAGGCCGAGTCGGCGTCGAGCCGCTGCTGGCACTCCGACTGGGCGCCCTGGCAGGTCGAGCAGATGTTCATCATCGCCAGCCCGGTCTGCTGGGCGAGCGCGAAGGTGCGGGCGTTGAGCGTGTCGGCGAGCTCCTGGTTGTGCTCGGCGATCACGCCGGCGCCGCAGCAGTTGGCGCGGTCGAGTTCGACCAGCTCGATGCCGAGCTTCTCGGCGGTGAACGCCATCGAGCCGTGCAGCTCGGTGGTGAAGCCGCGCGAGACGCAGCCGGGCCAGTAGGCGAGCTTCATACCTTCTCCTCCGTCTCGGTCTCGTCGGGCTCGGGCTCGACGTCCTCCTCGCCCTGGATGTAGATGTTGAATTCCTCGCGGTGCTCCTCGGCGTGCTTGTAGATCGCCTTGACCTCGTCCTGGGCGGTGCCGGGAAGCTTCGGGTGGACGCCGGGGATCAGCTTCGACAACGAGCGGGCCTTGCCGCTCTTGATCGCGCGCAGCACCGTGGGCAGCGACTTGCCGAGGCCTTCGAGCGCGCTCCTGGTCGGTTTCAGCTTGCCTTTGACCCCGGGCGCGTAGGACTCCTGCTGGAGCAGCGCCTCGTCCAGCGTCCCCTTCTTCTCGATGATCTTGACGAAGGCGAGCTCGTGGTTGTGGCCGTTGTGGGGGTCGTCGATGCCCTCCTCGCCGGCCTTGCGGCGCAGGCGCATGATCTGGTCCATCGGCGCGACGCCCTTCGGGCAGGCGTCGATGCAGCTGAAGCAGTGGGTGCAGTCGTAGATCCCGTGCGGGTCCTCGGCCAGGTCGTGCAGGCGCTCCTTGGTCTCGGCGTCGCGCGGGTCGCCGACGAAGCGGTAGGCCTTGGCCAGCGCCGCCGGGCCGATGAAGTCGGGGTCGGCCTCCATCGAGAGGCAGGAGGAGACGCAGGCGCCGCACTGGATGCAGGCCATCGACTGGGTGATGTCGAGCATCGATTCCGGCTCGACGATGTACTCGCGCTCGGGCGGCTCGCCGTGCGGCAGCAGCCACGGGGTGACGCGGCGGATCTTCTCCCAGTGGGTCGACTCCATGTCGGTGATCAGGTCCTTGATCACCGGCATGTTGCCCATCGGCTCGACGACGATCGTGCTGTCGCCGTCGCCGACGCTCGCCTGCTTCTCGGCCAGCTCCTGGGCCTCGCCGATCTGGGTCTTGCAGCCGAGCCCGGACTGGCCGTTGATCTTCATCCCGCAGGAGCCGCAGATCGCCGCCCGGCAGGAGCAGCGCACCGAGAGCGAGCCGTCGTCGCGGTCTTTGGCCTGGAGGATGCCGTCGAGGACGGAGAGCGAGGGATCGAGGTCGACCTTGAACTCCTCCCAGTAGGGGCCCTCGCTCGTCTCCGGCTGGTAACGGCGGACTTTCAGCGTGTACTCGGCCATCTAGCGTCGTCCTCTCAGTACTTGCGCTCTTCGGGTTCCCACTGGGTGATCGTCACCTCTGAGTATGAGACGTCCGGCCCCTCTTCCCCCTGCTGGAGGTCGATGTGCTTGAGCCACTCCTCGTCGTTGCGCTCCGGGAAGTCGGTCCTGTACTGGGCGCCGCGGCTCTCCTTGCGCTCCAGCGCGGCGACGCAGGAGCACTCGGCGTTGTCGAGCATGTAGCCGAGCTCGATCGCCGCCAGCATGTCCTGGTTGAAGATGCTGCCCTTGTCGTCGATGTAGGCCGACTCGGCCTCCTGCTTGAGCCGCCGCACGGTCTCCAGCGCCTGCTGGATGCCGGCCTCGTCGCGGAACACGGCGACATGCTTGTCCATCGCTTCGCCCAGCTCGAGCTTGATCTCCGAGACGCGGCGGCCGGAGCCCTTCTCCCGCGCGGCGATCGACTCGATCTGGTCCTGCTCGGCCTCGAGCACGCGCTGGCTGGGGCGCGAGCCCTCCGTCCGCTTGGCGCGCGCCGCGGCGTCGGCGCCGGAGCGACGGCCGAAGATCAGCGTGTCGAGCAGCGAGTTGGCGCCGAGCCGGTTGCCGCCGTGGACCGAGACGCAGGCGGTCTCGCCGGCTGCGTAGAGGCCGGGGACCTCGGTGCGCCCGTCGACGTCGGTCTTGATCCCGCCCATCGTGTAGTGGTTGCCGGGCTTGATGTGGATCGGTTCGCGGGTGATGTCGACCCCGGCGAAGTCCTTGCCGACGAGGACGATCTCGCGCAGCGCCTCGTGGACGCGCTTCTTCGGCACCACGGTGATGTCGAGCGCCACGGTGCCGTCGGGGAAGCCGCGGCCCTCGTTGATCTCGGTCTGCTCGGCGCGTGAGACGACGTCGCGCGAGGCGAGCTCCATCTTGTTCGGCGCGTAGCGCTCCATGAAGCGCTCGCCCTTCGCGTTGAGCAGGTGGGCGCCCTCGCCGCGGGCGCCCTCGGTGATCAGGAAGCCCTTGCCCGCGAGCGTCGTCGGGTGGTACTGGATCATCTCCATGTCCATCAGCTTGGCGCCGGCCCGGTAGGCCATCGCGATCCCGTCGCCGGTGCAGATCAGCGCGTTGGTCGTCGGCTTCCAGACCTGGCCGTTGCCGCCGGTGGCGAGGATCACCGACTTGGCGGAGAAGAGCTGCATCTCGCCGTCAGCGACGTTGCGGGTGACGACGCCGCAGCACTCGCCGTTCTCGTCGAGGGCGAGCGCGGTGCAGAACCACTCCTCGTAGCGGGCGACCGTCTCGGAGTGCTTCATCAGCTGCTCGTAGAGCACGTGCATGATCGCCTGGCCGGTGATGTCGGCGACGTAGTAGGTGCGGGCGGCGGAGGCGCCGCCGAAGGCGCGGGTGCCGAGCTTGCCCTCCGCGTCGCGGTGGAAGGTGACGCCGAGGTGCTCGAGGTGGAGGATCTCCTCCGGCGCCTCTTCGCACATGATCGAGATCGCGTCCTGGTCGCCGAGGTAGTCGGAGCCCTTGACCGTGTCGTAGGCGTGCGACTCCCAGGAGTCCTCCGGGTTGAGCGCCGCGTTGATCCCGCCCTGGGCGGCGTTGGAGTGCGAGCGCACGGGGTGGACCTTGGAGAGGATCCCGACCGACACGCCCTGCTCGGCGGCGGCCAATGCGGCGCGCTGCCCTGCCAGGCCGGCGCCGATTACCAGTACGTCATGCGTAGGCACGGGCGCGGACTCTATAGATGCGAAATCCGAGCACGCAGTCGGATTTCAAACATCCCGCCGACGGGCCTATTTCCCACGATATAGGTGGCAAATAGGCCCGTCGGCCGCTAGAACCAGTTGGTGTCGAGGCGGCGGATCGCGGCCTCGGTGAGGCGGATGCCGTCGGCGACGGTGTCGAAGTCGACGTTCTCGGCGAGGTCGTGCCACCAGTGGTAGTTGGCGGGCTGCTTGAGGTCGGTGCAGCTCGCCAGCACCGCGGTCGGGTAGCCGGCCGCCAGCGGCTCGAGCCCGTCGGTGCCGTTGCGCAGGCGCAGGTTGGGGAAGAGGTGGATCCCGAGCTCCTCCGCCAGGCCGTCCATCAGGGCGAGGGCGCGCGGCGTGTACTCGCGCATCTTCAGGAAGCCCTCGCCGCGCAGGACGAGCAGGTGCGGCGAGCCGAGCGTCTCGAGGCAGAGGAAGAAGCTGCTCTCGCGCGGCAGCTCGCCGAAGTGGCGCTCGCCGTACGCCTTGATCCCCTCGCTGAAGGACTCCTCCGAGCCGACCGAGAGCAGGACGACGCGGGTGCTCTGCGGCGGCTCGGCGAGCAGCCGCTCGGCCAGCGCCAGCAGGGCGACGACCGCGGTGCCGTTGTCGTTGGCGCCGGGGACGACGTCGCGGGCGCCGATCTCGGTCATTGCCGCCGCCGAGCCGAGCCCGAAGAGGACGCCGAGCCGCGAGAGCAGGCGACGGCCGGTCAGCGCGCCGAGCGCCGAGAGCACCGGGCCGGCCAGCACCGGCGCCATCAGCGGCGGGCTGGTGTCGCCGCGCTCGATCAACCCCAGCCGGTCGGCGATATGGGGGAGCTCGGGATGGAAGACGAGGCCGGAGTGGGCGGCGTCGTGGTGGGCGATCAGGACGACCGTGCGCTCGGCGTCGGTCGGGCCGAGCTCGCAGACGACGTTGTAGGTGGTGCGGCGCGGGAGCAGGCGGCGGATCAGCCGCTTGCCGGGCGGGAAGTCGGTCGCCATCCCCGCCGCCGCGGCGCCGCCGAGCGCGCCGCCGAGCAGCCGGCGGCCACGCAGGCCGAGGATCCCGCCCAGCGCGCCGAGCGCGGCGCCGATGCCGAGCGGCCACCAGTAGGTGCCGTGCGCCGGCTCGGCCTCGATCCGCGCCTCGGCGCCGAGCTCGCCGAAGCGCGCGACCAGCCACTCGGCCGCCCGCCGCTCGCCCTCCGACGCCGAGGGGCGCTCGATCCGCTCCAGCTCCTCCAGCCAGGCCCGCAGCCGACCTTTGTCCGCCAATGCCATCGGCCCGCGACCTTAGAGGCTTACCATTGGCAGATGCTCGGCGGCAAGCCGATAACGCTGTTCCACGTGCGCGGCATCCGCATCGCCGTGGACTGGTCCTGGTTCTTCGTCCTCTTCCTCGTCATCCTCTGGGCCTCGAACTTCTACAGCGAACTGCTGGGGGAGAGCGGCTCCGCGACGACGCCCTTCCTGCTGGCGCTGGCCACCGCCGTCGGCTTCTTCGGCTCGATCGTCCTGCACGAGCTCGGGCACGCCTTCGTCGCCCTGCGTAACGGCATCGGCATCTCCAGCATCCAGCTCTGGATCTTCGGCGGGATGGCGCGGATGACTCGCGAAGCGGAATCGCCGCGAACCGAATTCCAGGTCGCGGTCGCCGGCCCGCTGGTCACCCTGGCGCTCGTGGCCGGGCTGGCCGCGATCGGCGTCGCCGCCGCTGGCTGGCACGACTTCAGCCAGGCCGCGCTGGTCGAGAGCAGCGCCTCGACCTCGGGCGTGCTGGCGATGGTCGCCTGGCTGGCGATGATCAACTTCCTCGTCCTCGTCTTCAACCTGCTGCCGGCCTTCCCGATGGACGGCGGCCGGATCGTCAGGGCGGTCGCCTGGTGGCGCACCGGCAACCGCACCTCGGCGACCCGCTTCGCCGCCAACCTCGGCCGTATCTTCGGCTACCTCTTCGTCGCCGCCGGCATCCTGCTCGCCTTCGACGGCTACGTGTTCGGCGGCGTCTGGCTCGCGCTGATCGGCTTCGTCGTCAACGGCTCCGCCAGGGCCGCCACCGCCCAGACGACGATCACCGGCGGGATCAGCAAGCTGCAGGTCTCCGACGTCATGGACCGCGAACCGGTGACGATTCCCGACGAGCTGACGGTCGAGCAGGCCCTCGACGAGTACTTCCTCCGCTACCGCTGGCCCTGGTTCCCGGT
>Ga0102953_1002357_pt1 | contig 11261 bp, 10 predicted proteins | sample SalPon2A_C_D2_MG_FD_78509 | JGI IMG/M metagenome (GOLD analysis project Ga0102953, IMG submission 78509) | Soil microbial communities from South San Francisco under conditions of wetland restoration - Salt Pond MetaG R2A_C_D2_MG | ecosystem: Environmental > Terrestrial > Soil > Wetlands | place... | reverse complement strand
GGCGAATACGCCGGTGTCGGCTTCATACAGGGTGTTGTCGAGGTCGATGACGGCCAGATCGAAGGGCATGCATCAACGCTAGCCCGCCTTGCATGTCATGGAAATGTCAGGCTTGCGCTTCTTCCCTGTGCCGGTCATTTTTTCGGGCATGGGAAAACAGTCGAAAAGCAAGGCGAAACGCAAGACCTCGGCATGGTATCAGCGGCATGCCAGCGACCCGCATGTGAAGCGTGCGCAGGCCGAGGGGCTTCGTTCACGCGCGGCCTTCAAGCTCACCGAGATACTCGACAAGCATCAACTGACGGTGAAGCGCAATGCCGCGATCGTTGATCTGGGTTGTGCGCCGGGTTCGTGGTGCGAGGAGTTGGCACGGCGAGTCGGTGAAACCGGGCTGGTGATCGGCGTGGACTTGTTGGAGATGCAGCCGATCAGCGGTGTACGCTTCATTCAGGGCGATTTCACCGAGGCTGAAACCCTGGCGAAGGTGAAGGCAGAGGTCGGCGAGCGGCGCGTGGACATGGTGGTGTCCGATATGGCGCCGGAAATGAGCGGCAACAAGCTGGTGGATCAGGCGCGCACCATCGGGCTTAACGACGAAACCCTGAGCTTTGCGGTCAATCACCTGCGCGAAGGCGGCAACCTGCTGCTCAAGACCTTCATGGGAGACGGCTTCGATGCCTTCCGCAAGGAAATGAACGGATGGTTCGCCTCGGTGAAGGTGGTCAAGCCGGCGGCCAGCCGTAAGTCGTCCAGTGAAATCTATCTGCTTGGAACGGGGTTCCGCCGCTCGGCCTGAGATGGAAGGGGGAAGGTGAACAAGCCTCCTAATGTTTCGACTTGTTCATGCTGCGGATGACCTCGCCCATGCTGCGCAGGATGAAGGCCATCAGCTTCATTGTGACATCCGCATGGTTTTGCATCAGCCAGTGAAACTTTTCGCAGGACAGGCTATACAGCTCGCACGGTGTTTCGGCGTAGACGCTGGCCCCCGCCGGTTCGTCGCCGAAGAAGCTGATTTCGCCGAAGGTGCGGTTTTTCTTGCTGATGCCGAGTGTCACTTCCTTATCGCCGACTTTGCGGACCACGCGCAGGCTTCCCGAGCGCAGCAGGTAGAGGTCGTGCAGCGAGGTGCCCTGATGGATAATCGGCATGTCGCGCTCAAGGAATTCAATGGAGAAGGCTGTCTCCAGTGCTGTTCTTTGTTCCTCTCCGACGGGATCGATACGCAACTCCCTGGCCAGCCATTCGATGTTAAACTGCATATCACCCTCCTGTGGGCATATCCTAGCCGAAAAAACAGTTGTCCGGCGAAGTCTGATTAGGAGCCCGATCCATGCGTGTTGTCCGGCGCATCTTTCATTGTCGCTTAATCTTGTGCGACGCTTACATCTTATGCTAAATTCCGCTGAGCAGTTTACTTCAAGCAGGGAGATGCAGGCCATGGCAGACGATTTCGAGCATGACGGAAAGCGCGAGGGTAAGGTCGAAAGGACCATCAAGACGCGCAACGATGTCTTCGAGGGTACGGGTTATAAAAAGCAGAACAATGCGTTACGCATGGTGCTGTTCTACCTGACCTGTGCCCTGGTGCTGGTTCTGGCCTCCTACGGCGGCCTGTTTTTCGAGAAGGGCAACCTGCATGATGGCGTACTGCAGAATGATGCCGAGATGCTGACCGATGGCATCAACTTCGAAAAAACCAATCGCACGATCCTGGCCCAGATGCCCGGTATTCTCGATACCGTTACCAAGGATCCCAACGACAAGTACTCGGCCTCGATGGATGTGGTGGTGAACAGTCCGAAGCTGCAGGTGAGCACCGATAACCTGGTGGACCTGCTGATCAAGGGCGGCTTCGTGGTGAAGACGATGGACGGCCTTGAATTCACTGATTTCAGCTGGAAGACGGCCAACTGGTCGTACAGCCACCTTTCGGTGATCATGACCAGCAAGGAGCATCCTGATCGCGTGCTGACCCTGAATATTGCCAAGGATGGCAGCCTGCTGATCTGGCGTGTGGTCGGTGCGATCATGTCCAGGCCGCTGATCGATCAGTTGCTCTCCTGATTCCCCCTGTTTGACGATACGAGGCCGGCTGTTGCCGGCCTCTTTTTTTGTGCTCCGGCACGGATAGTCTGGGTCCATGCGCCTGTTTGCCGCCCTTGAGGTTCCCGAAGATGTTTGCGATGAGATTGCCGCGTGGTGGAGTGCTGCCAGCGTTCACCTGCCGCCAGGTGAGTGGCGCGATGTACCCAGACGCAACTGGCACCTGACCCTGGCCTTCTACGGCGAGGTCGGCGGCACTGAAATGGACGACCTGGCCGAGGCATTGGCCGAATGCGCGCAGGGAACGGCACCACTGAGCCTGCAAAACGCGGGCTGGGGGGTGTTCCCGAGACCGGCCCGGCCGCGCGTGTTCTGGGCCGGTATAGAGAGTCCGGAAAGGGGGCCCGGAAGGACACAAGACCTTAAACATCTTGCCCGTTGTTGCCGTCATGCGGGGCGTGTTACGCTTCGCAAACATACCGCCAAATCAGAACCGTTTCGCGGCCATATCACACTCGCCCGCGCTGTTCCCGAAGCCTCGCCGCTAGCCGCTGAACTCTGGCAGGAACTGCCGGATGCGCCGGTTCTGACATGGAGCGCATATACGCTGGCTCTGTATGCCTCGCAGCTCAGGCCGCAGGGCCCGCGCTACCGGTTGGTGGAAGCATTTGAACTCAAGGGGAATCATCATGTCCGATAAATCCAAGGCTCTGGATAGCGCCTTAAGCCAGATTGAACGCCAGTTCGGCAAGGGGACCGTCATGCGCCTCGGCGAGCAGGCACACGTTTCCGTTGATGTCATCCCCAGTGGTTCGCTGGCGCTGGATGTCGCGCTCGGTGTGGGCGGGTATCCGCGCGGCCGCGTGATCGAGATTTACGGTCCGGAATCCTCCGGCAAGACCACCCTCGCGCTACATGCTGTGGCCGAGGCCCAGAAGAAGGGCGGCACCTGCGCCTTTGTCGATGCCGAGCATGCGCTTGACCCTGTGTATGCCGAAAAACTCGGTATCAACGTGGACGAGCTGTTGATCAGTCAGCCGGATTCCGGTGAACAGGCCCTGGAAATCGTCGACATGCTGACCCGTTCCGGCGCGCTGGACATTATCGTGGTCGACTCGGTAGCCGCGCTGGTACCGAAGGCTGAGATCGAGGGTGAGATGGGCGATTCGCACATGGGCCTGCAGGCCCGCCTGATGAGTCAGGCGCTGCGCAAGCTGACCTCTTCGATCTCCCGCTCGCGTACCATGGTCATCTTTATCAACCAGATCCGCATGAAGATCGGCGTGATGTTCGGCAATCCGGAAACCACGACCGGCGGCAATGCGTTGAAGTTCTACGCCTCGGTGCGCCTGGATGTTCGCCGTACCGGTTCGATCAAGAAGGGCGACGATGTGCTGGGCAACGAGACGCGCGTGAAGGTGGTGAAAAACAAGGTCAGCCCGCCGTTCCGGCAGGCAAACTTCACCATCATGTACGGCGAGGGCATTTCGCATGCCGGCGAGGTGCTGGACATGGGGGTGGAGCAAGGCCTGGTGAACAAAAGCGGAGCCTGGTATGCCAAGGGTAACGAACGCATCGGGCAGGGCCGTGAGAATGCGGTGCAGTATCTCAAAGACCGTCCGGAAATGATGGCCGAAATCGAGGCCGGCGTGCGCAGCAAGCTTGGCCTGGGTGCCCTGGCTCCGCAGTCGAAGCCAGCCGCTGCATCCGAAGCGGCCAGCGAGTAAGCCTTCCGGAACAACCTGTTGGATAAACAGGAACTGGCTGCCTATGCGCAGGCGCTGCGTGCCCTCGGGCGGCGCGAATATTGCGCAGCCGAACTCAGGGTGAAGCTGGGTCAGCGCGATTATCCGGAAGAGGTGATTACGGCGGTGCTGGCCAGACTGGTGTCCGAGGGCTCGCTGAGCGAGGTAAGGTATTGCGAGGCGTTCCTGCGCATGCGCATGCGTGCCGGGGAATCCCCTTGGCTGGCCGCGCAGAAGGCCAGGGCGCGGGGTGCGGAAGAGGGCGCATTGCAGGATGCGCTGCAGGCTGCGGTTGATGATTTTGATGCGCTTGCAGCCTGTCGCCGGTTAATTAAACGACGTGACCCGCAGGGGCTTCGTCATGACGATGAGAAGATGTGGCAAAAACAGGCGCGATTTTTGCGGAACAAAGGGTTTGATGCTGCTACGATTGTGCGCGCCCTGAAGGAAAGCCTTCAGGAAGAAGGTTTGGACCCATGATGTTTGTGTGTTCGAGGTTCGGATGCCAGCGGAGGATATGGTGAATACGTCGGAAATTCGGAACAGGTTCCTGGATTATTTTGCAGGTAAGGGCCATGCAGTGGTGCCTTCAAGCTCACTGGTGCCGCACGGCGACCCCACGCTGATGTTCACCAATGCCGGCATGGTGCAGTTCAAGCATGTGTTCCTCGGCAACGAAACCCGTAGCTATACGACAGCCACCAGCAGCCAGAAATGCGTGCGCGCCGGCGGCAAGCACAATGATCTGGAGAATGTCGGCCATACCGCCCGTCACCACACCTTCTTCGAGATGCTGGGCAACTTCTCTTTCGGCGATTACTTCAAGCAGGAGGCCATCGCCTATGCCTGGGAGTTTCTCACCGTCGAAATGAAGCTCGACCCTGCCCGTCTGTTCGTCACCGTGTTTGAAGAGGACGACGAGGCCTACAATATCTGGACCGAAAAGCATGGTATTCCGCTTGAGCGCATTGCGCGCATCGGCGCCAAGGACAATTTCTGGTCGATGGGCGATACCGGCCCGTGCGGTCCATGTTCGGAAATCTTTTACGATCACGGCGAGCATATCCCGGGCGGCCCTCCGGGCACCCCGGAAGAGGATGGCGACCGCTTCGTCGAAATCTGGAACCTGGTGTTCATGCAGTACGACCGCGATACGGAAGGCGTGCTCACCCCACTTCCGAAACCCTCGGTGGACACCGGCATGGGCCTGGAACGCATGGCCGCCGTTATGCAGGGCACGCACGACAACTACGGCATCGATCTGTTCCGGAAACTGATTGCCGCGGCATGCAAGGTCACCGGCGTGAAGCTTGGTGAAAATCGCGAACAGGATGTTTCCCTGCGCGTGCTGGCCGATCACCTGCGCTCGGTGTCCTTTCTGATGGCCGACGGCGTGCTGCCGTCCAACGAGGGGCGCGGCTTCGTGCTGCGCCGCATCCTGCGCCGCGCCTGCCGTCACGGCCGCCTGCTGGGCATGGACGAGGCCTTCATCTATAAACTGGTCGATGCACTGGTGCGCGAAATGGGCGGGCATTTTTCCGAGCTTGGCGCAGCGCAGGGCAATATCGAGCAGATCATTCGCATCGAGGAAGAACGCTTTATCAAGACGCTGGACAAGGGTCTGAAGCTGGTCGAGCAGGCCGTGGACGAGGCCGGCGCTGGCGGTACGATCCCGGGCAAGACACTGTTCACGCTGTACGATACCTATGGCTTTCCGACCGATCTGACTGCCGACATCCTGCGCAATCGCAATGTCGCACTGGACGTGGAGGGCTTCGAAGCCTGCATGGAAGAGCAGCGCGAGCGCGCCCGGGCCGCCTGGGGCGGAAGCGGCGAATCGGCCATCCCGAAGGCGCTGTTCGAGCTGCGCGAGAAGCATGGCCCGACGGAGTTCCTTGGCTACACCAGGTTGGATGCCGAGGGCGTGGTGACCGGCCTGATCCGGGACGGCGAGGCGGTTGATGCCCTGAACGAGGGCGAAGAAGGCTGGCTGGTTGCCAACCAGACGCCGTTCTACGGCGAGTCCGGCGGCCAGGTGGGCGATACCGGCACGATCTTCACCGCCGATGCCGTGTTTACCGTCTCCGACACCAAGAAGCTGCTCACCGACCTGTTTGTGCATGTCGGCAAGGTCACCCAGGGCGGCATCCAGTCAGGTGGCACGGCGAGTTTCGAGGTGGAGGATGCGCGACGCGATGCGATTCGCCGCAACCATACCGCCACCCATCTGATGCATGCGGTGCTGCGCGATGTGCTCGGAGAGCATGTGAAGCAGGCAGGCTCGCTGGTCAACGCCGAACGCCTGCGCTTCGATTTTTCGCATCACCAGCCGGTGAGCGCCGAAGAAAAGACGCAGATCGAGGCCAGGGTGAATGCCGCCATCTGGGCCAACGATGCCGTCGACACCAAGTTGATGACACAGGATGAGGCGGTTGACTCCGGCGCCATGGCACTGTTCGGCGAGAAGTACGGCGATGAGGTGCGCGTGGTCTCGGCAGGTTTCTCCACCGAACTGTGCGGCGGCACGCATGTTTCCAGAACAGGGGACATCGGTCCGTTCCGTATCGTTTCGGAGTCCGGTATTGCGGCCGGCGTGCGACGCATCGAGGCCGTGACCGGGGCTGCAGCCTACGAAAGCTTCGTGGCCGATGTGGAACAGTTGGGTGAAATCGCAGGGCAGGTGAAGGCACGCCCGATGGAGGCATCCGACGCCGTGGCCGCACTGCAGGCGAGGCTCAAGGAAGCCGAGAAGGAACTGGTATCGCTGAAGGCCAAGGCTTCCACCGGCATCCTGGACGATTTGATCGGTGAGGCCGTGGACGTGGAGGCCGGTGGGGAAAGCATCAAACTGCTGGCGGCGGAGGTTTCCGGCGTAGCCGATATGCGCGATTTTATGGATAAGGCAAAAGGAAAGTTGAAATCCGGCGTGATCGTGTTCGGCATGAAGAACGGCCCGAAGGTCCAGTTGATCGCCGGCGTTACCAGCGATCTGGTCGGCAAGTTCCACGCCGGCAATATCGTGCGCGAGGTGGCGACGATCTGCGGCGGTAAGGGCGGCGGCAAGCCGGATATGGCCATGGCCGGCGGCACCGAGCCGGACAGGCTCAAAGAAGCATTGGCGGCAGTTCCCGGTCTGTTGAAGGGCTAGGGTATGGGCTGGGGGATGTTCGCCGAGCCTGCAGGCCTTCTGTTGCTGGCGGCGGCCTCTATCGCGTCCATCGGCTGGTTTGTGGCCTCATCGAAGGCGCGGCAGGCAGGGTCCGACCACGAAGCCGAAATCGATGAACTGAATCGCAAGCTCGGCGAACAATCGCAGGCCATTACCACTCACAAGGTTGCCGAGGCACAGCTTGCCGAACGGGTGCAGGCCGCCGACAAGCAGGCCGCCGAACTCCGCGAAGAACTGGGACAAAGCGAGTCGGCCAACGAAGCGCTTGCCCGCGAAGTCTCCGAGCACCGGTCTACCATCCGCGAGCTTGAAACCCGCATGGCCGAGGAACGTAAGGCAGCAAACGAAAAGCTGGCCCTGCTGGATGAGGCGAAAAACAAGCTGGGTAGCGAGTTCAAACTGCTGGCCAATCAAATCTTCGAGGAGAAGGGCAAGGCCTTCTCCGAGCAGAACAGGCAGGGCCTGGACGACATCCTCAAGCCGGTGCGCGAGCAGCTTGGCGAGTTCAGGAAGCGGGTGGATGAGGTGCATGTGAAGGATGCGGAAGGGCGAGCCTCGCTGTCCAGGCACCTTGAACAGCTTGAGAAGCTTAATCGCCAGATGTCGGAGGATGCCGTTGGGCTGACGCAGGCACTGAAGGGCGAGAGCAAGGCGCAGGGTAACTGGGGCGAGATGATTCTCGAGCGCATCCTCGAAACATCGGGCCTGCGCGAAGGCCACGAATTCGCCCGCGAGCAATCCTTCAACACCGAAGATGGCAGAAGGCTGCGCCCTGATGTGGTGATTTATATGCCCGGTGACAAGCAGGTGATTATCGATTCCAAGGTGTCGCTGACCGATTACGAGCGCATCGTGTCCGCAGCCGACGATATCTCGCGCAAGGCGGCGCTGGCCGCGCATCTGCGCAGTCTCAAGAGCCACATTCAGGGCTTGGCCGGCAAGCGCTACGATCATCTTCCGAACGTGAACACGCCCGACTACGTGCTGATGTTCGTGCCCATCGAGGCGGCGTACCTGATGGCTATCGAGGCCGATGCCGGCATCTTCGAGTCTGCCTTTGCGCAGCGCGTGGCCGTGGTCACGCCATCCACGCTGTATGCCACGCTGAAGCTGATCGAGCAGCTGTGGCGCTACGAGCGCCAGAGCGAGAATGTGGTCAGGCTGATTGACCGGGCCGGCAAGCTGCACGACAAGATGGCCGGTTTCATCGAATCATTCGAGGAGGTCGGTGACCGTATCGGTCAGGCGCAGAAGGCCTACGACACTTCGTTGAACCGCATCAAGACCGGCCCGGGCAACGTGGTCAGCCAGATCGCCACGCTCGGCAAACTAGCCGGCAAGACGCAGAAAGAGTTGCCCAAGCATCTTACCGAATCGGCAGCATTTGAGGATGAATCCGGGGAATCGAAGGCTGACTGATTGCTGCTGATGCGTTTCTTTCCGGTATGAGCAACGCCTTCGACAACGCAGAAGCATGCATGCCAGCCCTGTTCATCGGACACGGCAATCCGATGAATGCGATTCAGGACACTCAGTATCGCCGCAGCTGGCAGGAACTGGGCCGGAGCCTTCCAAGGCCCAAAGCCATTCTCTGCATCTCCGCCCACTGGGAAACGGAAGGCTGCTACATCAGTGGCGCCGAGGCTCCTGAAACCATCCACGATTTCCATGGCTTCCCGCAGCCTCTGTTTGATGTGCAATACCCGGCACCGGGTTCGCCCATGCTGGCGATGCGCATCGCCGATGTCCTGTTCGATGTGCCGGTAAAGATCGACACGATGCGCGGCATCGATCACGGCGCATGGTCGGTACTGATGCCGATGTATCCCGATGCCGATATCCCCATCGTGCAACTCAGCCTGGATCGCAGCAGGCCCGCCGCATGGCACTACGAATTAGGTAAAAAACTTTCCTTCCTGCGCCGCGAGGGCGTGATGATCGTCGCCAGCGGCAACATCGTGCACGCCCTCGGTGAGATTATCTGGAAAGAGTCCGCCCGGCACAACTGGGCCATCGAGTTCGACGCCAACATCCACGACCTGATTCTGGCCGGCGATTACGATGCCATCATCCACTTTGAGGCGTTTGGCGAACCTGCCCGTCGCTCAGTCCCGACCCTTGAGCATTTCCTGCCGCTTCTCTATACCCTCGGCATGCAACAGAAAGGGGAGTCACTGAGCTTCTTCAACGATGCCGTGACCATGGGCTCTCTCTCCATGCGCTCAATCCTTCTTGGCGGCTCTCCGTAGGCAATGTCCTGAACCGGCGGTGTCTCTCGGGAACGCGGGAGCACACTACCGAACCCCGAAGGTCCGGCGTTACCACAAGTAGCTATTCGGTCTAATGGGTTTCGGGGTTCATTCTTGATTGCAGGTGGATGAACAGGCGCGCTTTTTGGCTACGAAGTCCCAAATCGAGGCGAGAATCAGCAGGGCGAAACCGAGCATTTCCAGGGACCTGGAATAGGCGCCGAAGAATACCCATAGCAGCAAGGCTGCGGCGACGACGCTCAGCAAAAGCGGGCCGGGGTTGCGGTGTTTGCTGAAGGAATAGGCCATGCCGCCCAGGGCGAGAACAAGCAGACCGCTGACCAGTTTCACCATCACACTTTCTTCAATCTCGAGATTGATGCCGATCAGGGAAAGCAGGGAAACGGCTGCCAGGGTGCCATAGCATGCAGCCACGGCGAGCAGGCTGGTGGCTGAGCCGATCCATGACAGATCTTTGTTGTCCGATTTCTGCTGCATGGTGTCTTTCCGTCCCCGGTTTTTTGGCTCAGGCCACGCCCTGACGTTCGAGATATTCCTCGTAGGTGCCGTGGTAATCGACGATGCCGGCGGGTGTCAGCTCGATGATGCGGGTGGCAAGGGATGAGATCAACTCGCGGTCGTGGCTGACGAAGATCAGGGTGCCGGGGTAGTTCTCAAGCGCGGTATTCAGTGATTCGATGAATTCCATGTCCATATGGTTGGTCGGCTCGTCCAGCATCATCACGTTTGGATTCTGGAACATGAACTTGCCGAACAGCATGCGTCCCTGCTCTCCGCCGGAAAGTTTCTTCACGGATTTCTTGATCTCGTTCTGCGAGAACAGCATGCGCCCGAGGTTGCCGCGTACTTCCTGCTCGCCGTGCTCCTTCTTCTTCCACTGCGCCATCCAGTCGAACAGGCTCAGGTTTTCGGCGAAATCGGCGGAATGATCCTGTGCGTAGTAGCCGAGCGTGACATTGTCGGACCACTTGATGGTTCCCTTGTCCGCCTCCAGGTCACCGGCCAGGCAGCGTAGGAGCGTGGTCTTGCCGATACCGTTCGGCCCGATCACGGCCACGCGCTCGCCGACCGGGATGCTCAGGTTCAGGTTTTCAAACAGCGGTTTATCGCCGAAGCCCTTGGCCACATCCTTCAGCTCCAGAGCCAGTCGGTAGAGCTTCTTGTCCTGCACGAAGCGCATATAGGGGCTCATGCGGCTGGAGGGCTTCACTTCCTCGAGCTTGATCTTGTCGATTTGCCTGGCGCGCGAGGTGGCCTGGCTGGACTTGGAGGCGTTGGCGGAGAACCGGCTCACAAAGGTCTGCAGCTCGGCAATCTGGGCCTTCTTCTTGGCATTCTCGGCCAGCAGTTTCTGCTGTACCTGTGATGCGGCGGTCATGTAGTCATCATAGTTACCCGGATAGACGCGCAACTCGCCGTAGTCGAGGTCGGCCATGTGGGTGCAGACGCTGTTCAGGAAATGCCGGTCATGCGAAATGATGATCATCGTCGAATCGATGTCGTTGATGACGCTTTCCAGCCAGCGGATGGCATTGATGTCCAGGTTATTGGTCGGCTCATCCAGCAGGATGATTTCAGGTTTTCCGAAAAGGGCCTGGGCAAGCAGCACGCGCAACTTCCAGCCCGGGGCAATGGATTTCATCAGGCCGTGGTGTGATTCCACCGGGATGCCCATGCTAATCAGCAGGTCCCCGGCGCTGGCCTCGGCGCTGTAGCCATCGAGATCGGCGAAGTGGCTCTCCAGCTCACCGGCGCGCATGCCGTCATCTTCGGAAAAGTCCGGCTTGGCATACAGTGCGTCGCGCTCCTGTTTGATCTTCCACAGGTCCTCGAAGCCCATCATCACGGTATCGAGCACCGTGTGTTCCTCGAAGGCGAAGTGATCCTGGCGAAGTTTTCCGAGGCGCTCGTTCTTGTCGATACTCACCGTGCCGGCCGTGGGGGCAAGGTCGCCGCCGAGAATTTTCATCAACGTGGACTTGCCGCAGCCGTTGGCGCCGATCAGGCCGTAGCGGTTGCCGTCGCCGAACT
>Ga0102953_1002356_pt1 | contig 11265 bp, 10 predicted proteins | sample SalPon2A_C_D2_MG_FD_78509 | JGI IMG/M metagenome (GOLD analysis project Ga0102953, IMG submission 78509) | Soil microbial communities from South San Francisco under conditions of wetland restoration - Salt Pond MetaG R2A_C_D2_MG | ecosystem: Environmental > Terrestrial > Soil > Wetlands | place... | reverse complement strand
ATAGATCTCCGGCCTCTCCCTGCTAGGAATCTCATCAGTAGGCCATTCGGAGGTTTGTGATTAGTTGTTGGAAGGCGGCTGTAACCAGTCGCCTTTTTTATCCGAAAAATGGCGCTATGTAACTAAGGTTACTGTATAGCTGGCATCCTCCCATTACATTTGAAAGGAACTAAAGAAATACCACCATGAAAAAACATTACCAGATATTGATTCTCGGGGGAGGTACCGCGGGTATCATGGTTGCTGCCCAGCTGATGCGCAAAGACTCTGCCCTCAAAATAGGTCTTCTGGAGCCTGCCGATGTTCACTATTATCAACCTGCCTGGACCTTGGTTGGTGCCGGGACCTACTCTTTCAGGAAAACGGCAAGACCAATGAAAGAAGTAATTCCCAAAGGCGTGGATTGGATACAGGAAGCAGCTGCTACCCTCCAACCTAAGAAGAATAGCGTGATTGGCAGTACCGGCCAAATTTTTACCTATGACTTTCTGGTGGTGGCCCCTGGGTTAGTGTATGACTTGGATCTCGTACCGGGCCTTGGAGAAGCATTGGATCAAGGAGTGGTTTGCAGCAACTATACTAATCCGGAGCATACCTGGGAAGTGCTGAGGAACTTCAAAGGAGGGATCGCGCTTTTCACCCAGCCGAATACCCCGATCAAATGCGGTGGTGCCCCGCAAAAGATCATGTACCTTGCAGAGCAATATTTCAGGAAACACAAAGTACGAGACCATACCACTGTGGTTTTCGCAACCCCGGGAACCACTATTTTCGGCGTGCCGGAAATCCGGAAAACACTCATGAAGGTCATAGATCGTAAAGATATCAACCTTCGTTTCGGCTATCAGCTTGTAAAGATAGACGCCGAAAAGCAGATTGCCTGGTACCGCCTTGCTTCCCATGAATCGGAATACAATCACAAACAAATCCCCCTCGTAAAAGAAGGTGATCTGCTGGGCATCCCCTATGATATGCTACATACTGCCCCCCCTTCTGTGGCCCCTGCATTTGTTGGGGAATCTGTCCTGGCCAATCCCTCCGGGTGGATGGAGGTGGACAAGCACAGCCTGCAGCATGTGGAATTCCAAAATGTTTTTGGTCTGGGAGACGTTGCCGGATTGCCGACGGCCAAGACCGGTGCAGCAATTAGGAAACAGGTTCCGATAGTGGTAGACAACCTGCTTAAGCTGCTTAGGGAACACCACCTGGGAACAAAGTCCTATAACGGTTATTCATCCTGCCCGCTGGTAACGGATTATGGTAAAATGGTGTTGGCAGAATTTGATTACGACAACAACTTTGTGCCGGATCCCAAGCTGAAGAATATGCTGATCTCTGATTCTTCCAAAGAACACTGGCGGCTTTGGATTCTTAAGAAATACGGCTTACCGTACCTGTACTGGAATAAAATGCTCAAAGGGAAAGAGGTTTAGGTCTCCGGAGTCGATGGAAAAATTAACTAAGTTTATACCCAAAGATATTTTTAAATAATTCGTATGGATTTTATTATGAAGCCCTGGCCCTGGTATGTTTCAGGCCCCTTGATCGGACTGGTCATGTTTATTTTGATCATGTCCGGAAAGAATTTCGGGATGTCGTCTAACCTCCGAACCTTCTGCACCATATGCGGTGCAGGGCGTACATCGGAATTGTTCCAATTTGACTGGAAGAAGCAAAGATGGAATCTTTTGGTGGTGATCGGAACGGTGATCGGAGGCTTTATCGGAGCGTACTTCTTGTCATCCGACACTGCGGTGGCTATCAGCCCCGAAACTATAAAAAATCTTGAATCCCTTGGTTTTCATAGTGCCGGAAGTGCCTACCTCCCGGGGGAATTGTTTTCACTTGAGGCCCTGACTCAGTTTAAAAGCCTGCTCTTGCTCGGAATCGGGGGCTTCCTGATAGGTTTCGGTGCCCGATATGCAGGCGGATGTACTTCGGGGCATGCTATTTCTGGTCTGAGCAACTTACAACTTCCTTCCCTGATTGCCGTAATAGGCTTTTTCATTGGGGGATTACTGATGATTTATTTAATTTTCCCAATACTTTTTTAGCAGATGAGGTCATTTATATATTTAGTTATAGGCATTTTCTTCGGGATTGTAATGTACAAATCTGAGGCCGCTTCCTGGTTCCGGATATATGAAATGTTCCGCTTTGATGCCTTCCATATGTACGGTATCATTGGATCGGCCCTCTTGGTTGGTATCGTATTGGTACAACTGATTAAAAGGCGTAAATGGCAATCTATTTATGGAGAACCCATACAAATACATCCCAAAGAAAAGAGCTTTGCCCGATATATGTACGGCGGTATCATTTTCGGATTGGGTTGGGCACTTGCAGGGGCCTGCCCCGGACCCATGTTTACCTTAGTGGGAGCAGGTTATCTCTCTATTCTGGTGGTAATCTTTTTTGCCATATTAGGGACCTTCGTTTACGGTTTGTTAAAGGATAAGCTTCCGCACTGATCGCAGACAGAAGGTAGCTGCCATATGCAGGGTACATCTTGCGCAAATTTCCTGGTTCTATGGTTTGATCCCACATTATTCCTTAATATTGAAAACCAACCAGTAGCTGTAACATGCGCAAATTTCCACATGCGTTCGTAATCATGATCGCGTTCCTCCTGTTTGTGAGTCTGCTCACATATATCATCCCACAAGGGCAATACGAGAGAAATATGGATACCGTTCTGAATCGGGAGACGGTGGTTCCAAATTCCTTTCATTACATAGCATCTGAACCACCTTCGATTTTTCAGACCTTTATGGCCGTGCCGGAAGGGTTGATCCGTGCCGCAGATTTGCTGGTATTGATACTGTTGTTAGGCGGCTGTTTTTATGTAATTGAAAAAACCGGAGCCATAAAGGAAGGGGTGCTTTACGCCACCGGGAAACTTAAAGGCCGGGAGCAATTGGGTCTGGTGGTTATTTCCTTATTATTTGCCCTGGCAGGGGCCCTGAATGGGATGCAGGAAGAAATTATCGCCCTGACGCCCGTGATGTTGTTTTTCACGAACAAACTGGGATACAATGCGTATGTAACCGTTGCGGTGAGTCTCGGATCGGCTGTTTTAGGCGCCTCTCTGAGCCCCATGAATCCTTTTTCTGTGGCTATTGCCCAAAAAACGGCAGAGGTGCCCCTGCTTTCAGGTGCGGCCTACCGGCTGACAGTTTTACTGGTGGCATTTGTGATCTGGACGGCGATGATCATTCGATACGCCAACAAAACCAGGATCAGGCCGGAAGCCCCGGACCAATCCGATCGCTATCAAATCACTGGGCGGAGTGTAGTTATCCTCGGGCTGACAGGATGTACCTTTGGGTTAATGATTTACGGCCTTCTCCGGTTGGACTGGGGTTTTAACGAAATGTCGGCCGAGTTTTTTGTACTGGGTATTATAGCCGGATTGATAGGCAAATTGGGACTGAACGGCACCAGTGAGTCCTATATTGAAGGGTTCAAGGAAATGATCTTTGCCGTGATGATCATTGGCCTGGCAAACGGGATTCCCATTATCCTCCAAAATGGGTTGATCATAGACACCATCATACACGGGCTTTTCACACCCCTTCAGTACCTTCCAAGAAGCCTGGCAGCTGTAAGCATGATGATAGCGCAATCCCTTTTGCATTTCCCGGTACCCAGCTATTCGGGGCAGGCCGTTATGACCATGCCCATTCTGGCGCCGTTATCAGATTTAATAGGGATTTCAAGGCAGGTGTGCATTCTGGCATACCAGTACGGTGCGGTAATGATGGATCTTCTCGCTCCGACTAACGGGGCCCTGATGGCCATTATTACCCTGGCAGGAATCAGTTATAACAATTGGATCAAATTTATTTTTAAACCTATTCTTGCCATACTGCTGCTCTGTGCCCTGGCGATCGTGCTGGCAGTGTATACAAATTACTAGGATATCTGCAAATAGGCCCTAAGTGTTATCTTTTCGTTATTGGTCAGCTGCAGTTCCGGGGTCCGATTAAAGAATTCGATCGAATCTGCCAGGATACCATCAATTTGAACTCCCGGGCTGCTAACCTCTATATCAGGATTCCGGAAGCTGATTGTCTGTGTTGGGGCTTCTATATATTTTTAGGAGAGGGTTCATAAAAAATAACTATTTTAACGTGTTCAACCTTATAATGATCCTGATATAACCCACTATTACCAGCTAATACCGAGCATAACTCAATTCATACAATAATTTTAAATCCACCATTAATCATGTTTTCCAAAAAATATTTCGCCGGCATTTCGGTCGTAATGGCCTGTTTTCTTCTTCAATCCGCAACCCTCAGCGCGCAGAAACAATTCAAGGCCTTGTTGATTACAGAAACAGCCGGGTGGCACCATGAATCCATCCCGAACGGAATAACGGCCATTGAGAACCTGGCAGAGCGGCATAACTTTGATGTAAAACTCCAGCAGGAGGCGATCCCGATTACGGATGATGCCCTGAAAGATATAGACGTGGTGATCTTCCTGAGTACCACGGCCGACATATTTGATGAGAATGAACAGCAGGCATTCGAACGCTTTATCCGCTCGGGCAAGGGTTATGTGGGGATCCATGCCGCAGCCGATACCGAGTACGACTGGACATGGTACACCCAACTGGTCGGTCGTATGTTCCATATTCATCCGGCCCAGCAAACCGCCGTACTTACGATCGAAGAACATAATTTTCCGGGGCTCGAGCATTTTCCGGACCGTTTGCTCTGGACAGATGAATGGTATGAATTCGGGGAAGAAAAAACCCCGGGCCTGAACTATCTGGTTGGGGTAGATGAAAACACCTACAACCCGGAGGTCACCTGGAAAGGACGGGACCTGGACAGCAACGGGAATACAATAGATCGTGTGGGCAAAGGAATGGGCGATTTTCATCCTATTTCATGGTATCACGAATTCGATGGGGGCCGTGCTTTCTATACGGCCCTGGGGCATATTAAAAAGGTGTATGAGAACCAGTGGTTTTTGGACCACCTCTACGGGGGCATCTATTATGCTGCTACCGGGAAGGGCATTTCCAAAAACTGAGCCGGAATTGTAGCACCGAAAGACCGGATAAATAAATAAAATGCTCACTGGTCCGGGCTACCAGCGGGGATTTACAGAGGAGCCATATTTCACTCGATTGATTATTCCGCATAGGATTGAAGATTTATTCGGGTAAGTGACTGGCCATGCAGGTTGATTTCTTGATTTATCGTAATTTTAGTAATGGAGGTATTTTCCTGCAATACTAAACATGCTGTTTCCTGATGTACAAAAAATTCGTTTACCCTGCCATACTTCTCCTCCATTTTGTTTCGTATTCACAAGAACTTAAAAACAAATTTGGAGAGGTTTACTATACACCGGATTTTTATAAAACCGAATACCAAGAGGCCGAAGGCACACCCTATTTGGATGAACAATTCAAACCCGCCAGAATCAATGATATCAAGGAGACCCAACTGGTCCGGTTCGATGCCGTGAAAGATCAGGTCGAACTAATGGCCGGGGGAAATTCGGTCATGATATTGGATGAGGCAGAACCCTGTGTGATCAGCATGCTGGACGGATCGGAATTCCGCTACCGAACTAAAAGCTATTTCGATGGCAATGGGGTTGTAAAAAAATCCTTTTTCAGGCTAATATATGATGGAGACGATTTTGAATTGTACCTGAAAGAATCAAAAAAGTTTTATAAGGAGGTGAAGCCACAGGCCTATCAGGAGGGCAGCCCGGCTCAGTTCCGGATGGAATCCGTCGTTTTTTACGTTAACGACTTCAGGGGAGATAAAACCGTTCTGATCGAATTACCGGACCGGCTGAATAAATTTGTGGACCTCTTCCCTGACGTGTCCAGGGAAATGAAAGAATTCATTAAGGGGCAAAGGCTCGATTTAGATCAGGGGCAAGACCTTGTGGCGATCTTTCATCACTACTACGAAAAGCTGCACACCGGAGGATAACTCCCAAATCCAGGGCTATGAGGATTTTTTTGGCATGTAGTCCATCGGCAATAAGTCTGCCATCCGCAAATCTGCCATGTATCCTGCAAAAATAAGGTCTCTATAGGGAGTATAATTGCCGAATCGGTCGATCGAGAAAGTGGTATTGCCATCAAGGCGCAGGCTGGAACGGTAGGATAATCTGAATTGGTAATAAACCACGACATTACTCTTTGTAAACCTGAATGTTTTGAAACCGCCCGCCTCCCGGTCCAGGCGCTGAATAATTTCATCCGGTTCTACCGATTCACCCTCGTATTTCAGTGAAAAATCATGAGCCTTCAAATCCCCTTCCCATAACGACCGCATAAAATGCATGGGCGATCCAAGGTAGGCTTTTTGGCGTCTTCTAAGGACCCGGTTGCCATTTTCTGAAACATCCTCGAACCGGGAAAACCCGGCATAACGCGTATAGCTTATATTGTCTATCCGTTTCAGGCTTTTGGTTTTAAAAGCGATTGAAAATTCCCTGAGGTCAAAATGGATAACATACCCCAAATACGGGTTGACGATAAACAATGGCGCTCTCGCCCGGGCCGTAAGGGTATTGTCGAAACTGTTGAAAGAGAGGGAAATCACATCCTCATTGAGGATCCTGCAATTCCTCGATGCCCTGTCATCTCCCAGAAACTCCTTTCTGAAAACGGCAAGCTTTTGCTTTCTGGTAAATGGATCGGAAGTCACCACAACTTCAGGGATGGGTTGGATATACTCGTCCAGGTAGACGGTGTGATCCTTCAGTTCGAAGGGGTCGGCAATCCGTGCGGATCTATATCCCAGATAACTGATTATGAGCGGTGCATGTGTCTTAAACGGGGAGAAGAGGTGAAACCTGCCTTTCTGGTCTGTTACCGTTCCCAGGGAACTGCCATTGAAAAACACAGACGCGCCGATAAGTGCCTCTCCCGTTTGACTATCGAGAACAAGCCCCGAAAGTTCCTGTGAGTGCAGGGCCGGGCACATTGCAAAGAATAGGAATATCAGAAGGTATTGCACCCTTTTTAATTTGGAAAACAAGGCGTTGAATTTTGCCGATATGAAAAACAGGTATCATACTAAATGTAAGAAAATCTTCGGAATGGGGCAGGCCTAGCCGAGCCATAGCCCCGGGGATGCGGGGAAATATTAAACCGAACGTTTCCTTCTCAACAAAGTTGTTTATAGCTTAATAAATCCTTCCCTGCCTTTAAACCATACATCGCGCACGGCTCCGGGACCATTAAACCGGACCTGAACCCCTACAATACCCGTGGGGTCATGCAACAATGTAGATGCCAGGGCTTCTCTGCCATTGACTGAGAATTGAATATGCCGGTCCACACACACCACTTCCAGGGCTGTCCAATCACTTAGATCGGCGCCAAACCCAGACAAATCGGCCGTGAGGCTCTTGATTTCCTTTCCGGGAATATACAGACTGGCATCCCCGACGCAAGATGGGGCCATTAACGGGACAATTATGATATCGTCTTTACATTGTATAAGGACTTCAACGTTTTGGCATGCATTATTACCGGCATTAAAATCGTTTTTAAGCTCGATATGGAATTCAAAATTATCATTATTGAGGTTACCCAAATCCCTTTGATTGAACAGGCGGACTTTAGGGGCTACCGGCATTAGTTCAAATTTATTTGCCCTAAGAAGTTCCTCGCCAATCGCAACAGTATCGCCCTCTACTATCTCACTTTTCTTGAAATAGTAAGGCTTGCCAGGGATTTCTACCAGGCCAAGCCACCCGTCGGTAGAGATCTGAAGATCGTGTTTTTTTACGATCTTCCCATCCACCACCAGGGCGGTCCTGAAGAAACCCGGATAGTAATAGATCGCCGAATGATGGGTTTCCTCCCTTGGCACCAATGTCTTACGGCTGTAATCCCAGGTTTGGATAATAAACACAGAATCCGTTTTGGCGGCCCTGGCATCATAGGTGAATATCACAGAATTAGGAACCCCTTTGGTATAAACCTTGTTGGCTGTAAACTCAAAATCGGATGATTTCGGGTTATCTTCAGAGTTTCCGGCCAGACTTACAAGGAAGCCGGTGAATACGAAAATGAGGATGAGGGCACTGCCTGCTATCCAGGCTCGTCTGGTAGGGTGCGTTTTCTTGCCAGGGCTGGTTGCCTGAGAGGGATTAGTGATTCCTTCCCTACGCGCCGGTACTGCTTTGGAATCCAAAGGGTGTTGCCGTGTAAAACTCCGCCAATCTTCCGCTCCGGAATATTGTGCCAGGGCATTTAAGGTTGTGGTAGTAGGCGAATTTTTGTATCTGATACGCCCCCATACCCTCTTCAGCGTTGTGGCACTTAGCCTCACGCCGGATGCTTCAAAAATCAGTTCACTTAACTTAATAAAATCGTAATTGGACCAGTTTTCGGCCGGACCCCATGACAGTTTTCTCTCTATTGCCTGTAGGCATATTTGGAGTTGCCCTTTTAAAGATTGAACGGTCATGTGCACTAAAATTGCACCGAAATGGCACGTGTTTGTTCTTGCTAATTTAAGTTTCTTATGGAGATTTGGCCCGATATGAACTGTATAAAATAATATATCCGAAATGAAATACACTTTAAATGGGTTAGTCCCGGTATTAATTTTTCTAATGCTATTTGAAAGGAGTCACATGGAAAAATTATATCACGAAAGTGTAATTCCTGCAAAGGAATTCAAAATCCCACTTCTCCCGGAGCACTGGGATTTCCAGGAAGGAAAGGTGGAATTCCTGAACTATAAAGGAGTGAATGCCGTGAAAATGGATCAGAAGTCGGGATACATGATCTACAAAGACCTGGACTTTACGAATGGTACCATAGAGTTTGATGTGGAAGTTGATCGCCCCATGCCATTTCCTACGATCTATTATCGCTGGAAAAATGAAGGCGAATCGGAGCATGTATATTTGCGCACCGGAGTAGCCGGTAACAGGGAAGCGGTAGATGCCGTGCAGTATGCAAGCATTGTCCACGGCGTTAATTTATGGGATTTACAATATGAATTTCAATCCGCCGCGGATATTAAAATAAATCAATGGAATCATGTAAAACTAGTGGTCTCCGGGAAACAACTCCGGGTTTATGTAAATTCGGATTCAGTGCCAAATCTGGAAATTCCCGCTATGGAAGGCAATACTCAATCCGGGAAAATAGGTTTAGGCACGGGATTTCCTGGCCAGGCTATCTTCGCGAATCTGATTGTAAGGCCGGATGATACCGAAAATTTACCGGCAGTCCCTGCTCCGGACCTTACAAGGCATGATACACGCTATTTACGCCATTGGCAGGTTACCGCACCGGATTCTTTGCCTCCCGGGCAGGAATTGACAGCGTATAGGCTGCCGGATTCTGTAACAAACTGGCAAGGCATCCAGGCTGAAAGAAGGGGTCTCGTGAACCTTTCCAGGAAATTTGGAGGCAGCCGGCAACGCCATTACGTATGGTTAAAGGCCAGGATCCAATCCGATATGCCACAAAAGAAAACCATCAGGATGGGTTTCAGTGATGAGATATGGGTATTTTTAAATCGTCAACCGGTGTATGTGGATAAAAATATTTACTACCTCAATATGCGCAAAAATCCGGATGGACGGATATCCATTGACAATTGTTCGTTTGAAATACCCTTGAAGGAAGGCATGAATGAATTGGTGGTGGGTGTGGCCAATGATTTTTATGGCTGGGGGCTCATAGCACGGCTGGAAAGTCTTGATGGGATTGAGATTGACATGAACTGATTTGGGGTCGGCTTCTCAATTTTACAGCCTGAATCTATTTGATTTTTAATCGTGTTTTAATCTTTCTGGGAGTGCGTTTGGCACCCCGGATCGTTTGGAATTTAGGAGCAGATAGTGCAAAATGTCTTACGGCTAAGTCGGCAATCCTTCTCGGATAAATTTACCATATGATATCTGTATCCACAGGGGCATAGCCCATATGCCTGCAAAGCGAAACAATTTGTCCCTTGTGATGAAATTCATGGGTGATCACATGTGTAAATAATACAGATGCGGGGATGCTCTTTTTAATTCCGTCAATTTCTGTTGGGATTGCTTCGGAGACTGAAGACGCGTAGGCGGTAATAAAATCTGCTACTTCGCGGTCGACCCGGGTAAACAGGGTTTTAATCTCATCTATAGTTTCCTTGGACTCGTATTCCGTAAAATGGATATTTCTTTTTAAGGCGTTCTTTACAATCCAGAATTCGTAGGTATTCGCAATATGAACGAGCAGGTTCCTGACGCTCCCACCCCTGCCGAACAATTCATTTTCTCTTATAAGGTCCGCATGGGTCAGGGTCCTGCAAAATCCGAAAAGGACTGTTCTGGACTGCCGGATCAACTCATACTGCGAGGCAAAAAAGGTTTCTGTAGATTTCATATTTTCTGCAAAGCCTTCTGGGAATTACTTCCTAAAAATACGGGTTATCCGGAGATGATTTTTAACAAAGGATTTTTTTAAGCCAGGTTGGGGCAATTCTCGGGGAGAAATGAAGCCAGCTTTCCGGGATCGCCGGCGAAACCTGCCTGTTCGGCATTATACGGTCAATAGTGCGGGTATATTCTCAACTGTCAAATGAAGGACTTAAGCACCCCGAACATGACTATAAAAAAAACATCCGAATCAGGCACGGAATCTTCGCCCGCTTCTTTCGGGACAAAAATACCACTATTAGGGTGCATGTTCCAGGTAAATTAGCTAGCGCCGGATCCCCGACTGTTCCAACAAACCAGTGGGATAGTATCACTTGATTTCGTACATTCAAAAGTTCGGGGAGAACGGGAAGTAGCTGAAGATGTACCCAGAAGGAAGGGATAAGCTTTTAAAACAGAGGCAATCCCTAGAATCTGAGGCTGGTGGCCGCCTGTTCTTTTGCCCGGAACTAACTAGTTAACCAATTCAACCTATCATGAAAAATACGCTTCTCACCCTCGCTTGCTTATTCGTAATTATCCCTGGCTGCTTTGCGCAAAGCATGGGCACTTTTAATGGTGTTGATTCCGATATGGGCTCCATCTTTCGCCTGTCGGATGCACGATCGCGGTCCGTCAGCCCTGAGAATTTCACCGGGGAACCGGGAAAAGGCGGGATGGCGGAGCCGGGCAACGGGACGGGAAGCAATGCCGCCAGGGAGCTGGGGCAGGGATGGAAGGTAAGCCCATCCGTGCAGATCCAGCCCGGGCAAACATTCACCCTGGCTGAAATATCCGGGAGCGGAGCCATCAAACATATCTGGATGACCCCAACAGGAAACTGGCGGTATT
>Ga0102953_1002354_pt1 | contig 11273 bp, 9 predicted proteins | sample SalPon2A_C_D2_MG_FD_78509 | JGI IMG/M metagenome (GOLD analysis project Ga0102953, IMG submission 78509) | Soil microbial communities from South San Francisco under conditions of wetland restoration - Salt Pond MetaG R2A_C_D2_MG | ecosystem: Environmental > Terrestrial > Soil > Wetlands | place... | reverse complement strand
TATTGGACATGTGGGCATCCGTGGCCGTTGCGTCGGGACCGAGCACGCACTGGCTCTATGCCCAGTTGGCCAAGGAGTTTGATGTCGAGATCATCGGCTTGTCCCAAAACCGCTTCAGTGACATCCCGCTGTTGTGCCGCTCCTTCAGGCCGGATAAAAAGGCCTGGGCAGACAAGTATTACCGACTCAAGGAGAGCGCTGTTAAGACACCTGGCTCATTTCGGACACTGACAAACAGGTATGCGAAAAAAATCGCCAGCTTGTCTTATCGGCCAGATCTCATCTTTCAATTGGGGGGACTCTTCGGTCCGGTTGGGCTGCCGGGTGTTCCTTACCTTTCATACCACGATCAAACAGTCCGCATGGTCGAGCAGGGCTGGAGTAACTGGCTCCCGGAAAATTTCAGTCTTTACCGGGATGAATTCTATGCCCTTGAAAAAAAACTGTTCAAGCACCTGGATAAAATCATCGCCTACAGTGAATCGGCAAAAAAATCTTTCAATACTGATTATGGAATAGAAAACAAAAACATTGATGTTATTAATTCTGCCGTAAAAATGACATATCCAGGCCCGGAGGATGTTTTTAAAGCGAGAAAGAGACAGCTGTTGTTCGTTTCAACGAACTTCTTTCTGAAGGGAGGAGATTATGTCGTTGATTCTTTCTCGATTATTAAGAATAAATTTCCTGATATGAAATTAATAATCGCCGGGACGAAGCTTCCAGCTGAAGTCAATTTTGATGACAGCGCAATTAAGTATGTCGGCCACCTGTCGCTGGAAGAATTGCAACGTTATTATTGTGAATCTGCAATCCTGTTGCATCCAGCTCGCTATGATGCGTTCCCCAATGTCGTAAAGGAAGCCGTCGTTTGTGGCCTGCCAGCCATTGCCTCTGCCTCATGCGGGATTCCCGAGATTCTTGACTATGGTCGTGCCGGTCTTCTTTTGAAAGAGCTTTCCGCAGCGGAACTTGCGAATCAAGTTATTAAATTACTGGAAGATCCTCAGCTCTACCAACAGTTACAAGAAAGGTGTCTGATGGTCAGGGACAGATTTGATGTTGCAAATGTTGGCAGAAAAATGATTGAGACGTTTCAGGCGTTCCTGCAGTAACTCGAAGAATTTCTCCTGTCAAGCTTGCCCAGACAGGCGCCCCACCAGTCACCTCTCGACCCGGTTGCGACCCTTTGTTGGTTTTCAATACGCCTCTTCGACAGTTTTCCTTCTGGTGGGGTATTTCCTTACTGCGAGGGGGGGGCAAGCATCTGCTGAAGCGCTGATGAAGTGTCTCTTGTTAAGGGACATGCCACGCTATACGTAGCTCGTCGTAGACCTCGTACTGAAGGCCATTTTTCTAGTACTACCACCACGTAAAAACTCCCCATAAATACGTAACAATATAAGACTTTACTCTAATTGCAGAGTGGTCTTTATCAAGGTTAAATCTTACGGAAACTTAATGAACCAAGACGTTTTTTGTTTCATGAGCGTATTTCCAGCTGCTGGGTGTTGTTCAACAGAGGCGAGAAGTAGATATCCCTGGGGAAACAGGAACCCTTTGGAGGTGCAGAGATGTTACAAGCAGAAATTCGGTGTTTATGGCTGGTGTTTTGCTTGTTCTTCGTGCTGTTGACCGCTTGTGGGGGCGGTGGTGGAGGAACGCCTGCACCCGCGCTCCCGGATCTGCAAGTTTCAGTCATGTCGCACAGTTTTGGTACAGTTACCTTGTTTAACTCTCCTGCCGCTAAAGTGGTCACTCTTTCCAACCGTGGCAAAGCCCAGCTCGACATATCTAACATTGAATTAACCGGCGCCGGGTTTGCCCTTGATCTTGACGGCGGAGTTGGTTTCTGTGGTTCGGCAACGCCGACAATCAATGCCGGTGAAAGTTGTGCAGTGGCGGTCGCTTTTGAGCCGACCTCGGAAATTGATTATAGCGGCACCCTGTCTGTCAGCTCTAATGATCCCGACACTGCAACGGTCGATATTCTCTTTGACGGAACCGGTCAGGTCATTACTTTGCCGGTACTACATATCAATCAGGTTGAAGCCGATGCCTGTGCATCTTCTGAATTGACAGTCTATTTATCGGTGACTGACCAGAAGGGTTATTCGATTTCTGGTCTGCCGCTTTCCAGTTTTACCCTTACTGAAACATTTAATGGTGCAACACTTCCTGTGACCATCGGGTCTTTGGATTTCGCCAACAATATCAGCACCTCAGTTTCTGTCGCCTTGGTGATGGATTACAGTCAAAGCATCAGCGATAACCCCGCTGTTCTTGCGGGCATGGAAGATGGCGTGGTCAGCTTCATCAATCAACTCGGTCCAACTGATGCTGCGGAAATTGTTAAGTTCGATTCCGAGGTCGAAGTCGTACAACCGTTCATAGCGGGTGATGCCGCGGGTAGGGCGCTGTTGATCGAAAAAGTCAAGCAGCCATGGGATCATGGAATCTATACCAGGCTTTACGAAGCACTCTATCAGGCCGTCAGTGATACGGCCTCCCGACTGGATGATCGTAGGGCGGTGATATTGCTGACGGATGGTGGTGAGTACGTCGGACCGGACGGTCCGCCTCCTTCACGCACTTTTATCGAGGTGAAGGATTACGCAGTGGCGACAGGGGTCCCGATCTTCGCCATCGGGATCGGAGCCGATGTGGATCAACCGGGCCTAGAATTGTTGACCAGTGAGACCGGAGGGCAGTTTTTCGATGCTCAGGTTGCCGATGATCTATATACCATTTACCAACAATTGGCAGAAATTCTCTATGTCGACCAATACGTCTTAACCTACGACACGGTTTTCAACCCGGGTGATTCTGCGATGGTGACAGTGGGTGTGCAGTTAGGCGGGCCGGTTGTGTATGATTCACGGGACGTTCTTCCTTGTCCCTAGCGCTCGATTCTTTGGAGTACGTGCAATAGATATTTTTATACATGATGGATTTTAATCAAGACCCGACTGCTTTAGAACTTTCTTTCAGAAGTCAATGACTTATGGCTGGAGAAATAAACAGAATCTACTACCTGGACACAATGCGAAGTATTCTTATGATGCTTGGAGTTGTACTTCACTCGGCTCAGGTCTTCAATCCAAAGCAAACCTGGCTTATCTCCAGCAGCAATACAACATGGTTGGCAAGTCATTTGGTTGAGGTTATACACACGTTCCGGATGCCGGCATTTTTTATTATCTCTGGTTTTTTTTGCATGTTGACGCTTGGGAGATCCACTCCAAACCAATTTATTAGGACCAGGCTGAAAAGAATCCTTGTCCCACTTGTTTCGACAGCAATAACGCTGAACACTCTCCAGGCAATCATCCTGACACAGTCAGGGTGGTACCAGTTTGATCTGGGGAGCTACCTGGAAACCGGCGAATGGGTTTCACACCTCTGGTTTCTTAACAACCTGATCGTGTATTTTTTGCTTATGTTCGGTTTGTTTAAGCTGTTGAAACTATTAGCAAAAGAGTCTCTGGTCCTGGATCTCGATTTTACACTGTCGATACCGCCAGAAGTGCTGTTGCTGTTGTTGCCGGTGGTTTCGATATTTATCCACATGCTTAACAGGGCAGGTTTTCCCCTGTATTCGAGTTTTTACGGAGTCTTCAATACTTATTCGCTTCTATCGTATGCTCCATATTTTATTTTCGGAATCTTTATGTATGCAAGCAAAGATTTGCTGATGAAATTCAATAAAATAAATCCGCTGTATTTAATCACCCTGTTTATTGTTTCAGAAGTTATGCTTAGCAATAAATACCTGTCAAGTATCCCTGAAATGTTCCATGCCGTCACTATTGTATATTTCGATAGTTTGAAGATATGGGCTTTAGTGGCAATGGTTTTTTACGTTTTCTATAATTTCACGAATTATAAATCTGTTACCTTCAACTTCCTGTCTGACTCCTCTTACACAGTCTACTTGTTTCATCAGATTGCAGTTGTTTCCTTTGGTCTCATTTTGATCCACCTCGGTGTCTCCGGACTGATGGGGCTTTTGCTGCTGGTCACTATAACCACAACGGTAACACTGTTGATCCATCGATATTGCATTATGAGGGTCCCTCGATTACGCCTATTATTTAATGGTAAGTAGTCCAACGGCAGGGGGTCAAATGAAGAAAAAGATCGTCGTCATTGGAAGCGGTCTCGCCGGTTCGTTGATATGCAACGAGTTGGTGCAAAAGTTCGATGTAACCCTGCTCGAAAAGGGAGTGAAGGGAAGGATAAAATACCCGGACCTTCGGTTCCTCAATAAGAAATTTGCCGAAGTCAAAACCTGCTGCTACGGTGCCGGGGGAACCACCAACCTCTGGCACAACGGCCTGATCCCCATCTCCATCGAAGATGTCAGTGATGCGGATTTTCGTGAAATTCTGATCGACGCCGATTCCTATATGGATCGAACCGCTGCTGCGCTTTATTACACCGGAAACTCCTATGCCGCCGATTATCGACAACTGAAGGAAGAGGTCCGGTCATTCAGTTCGGCGTTAGCCTCATTTCCGCATGGTATCGATTGCCTGGTCTATCCGAAGTTTTTCCGAAAATTATCCGTTTCTTCGGACGTCAATGTCATCTATTCCGTTGAGAAAATCAATTTCGGCCATGAAAATGGTCGGATCAGCTCAGTACGATATTCCATTGGTGGGCAGAGCTACCTGTTAAAGCCGGATGTCATTGTTTTGGCTGCCGGCACCCTTGGCACTCCCGGTCTGGTACAGAAAATCACTCAATCCGTGGGGGAAGGCGGCGCGCGCGCCGGGACCGGCTTTATCGATCACCCGATGGGTTTCGTCGGCAAGGTGAAGTTTAAAAAAGGCATTGCGGATACCATCAAGAAGTTTTCATCCTACGACAAGGGTGAATATGTCAGTCGTAATGCCGTGCGCCTTAAAAGCGCCTGCGGCAGGTACAGTGCTTGTGCATTTTTTCGTCCCGCCCTGACCATGGACAATCGCCTTGCCATCTACAAGTATAAATCTTCCCTTGGGGCCAGTAACGGATTGGCTCGCCTGAAAAACATCTTTTCCGTGAAGCTGTTTCACCCCGACATTGTTGCAGAAATTTTCGCCCATCTGTTTGGCGTCAACTTGCCCGGTCGAATCTACAATATTATGTTCCTCGCCGAGCAGAAGAGGGGAGGTAGTTCGATCCGCGAGGAAGGCGGGTCCATCCAGGTCGACTGGACAGTTGCTGACGAGGAAATGTCGATCTATCGCACCATGCTTGCCGAGTTACGCCAGACGCTTCTTGACCTCGCGGATGACGTCAAAATCGAAACCGATCTGAGCGACGAGTGGTTGTGGTCGGCGGCACATCATTCCGGTACGACGTCAATCGGTTCAACTGAAAATGATTTGCTCGATTTGAATCTAAAACTCAAGTGTTGTGACAATGTCTATGTCTGTGACGGCTCGGTCATTCAGGAACATTCTTACGCCAACACCGGATTGACTATTGGTCAGCTCGCCTTGCGTCTGGCGGACAGGATAGGACATGGCTGCTAAAGGACGGGTCCTGGTGACCGGCGCCAGCGGGTTTCTCGGCCGTCGGCTTGTCGAGATGCTGGTTGCGCGCGGCCACGCTGTTCGGGCGTTGGTTCGAAAGACCTCGAAGCTTGACGGTTTGCAGCTGCCCGGGGTTGAGATCGCATGTGGTGATATTGCTGATGCGGCTGACTTGAAACAGGCTTTTGACGGCCTGGATTACGTCGTTCACGCCGCTGCCGATACCAGTGGTACTGAAGCTGGTGCGAGGCGGGTGACGATTGGCGGAACTCGTAACATATTGGACCTATGCGTTGACATGAAGGTCAAAAGGCTTGTCTACATCAGCTCTTGCTCTGTTTATGGTGTTGCGGGATGTCATCCCGGTCAGGTATTGGATGAAACTGCTAAAATTGAGCCGTTTCCAGAACGGCGGGGACTCTACACCTGGGGGAAACAGGAAGCTGAAAAGCTGGTCCTCGAAAGCATGCGTCTGGGTCTTGTTTCTGCAGTTTGCCTGCGGCCCGGGACCATCTACGGTTGCGGTGGTGAAAATTACACCCCGATGATCGGTTTTTCCCTGAAGAAAAAGTTATTCATTGTTTTCACAAATGATGAATTAGTTTTACCTCTCGTTTATGTCGACAACCTTGTCGAAGCGATTCTTGTCGCCATGACCAGCGCTAGAGGTTCCGGCCAAGTCTATAATGTCGTTGACCCTCTTGGGGTCAACAAAAAACAGTATATCGACTTGTTGATCCGCAGGTTATATCGAGGTGTGCCCGTGGTTTACTTGCCCTACGGTCTGCTGGAGTATGTTGTGGCTGTGCAAGAGAGACTGTTCTACTTGTTTAAATGCCGGCCGATACTGAGTCAATACCGCCTCGATTCATCACAAAAGCCGATTGTCTACGATTCCTCACGGTTGGTAGATGAGTTGGAATGGCAGCCTCGGATGAAATTTGCAGAAGCGGTTGAGGTCATTCTTGCCTCCCAGTCTGGGGGCTGTGATTAGCGTCGGAATTTTCGAGCCTAAGATTTTTCGCTTTAGATTCAAGGGAAGAAGATGGGATGGAGACACAATCAAATTTAGAAAAAATCAAAAAATTCCATGATGATGATGCCAGGAATTACAAGAAAAACCGGTATCACTCCGAATCTTGTGAGGGGTTGTCGTATCTCACAAGAAAAGAATTGGTTATTGATTCCATAGATATGGACAGTGGGAAAGTATTAGATATAGGGTGTGGTCCAGGTATTTTTACAAAAGATCTTTTAAACAAAGATTTGACAGTCTATAGCTCGGATATTTCAGATCAAATGATAAAAGAAGCACGAGAGTCAATCGATGGATCTTTCGATCGAGAGAAAGCCTTCTTTACCGTCACAAATGCAACAAATATTTGTTATGCCGGAGAATCAATGGACTTGGTCTTGTGTGTCGGTGTCGTGACTTATCTTGATGATTATAATGAACTTATTGATGAAATTAAACGTATCCTTAAATTAGAAGGCAAGCTGATTATCCAAATCGATTATATAAAGTATCCGTGGATATACCGTCTTTTGGTTCCATTTTATCAGTTTGTTAAATCAAAACTTACGGCAAAAAAATACGACAATCTAAACTTTAGGTTTAGTTATTTCAATTACCGAGATTTTTTGCAAACACTTGAATCCAAGGGGTTCCGTGTGCTGAAATTAGATCATTTCGATTTCAGAATTCCATTTTTGGATGTGCTTTTCCCGCAATGCTCTCTTGCTATTGGCAGGTATATGTTTAGAAACAGAAATCTGCCAGTTTTTAGAAATTTTTCTTATGGATTGCTGATTAATGCTCAGAAAATGGCATAAGTTTATTCTGGTCAAATTTGTCTGTAATAGGTCGCTAGCTAAAAGTTGAGTTGACTTGTCAGGCCTGAGAAGCATCGGTGGTAGTTAGGTTTCAGTTGTGACAAGCTGATCGTTGTCTGGTGAATGGAAGGCAGAGCGTATGCAGGTACTAGAGGGAGCATTTTGGTTCTGTCTGTTCATGACATTTTACCCCTATGCCATATATCCACTACTGGTTGCTGCCCTGGCTCGGTCAAAAAATAGACCCTGGCAACAAAGCGACGCCTGTCCGCGTATCTCCCTGATTATCTCGGTATTCAACGAGGAAGAGATCATTCATCAGAAGGTCGAGAATACACTGGCGCTCGACTATCCCGAAGAGCTGTTGGAAATTGTAGTTGTTTCGGACGGCTCTACGGATGGGACCGATGAAGTTGTAAGATCGTTTCACGATAAACGGGTCATTCTAAAGGCCTACGAACGGGCGGGTAAAACGGCTTGTCTGAATCGAGCAATCGATGAAGTGAGGGGGGAGGTCGTCGTTTTTACCGATGCCAACTCCATGTTCCCCGAGTCGATGTTGAAAAATATTGCGCGGAATTTTTCAGACGCTGAAATCGGGTTGGTTACCGGGTGGACGAAATATTGTCGTGCCGGGTTCGAGCAAGAAGAAGCCCCTGGGCTTTATGCTCGTTTGGAGATGTTGACCAAAGATTTTGAAAGCCGGATCTCAAGTTGCGTGGGTGCGGATGGGGCAATTTTTGCGATCCGCAAGGAGTTGTATCGGCGTCTGGAAACCTGTGACATCAACGATTTCGTCATCCCATTGAATGTTGTTGGACAGGGCCGGAGGGTGGTTCTCGATGCAGATGTGTATTGCCTTGAGGAGCCGGCTGGTGGGGCGAAGAAGGAATTTTACCGGCAGGCGAGAATCACCAATCGCACCTTGGGCGCTATTTGGAGGAATTTGCAGTATTTAGACCCAGTACATCATGGCTGGTTTGCTGTGTTTTTGTTGTCACATAAAGTTCTCCGTTTCTGCGTGCCTTTTTTTGCCGCCGGCATGCTGGCGACCAGCTGCATGTTGCTGCCCGGCAATGTCTTTTATGGTTTGGTTGCGGTGGTACTCGGTTGTTTTATCGTGGCCGGGGGGGTCGGCTGGCTGGGTTGGACTCAAACGAGATTTGCCGCTCTGAGCGGCACCTTCCTTCTGACCAATCTGGCGCAGGTGGTTGGATGGTTTCGGTTTGTCATGGGTCGTGCTGATACCTTATGGACTCCGCAGCGATGAGTTTCAACTGGTTTTTGCGAGCTCTGTCCCTCTCGGTTGCTCTTGGAGTCGTATTGACTGCTGTTGTCCTGGCGGTTAAGCCGGCGTTGCTTGAACAGGTTTTGGTCGCCAAGCAGACCCTCACTCAAGCAGATGCGCTGGTCGTGATGGCAGGTAGTGCCCATGAAAGACTTTCCGCGACGCTTCAACTTTATCAACGTGGCAGTGCTCCGCGCATCCTTTTGACCAATGATGGTGTCATCGGCAGATGGTCACCTGCGGAACGACGCAATCTATATAATGTCGAATGGGCTCGGGATTATTTGGTGAAGAAGGGTGTACCAAACGAAGCCATTGTGCAGCTCAAATTTACCAGAAAAGGCAGTTATTATGATGCATTGAATACGCGTGATTATGTTCTCTCACAGCCTGAGCTTGGTTCGCTGCTGCTGGTTACGTCCGACTATCATACCGTCCGCACCCTGTGGTCGTTCAAGCGCGTTTTTGCCGGGACGGATGTTCTGCTTGGCGTCTACCCGGTTCCTAAAGACCCCTCATATCAGGGGCGGCGTTTGAAAACTATGGGGGTGGAGCTGATAAAATTTGTCTATTATCAGTTTCGATACAGGTTTTTTCGGCCGGATGACCGCTGAAGTCCGCATGCCGGTGTCCCACGGTATGGTCCCGAATCCCCATTTAAGCACGACTCTGACCGAATAAGTACGGCTTCCAGACGAGCCATCGGCACAGGTTGCCAGGCCATATGATTTTACGGCATGAGCCGGACGGTTTACAACGCCGCGGTCACAAAAGATTGTATTCCACTCTCCGTGACCGAATAACCGTCATTGGCAATGATCTTCCAGTAATAGGTGGTTCCGGGTTCGAAATCATAGATTTCAAATGATGCTTCTCGGATGTCCGGGATGCTGTTGGTATAAGTCTGCACGACCGGTGGTGTGGATGGTTGACTTTCAGGCGGAGCGGGTGTCGTGACCGGGCTGTTCACGCCGGGATCGCTAAGAACGAAATCGCCGGTTGCATCGCCACCGCAGCCCGCCAGCATTAGAGACATGGTGAAAAACAGTGCGATCAGTGGCAGACGCTTCCTGCGTTGCCACCCCAAGAACATTCCAAACAATCCGATTGCCCCAGCCAACTGAACCGAACCGACCTGGTTAGCAGGCGCTTTTCCAGCCGGGAAGGCAAATGCCAGATTGCTGTTTTGCAAGTTAGGGTCGGTTCCATAGACCAGAGTATAGCTTACGTCGCGTCCATCGGTCGGAGCCGACCAGGCGAAGATAACGCTCGATGGCAGGTTCTGGGCTCGATCAGCCGGAGAGGTGAGGGCCGGGATGAATGGGTCGGGGTCATTGGTGGTCCAGGTGATGGCCTCGGAGTAGGCGCTTTCCAGTCCATCGGTTTCGTATGAAGTGACCGTAAAGGTGTAGATGACTCCGTCCAGCAAACCATGTAACGGTAGCGCCAGGCTTGTGCCGGCGTCAATGGGTGATGCTCCCTCAGCGAGGCCGGTGCCGTTATAGGTGGGTGATGATCCCGTCTTATAATAGATTTTGTAGCCGGCCACATTCTGTGAAGAACTGGGGTCCCAGGCCAAGGTCACATCTGCGGCCATTGCACTTGTCGTGATCAGCAGGATTAATCCGGCTGTTATCAGAATGGAAACATGAGCTTTCACGGGTGGATCTCCTTCTCTTTATGCTTTGACGTTCCTGAACGTTTAAGCGCCTTGGCAATCGTGAAAGTTTATGATCCGATCGCTCTCGATGCTGTAAATTACAATTCCTGTACCACTTGGATACATTGCCAAACCTGAACGAAGTCGTAAGGACTTAGGCGGGCTTTTAGCGGGATAAGCGTATCTGTCCAAGTTGTTGATATGACATGTGATCCGGCCTGATTGAGATTTTTTTTAAAACATCTAACAGTAAACGGCCCGTAGCTGATTATCCATATGGAGCGGCTAAATAACTTTTGGCGACGTGTCAAATAGCTGTTCTGCGGAACCAAAACTGTCAATTTGACGTCTTCTTAATGAGGGATAAATAGCTGTAAATAAAAAGAAACTCTCATTAAGAGTTTGCTGCCGACCTCCTTGTATTTCACTGACCCAGACGGAGGGTAACGGTATCGGGATGATGATACTATTGTCATTTACGCAGGAATAGCGGGGCGTATCTTCACCTTAGATTGGTGCTTTTGCGCAAATGGCTCTTGAGGAGCCAGGGCAAGCTCTGCATTGTCGCTCTTCAAACATAGGATGTTGGTCTTTGCCGCGGGATTTCCAGGGTCAACTGCGCAGATGAATGACCGGGGTCATCATCAGACAAGGAAGTGGTGAACATGGTGTGGATCATCGACGGACCGGTTAGCGGTCGAGCCAGGATATTTGGTGTTATGGCTTGGGAACCGGTGACACTGGAGATTTGCATTCAAGCTTCGGGGACAGACGCAACCTGGTTCTCAACGGCCGTCACCGATGGTCTTTGCGCCAGCAATTTAGCGGGATTCATTCCTGCAATCCTGAGAAGATCTTCTTCGGGGTTTCGACGTGACTGGCGTAACCCGCACCAAAGCTTTACCAGCGTCGACCATTGACTTTCATACAGGGCATCGGAACCGAACAGGATCCGCTGCGTTTCAATTTG
>Ga0102953_1002352_pt1 | contig 11281 bp, 10 predicted proteins | sample SalPon2A_C_D2_MG_FD_78509 | JGI IMG/M metagenome (GOLD analysis project Ga0102953, IMG submission 78509) | Soil microbial communities from South San Francisco under conditions of wetland restoration - Salt Pond MetaG R2A_C_D2_MG | ecosystem: Environmental > Terrestrial > Soil > Wetlands | place... | reverse complement strand
TCACGCGCTTCGAACGCGGGCTCTGCCTTTCCTCCGCACTGAGGACAAACGTTCGAATGGCTTGGCTTATGCATCGGATTAAGTCGTAGTACCGGGGTCCGCTTCAGGTCCCCAAGCATAGGTGGAATAGGTCAGACGCGCAGTTGCGTCAGCTGCAGCATAGCTACGGGTCTGATTGTCGGCAACGAGAAGGTCCTCCTGGTTGCTACGCCAGAAGGTGTTGCTGTGGCACCATTCGTCTTTCTCGTATCTCGTACCGTCGCGCCCCACCACCAGGACCCGCTGCCCCATTGCTAGCACTTGCATCGTCAGTCCCTCACGTCCCGACTCGAACAGGTAGGCATCGAATTTCCTGCGAATGGGGGGCACCTTGATTTGAAGCGCCGTCTCGCGCCTGAGCATGAAGGCGTTGGTTCTGACATGGTAGTTTGGGAAGGGCTCGAACATGCCTTTCAGCATGCGGCGACGCAGTACGAATCGCAGCCGCCGCAGGAAGGGAAGATTTTCACCGAGAAATCGCTTCCACCGCGGTTGTTGCGGCAGCATCGGAGGTAGCACGCGGGTTGCGTCATCGTAATTCGAAAAGATGCTTTGCCACGATCCCGTCGCACCGACCAGTCCAACACCGGCAATCGCAATCGCTGCGCGAAGCTTGCGCAGCCAGTCCGGCGCCAGAATCTCACTGTACGAGTTGAGGAAACAGTAAAGGTCTGCCTCCTGTTCGAGTGCGACCCTGAAATAGACGTTGACGTCGTATCCCTCGTCCGAAACAAAGATGCGCCGGTGCCGGACCCGCGCGAGTATGCGCTCGTATTCTTCGGCAGGTGGGCCGTTGAAGCCCTTGAATACGACGACAAGTTCGTGCTCGATACCTGCGGTATAAGCAGTATAGGAGTCGATGAAAGTCCGCAGCGGCCCGGGGCCGTTCGCCGCACGCACAAGGTGAACCACCACAATGCGGCCGTCTGGTTGCATGCGACCCGTCACCAGTTCCCGGGCCGAGTCAGGCCGTCCTGAACAGAAAGGCTAGCACCGGCGTTCGACGTTGCGTCGTCGCGAAACTTGGCCATGGCTCGCATCACGTTGTGTGTCAATCTAGCAAATGCCGATATTTTCTTAAGTAATCCCGCCCGATGCGCGTAACGGAGCCGTATGAGTAGTGGCCGGGCCGCATGAGCACCTTGAACTGGGCCTGCAGTTGGTCATCCTCCGCCGTAGACGCGAAGACCCCCTCACAGCGTTCGAGCATTTCGAGGGCTAAATCTCGGACGTCCTCGGGTGTGCTCTCGTGCACCTCGAGACCGGCGTCCGCGTACTGCTGCGTAAATCGGAAATTCGCGATCGGCGAGCCGAAGATCTCCGCAAAGCGCAGATAGCGACCATCTGTCCTCGAATACAGCAACTTGCAGATATTGAGGTCGTCAGGCCCGTAGGAAAGCGCCGACATCGGGGCCAAATTGGCACAGGCCGAAGGAACGCCAAATACTGAAGCCACGACTTGCAGGCCGGATGTGTTCCCCAACACGTAACGCGCCGAGGCGCATAGAAAGACGTCCATCCAGTCACTGCGATACTCGGAAAACGGGTAGTCGATGACGCCCTCGAGGTGGGGGAGGGGCCGCATTGAGGGATCGCCGAGACGAATGCACCATCCCCCTCGTGCCGTGATTGCCTGAATCGCCATCAGATAGTTGTCGATGCTGGCATTTCTGTAGTCGTGAATCGGATCGTGCACGTAACCGGCCTCCCGGCAATGCACCCCGACGAACCAGGCGTCTTCCGGCATGCCCAACGCGCGGAGGCAGTCCCGTCCTCGTTCTCGATCTCTGCGCGAGAGCGTCAATAACGCCTGGCGGCCCTGCCACGCGTTCTGTACTGCGACAAAGCCTGCGGTCCCATCAATCGCGACGCTGTACTCATGAACCTCGCTGCGCAATTCGGGCACGGCGGACAACGCCTCGAGAAACCCCGCAGCCCGCGCCGAATCGATAACAGTCATGCGGGACTTCCAGTACCCGAGAAGGCACTGATTGGCGACTCTTTGCCCCGCGCGAACTAAAAGCCAAGCTCTACATGCCGGACGGCGCCCAAGGGCGACGTCTTTCAGAAAGCAGTCCGGCTCCAACGCGAGGTGTCCGATTCGATCCAGGTGGCTGATCGGCAGGAACCGGATGCGCAGCCGCTTGAACAGCCAAATTGCACCAAGAGTTGGCAGCGTCCTGAACGCGATGCGCAGGAGCCGCGCGACATATTTCCTAACGAGTCCCACAAGGCCCAAGAAACGCCTTTGCATTTAGTTAGACGACGCTGGACGCTTCCCGCCCTACAATCAACGCGGCTGCGCGCCGAACGCCTCCGGGTATTTGCGCCGCAGATATCGCTCGAGCGCGTCGCGCCAGGGCGGCATCACCACGCCAAGATGGCGAGCTTTGGTGTTCTCAAGCACGGAATAGAGCGGCCGGCGCATGTCGCCCGTGCGGCCGCCCCGATCAACGGGGGCGACGTTCGCGCTCGAATGTCCCATCACTCGAAAGATCTCCGCGGTGAACTCATACCAGGTGCATTGGCCCTCGTTTACGAGGTGGTAAATGCCCGGCTTTGCGTCCGCACGGCCAATTAACTGCAGCACGGCCCGGCTCAGGTCTTCGGTCGAAGTAGGGCAAACAGTCTGATCTTCGCTCATTTCGATGACCTTTCCGGACCGTCCGTCCGCCACGCGGCCGTCAACGAAGTTGCCGCCCTTCGAGCGTGCGCCGGACGTTCCGTATAGGCCGCAGGTCCGGATTACCATGCCGTGCTCGGGTGCCGACGACATAACGGCATGTTCGCCAGCTAGCCGGGTAATGCCGTAGATCTGCACCGGACCCGGCAGATCATCTTCGGAGTACGGGGTGCGTCGATCACCACCGAATACGTAGTCGCTGCTGAACGTCACCAGACGCGCGTCGGCGTTCCGGCACGCGGCCGCCAGATCGCGCATGGCGACACAGTTGACGCGGAATGCCGTTTCGGGCTCTCTTTCACACAGCGGCACATTGTGGAAGGCGGCGCAGTTGACGACCACCGCCGGTCGATGCAGTCGCAGCGCCGCCGTAATCTGCTCCTGGCGCGTTAGATCCAGCGCGTCCCTATCTGGGGCGATAATTTCGTGTTCGGTCCCGTTGCGCAGCAGATCACCTCCCAGCTGTCCCGTCCGGCCAATGAGCAGTATGCGCACGTTCACTGCCCAAGCAGAGGCAAGCCACGATCGCGCGCTGACATCATCGGGTTGTCTATCGGCCACGTGATGCCGAACGCCGGATCGTTCCACCGCAGCCCGCGCGTGCAGTCCGCGTGGAAGAATTCCGACATCAGGTAGAGCAGCTCAGAGTCGTCCGTGAGCGCCTGGAATCCGTGCGCAAAGCCTTCGGGAATGTAAAGTGCGCGTCGATTGCGCGCCGTGAGTTCTTCGGCGTGCCAGCGTTTGTATGTCGCCGAATCAGGTCTTAGGTCGACGATCACGTCCCAGATCGCGCCCTGGGTGCAGCGCACCAGTTTTGCTTCCTCGTGCGGCGCTGCCTGGTAATGTAGTCCGCGCAGAGTGCCACGCCGGAGGTTGTGCGAAACATTGCATTGCACGACCCGCGGGTTCAGGTCATGCGCTGCGAATTCCTTCTCGCAAAACGACCGGGCGAAAAATCCCCGATCGTCTTCCAGGCGCTCCAGGTCGACAACATAGGCGTTTGCCAGGGGTGTCGGCGTGAAGATCAAGGCAACACCGCCACCTCGGGAATCGGCAACACGAATTGCCCGCCCCATTCGCGGATATAGCTGACCTGCTCCACGATCTCATCCCTGAGGTTCCAGGGCAGGATGAGGACGTAGTCGGGACGCGCCTCACGAATCCGGTCGGGGTGGTGAATGGGGATGTGGGTGCCGGGAAGATAGCAACCCTGCTTGTGCGGACTGCGATCGACGGTGAAGTCGATGAAATCGGTGCGCACGCCGGAGTAGTTGAGCAAAGTATTGCCCTTGGCCGGCGCCCCGTAGCCGACGATCGTGCGGCCCTCGTTCTTCGCTCGCACGAGGAACTCGAGAAGGCGGCGCTTGGTGCGCTTCACCTTGTCGTCGAAGGCCATGTATGCGGCCATACCGTCCAGTCCCGCGCGGTGCTCTTTCTGCTTGAGCGCCTCGACGCGTGGACCCACCGGCTTCGTGGCGTCTTCGACATGGCACCCATAGATACGCAGGGATCCGCCGTGCGTAGGCAGCTCATCGATGTCGAACAGCACGAGTCCGTGGCGCGCAAACACCTGCTCGACCGTGAGGAAGGAAAAATAGGAAAAATGCTCGTGGTAGATCGTGTCGAACTGATTCTGCTCGATCAGTGTAAGCAGGTGCGGGAACTCCATCGTGATCACGCCGCCGGGCTTTAGCATCCGCTTCATTCCCTGCACGAAGTCATTCAGGTCCGGTACGTGCGCGAGAACGTTGTTGCCAAGCAGAAGGTCCGCTGGCCTGCCCTGCGCCACAAGTTCCTCCGCCGTGCGGGTGCCGAAGAACTTGACCACGCTCGGCACGCCCTTCTCTTCGGCAGCTCGGGCGCAATTGGCGGCTGGCTCGACGCCGAGCACAGGCACGCCGCGCTGAACGAAGTACTGCAGCAGATAGCCGTCGTTCGACGCGATTTCGACGACGAGGCTGCCCGCGCCAAAGCCGAAGCGCTGCATCATTGTATCGACGTAGCTCTTGGCGTGCTCTAGCCAGGTATCGGAAAAGGACGAGAAGTACGCATACTCGTCATCGAAGATATGCTCTGGTGGCTCGAACTCCTCGAGTTGCACGAGCCGGCATTTGCCGCAGACCCAAGCATGCAGTGGGTAGAAGTTCTCGTGCAGCTTAAGCTGCTCGGGCTTGAGATAGGCATTCGACAGCGGCGACATGCCGAGGTCGGCGAAAGTCACCGACAGCGGCGCGCCGCAAAACCGGCACATTCCGTCTTTCAACTCGCCTCCTTGCTCATATATCGGCTGATCTGGTCGAGCGTCATTTGGCGCACATCGGCTTTGCTCAGATACGCCCGGTACCACTCCACCGTCCACGCGAGGGCCTCCTGCAATCCGAGCTTCGGCCGCCAGCCGAGCGAGACGCGCGCCTTTGAACAATCCAGACGCAGAAGCGTGGCCTCGTGCGGATGCGCTCCGCCGTCTAACTCCCAGCGTAGTGCGCCACCCCACAGTTCGACCACCTTATTCATCACGTCTGCCACGCTACGCGCGTCGGCCTCGGGCGGTCCGAAGTTCCAGCCCTGCGCGAAGCGCTCCTCGCCGTCGCACAGTCGCTCAGCGAGCAGCAAATATCCCGAAAGCGGTTCGAGCACGTGTTGCCACGGCCGTAACGCCTTGGGATTGCGGATGCGCACCGGCTCCCCGCTGGCGATCGCCCGGTACGCGTCCGGAATCAGGCGATCGGCCGACCAGTCGCCCCCGCCGATGACGTTCCCGGCACGTGCCGAGGCAATTCCGACGCCATGCTCGGCCAGGCGACCGGGATTGAAGTACGACGCGCGGTACGCCGCACAGACGAGCTCCGCGCAACCCTTGCTGCTGCTGTACGGGTCGTGCCCGCCCATGGCTTCGTTTTCGCGGTAGCCCCAGATCCATTCCCGATTTTCATAGCACTTGTCGCTGGTTACGATCACCACCGCCCTCGCCGAGGGTTCGAGGCGGACCGCCTCGAGTACGTTCGCCGTTCCCATGACATTGGTGGCGTAGGTTTCGACCGGTTCCGCGTATGACTGCCTTACCAACGCCTGCGCAGCGAGGTGAAACACGATCTCCGGCCTGAAAGTCCGTACGCGCGCTCGAAGCAATGCCAGATCGCGTACGTCGGCGATCGTGTGCTCTACCGTATCCGCCACGCGTGCAGCCGAGAACAAACTTGGCTCAGTCGGTGCGTCGAGCGCATAGCCTGCAACCTTGGCGCCGAGCTCGTTCAACCAAAGCGCCAGCCATGCGCCTTTGAAGCCGGTATGCCCGGTAAGGAGAACTTTCTTGCCGCGCCAGAAGGCGGCATTCATTTCCAGGTCTTCCAGGGCGGATTCCCGCCCGACCAGAGTTCCTCTAGGTGATTCTTGTCGCGCAGCGTGTCCATCGGCTGCCAGAAGCCGCGATGGAAGTAAGCCGCGAGCGAGCGCTCGGCAGCAAGCTTCTCGAGCGGTCCACGCTCCCAGACGGTTTCGTCGCCTGCGATGTGCTCGACAACCGAGGGCGAGAGCACGAAGAAGCCACCGTTTACCCAGCCGCCGTCCCCCTTTGGCTTTTCCTGGAAGCTCGCGATCAGTTCCTTTTCCAGTACTAGCGCGCCGAAGCGGCCCGGCGGCTGTACCGCCGTAAGCGTAGCCTTCACCTTTCGCGCGCGGTGGTAAGCGACAAGCTCGGTAATGTTAACGTCCGCGACGCCGTCGCCGTAGGTGAAACAGAAATCCTCGTCGCCCAGGTAACGGGCCACGCGCTTGAGCCGCCCGCCAGTCTGCGTCTGCTCGCCAGTATCCACGAGCGTAACGCGCCAAGGCTCGGCCCCCTTCTGGTGCACTTCCATGCGGTTGTGCGCCATGTCGATGGTCACGTCCGACATGTGCAGGAAGTAGTTGGCGAAATACTCCTTGATCACGTAGCCCTTGTAACCCAGACAGATCACGAAGTCATTGATTCCATGATCGGAATATATCTTCATGATGTGCCAGATGATCGGCTTGCCACCAATTTCGATCATGGGCTTCGGTTTAAGGACGGATTCCTCGCTGATACGCGTTCCAAGTCCGCCGGCGAGAATCACGCACTTCATGGATGCCCTTCGATCATTGCCTGTTCAACAAGAAAGTGTATTTTCGCAGAAAGTCACGACTAAGCCGAGCGGTTGAGCAACCGATCATGCGGGCGGCAACAAGTACTCGTACTTGCGCAAGAATGCTGGAGATATCCGCGATTGAGCGTGTGAGGCGAAGTGACTGCTGGGATATATGGAGAGAAACCGGCGCGCCCGCGCGCGACTCTCTGCGTCGAAAATGTCCTTGCCGTGTAGCTCATCGAGCGCCTCCGTTACCACCTTGCGTATGTCCTCCGGACTGTTCTCGAGTATTTCGATTTCGGGAATACTGTCCCGAGTCGTGTAGGACATGTGCAATTCGCCGGCAACCATCTCGGCGAATGTCAACAACCTCCCCGTCTTGCGCTCACGCAACAGTTTTGGAATCCCAAGCCCCAAGGGGCTGACCGGCGGACGAGAAATAGGAACGAAATTTGTCGTGACGCACGTCCGACCCAGAACTGTTGGGAGCATTATCAGCCCCGACGTCGTCCCGACGAACAACTGACATCTTCCGCACAGATAAAGATCCATCCAGTCGCTGCGCATTGGCGAATTTGCATAATCGATAAAGCGCGGATGCGATCGCAGCTCAGTCATTGAGCTGTCGCCCATACGCACACACCAGCCTCCGCGGCTTACCGCTTCATCAACCGCATCGTAGTAATTCTCGATACTACAGTTGCGATATTCGTGGAGATGATCGTCTCTCTGAGAGTACCCAGCTTCCCGAACATGAATGCACACCAACCACGCGTCCGCTGGCACACCCAATGCGCTAAGCGCGGTATCCCCGCGGGCGGTCAATTCGGGTGGTAGCTTCAATATCGGGGCACGGCTCCCCCACTTCGAGAGTATTTCGTAGTACGTAGCAGGTTGATGGATGTCCGCCGCAACATATTCACTGAACTCTATCCACAGGAATCGGAATCGCCAAAACGCGAACATTAGCCGACGCGTGGCGACAGGGCTACTTACCGACGGAATTACCTTCTCCCAAAGAGCAAGCAGACTTCGGTTTGCCACCATATTGGAAGGTGCGACAAGAACTCCAATATGCCACGGAAGGTCTCCTAGTCGTTTTTGCTTAAGGTAGGCATCTGGCTCCGCGGCAAGATGCCCAATTCGGTCCGGATTGGTTATCCACAAGAATCGAATCCGCAGCAACCACAACAAAGCGGCACATGCTGGAGCGAAGAGTCTAATAGCGAATCTTCGAGCACCCTTCACGGCGGCGGTAATTTGATCAACAAGCATTTCGAAATCTTGGCTACTTGGAAGGCCTAAGCACGCTGCTCAGTGCTCATACATACATAAACTAGAGGGCAAGCATTGTGTTCAGACGCTGTTGCACCTACCTATTCACATTAGCGCCAGAAAGTAGCGCGGCCACCGTCCGTTCGATATCCGGATGACCGTTCAAAAGACGGTCCCACGCCAGTTGCTGTGGCATCGACGGGAAATGCCCGGAATATTCACTTTGCGCACGCCGCCAGTGCGCCAGCGTGCCAATGTCCTCGTGGTATTCGGTATTGTGAAAGGTATAGATGCGACCGAGGAAGTGCGGAATTACCTCGCTGCTAAAATCAATGAAGGACTTCTTTAGTCCCCGCAGGTAATCGAGAACATCTCGCTCGAGTACATAGACTGCCGCGTTCGCGAGGTTCCCTGGGGGATGTGTTACCTTTTCGTGAATCTCGCAAACGATCTCTGCTTGATCTAGCGCGACTATTCCGCAGGACTCTGGTGATTGTGTCCGAAACGTCATCATTGTCATGACGCAACCGGCCGGACGCCTCGCATGCCGGCGCAAGAACGCACGGCAATCGAAGACGCTGAGATTGTCTGCATGCGCGACTATGAATGGCCCGGACGAAAATTGTTCCTGCTGTCGCAGGATCGTGCCGGCGGTTCCGAGGAGCTGCGGCTCATAGACGGAGACAATTCGATCTCGCCACGCCGTGTATCGGACGTATTCTTCGACCATATCGGCGTGATGATGCAGATTGATCACAACGCGCTCGACGTCTGCCGCAAACAGGAGATCCAACCAGTACTCCAATAGCGGACGCCCTCGAATCGGGGCGAGACATTTCGGCAGCACACGCGTAAGCGGATCGAGCCTTGTGCCGAGCCCCGCCGCAAGCAAGAGGGCGCGCACCGGATTAGGGTAAATCGATCTCGGTGATCAGGTCGGATGGCGCCAAGGGAGAATTTCCAACCCTCGCCACTTGGCACGCTGCCGCCAGCGACCCCAGGTACACGCTTTGCCAGACGTCCCGTCCCGCGCACATGGCCATTGACGCGCAAGCAAGGAAAGAGTCGCCGGCTCCGGCGGAGTCCTTCGGGGCGGTGTTAAACGCTGGAAGCAAGTCCATCATCCAAGCCGCATCCCGGCGTGCGTAGACGAGAATACCTTGAACGCCCAGCGTGATTACGACATTTTCTGCCGCAGCCCGCTTTTGAAGAGCGTCGGCGATGACCGCTAGCCCTGAATTACCGTCGCGTAGCGCGAGCCTCGCTTCGCGCTCCGTGGGCGTAATAAGCAGCATCCCGTTGTATCGCGAAATGTCCGAAAGCTGAGACGACGCCTGGCTATCCGCCACCATCGGCACTCCCTTCGTCTTCGCCAGGTCGATTATGGCAGCAACTAAATGCTGCGGAAGGCATCCATAATTGAAGTCGGAGAAGATCAGGAGGTCCGCACTGGCGATCTTGGCGCTCAAGCTTTGCAGGATTCCGTCAGCGATCTCGGGGCGAACCGCGTGCTGCCTTAGTTCGCTGACGCGCAGCAAGGTCTTCCCTAGAGCTCGATAGCGCTTCTTCAGTGTGGTGGGACGACTTTCATCTAGAATGATATTGCAGTCCACACCGAAACCTGAAAGCGCTTCCCTGGCGAAGGTGTAGGTGTCATCGTTGCCGGCAACCGAAAAATACGAGACCTCTGCTCCGAGTCCTCTCGCATGAGCCGCGACGATACCCGCTCCGCCGACGAACCGCTTGCTATCGATCGGCGTTACTACGACCGTAGGGTCCTCCTGAGAAAGTCCAAGCGGATCGCAGTCGATATATTCATCAACGATTAGATCTCCAATCACAACGACCTTCATTCCGTTGAAGCGTGGAAGGCAGTTCTTCAGTTCGGCGATATTAAATCCATGCCGCAACGGGAACGCCATCGGCTTGCGAACCGTAGAAAGATTCGCCTCTAAATATTCCCGTCGGATCAATTCCAAAGACGAAAATCGCACCTCCCCCGAACTGAACAGCAGTTTTCCTCCGTACGCCTCAACGGCTGCTTGCTCCGGGTTTAGCTGATCCTCGTATTCCTTCCCCTTGACAACTACGCTCGGTCGAAGGGCGGCGATGACGCGTTCTGGCGTATCGCGTAGAACAAACGCGTAGTCGACGAAGGAAATCGCTCGCACGCCTTCCAAGCGCATCTCCACAGGGACCGCGGCGCCGGCGGAAGTTTCGTCCAGTACGCCGACAACCAAAAAGTCTCCGCAATCGGCAGCAAACTGTAGCAAGCGGACATGTCCGGGATGGACTACGTTGAAGTTCCCGGAAACAAAGACAACACGCTTTCCACTTCCTATCTGCGCGCGAAGCTCGGCAAGCACATGCTCAGAATTCTGAGATAACTTCACGCTAACCCCTGCCGATAGTCGGATCGATCTCGATCAGCGGGCGTCCGACTTGACCGCTTTCCAGATCGTCCAATGCTTCATTAATTTGCTCAAGGGTGTATCGACGCGAGATCAATTTTTCGAGCGGCAATTTACCTTTCCTATATAGCTCGGCGAATTTCGGTATGTCGTCGTCGGGTAGACAGCCGCCACCCCACGATCCGCGGATTTGCTTGCCGCAAATCAACTCGTAAGGATCAATGGAAATCCTTTCGCCGTGTTGCGGATGCGACGCAAACACGCATATGCCTCCGTCGCGGCGAACCGATTCAAACGCTTGCTCGATCACCCGACTGTTGCCTGAAGCTTCGACCGCATAGTCGACACCCAAGTTAGCGGTCAGCGAATGAATCGCCTCGACGGGATTCGTGTTGACTGCGTCGATGACGTCGGTCGCCCCGAACTCCCTGGCCAGTGAGAGCTTTTCACTCGATACATCCACGGCGATCACCCGCGCGCAATCGTAGAGCATCGTCGCCATCAGTGCGCTCATTCCAATGCCGCCGAGCCCGAACACGGCTAGCGAGCTGCCTCGTACCGGACGTAAGTCGTTGGTGATGATTCCCGCTCCCGTGGGGACGGCGCACCCAAACAGCACCGCCACGTCCAGGGGTACGCCTTCCGGGACAAGCGTCAGCCGATTCTCCGAGACCATTGCGAATTCGTTGAAGGTCGTAACGGCGCCAGCGTTTATATCGATGGCCCCGCTCCGGTAGTGGACCCCGCCTGCATCAAGGCCCCTCCCC
>Ga0102953_1002351_pt1 | contig 11282 bp, 8 predicted proteins | sample SalPon2A_C_D2_MG_FD_78509 | JGI IMG/M metagenome (GOLD analysis project Ga0102953, IMG submission 78509) | Soil microbial communities from South San Francisco under conditions of wetland restoration - Salt Pond MetaG R2A_C_D2_MG | ecosystem: Environmental > Terrestrial > Soil > Wetlands | place... | reverse complement strand
CGGAGGGATTTTATACCTTCCCAACCGACCAGTTTATGAAAGATGAAATTCTGCGGGCGAAAAAACTGGGATTAAACGGATTACGAATTCACATTAAAGCCGAAGTTCCCCGTAAACTCTACTGGGCCGACAAGCTCGGTCTGCTGATTATGGAAGATATTCCCAACTTTTGGGGAGAGCCCGACAGCACAGCCAAAGCCAATTGGGAGTACATTGCGGCCAACGAAATAAAACGCGACTACAATCACCCCAGCATCTTTTCGTGGGTACTTTTTAACGAAACATGGGGCTTGTTTACCAAAGATTCGACCGGGAAACGTGTGTATGCACCTGCAACACAAGACTGGGTGCGGAGCTGGTACCACCAAGCAAAAGATTACGATCCCACCCGTTTGGTGGAGGATAATTCTCCGTGCAACCTGGATCACGTGGCTACAGACATAAACACGTGGCACCGATATGCACCAGCACGTCACTGGTCAGGAATTTTCGACATGGAGGTGAATAATACTTTCCCCGGATCAACTTATAATTTTATTGGTGGAAACAAGCAGGGAAACCAGCCCATGTTTAACTCAGAATGCGGCGCCGTTTGGGGATACCAGGGCAGCACCGGCGATATCGACATCACATGGGAATACCACATTATGATGAACGAATTTCGTAAACAACCAAAGATTGCGGGCTTTCTGTTTACTGAATTTCACGATGTTATTAATGAATGGAATGGTTACTGCCGGTTCGATCGTTCGAAAAAAATATTTGGCCTCAACGAGTTATTCCCGGGCATGACCATGAAAGATTTTCACCAGGATTTGTATGTGGTTGCCGGTGACGATTTTTTCAAAACTTACAAAGGAGGAGCTACAATTGAAATCCCCATTGGCGTGAGTGCCGTCACTTCTGATATTCCTGAAAATATGAAAATCAGGTACCATTTATATGGCTGGGACGAATTGAGCAACAGATTTGAAACTGCCACGGCTGATATTCCGGCGAAAGCTGTGCCTTTTAGTTTTACTGAATTGCCACCTGTTAAAGTGAAATTGCCTAACAAAACGGCAACGATGCTTTTTGCCACCACACTGGAAGACGCCAATGGAAATGTTATTCAGCGAAATTTTGTACCATTTAAAGTGGAAGCTCCAAAACCTGACGGCTTACTTACGGTTACGAAGTCGCCGGGGGAATTTACCGATGCTTCATGGAGCGTTAAACAACTTACCGTTCAAAACGGAAATAAATTCTGGGGAATGGGTTCCGGTTATGTTGAATACCAATTCGAGCTTCCTAAAAATTTAAAAGCCGACGACATTGGAAGTATTGAATTCAGGGCAGAACTGGCATCACGTTACCCGCAATCGAAATACCTGGATGAAGGCGACGCTGAAAAAATAGGCATGAAGATAGTTACTCAAAAGGGCACCGACCCGGGGTACGGTAAAAACAGCTACCCGCAAACCGACGAGAAACTGCATGGTTCAACAGTAAAAATTACAGCCAACGACCAAATAATTGCTGAAACTGAATTACCAGACGACCCGGCAGACCACCGGGGAATCCTGTCGTGGATGAACCAAACTCCCGGTTGGGCCTGGGGCAGCGACGACCACAGCAAACCGTGGTTACTTGACGAAGCCGGTTCGTATGGTTACCCGATTATTGCAGAACTGGATGAAACGTCGAAAAATTCGGCGCTGCAAACCGGAAAAGTTACCATTCGAATGTACGTTGATGAATCTACCCCGGACCGCGGAGGACTCTCTGTGTATGGCAAAAATTCCGGAATGTACCCGATGGATTTAACTATTTTACTGAAACGAAAATAGAGTTTATATAAGTTAGTAAAGTAAGAGTTATTAAATATCCTTTAATATCACAAAAGGGTTTTTAAATAAACCACTTCTCCCATAAAAAAGCCAGTGGATTTTTTAATGATTTTCTGGTTTTATTTTGAACCAATGAATTTTTAAACTCTTTGCCAAACCGTTTTGAGGCATATAGTTTTGATCCATCTTTTAAAGTAACCAGCAACTCATTGTGATTATATCGATATATAAATTCATGATTCACCAACAAACTATTGCTAATCAGGTGAAAATTGTAATCCGCAATAAGCATGTCTTTGTAATACCCCAGGTTTTTTGTTATAGTTAATTTATTGCCATTTTCTAAAAAAATATAGGATATTACGCCATCAGCCTGAAGGTATTTTATTTCCTGAACATTAACAAACTCAATTACACCGTTATGTAAATGAAATGCAATTTTATTAGTTACTGAAACTTTTTCATGACCAACTCTGTCGAGAAGTAGTTTAATTTGTTTATTAAAGTAGGTGTTTTTTAATTTTTCGATGGCTTTGTTAACCGCAATAACCAATTCAACATCGTCGAGTGGTTTATATAAAAAATCGATAGCTGAATATTTTATAGCTCTTAAAGTATGCTCTTTTTCGCTTTCGCCGGTAATAAAAATTATTTCAAAATCAATTTTGCCTTTTTCGGAAAGTTTATTGAGCAAATCAAATCCGGTACCTTTAGGAAGCTGTATATCAAGGAAAATAATATCGTAATTGCCTTCTTGTATCATTTCAAAGGCTTCTTCGATATTAAATGCCTGATCAGGAATATCTATTGCAGAACACAGTTTAATAATTCTCTGTTTTATATAATCTGAAGTATTGGCGATGTCTTCAACTATTAAGGCTTTAAATGTTTTGTCCATGGTATTAGATGCTAAAGTGAATGGTAACTGTTGTCCCTTTTTTTACCGGAAGATATTTAATGTGAATACTGTAACCCAATTCGTTGAGTATTTCAATTTTTTTGTTGATGATTTCAATCCCCCGCGAATGATGTAGTTTTATAGTTTGACTTCGTAAACTTTGCGCTTCCTCAAAACCAATTCCATCGTCTTCGATAGTACATACGATGTAATCGTCTCCGTTGGAAAAATGGATTTTAATATGCCCCGGTCCATCTTTGGGCAGGATTCCGTGTTTGATGGCATTTTCAACCAATGGCTGAATAATCATTGGGGGAATAGATTTGTTAAGCAATTGGTTTTCTGCAACAAGTATTTCGTAATTTATTTTTCCTTTTTCGTGTTTCATGGCATCCAAATCGATATACATTTTTAAAAGATCAATCTCCTCAGCAATCGTGATTTCATTGGTAGCCGACAAACCCGCAAGAACTTTTGATGATTTTATAGATGATTCCATGAAAGCGCGCATCAAACGCGAAAATTTTACGAGGTATGAATTAGCTTCCTCCGGTTTTTTTGCACTAATAAGGCTTTGAACCGAAGAAAGGAAATTAAAAATAAAATGTGGGCTGAGTTGTGCCTGCAGAGTGGCAATTTCGAGGAATTTTATTTTTTGTTCCCGTTCCGAAACTTTTATTTTATATCGAAACCCTGACCATCCAAAATAAATAATTACACTTGACAACAGGGCAAAAATAAAAAAGGCATATTTATAAAGGTTTGGTTCTTTATAAAACGGTAAAGTAATTTTAGTAGTAATAAAATCAGTTTTGTTCTGCGAGGTAGAAATCGAATTACCCGTTTTTGAAATTACCCTGAAGGTATATTCCCCTGATGGTAGGTTTGCATAATGGGCAAAAGTGCTGGTGGTCCATTCTTTCCAGTCGTTATCCATTCCTTCCAATTTATACCTGAATTGAGGAGTTGTAGGAAGGCCAAATCCCACAGTTTCAAAATTAAATTCTACTTCATTTATTCCTTTTTTAATTTTATAAGGTTCGTTATTTTTTGTCTTGAATGGTATCCCTTCTCCATTAACTTTTGTAATTCGCACATCGTTAAACTCAGTGACAAATTGCACCTTTGCCAAGTCCATTACCGATGTAACGGTGGTGGAAGGAATAATTAATTGGTTACCATTGAGCAAAAATCCGTTTTGACAAACCTCCTCCGCAACAAACCCATTATTATAATTATAAAGTTTCATCTCGAGTTCACCAGAAGAATAAAACTTATTGAGGTTGAGGACAAATATCTCACGTGAGGTACCAATTATTAGCAAATTAGGGTTTGGTGTGTTAAGGGCGGCAATATTGCTTTCAATAAGATTTTTATCAATCCTTTCAAAAATTTTTGTTTCAGTGCGGTACAACCATAAACCATCCCTGCCGCCCAGCCAAATATTATCAAGATGATCCTTTGTCATAGCAATTACTCCGTTTTTAGGACCCAAACTTTTTTCAGGAATTAAATGACTAAATTTTTTTGTTGCCCGGTTAAATTTGGAAATGCTTTTTCCGGTTCCAACCCAAATTGTACTATCGTTCGGAAATTCAATAGAAACCGGATGCGAAACTAAAATTTCAGCAGTTGAGTCAATACAATATTCAATATTCTCATTTTTATCAATAAAAGCTATTCCGTTTTCCTGTCCAATAATAATCCGGTCGCTAAACGGATCGTATTTTGAAATAAGCGAAATGCCGGTATCAAACTTTTTCGTTTTGAGGTAATTGTATTTTATAATTCCAAAATGCGTTGGGAAATAGAGATTGCCTTGTTTATCTTTTGAAGCGCCGTAGTAATAATCAGTTTCTTTGATGTTGTTTTTCCGGTAAGCAATAATCTCCTGTTTCTGTTGTTTTTCGAAATCTAATTTATACAGCCCTTTTTTAAAAACCGCACCATAAAACCGGCCATCTTTCCCTTTTATTATTGTCCAGAAATCATTCATAAATGAACGGTCATATACCTTAAAAGGACTATTAATAATATGATACAAACCATTATCCGACCCGGCCCAAATATTCATATCCTTATCAAAAATAACCGGGAAAGGGGCTTTAATCGTATTTAATTCAATTTTTGTGGCTGAGCATGTGGCGCTGTCAATTTTAAAATAGTTGTAATTATTTCCGTAAATATGATAAGCAGTGGGAATGTGGTTTACCAAAATTGAATCAATATTATTCTGATGAAAAAAACATCTGTAATACTCATCTTTTGTTTCCATATTTTGTACAGAGAAATATGTCTTATGATATTCCAGCATACCTACCTCCCCATTGTTAAATTTATCAATGAAAAGTTTTGTGTCTTCCGGTGCGGTAATAATTTTCTGAAAGCTCTTTCCGATATATTTATAAATATTTTTGCCGGAAATATCGACAAAATACATTGTATTTATTTTGCTATCGTACGCGAACGAAATAATACCTCCTTCAGGTAAATCTCTCCCGGGCAAAAAAGCTTGAAAAAGGGTATCCTTTTTATACTGTAATAAACCTGGTGAACATGAAATCCACACATCATTTTGTGCAAGTATAAATGCAAAAGGCTGAATGCTTTCAAAAATCTGATGCATCGAATTTCCATCGTACCGATAAAGTCTGTTTAACGTTTTTATAATAATGTCTCCATTCGCGTACTCTTTAATTTCCTCGATACTTTTATTGGGAAGAAAAGAAGTAAATTTTATTCCATTATAACAAACAAGGCCCGACTTTGTACCGGCCCAAATGTAACCACGCGAATCCTGAAAAACAGCCCTCACCTGAATTTGTGGAAGCCCGTTGTGGGTAGTGTAGTTAATAACGGGTTTGTTTTGCCCCAAGAGCAAAAATGAAGTTACTAACAACGACACAGTGATGATGTATTTTTTTAATGAAAGAAAATACAAAATAGTTGATTTTGAATTTCAGATTTGAAGATAATCAATTTTAAGCCAATTTGTGTTTTAAAAATAACAACCGGGCAAATGAACGAACAGGTGGGCATTTTTTTATTCCTGTTAAACAAATTTGTTGTGTTTATCCAGGAAAATTGTTTCCGATTACGACCACTTATTATGCTATGTGCCCACTTGTTATTTTGTTCTTTGCTACCCATGTAACCTTTATTAGATTAGAGGAAGATTGAATATCGCGAATCGTAATATCGCTTAAATAGTTTTAAAATTTAATAAAAACCAAAATCTATTATCATGAAAAAAATAGGATTTCTTTTACTTGGGATTATGTTACTTGTTTCATCAGGATGTAAAAAAGAAGATAACTCATCTTGGAACGGGGTGGTTGAATTTACTTTAGTAAACAATACTAATGAAGCTACTCATCTGTTTACAGCAGATGAAAGTTTTGATTCCAGCAATAAAGTTGGTGCATGGTCAAGTCGGAAAGTGACAGTTCAACTAAAGGCAACCGATAAACCTGGAGAATATGAAGAAAGGATTTTAACCATATTTGCCGGTAGAAATGGAAACATAATAATCACAAGAACATATACATTAAATAAAGATAACCGAGAGATTATGGTAAAGTTCGAGAATAACGATCTCCAGTAAGCAATAATCCATAAAAATGAAAAACTTATTCAATATTTTTTTCACTAATGCTTTTCTTAAATCTATAAGCATCGTATATTTTTTTCTCTGATTATTGAAAAGAAAGTTCAAATTTACCTTTTAAATATTGAATTTATCCATATTATAAAGGTGTTAACCCTCAAAGATTTCCCTTTATTTAAATCAACTTAAAAATCCAGCTCATAAAGTTGTGATAAACAAAATCAGTTATTAAAATGAAAAATCAAACGAGAAAAATTTCCGTGTTGACAATATTAGCAGTCGCTCTACTTTTAACCGTTAAATGCACAAAAGATGATGGCACAACCGATAATCCGCAGGAAGAGTTGGGAACATTTACCGATACGCGTGACAACACCACTTACACCTGGATAAAAATTGGGAATCAAACCTGGATGACCGAAAATCTGGCTTATAAAACAAGTTCTAATTGCGTGGCATACAACAACAACGAAAACAATGTTGGTATTTATGGTTATCTATACAGTTGGGAAACGGCACAAACGGTAGCGCCTGACGGATGGCATTTACCATCGCAGACCGAATGGCAAACATTAGTCGATTATCTGGGAGGAACATCTCAGGCATATAATAAATTATTGGAATCTGGTACCTCACATTGGGAAAGCCCAAATACCGGAACAAATGAAAGTAATTTTACAGCTCTACCTTCGGGCTACTATGATCAGCGCGATAACACCTTCAACACCTTAGGGCACTTAACCATGTTTCATTCAACTACAGAAAGTAGCAGCAATACAACTATGGCAATTGGGTTAATCCTAAATCCTAATTACAAAAAAGATTTAATTGAAGGCCGGCCAAAAATGCTCTGGCTTCCGGTGCGTTGTGTTAAAGATTAGAAGATTCTCTCATTTAATTAATCATATAAAATAGGAAGCTATGAAGAAGTACTACAAACTTTTATTATTCGCAGTTGTTTTTCCCGTTGTTTTTCAGCTTAATTCATGTGAAGGGGATAGAGCAAGATACGGTTGCGATTGCGAAACGACAAAAGAGGCAACAAAAGAGGTTATTATTAGTCCCTCGCATACCAAAGATAGCTCCAGCACCTATGACAATTCTGGTGGGATTTATGCCGATGCTGGATGTCATGCTAAAATGACAATAGAGTTCAGTTGGGTAGATCCTGTCCTTTGTAATGGAGAAACACGTCCGCCTATTAGTTATGAATTTCAATCCTTATTTGGATGGTTCCCTGCCAATGAGGGCATGGAAACAGTTTCTGTTGGTAGTGATGGGATAACTAATGTTTGGAAGATCTCAATATCGGAAGCCATTGATAAAAGTAAACCCGACGGAAGCTCTTACGGAATTTCGGTTAATTGGACTGGCCCCACGGATGCAACCGAAGCAGAAAGGAAAGGTGTCCGTTGTAAAATTAGTATCACATATAATCAATACGATGAAGCCTATTACAGAGATGGTTGTTAATACTACCTTTAAAAGCTAAATAATTATGAGTCAAAATATATGTACCCAATGTAATAACCCCATAGAAAGTTCCGATAAATTTTGCCCACATTGTGGCGCTCCGGTTTCAATGGTCGAACCACAATCTGTTTCGTCTGAAAAAAAATCGACAAAAACCATTTCTTCGTCTGGAAATTATTCAGGCACCATGATAAAAGGGAAAGGTGCAGGCACACGAAAAATAATCAGGAACATAATTATTGCCATCGTTTTAATTGGGATTATTGCAATAATTATTTGGATTAAAACCGACCCGGATGCAAAAGAGAAGCTAGGTAATATTTTATTTGGGTTTGCAGTAATGGCCATTTTTGGCGCTGTTATCTGGCGAAAAAGCAAGAAAGGTTTAATAAAGTCTACAAAGCAAAGACAAGCCAATTTTGACTGGGATGACAATGTTGAGACAGAAATTGATAGTGATGATGACTATGACGACTAATTGAAATAATTAATATGCCATTTTGTGTAAATTGTGGAAATGAAAATCCTGTGGGTGTCCGATTTTGCAGCAAATGCGGAACAGAACAGGTTGCAATAAAAGTCAATTGCTCCAATTGTGGAAAAACGTTAGAGGAAAATGAGAAATTCTGTTCAGGTTGCGGAACACCGGTTTCTGCTGGACCAGTGGAAAAAGAAGCCAAAACAGTAAAACCCGAACCTGCTGAAAAGGAGGGCAAATTTACCAAAGAAGGCCGAAAAATTATTGATGCCGGTCCCAAACCAAATCAGTTCAAATCTAAACCCAGCTCCCCTCCTGCACCAACAACAAGGGCGCATAAGAAAAAAGGGAGTTTCATGAGGCGTCTGGGGAAAAGCTTGCTCATAGTATTGATTTTAGTTATGGTTATCATCTGGATTTTCCCTGATAAAGAGAACGATAAACTGACTGACACCAGTATACCAGGAATTGTTGATATTAAACAGGAAAAAGGGAAAAACACAAGTGTAACAGACAAAAGCCCGGGGGAGAAAAAAAATAAAAAAACGATACTGGATGCGAATGACCCAGGTGCTGCAGACAAATACAGATACGGCATTGGAATTGATGGTGATCAATATAAAGCATTCGAACTCTATGAAAAATTAGCAGACAAAGGCGATCTAAATGCGATGGTTGAACTATCTGATTATTATGAACAAGGAATATGGGTGAAAAAGGATACTAAAAAAGCAATGCAACTGTTAAAAAAAGCCGCTGATGCAGGTTCATTAGCTGCTAAATGGCAGTTGGAGTTTTTAGAAAGTGAAAATAAGTCTAATTAATCATGAAAAAGTTTTACATATCAAGCCTTACGATCCTGTTAGTGTTGTTAATGAATAGTATTTCCTATGCTCAAAAAAAGGCGAATACACCAAAGACCTCTAATCAGGAAATGAATGAGGTAGCAGTAGCCTATACCGAATCAGAAGTCGTCAAGAGAATTGGAACAGCTTTAACCAGAGCTGCCATGGATAAAAGCAATCGTGAGGCTGTATCAAAGACGACTCAGGAAATATGGAAGTATTCCAAAGACATGAGCAAAGATCAGATGGAAAAGTTTTTAGCCCGCCTTTCAAAAATGTCAACGGCTGGTATTAATCAACTCAAAAAGATGTCTCCCCGAGAACTCAATAGTTTTGTTGCAGGTGCTGCTGGAAAATTAAGTAAAAATGCTGGAGTGTTGAAACAAATTATTGCTGGTGCTGGTGATAAAGCTGGGAATATGGCACTTCAAACAATTTCTCAAGTAGATGATATTATTGCTAATAATGGAAAGGTTCCCAAAGCTCTATATGTTAAATTGAAAGATGCGGCAAGCAAGTTACCGCCCGAAAAAGCAAAAGCATACCTTGATTTACTTAAGAAAAAATTTTCATCGGATTGGGCAGATGTTGTAAATCTGGAAGATGCATCTAAGGGACCAGCCAGCCTGGTTGGTACTGTTGTAGATGGAGTTTTTGTACTCAATGATGCCTATGATATATATTACAGTGATGATGAGCCAGAAGTAAAGGGAATTAAGGCAACCGGAAAAATGATTGATTATGGCACCAGTACTTATGCCGGAGTTGCCGCCGCCGAATTGGGAGCGGGTGAACTTGCTTTTGCTGCAGGCTTTGGAGTGGGTTTAACAATCGCTTTAACAGCAAACCGCGTTTCTACTTTATACACAGAAGTCAGGATGCTTCAAAAAGAGCGAGAAGCAGTGAAGGATGCAGAAAAGAATGAAAAAATTGACAATGAGATACTCGTTCGCCGTCAACTGATTAATATCAATGGTAAAATCAAAGCCGGAAAGATTGACAATGCTCAATTCTTACTTGTTAAGCTTCAAAAATTTATGCTTGACAATCGAATTGACAATGAGAAGAAACTTCTTGCATTACGTGACGAATTAGAAGATAAAGCAAATCATGCTGAGCGTAACCAGTTGATTAATGAAATCATTAATAAAGCAAAATTTCCTTATAATAAAGCGTTGAATTTTTATCAAAGAGGCGTTGAATTGAAGGATGCCAAAACATTTGCAGCTGAGGCATTTTCGATTTTAAAAAGTAATGTAAAAAAATATCCTGAAATCGCAGGATTAACGGCTATATCAAAAACAGAACAACTGATCAATGCAATTAATGAAAAAATTGCCAGCGCAGCAGATTTTGTAATAACCGAGGTAGCCGCCCCTGAAAAAGTATATGTTGGGCAATCTATTGTGATTCCTGCTTATGTAAAAGGTGGTATTCCATACTATAATGCCTACGGAGCAACCCATAGTTTCTTCACAGATAATACTAAAATAAATATGAATTGGGACGCACCTTCAGAGCCTGGTATTGAAAAATTTACAATTAAGCTTAAAGATTGTATGGGCAGTATAGCAAGTGCTTCGGTAAGTATTGAGGTGGTTGAAAACATGGAGGAAGAATCTATTAATGAAGAACAAGAGCCTTCCGGTGCAATGGAAGCAGGAGATTTGGAAGATGGCCCTTGGGAAATTTCTGATTACGAGGCAAAAGAGCTCTACAATGCATTAGAAACTGAAGAATTTCATGACGAGATGGTAGATGGAGTGATAAAAGCGATAGGAGGAGAAACAGAAAACAATGATAATGAGAAAAGTGCTGCCAGGGATGCCGCTTTGGAACAGAAGCGTACAGCGGCGATTAATAAATTAAACTCTGAATATGATAATTCATTAAGTCGGGGCTTTGTAAACGCTCCATCAGCAAAATATGAAACAAGTGATGAAAAGTGGTTTTTATACAAATATAAACCGAGACAAGAAAACGGGTTATACACTTTTACGATACGAGATTTTGACAATAAAGGTGACATAACGAAATTTATACTTGACTTAAAATCAAATGATTATTTTGAAGCAAAAGTTTTCTTTATATCAAAAGGTTTTGTTGATATCGATTATGTGAAAGGTAAATTAAAAAAATAGGTTATGGCATT
>Ga0102953_1002350_pt1 | contig 11286 bp, 11 predicted proteins | sample SalPon2A_C_D2_MG_FD_78509 | JGI IMG/M metagenome (GOLD analysis project Ga0102953, IMG submission 78509) | Soil microbial communities from South San Francisco under conditions of wetland restoration - Salt Pond MetaG R2A_C_D2_MG | ecosystem: Environmental > Terrestrial > Soil > Wetlands | place... | reverse complement strand
CAAAGATGCACCAGGTGCTGGTCCATGCTCTGCATCTTGTACTGCTGGTGGCCGTTCTCGATATGCTTTTCTATCTCGTCGAGGCGCCCATCGCGGATGCAGGCCTGAATCGTCGTCGTGGTACGCATGACTTCGACCACCGGGATGATGTGATCGCCGCTCTTGTCCTTGATCAGCCGTAGCGAGATGGTCGCGACCAGAATATCGGCCAACCGCTTGCGGACTATTTCCTGGGCCTCGGGCGGAAAGTTGCCGACCAACCGGTTGATGGTCGAAGTGGCGTTCTGGGTATGCAGGGTCGAAAAGACCAGGTGGCCGGTTTCACTCGCCTTGATGCAGGCGTCGATGGTTTCTACATCGCGCATCTCGCCGACCATGATGACGTCCGGATCCATCCGCAGTGAGCTTTTGAGGGCATTGCCGAAGCTGTCAGTGTCAAGCCCGACCTCACGCTGAACAATGCAGCTTTTGTCAGAGGTGAAGAGAAACTCGATCGGGTCCTCGATGGTGATGATGTTGTGGCTGAAATTCTGGTTCATGTACTGCAACATCGCGGCCAGGGTGGTCGACTTGCCGTTGCCGGTCGGGCCGGTAACCAGGATCAATCCGTTGGGCGCCTTGACGATCTCGGCCAGCACCGGAGGGAGGTGGAGTTGCTGGAAGGTGCCACACTCGGGAGGAATAACGCGCATGACGATGCCGAGATGGCCGCGCTGGCGGAAGATACTGACCCGAAAGCGGCCGCCGTTGGCCAGCCCGTAGGAGGCGTCGACCTCTTTGAGCTCCGGCGTCAACTCGCGATGATTGTGCTTGAGAATGGTGCTGGCAATGAACTCGGTATCGGTCGGCTTGAGCTTCGGCAGCTTGGAGCGGATCAGCTGGCCGCGGCCGCGGAAAAAAGGCGGGTTGTCGACTTCGAAATGTACGTCCGAAACCTTTTTGTCGAAGGCAATTTCGAGGATCTGGTTGAGTGTCTTCTGGTCCATATCGGGTCCCTGTAAAACGCGAAAGGGTTAGCTGGCCCTGCTTAATTGCTTGCGATAAAGAAGATTTTCCAACACCAGCCCGGCCTGGCGGGCGAGAATTTCGAACGCCTCGGGGACCACCGGCAAGGGTTCATCGGGGCCGAAATCGGCGTAGGTCAGGCTGATGGTCCGACCACGGCTTTGCATCGGCAGCAGCAGGGCATTGGAGCGAACCGGGGCACCGATGGTGGCGAGCAGTGTCTCCTGCAACAACGCATCGTCGCACGGCCCGTAGAAGAGCTCGCCGGCTTCAATCACCCGGCGGAACACCGAGGGGCGGTCGAGAGGAATCTTGCAGGGCGGCGCGGCGACCACCGCGGTGTTTCCATTCTGCAGGCCGAAGCCCCGCTCGGCGATTAGCTCCCCCTTGCCGACCACCAGGGTCAGCGAGCGACTGAACTGCTCGGCGACAAATTGCAGCAGGGTAAAAGCGAGCGCCGGTGGCTCCCGTAGCGTCACCAGTTTCGCCGAGGTGGCATTGAGGCGGCTGAACAACTGCTGCCCCTCTTCGTTGAAACTGGCAACGGTAAAATCGAGCAGGGTTTCGAGAAACCGGATCAGATCGGCGCCGAAGGTTTCGGGTTGGCCGGCCATCGTCGGTCGGGCAAAGACCGCCTTGGCGCCATCCAGGTAGGCCTGGCCCGAGGTCCGCTCATCGTCCGGGCTGATCAACTGGATCAGTTTGAGCTGCGGGTAGCGCCGCCGGTATTGCTGGCGCATGGCGGTCAGCTGTTCCTCAGGAGCGACAGTCGTAGGCAGATCGAACACCGCGAGCGGCACCAGCCCCTTGGCCAGGGTCTGTTCAACGCGGGGCAGCAGAGCCTCGCTGCCGTCGACGACAAACACCATCACTCCTTCGTGCTTGCAGACCGTCATCAGCGCATACCGCAGCAAGTCGTCGTCGCTGTACAGCAACACCACCCGGGGTTGCCGGTTGCGGTTGGCGGCCTCTTCAATGCTGATACTGGTCGAGTAGTCGGTCAAAAAATGTGCGAGCGCTTCGCGCTGTTCGACCGACAGGGCGGGCGCCGCCTGGGCCAGCGCCTGGCAATGGATATCGGCCGGGTCAAAAGCCCGAAGGCCGGTAAACACCTCGGGGATCTTCGTATCGAGCTGGTCGAGATTGTCCAACCCGAGCAGGTCGGCGGAGAGCTCCGGACCGGAGTCTGGCGTGGCGGTCACCGAGTTAGCTTCGGTGACCGATTCTGCGGCCGGCTCCACTTCCTCATAAATCAGTTCGGCTTCGGCGATCTCTTCCTCATCGACCACGGCGGCATCCGCGACCGGCTCGTCATCCTCGTCGAAAATCTGCTCGACGATCTCGCCGTCGCGTTTTTTCTCATCAAAGATCCTCAGTGCATCCATCAACACCATCTGGGTGTCGAGATTCATGTCCTGGCGCAAGGTTTCCGGGAAGTAACGGTACTCGTCGGAGACGCCGATGTTGTCGACGTCGAGGGTGAAGGTGCCACGGGTCCAGGTGACCATTTCGACGATAGTCATTTCGATCAGAAACTCGAGACCGCGAAATGCCTTCTCCTTGTCAATCAAGCCGCTTTCGATCAACATGCCAATCAGTGGCTTGCGACTCTCCCCGGCGTTTTTCTGTTTTTCCAAGGCCAGCTCAAGGACCTCGGCCGTAAGGGCCTTCATTTCGACCAGGATCTTGCCGATCTGGTAACTGTCGTCGGGGTGATTGGCGCTGATCATGTAACCGGAGTCGAAGACCAGCTGGCTTTCGCGTTTACCGGCCCGGACGGTCAGGGTCCCGGATTTCTTCGCCGAATGCAAAAGCTGGATGACATCGACGATGGCGAGATCTTCAAGGTTGCCGGTAAAGGACATCAGTGTCTGCTCTTTCGCTGGATTCGGGTTGGCGGGCCAGGGGCCTGGGCTATGTGTGTGGCTGTTTGATTAATTGCCGGGCGCCGGGCACTCGAAGATTCATTTAACTAAAAAACTGCTGACATTTCAAGTCACTTGGCCGGTTTTCGACAAATGTCGACATACGCTACACCCAACGGGGTCGGTCGGCCATGCTTGTCGCCACGTGCCTGGCTGTTATGCTGTGGGTATGGACACGCTGGAAATCTTCTTCGATTACATCTGACCCTGGTGCTATTTCGGTGCCGTGCGCATCGACCAGCTCCGCCACGAATTCGGACTGCAGCTGCAGCACACGGTCTTCCCGTTGCATCCGGAAACCCCCGATGCGGGGCTGGAACTCACAGAGCTGTTCGCCGGACGCGGCTTCGACCTCAAGGCCAACCTCACCCGCCTGAAGAGCGTCGCCGTCGACCTCGACCTGCCGCTATGCGAACGAACCCGCACTTACAACAGCCGTCGCGCCCAGGAACTCGGCAAATGGACCGAGCAGCTCGGCAAGGGGGATGAGTTTCGCGCGGCGGTCTACCATGCCTATTTCGCCACCGGCCGCGACATCTCCCGCGAGGAGGAACTGGTCACCATAATCGCAGCACTCGGTCTACCGGAGGCAGAGGCGCGCCGGGTGCTGCAACAACACAGCTTCAGCTCCGCGGTCGAATCCGACTGGCAGCGCGCCCGCACCCTCGGCATCACTGCCGTACCGACCGTCCGCTACCGCGATCAATGCCTGGTCGGCTTCACCCCTTACACGTCATTACGCCAGCTGATCAGCGACGCCTGATCCGCTCCCCAATCCCTCGCAAGAGCTCTATGCGGTAGCTTTCTGCCACTCGGCCGAAGCGCGGCAGATCTTCATACGGCATGGCTGGAACCGAGCAGCGCATGAGACAGCCCGTGCATCGCCCGCGTTGAAGTTCAGATCAGTCCATAGGCACGCAGCAGAAAAATCCCCAGCGTTGTCGAGAATAACGAACCGAGCGAGGTGGCCGCAATGATCGCCGCGGCCAGATGATGATTGGCCTTCATCGCCTGGGCCATCGGGTAGCTTGCGGCGGCGGTCGGCGAGGCACTCATCAGGTACAGGACAGCGAGATTTTCGCCGCGCAGACCGCAGGCAATGCCGCCGAGGGTCAGGAATAACGGCACCACGACCAGCTTGCCGAGGACCGCCCCGTACAGTGCCGGCGAGGTCTGGAATTCCCGCAGGCGGATCGAGGCACCGGCACAAAGCAACGCCAGCGGCAGGGTCATCTGGGCAAAATAGCCCCCGGTTCTGAGCAGGATCTCGGAAACCGGCATACCGCTCAACGAAATCAGCACGCCGACACCAATGGCCAGGATCAGCGGGTTGCGGACGATCTCACGCAGCATCCGGCGCAGGTTGAGGGTTGCAATCGACGGCTTCTGGTGCCGGGTCAGGGTCATGACTGCCAGCACGTTGAACAGGGTGGTCATGATCGCCAGGTACACGGAAGCAATCGTCACGATGCTTTCGCCGAACGCGCTGAGGCAAAAGGCCAGGCCGATAATTCCCATGTTGCTCCGGTAGGCGCCCTGAACGAAGACCCCCCCGGTCACGGACCTCCGCCAACCGTGGCGCGAATAACCGGTCGAGGATGAAAAACAAGACCACGGTACCGACCAGCGCGTAGCCAAGCAGCGTCAACGGCAAGCCATGACGAAAGTCGGTCCGAACCAGCTTGACGAACAACAGGCATGGCAGGGTGACATTGAAGACGAGAGCAGAACCGACCCGGGCGAACTCTTCGGTCAGCAAGCCGACCCGTTTGAACAGTACCCCCAGACCGATAATACAGAAGATCGGCGCGGTAATAGAAATGGCAAAGCCGAAGTCACTCAGCACAGTAGCATCTTTGCCTGCTTGAGGGGTTCAGGGGACAGCAGCTCATTGCTTCGGGCACGGTCGTGTCGGGCGTGACAGGGGGTGAGTGTGTTGCGGTTCGACAAGTTAGTCGGCAACCGCGATTTGATCCTTACCCTGGTTCTTGGCACGATACATCGCCGTGTCGGCATGTTCCACCAATTGCGAGTAGGTATCGAGATTGTTATTGGTAAAGGTCGAAACCCCGATACTGACCGTCACCGATTCACCCGGCAGGCCGGCGTAACGCTGGGAGCGAATGATGGATCCGAGACGCCGGGCCATTTCCTGTGCGCCTGCGGTCGAGGTGTTCGGCAGCAGGAGCGCGAACTCCTCGCCTCCGTAACGGGCCGGGATATCGCTGTCGCGTACCACCTGTCTGATACACCGACCGATCTGACGCAACACCTCGTCGCCACGGGTATGCCCGAAATTGTCGTTGATACGCTTGAAATCGTCAATATCGAAAAAGATCAGTGAGAGGGGCTCATGGTGACGTAACGAGCGGGAAAATTCCTCCTCGAGCCGGTCGTAAAAATGCCGGTGGCTGTAGAGGTTGGTCAGACCGTCGCGAATGGCCATCTCCTCGAGAAACTCCTGTGCGGTCCGCATGGACTCGAAAAGGATGGCATTTTCCAGAGCATTGGCGGAAATGTTCGCCACCAGGTGACAGAGGTTGAAGACCCGCCGGGGTATCCTTCCCTTGAAATTAGAGGCGGTGCGCAGGAAGAAGGTGCCGATGACACCTTCTTTTTTTATGATTGGGATCACAATGATCGAGTTGAAATCGAGCCCGGCCATATACTGGCGAACCGTCTCCATCAGCGGATCGTTCATGATGTCATTGACGACCACCGTGCTGCGAGTCTTGAGCGCCTGACATATTTCCGGGTAGCGATCCATCTGCAGGCAGATCTCTTCATCCTTGTCCAGATCGCTGCTGGCCTTGACAATCAGCTCCCGATCCGAGTTAAAGGTGACGATCGAGCAGCGTGCGGCTTCGACACCTTCAGCCACCTTCTCCACGATCTGTCGTAGAATCTTCATCGGGTTGCGTAATACGGTCAAACTTTCCGTAAGTTCCAGCAGCATCAATAGATCACGATGTTCCAGATCGGCATAAAACCCTTTGGATCGCAGGTGGGCATCGATTCGGGCGACGATTTCGGGCAGGCACATCGGCTTGGTGAGATAATCGTCCGCCCCAGCCTGCAAACCGAGGATAATTTCTTCTTTTTTAGTGCGAGCAGAAAGCAGCAGAACCGGGATATGGCGGGTCTCGACGCGGTTTTTCAATTCCCGACAGACCTGGATGCCATTGATGCCTGGCATCTCGATATCGAGCACAATCAGGTCAGGTGCGTGGCTGGCCGCCAGCTCCAAAGCCTCGTGGCCGGAGCTGGCTTCCATAACCAGGAAGCGTTCCTGCAGGGCATCCTTGAATACCTCACGGAAAAAAACCTCATCATCGACAACCAGAATTTTCTTGGCGGGTAGGTTCATGCAATCATTCCAGGGCTCATTACATTTGTCCCGAGTATACATCCTTAAGAGGAAATCGACAGGACCAATCAAAACGCCTACAGTTTACACACTCACAGGCATTTCTGCAAAAAACTTTGCAATGATCTGAAGCCCCACATCAAAGCGGGCAGAGCATGTCAGCATGCGTACGTGGATGCAATATCCGGCAGGGTCTGCTATTCTCAAACGACAACAAACACCAGGAGATCATTCATGTCCGCAGAAGAAATCATCTCTCTCGATTGTCCCTACTGCCAGGCAAGCATCATCCAACCCTTGAACTGGTTCAAACAGACCTATGCGACCTGCCCGAACTGCAAAGGCGGGCTCGCCGCCGCGCAGTTCGCTCTCCGGGTTGACGAGCTGGAGCAGGCCCTTGATGCCAGCATCGAGGAGATGGTCATGGGGTCGCCGGAAAGCAGCTGCGATTGCGCTGCGGGTGGCTGCGGTGGGGGATGCGGACCGACAAACTAGAACAGGCGATCAGCCGATCGCCTGTTCAGCCCAGCTATCGGCCACAGCATTTCTTGTATTTCTTGCCACTGCCACAGGAACAGGGGTCATTGCGTCCGACCTTGGTCACAAACAGGGGTTTCGGTTTGACCATCTCCCCTTCCGTGAAATACCAGCATTTTTTCTCGCGCTTGAACTGGCCGCGTTCGTGATAGGTACGAATGCCTTCCTTATCTCGATAGCGGACGATAAACTCGACCACTCCCTCGTCATCCCCGGCGCCACCGGCAACCGTATCGACAATCTCCAGCCCGAGCCAGTCGGCTTCTTCGGCCCAGCGTCGGGTCCCTTTGTGATCGTAACCCTCGCGATGAGCGGGGTGGGTGCTGTCGAAGATAAAATCGACGGCCACCATCTCGTGGGCCGTGTAACGCGCCCGCATCAATTTTTCAGCAGTCTCGGCGACAACCTTGCCGGTGATGATCGGCTCGCAACAGGTTGCGTATTCGGCTGTGCTGCCACAGGGACAGTTTGCCATGGTGACCTCCTGATGACGGCAATAGTCTGCACCCCGATCTCATCCCCGACCAGGGGCAGCAGGGTCATGTCAAATCCAGAGTCAAGTCAGCGACTAGTTGGCAGCCCCTGAAGGTAGCTTATCCAGGGAAATATCATAGACCCCGGAGCCGACCACGTAGCGCTCGTTACCATAGTCAACCAGCTTGACGTAGGAGACCTTCTTGGAAGGGGACGATTCCCCCGGTTTGGGCCACATGTAAGAAACCCAGCCGTGACCTTTCTCCAGTGCGGTACGATTGAAATCGACAAACATCATCTTGTCGTTCTTGTCACGCATGAAGAGAACATTCTGCCCTTCCAGGGTCGGGATCATCGGGTGCATCAGCATGATTCCGGTTTTGGCCGAATGAATCCAGACATAGGTCCCGGCGTAAATAAACTCACTGTCACGCCCCTTGAACCTGGGGAAAGCCGCAGGACCTTGTTCGGCGATCAGCCTGGCGGCCTGTTCGACCTTGTCCATGACCATCTGGGCGGTCGGCTTGACCGCCGACGTTTCTTTCGCCCGGGCGATGCTCCCCTGTAACAGGGCTTCGGTCTGGGCATCGAGCTGGGCGAGAGCGGGAATTACGGAAAAAAACAGGAGCGAGAAAACGACCATACCAACCAATCTGTGTTTCATAACTTCACCTTCCAAGGGGATTACCCCACCTCCGGCGGCAAGCCTAACATAACAATTGGTTGCTCGTCACTAGCAACTTAACAAAATTTGTAACCTTGTTTTATTTTTCTCTGTTCAATTCACCTGGCAGGCCTTTGCGACCGGCAGTCGGCGCAGCCTGGCAAAGCGAATTCGAGTATGATGGAAAGAGAGAAGTCTTTCACTGCTCCCGGGAAGAGGCGTAATATGCAACGGCTTCGAGTTCATCACAACCCTCTCTTTCATGAACAAACTGGGATTTTTGCCGATCGGGCCGAGGCCGGGATGCGCCTGGCAGATTTGTTCGACAAGGCGCAGCTGACCCGGCCGCTGGTGCTGGCCGTTCCGGCCGGCGGCGTGCCGGTCGCCGCAAGCCTGGCGAAGCTATTACGGGCGCCGCTCGATGTTGTTGTGGTCAGTAAAATTACGCTGCCCTGGAACAGCGAAGCCGGCTACGGAGCGGTGGCATTTGACGGCAGTGTCCGTCTAAATCACGACCTGGTTCGACGGGCCGGGCTGAATGATCAGGTTGTCGAAGCGGGGATCAAGGCCACCCTGGAGAAGGTGAGGCGCAGACAACAGCTGTTCCGTCAAGATTGCCCGATGCCGGACTTGAGCGAGCGGGATGGCATCGTTGTCGACGATGGCCTGGCCAGCGGGCTGACCCTGCAGGTCGCCGTTGCCGCCCTGCGCCGGGCTGGCGCGGTCCGGCTGCTGCTGGCGATACCGACGGCCCACGAAGCCGCAGCCCGGCAGCTGGCCAGTTCCGTTGAAGCCTTGTATTGTGTCAACTTGCGCAGCGGTTGGAGCTACTCGGTCGCAGCCGCGTATCGCCACTGGCACGACATTAGCGAAGCAGAGGCCAAGCTGATCCTGATGCAGCATTGCCAGCCGGCAGAGTTGACTGACAGCAGCTGATTCCGATTGACCTGAAGGGATAATTCTGCTATTTCCGACGGGCCTTACTTGAGGGTGGAGAACCTGACTCTGCGGGACCGTATCACATGAATAAGCCGCAACTGCTCCTGATGATCCTGGCCAACCTTGAAGCGAACCTCAAGCTGCTGACCGAAGCGGCAAAAAGCTCCCATCACGCTGCAACTCATGAAGAGTGTCAGCCGGACAACAAGTACGACACGACCGCTCTGGAAGCCTCCTACCTGGCGCAGGGGCAGGCCAATCGCGCCCAGGAGATTCGGCTCGCCCTGGAGAGTTACCGCAACTTGCAGCTCCAGGAGTTTACCGCTGATGCGCCCGTTCGCCTGACCGCACTGGTCACCCTGGAGGCTGACGATGGCGAAGAGCGGCTGGTCTTCCTCGGCCCCGCGGCCGGTGGTCTGATGCTCAAGGTATCCGGCGTGGAGGTCGTCGTCATTACCCCGCACGCGCCGCTTGGGCAAAAGCTGCTGGGACGCAACCTCGATGACGAAATTTCCATCAACCGCAGCAAGCGTTATACGATTACCCGGATCTGTTGAGTCCTGACCGTTAACTTCCAACCCGCGTCTCCCCCTTCAGTGATCTCCCCGCAACTGGTTCATTTCGACTGCCAAAAATATGCAAACGACCCGGAACCGGTCGCCACGCAAGCACAGGAGAATCTCCCTATCAAACTGATATCACTTGATTTACTTGTAGAATCAACCCGACATCGCGTGAAATGGAGGGCGATGTCGGCTGCATTGGTGGCAAACTTGCATTATTTTGGGAACCAGTAGCTATTGGAATGTGTGATCGGATGCCGGCCGTAACCGGTTTCCAGATGCCCCGAACAGGAAGGATGTGTCATGAAAAAGTGGCTGTTGGCAAGCCTGATGTTACTCGTGATGGTCGTGGTCGGTTGTACCGCCACCATCTACGGCGTCCCGCAGGACCGTTGGGACGTCATGTCTGAGCAGGAACGGATTGCCGCCATGGATGCCTACCACGCCCACCAGGCGGCATTGCAGCAACGGCTGCACGAGCAGGCCCGGCAACGGGCCATTGCCGAAGAAGCTCGCCGGGCCCAGGAGGCCGAAGCGGCCCGCCTGCAGCAATTGCAGATCGACGCCATCTATCGCGGCGAAGGAACCTACGGCGACCTGCTGAGAGTCACCTTGTACGATGGCATGCTTAAATTCTACGGTGCCCACAAACCTTTCCATCCGATCTCCTTCAAGATCGCCGCCGGCGAGGCCAAGGCCGTCCCGGTCGTCAGCCAGCGTGGCAAACGCGCCACCCTGAACGTCAGCTACGATGGCGGCAACCTGCTGCTCGACGAAACACCACGTTCCCATCGGTCCCGGGCAACCAGCCTGGTCTACGACACTGCCTGGGAGCGCGGCAAGTCCTACCCCAACCTGTTCGACGAGGGTCCGCTTGAATTACGCGGCGTCACGGCCAAGGTCGAGATCCTCGGCACTCCGCCCCGCGGCCGGCATGCCCGTCGACGGCCGCAGATCATTGACGTCGAGAGCCCGGCGCCCAAAGCGGAAAAACCGCAAGTCATCGTCATAAAGGAACAGCCCCGCCCCCCTAAAGCTCCGGCAGTGGACACCAAGGAACAGCAGCGGCACCACGAGGCACCGACCTTCGTGGCCAAGGAACGGGCCGAGAAACCGCCGGTGGTTGTCGTCAAGCCGCATCCCGCGGCCCCGGTGGTCAACAAGCATCCGGCAGAACCCAGACCGGTCAGCGCTAGGAACCAGACTGAACCGGTTAGTCCGCCGGCCAGGGTGACCGTAGCCTTCCAGGGGGGAAAGATCAAATCCCTCGGCAAGGCGCATCGGTTAGTCCCGCAATCGATTGAACTGAAAGAAGGGGAGGTTCGATCGATCACCCTGCGGGGCGCGCGGGGAGGCGTCAAAATCCAGGTCAGCTACCTGGGCGGAGAAATCCAGATTGATGACCGGTCAGGTAAAAAGGGGCATAAGACTAAACTCGGTTACGATCCTGGCTGGCGCTCCGGCCGTACCTACCGGGTCGAGGATACCGATCATAATCGGCTAGAAGGCCTCGACGTCCTAATCATAGCCAAGTAACTTTCCAACATCAGCAACAGGCAAAGAGACGACCGCAAGGCCGCCTCTTTGCCTGTTGCCGAAACGACATTTAACCGAAGGTCTGGTTCTCCTGTTCGAGGACCCGGATGAAGGTGGTGCGCTTGGTCAACTCCTTGAGCGCTCCGGCACCGACGTAGGTACAGGCTGAGCGGACTCCGCCGAGGACATCCCGTACCGTCTCGATGATTGGACCCCGGTAAGGGACCTCGACGGTCTTGCCCTCGGAGGAGCGATATTCGGCCACTCCGCCGGCAT
>Ga0102953_1002349_pt1 | contig 11295 bp, 10 predicted proteins | sample SalPon2A_C_D2_MG_FD_78509 | JGI IMG/M metagenome (GOLD analysis project Ga0102953, IMG submission 78509) | Soil microbial communities from South San Francisco under conditions of wetland restoration - Salt Pond MetaG R2A_C_D2_MG | ecosystem: Environmental > Terrestrial > Soil > Wetlands | place... | reverse complement strand
GTGCCTCGAGCTCTCCCTTGAGGTAGTCGAAGTTGCCGCCCAGGGCATCCATCCCATAGGTCAGGGCGGTCGATAAACCGGCGCCGTTGGGACCGATCTTCTGGTGGGCGGTGAAAAGCTGCTCGATCGTGGCGCGGCTCTCGCCGACGATGGCATTCGAGCGAGTGTCATCCGGAGTACCGATCTGATAGCTGAGCTTGAAGAAGATGTTGGTCCGATTGGTGCTGTAGATCTGAGATGGCTTGTTCGAGCTGATCCGATCCACTTCACTCAGCAAGAACGCCCGGTGGTGGTAGTCGAAGGGCCATTGGACGAGCAGCAGGCCACCGCGGGTTCGATCGAACGCATTGCTGAACTTCTCGATGCGGTCAAACCTGATGTCGTCGAAGAGTCCGAGCTGGTACGTGCGTTTGAGGCCGTAGTAGCGATAGCGGAGAAAGCCAGTGATGTCGCCGTTGACGAAGTTGTACCGCACCTGGCCTTCATAGAAGGCGTTCTTGATCAGGCCATTGAGCTTGATGTCGAACTCGCCCTCGGGGAAGTAGAAATCGAGAGAGGGAAGGAGTGGCTTGGGTTCCTGCTGCTTGTTGTCCGAGCCCGCGACAGCTGGGGTGGTGCTCGCCGGCGAGGTGGAGAGGGAAGGAGGAGGCGATTTCTGGGCGAAGAGCGGCGTCGATGCAGCCACGAGGGCAAGCGACAGTACCAGCGGCAGGCTCGCGACGATGCTTCGCTGGATCGGGCTCACTTGCGGATTCTAGCAGCGCCCAATCTCTTTGTTGGCGGCCGGCGGTTTCCCCGGCGCTGCCTGGGAAGAGAGAAAAAACGGGGACTCGAACCGAGTCCCCGTTGAGTAACCTGAGGCGAGTCCGCCCCTAGAAATTGCCGGGAGGAGGCCCTCCGGGCAGCTCCTTCAGCTTCTTCTCGATCTCTTCCTGCTGCTTCTTGAGCTGCTCGATCTTGGTGTTCTCGGCTTGCGCCTTCTTGTTGTACTGCGCGATCTCTTGGTTCTTCTTGACTCGGGTGACGCTGGCGCTGTCGCCCGCCTTGTTGTAAGCGGAAATCGCCTGGTCGTACTTGCGCTCCTTCTCGTACACGAAGCCCAGCTGGCGCCATGTGCGCGCGGTGTTCTTCGCCGATTGCGAGAAGGCCAGGGCTTTCTTGAGAGGCTCTTCGGCCTTCGAGTACTCCGCCTTCGCCTGGTTGTCTTTCTGCTCCTTGTCGAGGCGAAAGGCTTCCGCCGAATGCGCCTGACCCAGGTAGTAGTAGGGAAGCCACTGGTTCGAGCTCTTCGCAATGGCTTGCTGAAGAGTGGAAACTGCCGCCGGGTATTCGGTCGCTCCAAGCTCGGCTTCGGCTTTGAGCAGGAGGTTGTCGTAAGTGGGATTGGAGGTCACCATCTTGGAGGCCGTGTTGAGGGCCTGGTCGTAGGCTTGCTTCTTGGTGGCCTCGCTGCGGCTCTGCCTTCCGAGCTGCATCTGCGCGGAGACGAAGAGCTTCTGCTTCGCCGCGTCGTTGGGGTCGAGACGGATGGCGCGCTCCGCCGCGCTTATCGCCTGGGTCAGGTCGCCCGCCGCCAACGCGGCTTCGGCGCAGCGGTACTGGAGAGTAGCGTCCCTGGAACTGGCCTCGGCGGCCTGACAAAGGCTGCTCACCGCTTGTGAGCTGTGTCCGCTAGCGCTTAGCGCGGCCGCTTTGACCTGGTCCGCATAGGTTTTTAGCGCTCCCGGCATGGGCTCGGACTTGATCCGGTCGAGGAGCGTCAGGGCGTCATCGTAGCGGCCGACGCCGACGTAGGCCTGTGCGAGCCACACTCCGACATTTGGGTCGCTGGGAGTCTTGTCGTAGGCCTTGCGCAGTTCACTCAGCGCTTCTTGATCGCGCTTCAGGTTGAGCAGAGCGCGACCAAGCATGTAGTGTCCACCGGCCCAGTCGGGTCGATCCTTGACCACGGCCTGGAAGTCCCGGGCCGCCTCCGCATAGTTGCGGGCCTTGAAGGCTTTGACGCCTGCGCTCCAATCGTCAGCGCTGGCGACCGTCGATAGCCCTAGGAGCAGAGCTAGGACAAGGCAGGTCGCGGAAAGTCTGTTGGACATCTTGGGTTTCTCCTTTCTCTCTCGCTCGCGGGGCCCGCTAAATATGCAACTGAACGCCTGTCGCCCCATATCTCCGGTGCAGCAAGGCGCGTGCCAGGTCAGCTTTGTTGAACGAGGTCGTGAACGCGCTCGAGAAAGCTCTTAGCCTGATTGGGGCCGCGAGCGCTCGAGATCAGCTTCTCCGTTTCGCGGATTAGATCGACGGTGGCGTCGAAGGCTCTCCCGGATTCTCTCTCCGCGTGGTTCTGGCGCTCGATTCCCTCGAGATCTCCGACTCGAGGATGACCCTCCAGCTGTTCTCGAGCCAGCGACGCAATCTGGTTGCTGAGCTCGAGCAGTTGCGCTTCCGTCATCTTCTGGAGACGATCCACTTGTATGTGCCGCAAGTCCTCGTGTAGTGCCACGAGACCCGACGTGACCATTCCATAGAGGATCTTGGATACCTCGAAAGGGCTGAGTCCAAGGCCGATCGCGATCTCTTCGATCGATCGGCGTTCGTCGATCTTGCGCAACACTTCCCACTCTTGCCGATTGAGCGAAACCGAGGTTACGCCACTGTCGTCCGTGAAGACGGGTACCAGGCGGGTGGAGGGAATGCGCTTCGATAGGACTTGCCACTCATCGATACGGCGAGCCGCTTCCATCAACAAGTTGGTGTTCGACTTGTTGATCGTCGTGTCTTCGGTCTCGCGTCCAGGGGTAAAGACAAACTCGCCTTCACTCCAAATGGCGAGCTCGTAAACAGCCTCCTCTCCGACCAACTCTCCCAGGTGCGCATGCACGATCTGGCCGTCGCGGAGAAAGATCTGGCCGCTATCGTCCTGATGGGTCAGGTCGAAAGCGCCAGTCTTTCCAGAAACCGCAACGAGCTGAATGATGTCGGCGAGCGGCAGCTCCTTGAGTGACCCCTGAAAGGCCATCCGGATTCTCTACTGAAGCTGGAAGTTGACCGTGAGGTTGTAGTACACCTCAACCGGCTTGCCGTTTAAGGTTGCTGGCTTGAACTTCCACTTTTTGATCGCCTCAACGGCCGATTGACCCAGCCCCATCGGCAAGCCCTTGAGCAGCTTGACGTTGGTGACGGTGCCCTGCTTGTCGATGATCGCCTGGACGATGACCACGCCCGTGATCCGCGCCTTGCGGGCGATTTCCGTGTACTCGGGCTGCGGAGCATAGATCTTGACCGGCTTCTTGACGTCGCCGCCGACCTGAATGGGACCTTGCGGCTCCACTGCGGGTGGACCTTCCGGAATGCCGAAGATCACATCGCTGTCAGGAAGCTGGATCTGCTGCTCCTGCTCGGGCTGGCGGATGGGCTCCGGCTGATCCGGTGTCGGGTCAGGAATCGGAACCTTCATGGCCTTGGGCTTGGGCAGCTCCTGTTGAGTCTTGGGTGGTGGCGGCTTGAATCGCACCTGCTGGACGACGTAGACCTTCTTCTTCTCGGCATGGGCCGTACGTGTCTGGTAGAGCGAGGGAATGGTGATCGCCAGGACGATGAGATGGAATACCACGGCGACGATCAACGCCACCTTCATCGTCTTGGAGTCTTCCTCGTACTCCAGCGCGAAGGTCTGGAAGTCGTCAGTGGCGTTGGCCGAGTTCGAGCCACTGCCCGCTGCTGCCGGCTTCTGTTTCTTGCTCTGCTTTGCGTCTGCCATGACTAGTACCAGAACTTCTCGATCTCGCGCTCGGTTGGAATCGAGATGTTCTTGATCTCGATCCCAATCTTCTTGTCGGCCTGGCGGAGCTCGTCAAAGACATCCACCATGTCGCCATAGGGAGCGTCGGGATCCGGTTTGATGATCACCGGCTTCATGGGATTGCGCTCGAGCTTGGGCTTGATGTAGTCGAGCACCTGCGACAGTTGCATGGGCTTCCTGTCGACGATCAGCTGGCCGCTTGGCCTGATCTCGATCAGGACCGAGTCCTCCTTCTCTACGACCGGTGGGTTCTGTTCGTTCTTGGGCAGAGCGAAGTCGAGCCCGCGGGTCGCCGCGAAGGTTGTCGTCACCATGAAGTAGATGATCAAGAGGAAGGCGATGTCCGCCATCGAAGAGGTGGGGATCTCGTCCGATACTGTTTCACGTTCGAACTTCATTGTTGAGGACTCCCGCCTGTTGATTGCTCCAGCTCGGTCTTGGAGTTGACCGTCTTCTGATCCGAGAGGAGGTAGATCACCCGTGCCTTCGATTGTTCAAGAGCGTCAATGACCTTGTCGACGTAGCGATAGGGAACCTGCCGATCGGCCTTCAGAACGAAGGGCTTCTCAGGATCTTGAGCAACGACCCCGGTGGCGAACGAGAGAACGTCCTCGGGTCCGGGGACCGGAACGCTGATCTCCTCGCCGCTCGATACCCGAATCTGACCTTGCTCGGTGATCGATATGTAGGCCGATTTCTTAGGAACTTCCGACCGGACCGTGGTCTTGGGAAGAACCACCTGGGTCTTGTCCACCTGGAACGAGATCGTGACCATGAAGAAGATGATCAGCAGGAAGGCGATGTCCGCCATGGAGGCGGTTGGAATCACCGGGTTCTGAGTGGACCGACTGCGGATGCGCATAAGAGCCTTTCTCCGCGACTACTTGTTCGTGACCTTCTTGGCGCTGTCCCCAGCCGGTGCAGTCTTGCTCGGCGAGGGGGCCGAGCCGGTGCTGATCTTCGGTTGTGGCGCGGCGTCGGCGGCAATTCCGCTGCGGTCCATTTCCGCGTAGGTCTCGAGCAGCATGTTGGTCGCCGTCTCGATATCACGTACGAACTTGTTGATGCGGTTCATGAAGTAGTTGTAACAAAGCTGTACCGGGATCGCGATCATGAGACCGGCGGCCGTGGTGATCAGAGCTTCCGAGATACCAGCCGCGACCAGGCCGGGATTCGACAGGCCCGCTTTGGCGAGAGCGTCGAACGACTTGATCATTCCAGTAACCGTGCCAAGAAAGCCGAGGAGGGGAGCGACGTTGGCGGTTGTCGCCAGAACGACGAGTCCTCGCTCCAGACGCCCCATCTCATAGAGGGCGGCATTCTCGATTGTCTTTTCGATGTCTTCCTTGGATTGACCGTACTTGAGCAGGCCCGCCTTCATGATCGAGGCGACCGGTCCACGATACTGCTCGCAAATCTTGATCGCGTCACGCACCGAGCGGTTGACGATCAGGGCCTTGCGAATCTTTGCCAAGAACTCGTTGACGTTGATCTTGGCCCGCCTGAGGGCGATGAACCGCTCAATGATAAAGGCCAATGCCACGATCGAGAACGCTAGCAACGGCCACATGATGGGTCCGCCCTTGACGAAATAGCCCCAAAGTGTTCCACCAAAATCAGCCACGTCGTTCCTCCTCTGCCTGATTGAGACTCACTTGCGGTGAGTCTGGTTCCCTGTAGTTCCTGGCAGGTTGCCCGGACGGCGCCGGAACCTCCCGCAGGTCAGATGCCGTAGTTTCCCAAGGTTGTTCAAGGACCGAGGCAGTTCCTCTTGACCTGGGAAGGCTAGGGCGAAATGTTAGCACAGCGGCAAAAAAACGGTCAAGGAAAGTTGGCTCGGCCCGCCTCTCGCTGCTGGTCGTTTTCAGCCTACGTCTCCTTCGCGCCTGCGCGGCGCTCGAGCTCCTCGAATCGAACCCTGCGCGCGGCGCAGATCGCCAACGCCAGGGCGTCGGTGGCGTCATGGCTGACCCGTGGCGCCTCGAGTCCGAGGAGCAGCTTTACCATGCGAGCGACCTGCGTCTTGTCGGCACGGCCGTTGCCGGTAACCGCCGTCTTCACCTCGGCGGGGCTGTACTCTACCGGCTCGAGCCCACGAGCGGCAAGGGTCACGAGGAGAGCGCCACGCGCTTGCGCCAGGACGATCAGCGAACGGCTGTTGACTCCGTGAAAGGGAGCTTCAAGAACCGCGCTGTCGGGCCCCCAGCGCTCGATGATCTCCTCGAGCTCTTGGGTAATAGCGCGGAGCCTGACGGCCAGCGGCCTGCCCCGAGGGCAACTGAGGCGCCCGAAAGCGAGCGCCTGCAAACGATCGCCCTGGCAGTCGACCACGCCGTAGCCGGTGTTGATGCTTCCTGGGTCCAGACCGAGGATCAGCATGGTGTTGGCTCGGCGAGCGGCGCGCTCAACTCGAGGAGCCAGCGAGGACGTCTTCATCAATGTCGAGATTGGCCCAGACGTGCTGCACGTCGTCGTAGTCCTCGAGGGCCTCCAGGAGCCGCAGCATCTGTGGAGCCTTGTCCGCTCCCACCTCGAGGTAGCTCTGCGGCACCATGGCGAGCTCGTGGGCATCGAGCGGTATCTCTCGCCCCTCGAGCTCTTCCCGGGCGCTGACATAGTCTTCCAGGGTCGTGTAGATCTCGTAGTCCTCACCTTCCGTCGAGAGATCGTCGGCGCCGATCTCCAACGCGAGCTTGATGAACTGCTCCTCGTCCATCGCGTCCTTCGGAATGGCGAAATAGCCCCGCTGATCGAACATCCAGCTCACGCAGCCGTTCTCTCCCAGGTTGCCGCCGTGTTTGGCGAAGAGGTGGCGTACCTCGGAGACAGTCCGGTTGCGGTTGTCGGTCATGGCCTCGACGAGGACCGCCACCCCCCCGGGACCATACCCCTCGTAGGTGATCTCTTCGTACTCCGCCCCCTCGAGCTCTCCCGTGCCCTTCTTGATCGCGCGGTCGATATTGTCGTTGGGGACATTGCTCGTCTTGGCGTCCTGGATGGCGGTTCTAAGGCGAGGATTTCCGGCTGGATCGCCGCCTCCAAGGCGTGCGGCGACCGAGATCTCCTTGAGCAACCGGGTGAATAGCTTGCCGCGGCGGGCATCGGTCACCGCCTTCTTGTGCTTGATTCCTGCCCACTTGCTATGCCCTGACATTGGGAACGCGCTCCTTCGAGGTGGTGTTCATGGCGGGTTCGAGCCGATCGTGGCGCGAACGGCGCGTATTCATTGCCACGGCTATTCTAGCGGAAGCTGAGGCGGAAGCCGGCGGAAGCGGTTGGAGCCCCTCTGATTCGATTGACTCCCGCGAGCAGGGGTGCTAGAAAGAGAAGTCAATATCCGCCTGGAGAGTAGCGATGTCCCTAATTCTGGTCGTCGAAAGGGAAGCCCGCCACATCGAGAGGATCGAGGACGCTCTGACCAGCGAAGGATGGCGGGTCAAAGTCGTCGGCGACCGGCAAGAGGCTGCTGCTGCCGCTGCTGAGGACGCGCCGGATCTCGTGCTGGTGAGCAGCTCGCAGCGCGACGCTAGAGTGCTTCTGGAGTCGTTCGGTCGCAAGGGGGGCGGCCCGGGCTCGGTCGTTCTTCTCTCGGAGAGTGAAGTGGAGGTCCCCAATGCGGAGAAGCTCGGGGCCGACGATCTGATCAGCAAGCCATTCACCGCCAAGGAGCTGCGCATGGTCGTCCGTCGCTGCCTTGCTCGCGTGAGCGATCAGTTGTCGGCGGCGAGCCAGGTGAGCGAGGCGAAGCTCACCTCGTCCGATATCTTCGGCGATCTCCTCGACGAGGTTGAGGGCCGGCCCTCGACCCTGGTGACTCCCCCCCGGCCAGCCGACGCCGATATCGATCGCAAGATCGAGGAGACTCTTTCCGGAGTTCTCGAGCCCCGCCCTGATCGGGCGCCGCGCAAGGAGGTTCCGCCGGCCGGCAAGGTTGGAGGCAAGAGGAGCGCCAAGGAAGCGGCCGCCGACAACGCGGTGGAGCAGCTCCTGAGCGATACGCTCTCGGGGCTCGACCTGGGGGCGCGACGATCGCGCCGGGAGTCACCGGCATCTGCTCACCCCCCGGCCATGGGCTCGGCCCCGGCTGTGCCGGGAGCGGCCTCCTCGGGCCTCGAATCTGCGCCGGCGAGCCCTCCAACCGCTCCACCTTCTCCTTCTGGGTCGGCACCGGCCTCGAAGCCTCCCCCGCCGCCCGCCGAAGGCTCGTCGCCGGCGGACGAGAGCACGCCTGACGCGGCCCCCGAACCGGCACCCTCGAGCGCTCCGGAGCGAGAGGCAATCGCCCCGCCTCCGCCCTCGACTCCGAAGCTCAAGATCGGTCCCTCCCGAAAGGAGCCATTGGAGGGGCTCGAATCGCTCTACGCCACACAGCGAATTCCCGTCAAAAAGGAGAAGCGGACGAAGGAAGCAGCCAAGGAACCGGCGGCGGGCGAGGAATTCGGCCAGTACACGCTCGAAGAGAGAATCGCACGCGGCGGCATGGCGGAGGTCTGGCGGGCCAGAATGAAGGGGGTCGAAGGTTTCCAGAAACGGGTGGCGATCAAGCGCATTCTCCCTCACCTCACGGACAGCGGCGACTTCGTCGACATGTTTATCGACGAGGCCAAGCTCGCGGCCCAACTCAACCACAGCAACATCATCCACATCTATGACCTGGGAAAGATCGGCGACGATTACTACATCGCGATGGAGTACGTCGACGGCAAAGACCTGCGGTCGATTCTCAACCGCGCTCGCGCCGTCGACCGCCCGATGCCGCATTCCCTCGCGCTGCTCATCGCCGCGCGGCTTGCGGGCGCTCTCGACTATGCTCATCGCAAGCGGGATTTCGACAACCGAGACCTTGGTCTCGTGCATCGCGACGTGTCGCCCCAGAACGTTCTGATCAGCAGCGAGGGCGACATTAAGCTCTGCGATTTCGGCATTGCGAAGGCGGTGTCGAAGGTCAGCAAGACGCAGATGGGAGCGCTCAAAGGGAAGTTGCAGTACATGTCGCCCGAGCAGGCGCGAGGCAAGAAGGTCGATCCTCGGACGGACATCTTTTCGCTCGGTGCGGTTCTCTTCGAGATGCTGACCGGAAGGCGCCTCTTTGCCGGCGATAGCGAAGTCTCGGTTCTCGAGGCCGTGCGCGAAGGCCGGATCGTCGAGCCGCGTGAGATCGACTCGACGATTCCGCCGGAAATCAATGCGTGCGTCGTCAAGGCGCTGGCCAAGGATCCCGAACAGCGATATCAAACCGCCGGCGAGCTCGAGAGCGAGCTCAATCGACTTCTCCAACAACTGAAGCCCGCCGTGGGCCCCAGCGACCTCGCGCAGTATGTGCACGAGGTGTTTAGCCTCGAGGCCATGGCAACCGAGAAAGAGCAGGAAGAGAAGACTGGAGAGGGCGAAGGAGCTGAAGGGAAGGGCGATAAGGCGATCCCGGCTCAGCAGGAGTTCCCACCATTGGCTCCGGCGTCGGGTGCAAGCGCGGAGGAGGCGGAGGGCCGAGGCCGAGGTCTTCTGCTCGGGGCCGTCGCGGCTCTGATCGTCGTGACCATCGTGGCGGTCTTCGTGGTTCGCTATCGGGTCAAGTCCGGCCCTGCGACGCCCGCGGCGAGCAGCGAGGTGGCGCCGCCCGCTCCGACGCCGACTCCAACCGCGTCCAAGCCTTCCAGCGGTGGAACGGAGATGCCTTCCGTGGCGCAGGGCGCGGCGACCGAGTCTGCTCCAGAAAGCGGCAAGGCTCAGACCTCCAAGCCTGCCGCGACCGCCGCCCCGCACCCAGGGGTGCCGGCAGGGGGCGCGAAGCCCGCGGCCAAGACTGGGGCTAAAGCCGCGGTTCCTTCAGCCGAAGTCCAGAAGCTGGTCTCGCAGGAGCTCCAGCGGCGCGAAGAGGCTCTGAGGAAGAAGTTCGAGCTTCAGCAGAAGAAGCTCCAGGCGGAGCTCGCCAAGACGCAATCGGCGACGAGTGAGCCGAAGCCAAAGGAGAAGTCCGCAAGTTCGGAGCCCTCGCTTGAGGGCTCGACGAAGGTGGCCGTGAAGCCGAAGCCGAGCACGCTTGCGGCGTCCGGCGCATCGCCGGCGCAGAAGAATGCCGCGGGCTCCGCGGAGATGGCCAAACCTTCAGCGAGTGAAAAGAGGGTGGGGCCCGCCACCGCGGCGCAGGGAGAGACCGGGGGCTCTCCTCAAGGGGACCAGTCGTCGGCCGCCGAGAGCTCGGCCCCGCAGGTGCCGGCGGCGGGAATAGGCGAGGCCAAGCCCACCTCTCCCGCGCACCAATTGGAGAGTGGCGAGTCCACCCCTGCGCCCCAGGCGCCAGCGGCAAGCTCGGCTCCCCCCAAACCTTCCGTGAAGCGAGGAGACTTGGTCTCCCCGGGCCCGGGCGTGACGCCGCCCGAGCTGGTGAAGTTCGTGAAGCCTCCCTATCCCCCGATAGCCCAGCGATTCAAGGTCCAGGGGACCGTGGTGCTGACCTTGCTCGTTGATGAAAACGGCAATGTGGCGAAGGTTCGGTTGCTGCGCGGAGTAGGAGAGAAAGTGGGAATCAACGAGGCGGCGATCGCGGCGGCGAAGAAGGCTCGTTTCAAGCCCGCGAGCAAGGATGGGGTAAAGGTGAAGATGTGGTTCACCCTGACCGTGCCCTTCCAGTTGTAGACTTAGGCGCCGGGCGCGCGGGCGTCCAGGCCAGAGACCGACTTTGAGGGAACCTTTGGGAGAAAGAGATGAGTCTGTCACCGGATCAGAAAAAGTTCTACGAGAACACCCTGGCGGTCACCAAGGAGGAGATCGCCGATCTCGATCGACAGATCGAAGAAGAGCTGGCCAAAGTAAAGGAGCGCTTGGCGGATCTGCAGAACGCCAAGAAGGCGGCGCGCCAGATGTACGATGCCGCTTGCCTGCGGCTTGGAGTGCCCAACGAGCTCGAGGAGGAGGACGACGAAGCAGCCGAGGTCTGACCTCGGCCGCTGCGTCCCGGCTCTGCGCGTAGGGGGCTCTCCCTCGGCGAAGCCCACCAACACCACGAATGCCCTGGTTCAAGAAAGCCAAGAAGCCGAAGCCGGTGCGCCGGGATCAACGGCGCAGCACCGTGCCGGAGGGTTTGTGGGTCAAGTGTGAGGGATGTAAAGAAGTCATCTACTCGAAGGAGCTGGACCGCAACCTCAGGATCTGTCCCAAGTGCGGCTATCACTTCCGCATCGGCGCCCGCGAGCGCATCGCTCTTCTTCTCGACGAAGAAGATCCAAAAGAGCTCGGCTCGCAGATATCTCCCACGGACCCGCTCGACTTCAAGGACAGCAAGCGGTACAAGGATCGGCTCAAGCTCTATCAAGAGAGAGTGGGCGAGCGCGACGCGGTGATCGTCGTCGAAGGGCACCTGGACGGTGTGGCCGTGGTGATGGCGGTGATGGAATATCGCTTCATGGGGGGTTCCATGGGGTCGGTGGTGGGAGAGAAGATCGCGCGCGCCGCGGAGCAAGCTCTGAAGCGGAACCGACCACTTGTCGTGGTCTCGGCTT
>Ga0102953_1002347_pt1 | contig 11316 bp, 12 predicted proteins | sample SalPon2A_C_D2_MG_FD_78509 | JGI IMG/M metagenome (GOLD analysis project Ga0102953, IMG submission 78509) | Soil microbial communities from South San Francisco under conditions of wetland restoration - Salt Pond MetaG R2A_C_D2_MG | ecosystem: Environmental > Terrestrial > Soil > Wetlands | place... | reverse complement strand
CCGGAATCGAGCACGCTGGAAATTTCGCGCGTGGCAGCCTGCGCGTCCGGCAGCAGTGCGTTGATCAGTGTCGATTTTCCCATGCCGGATTGTCCCACCAGCACGCTGCGCTGCCCCTGCAGGTAAGGCAGCAGCGGTGCGATGTCCTGTATGGCAGACAATTCCAGCACGCGGTAGCCGATGTTGCGATAGGTTTGAAGTTGCGCGCGCGCTGCTGCAGTCTGTGCCGTGAGATCGCATTTGTTGAGCACGATCAGGGTCTGCAGTTGCTGATGCCGGGCGGCGAGCAGGCAGCGCGCCAGCAGTTCGTCGTTGAATGAGGGTTCGCTGGCAACCACCACAATGAGCTGGGTGACGTTGGCGGCGATCAGTTTTTCGCGGTGGGCAACGGAGCGGTAGAGCAGGGATTTGCGCGGCAGCGTTTTTTCGATCACGCCCTGTGCGCCTGTCCTGAGCGTAGTCGAAGGGTCGGAAGTGCGCTTGATTTGCACCTGGTCGCCGCAGGCCACCTCGCTTTTTTTGCCGCGCGGCACGCATTCCAGAATTTCGCCGCCCGGCAGTTCTACCTGGTAGTGGCGGCCGAAAGCCGCAACAACAGTTCCCACTTTCACTTCATCGACGACACTGTGTTGGCTGCCTCGTTTGCTCCTTGCCGTGCTATTTGCACTGTAGCTTCCGCCGCCCTTTTCGGGCTTAACCTCGCTTGCGAGGTGAGCGTGCGCTGAAACTACGTTTTCTTCGTCGCTCACTCGTTGCCGCCTTGTTTCGTCATCGAATTGAAACCGGGAAATTTTATATCTTGAACAAGGCGTCGACCTTGGCGGCACAGATGAAGTCGTTTTCCGACAGGCCGCCGATGGCGTGGGTGATGTATTCCACACGGCATTTGTTGTAGCCCACCACCATGTCCGGGTGGTGGTCCTCGCAGTGCGATACCCAGGCCACCGCGTTGACGAAGGCCATGGTGCGGTAATAGTCCGGAAACTCGAAGGTCTTGCCGATCATCTGGCCGTTTTGTTTCCAGCCATCCAGTTGCTTGAGCAGGTTATCTACTTCTTCCTGCGCCAGTGGCGGCACGCCGCCTTCACAGGGGATGCAGCGTTTGTCGCCGAGATTGCAGACTTGCTGGTTCATGTCTTCCTCACTTGAAATGGTAAAAATTCTGGTTGAGATAGGCGCCGAGATCCTGTTCATGCTTGTGGGTCATTTCCAGCCCGACGGCGCCGCCGCAAACATGCAGTCTCGCCACCAGCTGTTTCGGGTTCGTCACTATGCGGTTGATGCGGGTGAATATCTTGTTGCCGTCGCCGCCCATTTTCGCATTGTGGCAGCGGTTGCAGTTGTTCTGGTCGAACAGTTTTTTGCCGGCTGCTGCATTGCCATCGGGGAACGGGTCGGCCTGTGCGGCGGTGGCAATGCTGAACAGGAGCAGGGTAAGCAGCAGTTTCATGGGCGTTCTCCTATGCGGTTTGCAGATGGTCGATGCGCACCAGCGCGGGCGGATGCGAATCGTAGAAGGCAGAATACAGCGGATCGGGGGTCAATGTCGCGGCATTGTCCTGATACATCTTGACCAGTGCGCTGGTAAGGTCGGCAGCCGCGGTCTGTTGCGCGGCATAGCGGTCGGCTTCGAACTCGTGCCGGCGCGAATAGAAGCTCAGCAGCGGTTTGAACAGAAAGCCGAATACCGGCAACACCATGAAGAACAGCAGCAGTGCCACGGCGGTGGAAAATTCAGTCTCTGGCATGTTTACGCCCAGCCCGTTGTAGAACCATGTCGAATGCATCAGTTGTGCCAGCAGCCACAGGAAGGCAAGGCTGACCGCAAAGGTGTAGCTGATGCGTTTCAGCACATGGCGATGCTTGAAATGTCCGAGTTCGTGCGCCAGCACGGCCTCGATTTCTTCGGGTGACAGGCTGCGCAGTAGCGTGTCGAAAAACACGATGCGCTTGGTTTTGCCGAAGCCGGTGAAATAGGCGTTGCCATGGGCACTGCGTTTCGAGCCGTCCATGACGAACAGGCCGCTGACGGTGAAACCGCATTTCTTCAGCAGCGCCTCGATCTTTGCCTTCAACGTTTCATCCTGCAGCGGAGAGAACTTGTTGAACAGCGGCGCGATGAAGGAGGGAAAGATGAACTGGATCAGCAGCATGAAGCCGATCCACACCACCCACACATACAGCCACCAGTTGTCGCCCATGCGCCCCATCAGCCACAGTACGCCATACAGCAACGGGATGCCGAACAATGCGGTGAGCAGCAGTTCCTTGACGGCATCGGCGAGGTAGAGTGCGAAGGTCATCTTGTTGAAGCCGAAGCGCGCTTCGATGACGAAAGTCTTGTACAGGTTGAATGGCGCTTCCAGCAGCGAGGAAATCAGTGTCACCGAGGCGATCAGCGCGATGCCCTGTGCGATGACGTGCTCGAATGTGTGTTGCCATAGCGTGGCCAGCCATTGGACGCCGCCGCCAAGCGTGAGGGCGAGCAGCACCAACACGTCGAATACGGCGGCAAGCATGGCATGGCGCGTTTTGGCGCTGGTGTAGTCGGCCGCCTTCTGATGGGCGGACAGTTCGATTTTCTCGCTGAATGCGGCGGGCACGCTGGCGCGATGTGCCGCAATATGGGCCAGATGGCGGCGTGCCAGCCAGAGCTTGACGGCCGTGGTCAGCAGTACTGCTGCAATAAACAAATTGGTAAACAGGGTTGCAGTCATCGGGGAATTTGTAATGGCCGGGTGACACGTCGATGTGACACAATATGCGTTGAATAGTTTAAGTGAGACACGGCGGAATTATGGCACAAAATCAGAATTACCTTATCTGGCTGGACATGGAAATGACCGGATTAAACCCTGACAGCGACCGTATTATTGAGGTCGCCATGGTTATTACCGATGCCGATCTGGAGGTCATCGTCGAGTCTCCGGTGCTGGTGGTGCACCAGGCCGACAGCGTGCTCGATGGCATGGATGCATGGAACAAGTCCACCCATGGCAAGTCCGGCCTGATCGACAAGGTCAAGGCGTCCACGCTGGATGAAGCGACGGCCGAAGAACAACTGCTGGCGTTTCTCAAGGAGCACGTACCGGAGCGCGCTTCGCCGATGTGCGGCAATTCCATCTGCCAGGACCGCCGTTTCATGGCGCGCTGGATGCCGAAGCTGGAAGCCTGGTTTCACTACCGCAATCTTGATGTCAGCACCCTCAAGGAACTCGCCAAGCGCTGGAAACCGGAGGTGGCCCAGGGTGTCAAGAAGCATGGCAAGCACGAGGCGCTGGCCGACATCTACGAATCCATCAACGAAATGAAGCACTATCGCGAGCACTTCATCAGACAGTAATTGCTTGGGTTGTGCGACAGGTTGTTAAGGATGCTGGGGGGATTGTTTCAGGAAACCGGCTAGTTTCATGTCGGTGTGAAGTATGTGGTTTGCCAGCCAGTCTCTGAGGAAAATGAACAAATCTTCATAGAAAACCGGCCTGTTGTGTTCGAGGTGCTGTTCCATCTCGGCCAGCCGATCGATGAAGTGCTGATGCTGCTGCAAGTGGCTCTCGTGTTCATCGGGGTGCGCGAAGCCAAAATCATGCTTCAGCATCAATCGTTCCTCGGCGCCAAAATGATAGTCGATGTAGCCCCGTAGCTCGAGAATGATTCTCTGTAGCGATATGCGGTTGTATTTCCCGGTGAGTCCCTGATAGATGTCGTTGATGATATTAACCAGAATTTTGTGCTGGTCATCGATCACTTGTATTCCTGTTTCCAAAGTGCCATTCCAAACAATGGGCTGCATTTGGGGCATCCATGAAGTGACGGCTTGTTTTGTCGTATCGCGCACCATTTGGTTTTGATGGTCCGTAATTGTGATGCTCAATACACTGGCAAGAGTCGTGCCAGAGCCAATACATTTTCAATATGTTGATTATATTTGTTTATTTTTTCATCGATAGATGCCGCGGCAGAGCAGGTGACGATATTTTGTCGAAACTGACCAATATGTGACTTTAATATTTGCCCCCGCCGGACATGAGCCCGGCGGGCGGGCGAGTATTACAACTTCAACGTTTCATCCACCTTCATTACCCTGACCTTGGCCCGGCTATGCCGTTTTTTCAAGGCCTGTTCCAGTTCCTGCGGTGTGCCGTTGAGTATGGGAAAGGTACCGTAATGCATCGGGATCACCAGCTTCGGGCGCACCAGTTGCACGGCCAGCGCGGCGCGTTTCGGTCCCATGGTGAAATGGTCGCCGATGCAGGCCAGCATCACGTCCACCTTGTGGAATTGCCGCACCAGCTTCATGTCAGAGAAGACGTCGGTGTCGCCGGTGTCGTAGATCGCCGGGCCGTCCTTGATGGTGATCAGGAAACCGCCGGGATTGCCGCCCTCGTGCACGTTCTTGGCACCGTCCGGCTCGGTGACGGTGGAGCTGTGCACGGCCGGGATGAAGGCGACTTTTACTTCGCCGTCGAGCAGCGTGAGTTCGCCGCCGAAGTTGCCCAGCGTGTCATAGCCTGCCTGTTTTTCCGGATAGCCGCCGTATTTCACCATGGCCTGGCCGAGATCGCCGGTGGCGACCAATTTGGCGCCGGTTTTTTTGGCGATTTCCACGCTGTCGCCGACGTGGTCGAAGTGGCCGTGGGTGAGCAGGATCAGGTCGGCCTTGTCGAGCTTGGCCAGGTCTTCCTTGCCGTTTTTGTTGGCCGGGTTGGTGATCCACGGGTCGAGCAGCAGCACGTGCCCCTTGGGTGTGACGATTTTGAATGCGGCATGGCCGTACCAGGTGAGCTGGGTGGTGCCGGCCAGGGCGGCGAGCGGAGTGAACAACAGCAGGAACAGCGCGAACTTCTTGAACAGGTTCAGAATGAACATGATTCCTCCTCGGTGGTTGGCCATGCTGCGTTGATTATGTTTCGACTAACTCTTTGCCCCGGCCTGCAGCGCATGCAAACGGCTTTGCTCCAGTTGCGCCGCGTCGGGCTGCCCCAGCCAGCCGTGCAAATTGTCCAGCGCCAGCGCGGTCAGTGCATGGATCCAGTCCGGACGCTCGTTGAGGCAGGGGATGTAATGGTACTCGCCGCCGCCGGCCTGCAGAAATTCGTTGTGCACTTCCATGGCGATTTCCTCCAGCGTTTCCAGGCAGTCGGAAACGAAGCCGGGACAGACCACATCCACGCGTTTCGTTTTCTGCTTGCCCAGTTCGGCCAGTGTGGCGGCGGTATAGGGCTTGAGCCATTCGGCGCGGCCGAAGCGCGACTGGAAAGTGACCAGGTATTGCTCCGGTTTGAGACCGATCTGTTCGGCGATCAGCCGCCCGGTCTTCCGGCATTCGCAGTAGTAGGGGTCGCCCTTGTCCAGTGTGTAGCGCGGCAGGCCGTGGAAACTCATCACCAGTTTGTCCGGCCGGCCGTGTTTCATCCAGTAGTCGTTGATGTTCTGCGCGCTGGCCTTGATGTAGCCGGGGTCGTCGTGGAAATGCTTGACCGTGCGCAGTGCAGGCGGGTTGCGCATCTTGCCGAGTTCGGCAAATACCGCATCGTAGGTGGTGGCCACGGTGCTGGCCGCATATTGCGGGTACAGTGGCAGCAGCAGGATGCGCTGGCAGTTCTGCGCTTTGAGTTTGCGCAGCACGTCGGGAATGGAAGGATTGCCGTAGCGCATGGCGTAATCGACCACCACGCCCTTCGTCTTCTCGCCGAGATAGCCCTGCAGCAGTGTGGCCTGGCGTTCGGTATGCACTTTCAGCGGCGAGCCTTCCGGCATCCAGATGCTGGCGTATTTCTCGGCCGATTTTTTCGGGCGCGTGTTGAGGATGACGCCGTTGAGGATCGGCCACCACGCGATGCGGGGGATTTCTATCACGCGCGGGTCGCTCAGGAATTCCTTCAGGTAGGGACGCAGTGCCTGCGCGGTGGGTGCTTCCGGCGTACCGAGGTTGACCAGCAGGACTGCGGTTTTTTCGGGTGTGCCATGCGTGTATGCGGGTTCGGTTTGATAAGCCATCAAGTTCTATCCGGAAAAATACCATTTTTAAGAACACAAAGCTGAAAACGTCATGAGCGCAGCTAAGACAAGACGAAAAATGGCGAAGGAGCGGAGTTTACATGTAGGTAAATGAGCATCCTGAGTCATTTTTTAACGAAGTATTGGCAAGCGCAATAGTTTTCAGTGTTGCGACAGGGCGTTGCTAAGCAGCCGGGCGGTAATGTCGACAATCGGCACTACCTTTTCGTAGCTCATGCGCTTCGGCCCGACAACTGCCAGTGTGCCGATTATCTGTCCGTTGCTGGCATAGGGTGCACTGACCACGCTGCACTCGTCCAGACCCGCGAGACCGGATTCGCTGCCGACGAAAATGTGTACGCCGGGCGCGCCGCGTCCGGCATCGAGCAGGCGCAGCAGTTCGGTCTTCTGTTCGAACACGCTGAACAGGTTGCGCAAGCGGTTCATATCGGCGGACAAGTCCTGTACGTGCAGCAGGTTGCGCTCGCCGCTGATCACGTAATCCTCCTGCTTGCGCGCCATGGCGTCGTCGCCGGCAGCAATGGCGGCAGCCATCAGCGCGCTCATGTCGTGGCGCAACTGGTGCAGTTCGCTGTGCAGGTTCTGGCGGATGTCGTGCAGCGAGCGCCCGGCATAATTCTGGTTGAGGAAGTTACCGGCCTCGGTAAGCTGCGACTGGCTGTAATCCTTGTCGGTGAGCAATACGCGGTTTTCCACCTCGCCGTCCGGCATCACGATGATCAGCAGCACCTTCTTCTCGGACAGGCGCAGGAATTCGATCTGGCGCACGGTGACGCTGCTGCGGTTGGGTGTGGCGACCACGCCGGCAAATCGGGTCAGTTCGGACAGCAGGGAAGAGGCCTGGGTCAGCAGACGGGTCGGGTTGTCCGGCTGCAGTTGATGTTCCAGTTGCTGCACACGTATCGTGTCCAGCGGCTGCACGACCATCAGCGTGTCGATAAACGTGCGGTAGCCCTGTGCGGTGGGGATGCGTCCGGCCGAGGTATGCGGGCTGACAACCAGACCCATATCCTCGAGCTCTGCCATGACGTTACGGATGGTGGCCGAGCTGACATCCAGTCCCGAGAACTGCTGCAGCGCACGCGAGCCAACCGGCTGGCCGTCGCTGATATAGCGTTCCACCAGGGTCTTGAGCAGGATTTGCGCACGGTCGTTTAGCATGGGGGCATTCTACCATTGCTGCTTTGTCATCCAACCGGCGATATGGTTTAATCGCGGGCATGAAATTCCCCTTCCAGACGATTGCGCTAATCGGCAAATACAAGACGCCGGGCATCTCCGAGCCGTTGCTGGAGTTGGCCGCGTTCCTGACGGACAAAGGCCTGTCGGTGGTGATGGATACGCTGACCGCCGAGCATCTCGGCAAGCACGGGTATCCCGAGGCTGAGCTGTCTGAACTGGGCAGTGCGGTCGACCTGGCCATCGTGCTCGGTGGCGATGGCACCATGCTCAACATCGTGCGCACGCTGGCGCCGTCCCGGGTGCCGCTGGTGGGAGTGAACCAGGGCCGGCTGGGCTTCCTCACCGACATTTCGCTGAACAACATGCTGCCGACCATCGCCGACATGCTGCAGGGGCAGTTCATCACCGAGCAGCGTATGTTGTTGCAGGGCATAGTGATGCGCAACGACGAGGAAGTGTTCCGCGCGCTGGCGTTCAACGAGGTGGTGCTGCACCGCGGCAACACCAGCAGCATGATCGAATTCGAGGTGCGCATCGACGACGAATATCTCTCCAACCAGCGCGCCGATGGCCTGATCGTGGCGACGCCGACCGGCACCACCGCCTATTCGCTGTCTGCCGGCGGGCCCATCGTGCATCCCGCGCTGGAGCTGATTACACTGGTGCCGGTGAGTCCGCATACGCTGAGCAACCGCCCGATCGTGCTGAGCAGCAAATCGGAACTGGAAATCGTGATGAATCGCGCCGCCGATGTCTGGCTGCACTGCGACAGTCATTCGAGCTTTAGCCTGGAAGAGGGCGACAAGGTGGTGGTCAGCCGCTACGTTGAACCGGTTACCCTGCTGCATCCGGTGGGACACAGTTACTATCATACGCTGCGCGAAAAACTGCTCTGGAACAAGGCACCATGACAACCTGCTGCGCGGCCAATCTGATGGAACGACTAGCCATTCCACTAGGTTGCCAAAAGACAGCAACCAAGTGGCTGGTTATGCGGTGTTGCGTGTTGGCTTTGACTAACCTGAAGGTAAGTCTCCGCCGCAACTTCGTTGTCGCGCGCTCCTCGCCTACCAGTCGTGGTATGTGGCTCCGACATAACCTGAAGGTTAGTCTCCACCGAAACGCAAGGTTTTCTCGTCGCGTGCTGCGCGGCGCCTTGCATCTTGACCTGCTCGCGACGGTTGTCGGAGTTAGATAGATGCTCAAGTTTCTAGGCATCCGCGATTTCGTCATCGTGGACTCCCTTGAGCTCGATTTTACTGCCGGTTTCACCGCGCTGACCGGCGAGACCGGTGCGGGTAAATCCATCCTGATCGATGCGCTGTCGCTGGCCTTGGGCGAACGCGGCGACGCAACCATGGTGCGCGCCGGCTGCGGGCGTGCCGAGGTCAGCGCGGAATTCGACATCGGCGGGCTGCCCAAGCTGGCGGACTGGCTGCGCCAGCAGGAGCTGGAAGGCGACGAGGGTAGTTGCCTGCTGCGCCGGGTGCTCGATACCAGCGGCCGTTCGCGCGGTTTCATCAACGGGCGCAGCGCGACCATGCAGCAGTTGCGCGAAGTGGGCGATCATCTGCTGGACATCCATGGCCAGAATGCACATCAATCGCTGTTGCGTCCCGGCACGCAGCGCGATCTGCTGGATGGCTATGCCGGCCTGTCGGGCAATGCCGACAAGGTCGGTGCGCTGTTTCGCGACTGGCAGGCATTGCACCGCCGCCGTGTGGAGCTGGAGCAGAATGCCGAAGCGGTGGCCGCCGAACGCGAATTGCTGCAGTTCCAGCAACGCGAACTGGAAACGCTGAATTTCAGTGCGCAGGAATGGTGCGAGTTGCAGGCAGAGCACGCGCGACTGTCGCACGCGGCCAGCCTGCTGGAAACCGCCCAGATGGGGGTCGAGGTATTGAGCGATGCCGATACCGCCTGCCTTGTACAACTTAACCAGTTACTGGGCAGGCTGCGTGAGGGTGTGACCTTTGATGCGGCGCTGCAGGATACGCTGACCATGCTGGAAAGCGCACAGAATGAACTGCAGGAGGCGGTGTATGCCTTGCGCCATTACCAGGAACGGCTGGATGCCGACCCGGAAACGCTGCGCGAACAGGAAGGCCGCATCGGGGCCGTGGTCGATGCCGCGCGCAAGTATCGCGTTGTGCCGGAGGAATTGCCGGATGCGTTGCAGCGCATCGTCGAACGTCTGGCCGAACTGGGTGGTGATGCCGACCTGGCTGAACTGGCACGGCAGGAAAGTGCCGCGCGCGAGAAATATCTGGCTGCCGCAAAGAAGCTGAGTTCGGCACGCGGCAAGGCGGCGCAGAAGCTGTCGCAGGAAATCACGGCTTCGATGCAGACGCTGGCGATGGCAGGCGGCAGTTTTGAGGTGACGCTGACTCCGCTGACCGAAGGTAACAGCCATGGCCTGGAAACAATCGAATTCCGGGTGGCGACCAATCCCGGCACGCCGCAACAGAGTCTGGCGAAAGTGGCTTCCGGCGGCGAGCTGTCGCGCATCAGCCTGGCGATCCAGGTGGCGGCCAGCAAGGCGGCCACGGTGCCGACACTGATTTTCGACGAAGTGGACAGCGGCACCGGCGGTCGCGTGGCGGAGATCGTCGGCAACCTGCTCCGACCACCGGGCCGACGCCACCAGGTGATGTGCGTGACCCACCTGCCGCAGGTCGCTGCTACGGCAAATGCGCAATGGCAGGTGAGCAAAGCGGTCCACAGCGGGGTAACGTTGAGCAGCATCCATGTGCTCAAGCCGGAAGAGCGGGTGGAAGAAATTGCGCGCATGCTGGGCGGAGTGAAAATCACGGAAACCACACTGAAGCACGCCGCAGAAATGCTTGGTGCCGCCGCTTGATGTATCATTCCACGGTTTTTACGAATTACAGAAGCGTTTCGACAAGGTTGCCACTATTATGCGTTTTAGATTGATCGCTATTTCCGTTCTGCTTGCCTCGTGCAGCAATATGTCTGCCGACAAGATCCCGACGCTGCTCGAGCCGTACAAGATGGACGTCCGCCAGGGTAATGCAGTAACGCCGGAATTGCGCGCGCGCCTGCAGTTCGGCATGACCCGCAACCAGGTGCATGTCCTGCTCGGTACGCCGCTGATCCGGGATCCGTTCCACACCAATCGCTGGGATTACTACTACAGTTTTTCGCACCAAGGCAGGCTGGAAGAGCAGCGCCGGTTGACGCTGTACTTTGAAAACGACGTGCTGGTGCGCATTGACGATAACGGCAAGATAAGCAATGCGCCGTTGCGTGCGGCACCGCTTGCCGCGCCTGAACAGCAACCCGACGACGCTGGAGCCGCAACCGATACGGGAGCGCAGCAATGAGCAGGATCAAGGTAGCGATAGCCGGATGTTCCGGCCGCATGGGCAGGGCATTGCTGGAAGGCGTGCTGCAATCCGAAGACTTGGCGCTGCATGGGGCGCTGGACCAGGCTTCCAGTCCGCAACTCGGCCGCGATGCCGGCGAACTGGCCGGCACGACCTGCGGCGTGAGAATCACCTCTGATGTAAAGACAGCGTTGCAAGGCGCGGACGTGCTGATCGATTTCACCCGTCCCGAGGGCACCATGCATTACCTCGACATCTGCCGCGAACTCGGCATCGGCATGGTGATCGGTACCACGGGCCTGTCTGCGCAGCAGAAGGCGGAGCTCGGCGCTGCAGCACAGCAGATCGGCATCGTGTTCGCACCCAACATGAGCGTGGGCGTGAACCTGACCTTCAAGCTGCTGGAAACCGCAGCCAGGGTGTTGAGCCATGGTTACGATATCGAAATCATCGAGGCACATCATCGCCACAAGGTGGATGCACCTTCCGGTACCGCGCTGGGTATGGGCGAAGTGGTTGCACGCACGTTGGGACGCGACCTTGAACAATGCGCGGTGTATGGGCGCGAGGGCGTCACCGGCGAGCGTGATCCGTCCACCATCGGTTTTGCCACGGTGCGCGGTGGCGATATCGTGGGCGAGCACACCGTGATGTTTGCCGGTATCGGAGAGCGCGTCGAGATTACCCACAAGGCCAGCAGCCGTGCCACCTTTGCGGTGGGTGCGCTGCGTGCCGCGCGTTTCCTGAAGGAACATGGCGCCGGTCT
>Ga0102953_1002345_pt1 | contig 11318 bp, 10 predicted proteins | sample SalPon2A_C_D2_MG_FD_78509 | JGI IMG/M metagenome (GOLD analysis project Ga0102953, IMG submission 78509) | Soil microbial communities from South San Francisco under conditions of wetland restoration - Salt Pond MetaG R2A_C_D2_MG | ecosystem: Environmental > Terrestrial > Soil > Wetlands | place... | reverse complement strand
CGGGCGACCCGCCGACCGTCGCCGAGCTCGAGGCGCTGGCCAAGGACGTCCGCGGCCTGATCGCCGATGCCCGCGCCGGCCACGAGGACGCCCGCGCCGAGACCGGCATCGCCGTCGCCGGCACCCCCACCTCGCTCTCCGCGGTCGAGCTCGAGCTCGAGCCCTACGACCCAACCCGCGTCCACGGCCACGTGCTCTCGATGGAGACGATCCAGCGCGAGCTCTCGCGCTTCGCCTCCGCCCCTTTGGCCAAACGGGCGGAAATCCCCGGCCTGCACCCCGACCGGGCGCCGACGATCATCGCCGGCTGCGTGATCCTGATCGAGGCGATGCGCGCCTTCGGGCTCGACCAAATCGAGGCCTCCGAGCACGACATCCTCTATGGGATGGCGCTCGAGACCGCCGCCGGCCGCGGCTAACTACGCATGAACACCCTGCGGCAAACAACGTGGGACCCGGTGTACAGACGAGTTTTCGGCGCCGCGCCAGATGGGTAAACGTGTCGCCCTTTACCCCAAAAGTTGGTAGAGTCTGCCTACCGATTTGTCAGTAGCGGTAAAAGCCGCGGCTAGACATTCCGGATAGGCGAGCGCATACTCGTCACATCGGGGAAGAGGTGAGGATGAGAGTCCGATCCCAACCCGGTCATAGGGTTTGGGCGATTGCCGCATCATGGCGCCTCCCGCCGTCCGAACCCACCGAATAAGAACTGGTCCCTGAAGACGTACCCCTGCCCGTCCTGAGGGACCAACTTGAATCGGCCGCCAGCAATGGCGGTCGATTCTCGTTTGGGGGCAGAGCGTGAGCCGATCTGGGCAGCCAGCCAGTTTTCCGCTCTACAGGGCCGTTCTAAGCCAGATTCGACTTGCGCGGGTAGACGACCTCGGGGTCCGTGAGGACGTTGACCAGAGTCGGCCGGCCCGATTCGAAGGCGCGCTCGAGCGCCGGGCGCAGCTGCTCCGGATCGCTGACCACGACCCCGTCGCAGCCCAGCGCCTCGACCACCTTCTCGTAGGGCGTCTCCGGCCGCAGCTCGGCCGCGACCGAGTAGCCGTAGAGGAATTTCATCGGGTGATGCTCGAGCGCCCAGATCCCGTTGTTGCCCATCACGCCGACCACGGGCAGCCCGTGACGCGCCAAAGTGTCGAACTCCATGCCCGCGAAGCCGAACGCTCCATCGCCGAGCAACAGGCACACCTGTCGCTCCGGATGGGCGAGCTTCGCCCCGAGCGCCTGCCCCGGCCCGGCGCCGAGGCAGCCGAACGGCCCCGGGTCCATCCAGCAACCCGGCTGGTAGGTCTCGACGAAGCGGCCCGCGTAGGAGACGAAGTCGCCGCCGTCGCCGACGACGATCGCGTCGCGCTCGAGCACCTCGGCGAGCTCCTTGTATACGCGCACCGGGTGCAGCGGCGAGCGCCCGTCGTTCAGCTCCTCCTGCTCGGCGGCGCGCTTCTCGGCCTCGACCCCGCGCAGCTGCTCGAGCCAGCCGTCGGTCCGCCCCGGTCCGGCCGAGACCGCCTCGCGCAGCGCCGCCAGGGTCGCCGCGACGTCGCCGACCAGGTCGACCTCGGGCGCCCGGTTGGCGGTCAGCTCGTTCGGCGCCGCGTCGAGCCGGATCAGCTTCGTCTGCTCGCCGAAGCTGCCGCCGAAGCCGAGCCGGAAGTCGATCGGCACGCCGACCACCAGCGCCACGTCGGCGCCCTTCAGTCCCGCGCCCCGCGCCCGGCTGAAGGCCAGCTCGTGGTCGGCGGCGAGGCAGCCGCGGCCGAGCCCGTTGAGGAAGACGGGGATGCCGAGCGCCTCGGCAAGCGCCCGCAGCTCGTCCTCACCGTGGCCCCAGTAGAGCCCGGTGCCGGCCATGATCGCCGGCCGCTCGGCGCCGTCCAGCAGGGCCGCAGCCTCCTCGACCCCGGCCGCCGGCTGCGCGTCCGCTGCCGCCTGGGCCTCCGGGATCCCCAGCTCGGCCTCGCTGAAGACCACATCGAGCGGGTAGTCGACGAAGGTCGGCCCGAAGGGCGCGCTCAGCGAGAGGTCGAGCGCTGCCGCGGTGCGCGCCCCGATCGCCCCCGCATCCTTCACCGTCTGCGCCGACTTGACCAGCGGCGAGACGAAGGGCAGGTGGTCGATCTCCTGCAGCGAGCCCGAGCCCCAGCGCAGCTCCGGCGCCCGCCCGCCGAGCACGCAGACGGGCGAGCAGTTGGCCTGGGCGCCGGCGATCGCGCTGATCCCGTTGGTCACCCCGGGCCCGGCGGTCAGCGCCGCCACGCCGAGCCGCCGCGTCGCCTTGGCGAAGCCCTCAGCCGCGAAGACCGCGGTCTGCTCGTGCCGCACATCGACGATCTCGATCCCCTCGGCTTTGCAGCCGTCATAGATGGAGAAGAGGTGGCCGCCGGAGAGCGTGAAGAGATGGCTGACCCCGCGCGACTTCAGCGCCTTCGCAACAATCCTCCCCCCGTGCTCCATTCCGACAGCCTATTTAGCGAGCGTCACGATCTGATTCTTCGCGAGCGGGGGCGATTCGGTGCATAGCCGCTGCCCGCGGACGCGAAGCAGAGCAGGCAGCGGAATAATTAGTCCGGCCCGGGTGGCGAAACTGGCAAAAGCGGCGCACTTAAAATGCGCTGCCCCTCAGGGGGCTTGCGGGTTCGAGTCCCGCCCCGGGCACTCCGGCGCCTTTGGCCGCCGCGGACAACGACCCCGCCACCGCGGCTTGGTTGCCACGCCTAAAGGCCGGGTAAATCTTTGTACAGACCGCAACTAACTCGCTGTTACGGTGTCCCTACTTACGAAGACGCCGCACGCAAACGCCTTCCCTGGAGGAGTGAAGCTTGGAGGCATCGGCTCTAACCCACGCCAGTCAACGCGGACTACTCGCCCGCCGCTCGCCGCTGCTCAAGCTGCAGGGCGACGCGAAGCTGATCGCGATGGCGCGCAGCGGCAACGCCGGCGCCTTCGAGACGATCGTCGACCGCTACCAGCCCCGCCTGCTCGGCTTCTGCCGTCAGATGCTGGGGTCGACCGAGGACGCCGAGGACCTCCTCCAGGAGGTCTTCGTCAACGCCTACCGGGCGATGCTCGCCGACGAGCGCGAGATCAACCTGCGCCCGTGGCTCTACCGGATCGCCCGCAACCGCTGCCTCAACCATCTGCGCAAACCGACCGCCGACGCGCAGGAATCGATGGACATGGTGCCCGTCGTCGAGGCCGCCTCGACCGCCGAGAAGGTCAGCAACCGCGAGGAGTTCCGCCAGCTTCTGGATGACGTCGGCAAGCTGCCCGAGACGCAGCGCAGCGCCCTGCTGTTGCGTGAGATGGATGCGATGTCCTACGAGGAAATCGCCTCGACGATGGAGACCAGCGTCCCCTCGGTCAAGTCGCTGCTGGTGCGGGCGCGGATCTCGCTCGCCGAGGCGAGCCAGGCGCGCCAACTGACCTGCGGCGAGGTGCGGCTGGAGCTGGCCGAGGCATCCGAGGGGCTGCGCAAGGTCTCCGGCCCGGTGCGCCGCCACGTGCGCGACTGCGACGAGTGCGCCGACTTCCGCACCCAGGTGCGCAGCAACGACAAGGCGATGGCGGCGCTCGCCCCCGCCGGCCTGCTCGTCGCCTTCAAAGCCTTCGTGCTCGGCAAACTCGGCTTCGGCGGCGCAGGGGGAGGCGCCACGGCAGGGGGCGCGACCGGCGGCGCGGGGGCCGCCGGAGCGACCGCGAGTGCCGCCGGCGCGACGACCGCCGGCGCCGGCGCGACCGCCGCGGCCACCAGCGCCGGAGCCGGCGCGGTCGCCAGCGCCGGCGCGGCGCTCGGCGGCAGCGGCGCCGCCGGCGGCATCGGCGCGGTCGGTGGCGCGATCGGCACCAAGGCCGTCGCCGGCGTCGTCACCGCCGCGGTGCTCACCGCCGGCGCTGTCGAGGTGAACCAGAAGAGCGACACGACCCCGGTGCCGGCGACGAGCGCATCCGCCAAGGTCTCCACCGCTCACGGCAATGCGCCCGCCGTCGCCCAGAGCCACATCGCCCCGGCGCCACAGCCGCAGGCGGTCGAACTGGCCGTCGCCCCGGCCCCGCAGCCGCCGCTCGAAGCAGCGCCGCCGGCGCCGCCGGCCGAACCGGCCCCCGCGTCCGATCCGGCCGCCGAAGCGGGCGCCACCACGGCCCCGGAAGCCGCCGGCCAGCCGAACGCGGTCAAGGTCGACGACGAAAGCAAGGTCCCGACCGCGAAGACCGCCGTGCCGAAAGTCAACGGCGCCAAATCGCCGAGCGGCGCCGCGGGCGCCCCCGCGGGCAGCGAAACCGTCGTCGTCACCGTCGGCGGCACCGTCCCGCCGAGCGAGGGCGAAAGCGCCCCGGCCGAGGAATCGCCCGCGCCGCCGCCGGCCGAGGAAGGCGCCCCGCCGGCCGAATCACCCTCGCCAAGCGCACCGGCGTCCGAAACGCCGCCGCCCCCCGCGTCAACCGGCAGCGAAAGCAGCTCCGGCTCGACGAGCTCCTCGGCCGGCAGCGAAGAGCCCGCGCCGGCCGAAGCCGGAGCGGACGCCGAAGCCGGCTAGCGCCTCACCCAGGTCGATCACCCTCCGGCCTCAGACGGTAAGCGCCTCTCCCGGCTTCGGCAGGGCCACCTTCGAGGCGGTCCTGGACTCGACCTCGGACTTGAAGGCCCCGCTGTCGGTCTCGACCGCCGGGAAGGTGTCGTAGTGCATCGGGAGCACCGTGGCCGCGCCGACGAATTCGGCCGCGACGACCGCGTCGTGGCGGTCCATCGTGTAGTGGCCGCCGATCGGCAGCAGCGCGACGTCGATCGGGTTGCGCTCGGCGACCAGCTTCATGTCGCTGAACAGGCAGGTGTCGCCGGCGTGGTAGACGGTCTTGCCGCCGATCTCGATCACGAGGCCGGCCGCCGGCCCGATCACGATCCCGTGCTCGGCGCTGAACGGCGCCTCTTCGGAGCCCGGCAGCGTGTTCGTGTGCCAGGCGGGGACGAGCTTGATCCAGCCCCAGTCGAACTCGACCGTGCCGCCGAGGTTGGGGTCGCTGACGTTCTCCACGCCCTGCCCTTCGAGCCAGTTGGCGAGCTCGACGATCGCCACGCAGTGCGCGCCGGTGCGCTTCGCGACCGGCACGGCGTCGGCCATGTGGTCGGCGTGACCGTGGCTGATCGCGATCTGGGTCGGCTCGACTTCCTCGCCGCTATGCACAGCAGCCGGGTTGTTCGGCTTGAGGAACGGGTCGACCAGCACGGTCGTCTCCCCCTCGCTCAGCTCGAAGCACGAGTGACCGTGGAACTTGATCTCCATCTTCAGCGCTCTCCTTGTCCTGGGTCGGTCTCGGGGCCTGCGCCCTCGCTCATCTCCTCTTTCAGTGCCCAGCCTACGGCGACTCCAACCATCATTCCCATCCGCGCCTCCTCGGCGAGCAGCGTGCGCACGGCGGCGATCCGCTCCTCGGGGTCGGGGACGGTGGCGGCCTTCAGCGACTCCTGCTCGTGCGACTCGCCAAACCATCCACCCTCGGCCAGGGCGGCCATCAGCACGCGCTGAAGCTGCGGCGCGGCGCGGGTGACGATCGTCTCCGCCTCGGCGAAGCGCCCGGCCTCGGCCAGCCGCTCGATCGCGGCTTCGAGTCGCTCGTCCGATTGCACCAGGTGGACACTAGACGGGAGGCGCACCAGCCGCCCCCGGACGCGAGAGTGAGGGGCCATCCATATCTGATTCTCTGGCCCCTCACGGGAGCAGAGGAGGCGGCGTTTGATCAATGGCGCAGGGCCGAGGCGGCGAGGCCGGCGAGGCCGCCGACGGCGCCGCCGATCAGGCCGGCGAAGACGTCGGCGTGCGATTCGAAGATCGGCAGGGCCAGCAGCACCGCGGCGGCCACCACGACGCCGATCCGGTCGTAGTCGTCGTCGATCGCCCGGTGCGCCTCGGCGCGGCGGATCGCGAACCAGGCGGCGACGGCGCCCAGCGCCATCCCGTTGCCGCCGCCGATTACGACGATGTCCCCCTGGGCGCTGGCGATCCCGCTCGCCGCCAGCATCCCCAGCGCGCCGCAGGCGAGCAGCAACAGCGCCGTCGGGGCGCTGCCGAGGCGGCGCTCGACCCCGAGGCCGAAGATCGCCAGGCCGACGGCGACGACGAAGAGGTAGCCGACGTCGACGTAGGCGAAGGGCGCGGTGAGCAGGCGCCACCACTCGCCGTGCAGGGGCGCCGTCAACCCGCCGACCTGCGCCAGCGAGGCGCCGCTCGCCTGCTCGACCAGGAGCAGCGCGGCCGAGCCGAGGACCGCCGCCAGCGTCGCGTAGGGCCGCCACCCGCTCATGCTCACCCGTCCCCGCAGCTTGATCCGCAAGAGCCGGCTGGCCGGGCCGCGGCGCGGCTTGGCCTCGAGCGCGTCGCCGCGCCGCTCCAGCTTCGGTGCCCGCTTGCGCAACCGCGCGCCGCAATAGGGGCACTCGGTTACGTAGGGACTGACCTCTGAACCGCAGTTCTTGCAGATGACGCTGAGCTCAGTCTCGCTCATGGTCAGTCGAGGATAACCGCCCGGTGGCAAGCGCTCGCAGCCCGGCGGCGCTGGCATACTGCCAAGACACCCATCTTCGAGGAGGAATAGAGCGTGGAGTTGAACAGCCTTACCGAGCAGAAATCGCTTCTGGCCGAGCTGGCGCCGGGGAAACGCGCCCGCCTGCGGCGGCTGCTGTTCGAGTTCGGACCCGGCAACGGGACCCTGATGCTGCTGCCGATCGACCAGGGCATCGAGCACGGCCCGCGCGACTTCTTCCCCAACCCGGCCTCCAAGGACCCCGACTACCAGTTCCGGCTCGCGGTCGAGGCCGGCTACTCGGCCCTCGCCTGCCAGATCGGCATGGCGAGCAAGTACTACCCCGACTATGCGGGTCAGGTGCCGCTGATCCTCAAGGTCAACGGCAAGACCGACATCCCCTCCTCCGCCGAGGCGTTCTCGACCTGCAACGCCAGCGTCGAGGACGCTGTGCGGCTCGGCGCCGACGCGGTCGGCTACACGCTCTACGTCGGCTCGCCGCGCCAGGACCAGGACCTCGCCCAGCTGCGCGGCGTGCGCGAAGACTGCGACCGCTACGGGATGCCGCTGATCGTCTGGTCCTACCCGCGCGGCGAAGCGGTCGAAAAGAAGGGCGGCCCCGGCTCCTTCTACGCGATCGACTACGCGGCGCGCATGGCGATGGAGATGGGCGCCGATGTGGTCAAGCTCAACATGCCGAAGATCGACCCGGAGAAGGACAAGGACGCCCCCGCCCCTTACAACGAGATGGAAGTCGACGAGGCGACCGCGATCCAGCACTGCGTCGCGTCGGCGGGGCGCTCGCTCGTCGTCCTCTCGGGCGGCTCGAAGGTCGACGACGACGTCGTCCTCAACCACTGCCGCGAGGTCATGCAGGCGGGCGGCAGCGGCGTGATCTTCGGCCGCAACGTCTGGCAGCGCGAGTGGAACGAGGCTTTGGAGATCATCAGCCAGATCAAGGAGACGCTGCTCTCCAACGTGCGTCGAACTCCGTAGGCGCGGGGGGAGAGAAACAGCCGCTGCGGCCTCTTAGGGGGCATGCAGCGGCACTGGATCGGCAGCGTCGTCCTATTCGTCGCGGTTGCCCTTGTGGTGTTGCGGCCTTGGGAGGGAGAGCTTGAAAGGGTGCCGGCCGAAGCGATGGCGCGGGTCGTGCGGGTGATCGACGGGGACACGATCGAAGCGCGGATCGGCGGGCGCGACGAGGATGTGCGGCTGATCGGCATCGATACGCCGGAGACGGTCAAGCCGGACACGCCGGTGCAGTGCTTCGGCGAGCGGGCGTCGCACTTCACGAAACGGCGGCTGACCGGGCGGCGCGTGCGGCTCGTCTTCGGGGTCGAGCGGCGCGACGTCTACGGGCGGCTGCTGGCCTATGTGTATCTCGCGCATCCGACTTTCACCACACCCCAGGGTGGAAAAGGTCGGATGCGCCGCGGACGCCTCTTCAACGCGGAGCTGGCGCGGCGGGGGCTCGCGCGGCCGTTGACGATCCCGCCCAACGACCGCTTCGCGGCGCGCTTCGAACGTCTTGCCGTTGCCGCGGCGCGCGCTGGGCGCGGGCTCTGGGGCGCCTGCTGAGTCGCCGACGATCGTGATTGTCGTCACGTTCCATGGGCGCAGGATGAGCATTAGGCGTGCAATCGCTCATGCAGCTCTGCTACGGTCCGCGTCCGCGTCCCCAGGACGCCCCCGCCATGAAAATGCGCCAGAGCATCAACCAGTTCGAGGTCGCCTTCGAGCAGGAGACGACCTTGGAGCGCCACCGGCGCGAGCAGCTGCGCCGCCGCGCGGCCAACCGCTCGCGCGAGCGCCGCATGACGCGCAACGAGCAGCAGGGCAAGGTCCGCTTCAGCGTGCTGGCCGCCTGCCTGACCGCAACCGTGATCGTCGTCGTCGTCTCGATGTTCGAGGCCCTCTCCTTCCTGATGGCCTGAGCGCCACCGCCCCCGTGACTCAGCGAACGCTCCAGGTTGAATAGACTCGCGCGCCGATGGCACGACGCTCACTGAAGCCGCAGCTCAACCAGATCCGCGCCTGGGTGCGCCAGGGTCGCACGGACGCCTGGATCGCCCACCAGCTCGAGGTCTCCGCCTCGGAGCTGCGCGAGTTCCGCAAGCAGCACGACCTGAACGCCGACGGCGAGGACGCCTCGGCCGACGTCGACCTGCGCGACGAGATCGAGGCCGAGGTCGAGGCCGCGACGGCCGAAGAGGAAGCCGAGGAGGAGCTGCAGGAAGAGCAGGCCGAAGAGGACGAAGAGGACGAGGACGAGGGCAAGAGCGAGAAACCCGCTCGCAAAGGCAAAGCCAAAGGCCGCAAAGCCGACGAGGAGGAAGGCGAGGGCTCGCGGCCCAAACGCCGCCGCCGGCGCGGCAGGCGCGGCGGGCGTGGCCGTCGCAAAGAGATCGAGGCGACCTTCGACCACGGCGAGCGCGACGGCTACGGCCTCTGGCTTGATGCCGGCGTCAAGGACAACCCCGTCTACACCGAGCACTGGGCCGGCAAGCGCGAAGTCAGCGTCCGCATCGACGCCGACCAGATAGTCATCCGCCGCGCCGGCGACGACGGCTCCAGCGGCGAAGACGACTCAGACGATTAGCTGGCGCCCGCCGGCAAAGTCGGTGGCGCCTCGGAGGTATAGCCAGAAGGCGGCGTCGGCGAGCCCCTGGCCGTCGGTTTCGAGACCGGGCGCGACGTCGGTCGCCACCTGGCCGCACCAGTCGGTGCCCCTGCCGTAGAGCTCGGCGAGCTCCGCGGCCGAGAACGTCGGTCCGATCCGCCGCCGCAGCTCGTCCTGGATCGCCGCCACGACCCGATCGGCGAGCCGCCGCTCCCGCGACCCCTCGATCGCCCGCAGAGCGCGCAGCCCCTCCTCCCACTGAAACAGCGCGTTCTCGAGCGGATAGCCCATGCGCCTCAGGGTAGCGAGCTAGGAGTTGGGGATTTCGTCGAGCGGGGCGTTGCGCGGGCCGCAGGCGGTGGGGTCGAGGCGGCCGTCGATGCGCCAGACGGTGACCGGGCCGCTGCGCTGGATCGGCTTCGCCGCCGGCTCGCCGCGCAGCCAGCGGGCCTCCGGCGAGGGGACCGGGTTGCCGGGTTCGAGGAAGTTGAGGAACGGCGTGGTGACGAGGTAATCGAGTTCGGCGTCGTCCACCGCGGCGCGGAAGCCGGCGCAGGTCTGGATCGCATTGAAGGCGCCGTGCGGGCCCTTGGCGCCGAGGTAGCGGACACGGTTCGAGAGGTCCGTGCCGTAGAAGCCGTACCCGAGGAAGCCGGCGGTGGTGCCGGCCAGGCCGATGCGCGCGTCGTGGACGTTGCGGGCCCAGCGATAGGCGGAGTCGAGGTGCATCCCGGGAATGCTCGTCGCCTGGTTGGCGTTGACGTAGCGGTCGCGCAGGTAGTCGCGCTGGACCGGATAGCCGATCGCGAGCGCCGCGAGGCCCAGCGCGGCGAAGCCGCCGATCACCGCGCCGTGAGGGACGCCGCGGCGGCGGGCGAAGAGCAGGGCGGCCGGGATCAGCACCGCCAGGAGGGCGATCAGCCAGGCGAACAGCCGGTCCGGGTCGCGCAGGGCGGCGTCGGAGCGGTTGGTGACCACCAGTAGCACGAGCAAGCCCCCGAGGAGGCACCAGTCCCATAGGGACCATGCGTCTCGACCGCGGGTCCTGTCGTGGGGTGGGGGTCCCGTCGTGGCGCTGGATTTTTCGCGCGGGGCGCCGGCGGCGGTCCCTGCGGAGTCTGAAGGGCGAAAAATTAACGCCGCGCCCCGCCGTGACCCCCACCCCACGCCACCCGCGGAAGCCACGGGCAGCAACGCGAGACCGAGCAGCAAAGCCGGGATCGCATAGCGAATGTTGATGCCGAAACCCGTGGGTGCGCCATCAGCTCCGGCAGCACTCAGGGGCGTAAAGACGTAGGCGACCATGCCGACCAGGGCTACGGCGCCCATCCAGCGGAGGACCTTGGGGCGGCCCCAGAGGACGGCCAGGAGAGCGCCCACGAGGGCGGCGACGATGACGACGGGCCAGAGGGCGCCGAAAGCCTGGTGGAGACCGGGCTCGAAGTAGTCGCGCCAGACGCCCGTGTCGGTGGCGTAGTGGGCGATGCTGAAGTCGGGGCGGCCTTCCTGCAGGCGATCGGGGTGCGGCAGCGAGATCGGCCCTAGATGCTCCAGCTGGGGCAGCGGGTTGCCGCTGACGATCAGGTTGCGCAGGTACCAGTACCCCCCACCCGCGAGGCCCGCCGCGAACCACCAGCCGGCGGCAGCCCAGCGGCGACCCGTGGGCGCCAGCACGATGACCGCGAGCGTCAGCATGGCTGCCATGGCGAGGGCCGTGGACTTGGTGCCCACAGCCATCCCAGTCGCAAGCCCAGCAACGGCGAGCGGCCAACCAGGCTTCCTCCCAGCATTGACGAGAATCGCGATGGCAGCCAGGAGCAGAGCTGCTGCCATCAGGTCGTTCTTGGCCGCTCCCGGCTCTCGCACTACGAGCGTGTGGCACTCGAGCAGGACTCCAGCTGCGACGACGGCTAGAGGGCCGCGGCCGTAGGGGCGGCCGATGCACCAGGCAGCCAGGAAAGCGAGAGCTAGCCAGCCGAAGTTGAGGAACAGGCTCAGCGCGTCTCGCCCCGTAACCAGGATCCCCACGGAGTGCAGGAGCTCGGAGTTCTGCGGGTAGAACCAGTTCGTGAAGACCGTCTCGGTGTAGTGGATCCCCGTCACCGAATGGCTATGCGCCATTTCCACCGCGAACGGCAGGTGGTACCAGAGCGAATCGAAGTTGAAAATG
>Ga0102953_1002344_pt1 | contig 11325 bp, 12 predicted proteins | sample SalPon2A_C_D2_MG_FD_78509 | JGI IMG/M metagenome (GOLD analysis project Ga0102953, IMG submission 78509) | Soil microbial communities from South San Francisco under conditions of wetland restoration - Salt Pond MetaG R2A_C_D2_MG | ecosystem: Environmental > Terrestrial > Soil > Wetlands | place... | reverse complement strand
CCGCCGTACCGCGACGGCCGCCGTCGAATCCCCGCGCCGGATGAGGATTTCGGTCGAGTCCGGAAACGGCCGCGACGCCGACCCGAAGTCCACCACGTCGATCCCCTGTCGTCTGAGCCGATCGGTCACGTTGCGCGCGAGGCCGTCCACGTCGGTGGCGTTCAACACCTCGGCCGTGATGTGGCGCGCGCCCTCGCCCGGAATGGGGAAGGCGGTGCCCGCCGCCGTGGTCCCCCGCCAGCGCCACGCCACGACGCCGACGCCGGCGATCGCGACCGCGAGTGCCACCAGCGCGACTATGCGGCCAGTGCGTTCCACAGCTCCACCGTTTCCGGGGCCACCGACCAGTGTGACGTGAGCGCCCATCCCATGCGCGCCGCGACCACGGCGCGCAACGCGTCGCCCGGCGCCTCGGGCACCCGCTCGATCAGCGCCGCGCGATCGGCGTCGTGATGGCGCCGGCCGGGCTCGAGGTAGTCCGCGAGATAGAGCAGCCGACCGACGTCGTCCCATCCCGCCCAACCGAGCGAGTGATACCGCACGGCGTCCAGGACACCCCGATCCGTTTCACCCTCGGCCAGCGCGCGCGCCGCCGCGGCCGGACCATGCCAGAGCTTGGGCGCGAGATCGGTCGTGCCGATCAGGGAGGCGAGCTCCTCAGGGGGCGCGTCCTTGAGCGCATCGTGCAGATAGGCGGCGTGCAGCCAGCGGTGGCGCTCCGTATCCGTCGTGCCCATTTGCTCCGCCCATCGCTCGAGCAGCGCGACCACGCGTTCGGCGTGCGCACGCCGCGCGGGGCTCATCTGGGCCCACGCCGGAAACCCGAGCGCCGTCTCAGCCATCGAGTCGCTCGTCCGCCGCGAGCCCGCGCCCGACGATCGTGTTGTCGATGAGCCGGGTCCGGCCCACGTACGCCGCGACGGCGACGAGTGTCGCGGCATCTACGACGTCCACCGGCTGGAGCTCCGTGGGATCGACGGCCTCGAGGTACTCGAGCCGGACCGCCGGCTCGGCGGACAGGACGGCGCGAGCCGCCTGGAGGACTTCCGCGGCATCCGTGACGCCAGACGTAAACCGCTCATGCGCCGCGGTGAGGGCCTGCGACAGCGCGAGGGCCGCCGTACGGTCCGCATCACTCAGATACACGTTGCGTGAGCTCAGGGCGAGGCCGTCGGCCTCGCGCACGATCGGCGCGACGTCGATGATCACCGGGAAATCGAGGTCGGCGACCATCCGCTGGATCATGACCGCCTGCTGGGCATCCTTGCGCCCGAAGATCGCGACGTCGGGCTCCACCGCATGGAGCAGCTTCGCGACGACCGTGAGCACCCCCTCGAAATGCCCGGGGCGGAACGGCCCGCAGAGATGGTCGGCCAGGCGCCCCGGCACGACCCGCACCACGCCCGTACGCGGGTACATCTCCTCGGTGCTCGGCATGAAGACGGCGTCCACCCCACGCGTCTCCGCGAGCGCGCGATCCCGTGCCGCGTCGCGCGGATACCGCGAGAAGTCCTCGATGGGGCCGAATTGGGTGGGATTGACGAAGACGCTCAGGACGACCCGGTCGGCGTCGCGGCGTCCGCGATCGACGAGCCGCAGATGACCCTCGTGGAGAAACCCCATCGTGGGGACGAACGCGATCCGTTCGCCCACGCGCCGGGCGGCACGACTCCACGCGCGCATCGCCGCGACGGTTTCGATCTCGATCACGCGTCGAAGCTGTGCGCTGTGTCGGGATACGTGCCCTGGCGGACCTCGTCGGCGTACGTCCGGGCCGCGTTGCGGACGGCCTCCGCCAGCTCGGCGTAATGCTTGAGGAACTTCGGCGAGAACCCCTCGTTCAGGCCCAGCATGTCGTGGAGGACCAGCACCTGGCCGTCGCACTTGGGACCCGATCCAATGCCGATGGTCGGTACGGGGACGGCTTCGGTGATGCGGCGCGCCACGTCCGTCGGCATGAGCTCGAGCACGATCGCGAACGCTCCCGCGTCCGCGAGGGCGCGCGCGTCCGCGATCAGCCGTTCGGCGTCATCGGCGGCACGGCCCTGCACGCGCGGCCCGCCGAGGGCATGGACCGACTGCGGGGTGAACCCCAAGTGCCCCATCACGGGGACGCCCATCTCCACCAGGGCGGCGATGGTCGGCGCCATCGTCCGACCACCTTCGAGCTTCACCGCGTGCGCCCCGGTCTGCTGCATCACGTGCCCCGCGTTCCGCTTCGCCTCCTCCACCGACACCTGGTAGGTGAGAAACGGCAGGTCCACCACCACGAGCGCACGCCGGGTGCCCCGGCGCACGATGCGCCCGTGGTAGATCATTTGGTCGAGCGTGGCGGAAAGCGTCGTCTCTCGCCCGCAGAGCACCGTGTTCACCGAGTCGCCCACCAGGAGGACGTCTACCCCCGCCTCGTCGAGCAGGTGGGCGAAGAGCGCGTCGTAGGCGGTGAGCACGACGATCTTCCTGCCGTCGCGCTTCATGGCGACGAGATCGCGCACGGTCACTGGCTTCGAATCACTGGGCATGCGGCATCAGCTCCGCGAGTTCGCGCTGCCAGAAGTCCCGGTGGGGCAGCTCGGGATGGGGAACGGTGAGGCCCGGTTCGGCGATCTGTCGCTCGCCGAACCGCACGATATCGAGGTCGAGCGTCCGGGGCCCCCAGCGCTCGCCGCGGACCCGACCATCGGCCCGTTCGATCGCGAGACACCCCTCGAGCAGACGGCGCGGGGTGAGCCCGGTCGCCAGCAGGACCATCTGATTCAGATAGGGCCCCTGGGAGACCGGCCCGATCGGCGGCGTTTCTTCGATCGCGCTCGCCGCCACGAGCTCGGTGTCGGGAAGGGCGGCGAGGCCGTCCCGGCCGGCCGTGAGGTGCGCCGCACGATCGCCGACGTTAGAGCCCAGCGCCACGAACGCCATCTCACGTGGCGTCGTCACGCGTCCGCTCGATGACCACCTCGACCCAGTCGAGCGGGCCCGGAATGGGCACGTGCGGTTTGCGCGCCGCCACCCGCACGCGCTCGATCGCGTCGATGTCGAGGGCCCGCGCCGCGACCTTCTCGCACAGCGCCTCGAGGAGGCGATGGTGGCTCCGGCCCACCGTGTCGGCCACGATCTGGTACAGATCCCGATAGTCGACGAGTGCGCTCGGCGAGTCCGTGCGACCCACGCGCCGCAGCGAGAGCCAGACCGTGAGATCGAGCTCGAGCGGTTGCGGCACGTGCTCCTCATGCGGCAAGAGCCCCACGAGGGTATGAAACCGCATGCCCTTGAGCGATATGCAGTCGGTTGGGGTCACGGCGGAATGGTAGTCCCGCGCGGCGCGCCTTGTCAAAAGCGCGCGCGCGTCAGGCGGCGGCGACGGTGTCCAGGGCGCCGCGGAGCTCGCGCATCAGCCGGGCGCCGCCCTCGATCCCCTCCTGCGCGAGGCGCTCAACCAGCGCACTGCCGACGACCACGCCGTCGGCGAACGCCGCCACGCGCCGCGCCTGCTCGCCACGCGAAATCCCGAACCCCACCGCGAGCGGCAGCGGTGTCTCGGCGCGTACCGTACGTACCATCGTCTCGAGACCCGCCGAGACCTCGGTGTGCGCCCCCGTCACGCCCAGTCGCGCGATGAGGTAGAGGAACCCCTCTGCGCCGTGCACCGCCGACCGCAGGCGGGCCCCGGAAGTGGTGGGCGCGAGCAGGCGAATGAGGGCCAGCGGACTCGCCGCCACGTCCGCCTCGAGCGCGGGATCGGCGCCGGCCGGGAGGTCGGTGAGCAGCAGGCCCGCGATCCCGGCCGCGTGGGCGTCCGCGAGGAAGCGCGGCACCCCGTACGCCAGGATGGGATTGAGATACGAGAACGCGATGACCGGAACGGCCGGGCGCACCGAGCCGACCACGTCGAGCATCGCCCGCACGGACATGCCGGCATCCAGGGCCGCCTGCGTGCTCCGTTGAATCACCGGGCCGTCCGCCAGCGGATCGCTGAACGGGACGCCCACCTCGATCAGATCCGCGCCCTCCGCCTCGAGCATGCGGAGGGCGTCGGCGGTGGCGGCGACCGAGGGGAATCCGGCGGTGATGTACGGGATGAGCGCCGAGCGCCGGCGCGCGGCGAGCGCGCGCCAGGCGGCGGCGATGACACGGTCAGACAAAGTGGTCGCCGGGCGTGATCTGCCACTTGGCCGGATCGGTGACCTTGATGATCGAGCGCCGGAAATTTCCCGTCTCGTCCACGTCGGCGAGGTTGACGAGCGGTCCGTGGTCCACCCGGCGGCCGTCGGCGCCGATCAGCACGCGCACCACCGGACGGTGAATCTGCGAGAGATCCGAGTTGGCGGAGTGGACGATCGCCACCTCGTAGGTATCGAGGATCACGCAGGTTCCGACCGGATAGATCCCGACCAGGTTGATCAACGCCTTGACCAGGATCCGGTCGTACCCGCGGCGCGGGTTCTCCCACATCTCGCGCAGCACCTCGTCGGGCTGGAGCGGCGTGGTCTGGTAGCTCCGCCGCGAGGTGGCGGCATCGAAGCCATCGGCCACCGCTACGATCTTGGAGTAGATGGAAAGCGTGCGCGGCCGGAGCGACTTCGGGTATCCGCTCAGGTCCATCTTCATGTGGTGTTCGTGCGCGGCGATCATGCCGCGGTAGGGGATCTCGCCGTAGCCGCGGAGCCCGAAGAGCGTGAGCACGCCGAGCCACGGATGCGACTGCATGATGCGCCATTCGTCTTCGTCGAGGGCGCCGGTCTTGCTCAGGACCTCGATGGGCACGCGGCTCTTCCCCACGTCGTGAAAGAGCGCCGCCATGCCGAGGTCATAGAGCTGCAGCCGCGTGAGGCCGAGGCGTTTGCCGATCGCGACGCTGAAGATGCACACGTTCACCGAGTGAGTGAACGTGTACTCGTCGTAGTCGCGGATGGTGGTGAGCCCGACGAGCGAGACCTCGTTGCTCAGCACCTGGTCCACGATCCCCTGCACCGCGCGCTTCACCCGCTTGACGCTCGCGCTCCGCCCCATTCGTACGCTGTTCACGACTTCCTTCGTCACCGCCACGGAGCGCTCGTACGTGCGCTTCGCGACCTCCTTGGCCCGCTCGGCGTCGTCGTAGTTGTCGTCCGATTCGCCCGGCGCGTCCACCATGATGTGGGTGACACCGCCCTGCAGCATCTTCTGCTGGAGCTCGACGAGCTTGTTCGGCGTCGATTCCCGGGTCGAGAAGGTGAGCAGGAGGGAGACGAACACCTGCCACTCGCGCCGCTCGATCGCCTCGTCCACCTGCACGACGCCTACCCCGCACTGGACGAGCGTGCTCAACACGTGGCTGAACGACGCGTAGTTGTCGAGCTCGAGCCGGAGCCGGGTCGAGTTCACGAAGATGAACTCGCCGGAGATCCGCACCTCGAGCTGGTCTTCGATCCTGAGGAGCGTGCGCGCGGAGTTCGCGAGATCATCGAGCGCGTGCTGCACCGCGTCATTCTCGATCGGATAGAGCTTGAGGCTGCGCAGGGTCGTGTAGAGCGACACGAGAAAATCTCGACCGGCGTGCCGTAGCACCCGCTCGGTGCTCTGCATCGTCTCGGAGATCGTGTCGCGGCCCTCGCGGGCGGGGGTCGGGTCGGTCATCGGATCAGCGCACCTCCCGCAGGGCCTTCGCCACGGCGTTCCGTACGAGGGGGTCCTTGTCGCCTTGCGCCCGCTCGAGGAGGTCGCGCGCCTTTTCATTGCCGATCTTGCCGAGCGCCATCGCGGCGCACGCGCGGATCTCCGGATCTTCCTTGCGGCGCATGAACCCGCCCGTCGCCTCGAGCATCGGCGCGAGGCGCGCCACCGACTTCTCGCCGCCGAGCACGCCGTAGGCCTCGAAGAAGACCATCTTCTCGGTGAGCTCCGCCGCCCGCAGCGCCTTGCCGAGCACCGCGCTCTCGATGCGCGGGAAGACGGCGCGATGGCGCCGCGCGGCCAGGGCCCGGACGGCGGCGACGCGGACGTCGCGATGCTCGTCCTCGACCGCCCGCTCGAGCTGCTGCATCGCCCCCGGCGTCCCGATCGTGGTGAGCGCCTCGACGACGGCGACCTTGATGTCCGCCCGCCGCTGATGAATGAGCACGCCTCCCAGGGACGGCACGGACGGGGTGAGCTTGAGACGCCCGCTCAGCTTCACCGTCTCGAGCACCACACTCTCGTCCTCGCTCCCCATCGCCTTCGCGAGCTCTTCCGGATGCGCCAGGGCGATGCGCTGAATCGACTGATACAGCAGGTCCCGCACCCGCTGGTTCGAGAGCCGAGGCATCCAGGCGAGCACCGTCTCCAGCGCCTCGGGCTGGAGCTCGCGGAAGAGGGCGCCGAGCTCCTCTTCCGTCGGGTGGACCACCGCCTCGTCGAGCGATTGCAGCAGCTGCGCCAACGCGTCGGGCGCCGAGAGGCGGGCGGGAAGATGCGCGAGCGCCTCCCGCTGCTCCGGGATCACCTCACGGGCCCGCTCGAGCACCACCCTGATCTCGCGAATCAGGTACGCGACGGAACGGAAATCGCCCACGCCGAGCAGATACGGAACGAAGTTCTCGATGATCGAGATCAGCTCGGCCCGCACCGTCGTGTACGTCTGCAGCTCGAAGAGATCGAACAGGATCGCCAGGATGTTGCCGCGCAGATCCTGTGAATATTCGCGGTCGATCTCGCTCTTCAGGTACTCGACGTCGCGCTCGTCGAGGAAGTAGAGCGTCGAGTCGAAATCCTCGAGACTCACGACGCCCGATGGACGCTCCGGCTCTTCGGCCTCCGCCTCTTCCACTTCCTCGCGCACCGCCGCCTCGGAGACTTCGGTCGTCTCGGGCTGCTCGTTCGCTTCGAGCGGCGCGGCATCCTCGCGCATGAGCTCGACGAAGGTGTAGCGGATCAGCTGGAAATCCTGCTCCCAGAGCAGGGTGAGGAGATCGTCCTCGGCGTCTTGCGGGAGGTTGCGCGCTTTGTGGATCACGCGCAGGAAGGCCGCGAGCTCCTCGTCCTCGGCGCCCGGGATGAGGGTGACGGACCGGACGCCGTCCTTGAAGAGCACCCACGCCACGCTCTCCGTCCGCGTGGGCTGGCTCAGCACCGGCTCCCCGTTCCAGACGAGGTCGCTCTCGGTCACGTCCAGCGTCAGCTCGGTGGTTACCCCCCAGACGGACTCGAAGGCGCGCTGGAGGTTGGCCATCGCCTGCTGATAGACCGGATTGTTGGGCAGGTACAGCTGTGTCGCTCGCAGGCCCTTCACGAACGACCGCATCAGATCCTCGACGGGCGAGAGATCGAGATCGGGTTCCGATTCGGACAGAGTCGGATCCGTCACGCCGACGCTCCCGTGCGCTCCGCGACCTGCGCGACGTCCTTGTCGCCGCGCCCGCTGAGATTGACGATCACGATCTCCTCTCCGCTCCGACGAGCGGATTCGCGCAAGACCCAAGCGACCGCATGCGCGGTCTCCAGTGCCGGCAGGATGCCCTCGAGGCGTCCGAGCGCATGAAACGCGTCCAGGGCCTCCGCATCCGTGACGACATCGTACCGCACGCGGCCGGTTTCCCGAAGATATGCATGCTCGGGCCCTACGCCAGGATAATCGAGCCCGGCGGACACGGAGTGCGCCGGGAGAATCTGCCCGTCCTCGCTCTGGAGGAGGTAGCTCATGCTCCCGTGCAGGACGCCCGGGCGCCCCGCGGTCAGGGTGGCGGCGTGCCGGCCCGTCGCGACACCTTCGCCCCCGGCCTCCACGCCCACCAGCGCCACCGCCGCATCGTCCAGGAACGCCGAGAAGATGCCCATCGCATTCGAGCCGCCCCCCACGCACGCGACGACCTCGTCCGGCAGACGCCCGGTGCGCTCCACGATCTGGACGCGCGTTTCCCGGCCGATGACCGATTGCAGGTCACGGACGATCCGCGGGAAGGGATCCGGTCCCACCACCGACCCGATCACGTAGTGCGTGGTCTCGACGTTCGTCACCCAATCCCGCAGCGCCTCGTTGGTGGCGTCCTTGAGTGTCTGCGTGCCGGAGGTCACGGGGATGACCTCGGCCCCCATGGATTGCATGCGGTAGACGTTGAGGCGCTGGCGATCCATGTCCTCCGCACCCATGTAGACCACGCAGTCGAGCCCGAAATGCGCGCACGCCGTCGCCGTTGCCACGCCGTGCTGCCCCGCTCCCGTCTCCGCGATGATCCGGCGCTTGCCCATGCGTCGCGCGAGGAGCACCTGGCCGATCGTGTTGTTGATCTTGTGCGCGCCGGTGTGGTTCAGGTCCTCCCGCTTGAGGAGGACGCGGCAGCCCGCGCGCTCCGAGAGGCGCGGCGCCTCCGACAGCGGCGTGGGCCGGCCCACGTAGGTCACCAGGAGCTCGTCGAGCTCCGCCCGGAACGCCGGATCGGCACGCGCCGCATCGTAGACCGCCGAGAGCTCGTCGAGCGCGGCCATCAGCGTCTCGGGGACGTAGCGGCCGCCAAAGCGCCCAAAGCGGCCCGGCGTGCTCGATGGCGCGCTCATCGCGCAGCCACTCCGCGCGCGCCCGGCACGCGCGTGATGCACGAGAGCGCACGCACGGCCTCCGCCGGATTCGCCGCGCGCGCGAGCGCCGTCCCCACCAGCACCGCGTCCGCGCCCCAGCCCGCCGCCCGTGTCACGTCGTCTGCGGTGGCGATCCCGCTCTCCGCCACCGCCACGATGCCGGCGGGTACCGCGGGAAGCACCGCCTCGACGCGCGCCGGATCCACGGTGAAGGTGTCGAGATCGCGGCTGTTCACGCCGATCGCCTCCGGCTCCACCGCCACCGCCCGATCCAACTCGGCCCGGTCGTGCACTTCGACCAGCCGCCCGAGCCCGAGCTCGGCCGCGAGGCGCGCGAGCTCACGGAGGCGCGCGTCCTCGAGCGCGCGCACGATCAATAGCACCGCGCTCGCCCCGGCCACGCGTGTCTCGAAGAGCTGGACCGGATCGAGAATGAAATCCTTCCGCAGCACGGGCACGGTGACCGCCGCACGCACCCGTTCGAGATCGTCCAGCGACCCGCCGAAATGCGGTCCGTCGGTCAGCACCGAGATCGCAGACGCGCCCCCCGCCGCGTACGCGGCCGCCTGCCGGGCCGCGTCGAGTCCCGGTGCGATCGCCCCCGCCGACGGCGAGCGGCGCTTCACCTCCGCGATCAGCGCGACGGACGGACCGTCGAACGCGTCGCGCCAACGGGGCGCCTCGGCGGCATCGGCCGCGGCACGCTCCAGCGCCGCACGGCGCGGCGCCAGCGCGCTCACGCGCTCCTGGGTGGTCTTCAGAATCGATTGAAGGCTCACCGACATCGGGCTCGCTTGCGGTTCGGGAGAATTTCGGGTATAGTAGCTTCGGCTTTCATTCGGTTCAAGGACCGATCCCTCGGGTCACGGAGCAACGGATGCCCCTCACTCGGCGCCAGCGTCAGATCCTCGATTTTCTCGAAAGCTATATCGACGCAAACGGTTACGCTCCGTCCTTCGAGGAGATCGCCAGCCGGTTCGACTTCGCTTCCCTGGCCACGGTCCACGAGCACCTCACCAACCTCGAACGGAAGGGATACATCCGGCGGTTCCACAACGAGAGCCGGGCCATCGAGCTCGTCCCCGCCCCCGGCCAGGTCGGTGCCACCGAGCTTCCCCTGCTCGGGCAGGTCGCGGCCGGCGAGCCCATCGAGGCCGTCGCCGTTCCCGAGACCATTCCCGTCCCCAACGATCTCATCCCGAAGCGTGGTTCGAGCTACGTGCTCCGCGTGCGGGGCGACTCGATGATCGACGACCACATCGTGGACGGCGATTACGTAGTGGTCCACAACCGGAATACCGCCGACGACGGGGAGATGGTCATCGCCCTGGTGCAAGGCACCTCCGCCACGGTCAAACGTCTGTATCGGGAACGTGGCGGTTGGATTCGGCTGCAACCCGCCAACGACCGCATCAAGCCGATTCGCGTCCACGAAGACGACCTGTTGGTCCAGGGCGTCGTGGTGGGCGTGATCAGGAAGTACTGACCCCGCCCTCACGCACCAGCCGCTCCAGCGCCTCGGCGGCCGCGCCCCGTCGCATCGCGTCCACCGCCCGCTCGGTGCCTGCGCGGAGATCGTCCGCGAGGCCCGCCACGTAGATCGCGGCGCCCGCGTTCAACGCCACCGCCGCGAATCCCGCGGGATCGTCGTCGGGGCGCTCGAAGAGGCGCCGGACCCGGTCCGCATTCTCTGCCGGCTCGCCTCCGGCGAGCGCCGCGAGATCGTCGTGCGCGAGGCCGATCGACGCCGGATCGAGCTGCGTGGCGTCGACGCGATCACCGCGCACCTCCCAGACGAGCGTCGGGCCGCTCGGCGCGATCTCGTCCATGCCCACGGCGGCGTGCACGACGAGCGCATGCTCCATGTCCAGCCGTGCGAGCGCGGCCGCGATCACGGGCGCGCGCTCCGCATCCGCCACGCCGATCACCTGCCGGGTGACCCCGGCCGGATTCACCAGCGGGCCGATCAAGTTCATGATCGTCGGTACGCCGAGCGCGTGTCGCACCGGCCCCAAATGCTTCATGGCGGGATGGAAGGCCGGTGCAAATAGAAAGGCCATTCCCGCGCGCTCGAGTAACGCGGCCGCCCGGTCGGCGTCGATCATGAGATCGATCCCCAACGCCTCCATGAGGTCGGCCGAGCCACAGCGCGACGTATGCGACCGATTGCCGTGCTTCGCCACCCGCGCGCCCGCGGCCACGGCCACGAACGCCGCCGCTGTCGAGACGTTGAAGGTGGGCACCGTGCCACCGCCCGTGCCGCAGGTGTCGATCACGGGCCCCGTCTCCGCGGCCACCCGCACCATCGCCGCGCGCAGCGCGCGCACCGCGCCCGCGATCTCGTTCGCCGTCTCACCCTGCACACGCAGTCCCATGAGCAAGCCCGCGGCCTCGGCGGGACTCGCTTCGCCGCGCATGACCTGGGCAAAGGCGGCCGCGACCAGCGCGTCGTCGAGCCGGGCACCACGGGAGAGACGAACCAACGCCTGGCGCACGGGCGAGCCGGGAATGGCGGGACTCGACGTCACGGCACTCGGTTGTTGGAGGTAGGGACGGGTGACAGCGAATGCTAGAGGGTTTCGGGACGCGTTGTCAATCGTCCCGGGCCGCGCAACCCCTTGTGGCGCTTGTCGCTAGCACCGGTCCGGCCTATCTTCCCCGGCGCATGGCGGAGCTCCCGTGGTACGTGGTCCTCCAATACGCCGGCCGGGACTTCGCGGGCTGGCAGCTGCAGCCCGCGGAGCGCACCGTCCAGGGCGAGGTCGAACGCGTGCTCGCGCGGCTCGCCGGCGCGGCAGT
>Ga0102953_1002343_pt1 | contig 11325 bp, 11 predicted proteins | sample SalPon2A_C_D2_MG_FD_78509 | JGI IMG/M metagenome (GOLD analysis project Ga0102953, IMG submission 78509) | Soil microbial communities from South San Francisco under conditions of wetland restoration - Salt Pond MetaG R2A_C_D2_MG | ecosystem: Environmental > Terrestrial > Soil > Wetlands | place... | reverse complement strand
GGGCGCCGGTTCCGCCACGCCGGTACTCTACCCCAGCCGCCAGGGCCGTGAGCGGACGGCGCTCCAGGCCCGTTGCGAGCGTCTGCTACCGCGTCAGGCCCACGTCTCGCCCCACTCGATCACCACCGCCACCAGGCCCTGGCGCACCCGTACCCGCGGAGCGCCCGGCTCGGCGCCGGCGGCCGCGTTGGAGACGCCGAGCCCTACGCCGAACGGCAGCCGCGCGCCGGCGAGCTGGTAGCGCGCCCCCCGTACGTCCACGACGGCCGCGCCTTCCAGGGACAGGAGGCTGAACACGACGCCTTCCGGGAGGTCCAGGGCCGCGTCGTCCCCCGCCATCAGCGGGCGGCACTCGTGGCTGCCGCCGAACAGGCGCACCGCCACGCCTTCGGCGCGCAGGCGGGCGCCGATGAGGAGCGCCGCCAGCGTCTGGTCGAGGCGGCCGTCGAAGACGCCCGCCAGCACCAGCTCGTCGGCGCCGCGCTGGCGGGCCGCCTGGATGGCCAGCTCCAGGTCCAGCTCGTCCTTGTCGCGCGGGCGCTCGAGCCGCGGCACCCCGGCGTGCCGGCGCCGCTGCTCGTCCGTGACGCTGTCGAAGTCCCCCAGCCAGAGGTCGGGCAGGAGGCCGAGGGCGTCGGCCAGGACGATGCCGCCGTCCGCCGCCATGACCATGTCGGCGCCGGCGAGGGCCCGGCGCAACTGCGGGGTGACGCGCGCGGGCCCGCCCGCCAGGACCGCGGCCTTGAGCCCGGCGCCCCCGCTCACGGCTCCTCCAATGCCAGCCAGGCGTCCGCAGGCACGCGCAACAGCAGCTCGGCCCCCTCGCCCGGCGGCTCCGCCAGCTCGCGGGCGTAGCCCTCCCAGGCGAGCTCCAGCTTCCACTCCGGCAGGTCGAGCTCGAGGCGCCAGCGCAGCCCCTCGCGACGGGCGCGGCGCACCCTGGCCCGCGTGACGGCCGCACCCTCGGCGGCGCCCGCGGCCGCTGCCGCCCCGGCGGGCAGCAGCGAGGTCAGGTCGGCCCGCAGGAGCACCGTGTCCCCGCGGGGTGCGGTCGGCACCACCGCGAGGTCGCCCCCGGCGAAGAGGTTGCGGTGCCCCAGGAAGCGCGCCAGCCAGCCGCTGCGCGGCCGCTCCAGCACGTCCTCGCGCGTTCCCGCCTGGGTGATGCGGCCGGCGCGCATGATGGCGACCCGGCGCGCGATGGCGAAGGCCTCCGACTGGTCGTGCGTGACGTACACGGCCCGTACCGGCAGCGACGACAGCAGGCCGTGCAGCTCCTCCTTGAGCGCCTCGCGCAGGGTCTGGTCCAGGTTGGAGAGCGGCTCGTCGAGCAGCAGCACCTCGGGCCGCGGCGCCAGCGCCCGCGCCAACGCCACCCGCTGCTGCTGGCCGCCGGAGAGCTGCTGCACCCGCCGCCGCTCAAGGCCCGACAGCCCCACAAGCTCGAGCAGCTCCTCGACGCGGCGGCGCTGCTCCTCGCGGGCCCAGCCGAGCTCGACCAGCCCGAAGGCGATGTTCCGCGCCACGTCGAGGTGGGGGAAGAGGGCGTAGTCCTGGAACACCATGCCGAAGCGGCGCCGTTGCGGCGGCAGCGCGGTGATGTCGGCGCCGTTCAGCGTCACCCGGCCGCCATCCGGCGCCTCCAGGCCCGCCGCCAGCCTCAGCAGCGTGCTCTTGCCGCAGCCGCTGGGGCCGAGCAGCGCCAGCGTCTCGCGCTCGCCGAGCTCCAGGCTGACGCCGTCCACGGCCCGGGTGGTGCCGTAGTGCTTGCGGAGCTCTTCCAGGCGCAGGCTCATGGGGTCCGCGGCATCATACCGTCGCGGGCGGGCGCGCCGCCGGGCCGGGACGGGGCCGCCGGAGCATCAGAACTCGCTCCGTCCGCGGCGCTGCAGCAGCGTCATGACGGCGCCGGTCACCAGCATCAGCACCAGGGCGAGTGCCATGGCGGCGCCGTAGTGCTGGGCCCCGGGGCGCCCCAGACGGTCGTAGATGGCGACCGGCAGGGTGGCGTACTCCGGGCGGACCAGCAGCAGCGTGGCGCCGAACTCGCCCATCGACACCGCGAAGGCGAAGCTCGCCGCGGTCAGCAGGGCCGGCCCCAGCTGCGGCAGCTCCACCCGCCACAGCGTGTGCCACGGCCCCGCCCCGAGCGTGGCCGCCGCGGCGCCGTGCGCCGGGTCCAGCCCCCGCAGGGCCGGCAGCAGGGAGCGTGCCACGAACGGGAAGGCGATCAAGGCATGGGCCAGCGGGATGCCCCACGGATGCGCCACCAGCACCGGGAAGGCGAGGAGGTAGCCGAAGCCGAGGGTGATGGGGCTCGTGGCGAGCGGCAGCAGGCTGATCTGGTCGAGCACCCGCCAGCGTCCCCGTGCCACCGCATAGGCGAAGGCGAAGCCTATCAGCAACGCCACCACCGTGCTGGAGGTGGCGAACAGCAGCGAGTTGCGCAGCGCCAGGCCCAGCGAGGCGAAGCCGATGACGGCGCTGGGGTGGGCGGCGATGCGCAGGTTGGCCAGCGACGGGAAGCGTCCGCCCGGGCCCTGCAGGGCCCGGAAAGCGAGCGCCAGCAGCGGCGTGAGGATGAGCGCGGCCGCCACCACCAGGTTGAGCCCCAGCACCGCCCGCGCGCCTCCCCTGGGCCGCGGCAACGCCTCGGCGCGGGCGGGCAGCGGCAGCGACAGGCGCGCCTGCATGCGCGTGTACAGCAACGTCACGGCGCTCACCACCAGCAGCTGCGCCAGCGCCAGCACCGCGGCCTGGCCGAGCTCCAGCAGGTGGGCGGTGAGCTGGTAGATCTCGACCTCGAGCGTAGCCAGGCGTGGGGTCGGTGCCAGGATGAGGATGACGCCGAAGCTCGTGAAGCAGAACAGGAACACCAGCGTCGCGGCGGCGAGCAGCGCCGGCCACGCCAGCGGCAGGCTGACGCGCAGGGTGGCCCGCCAGGCGCCGGCGCCGAGCGTGCTGGCGGCCTCCAGCAGCCGGGGCGCCGCGCCTTCCAGGAAGCCGCCCACCACCCGCACGACGATCGCGTAGTTGTAGAACACGTGCGCGAGCAGCACCAGCCACAGGGTGTTGCGCAGGTCGAGGCCGAGCAGGCCGCGCGGGCCGAACAGCGCGAGGAAGCCGATGCCGGCCACCACCGTGGGCATCACGAAGGGGATGGTGAAGGCGGCGTTCAGCACGCGCTTGCCGAAGAACGCGTAGCGGGCGAAGAGGAGCGCGCCCGGCAGGCCGAGCGCCACGGTGAGGACGGTGGAGAGCAGCGCCTGGCCGGTCGTGAAGCCGAGGCGTTGCCAGTAGAACGGGTTGGACGCCACGCGGGCCAGCGCGCCGGCGCCGTGGAAGCTGCGACCCAGGATCACGACCAGCGGCAGCAGGAAGAAGACGGCCAGGAACGCCGATGCGGCCACGCCTAGCACGGTGCTCAGCCAGCTCGGTCGCATGGCTCGCAGTCTAGCCCCGGAGGCGGCGGGAACGCCCGCGCAGCCGGCGTCGAGAGCCCGTCCGGGCCGGCGCCGGCCGGACCGGTGCCGGCAGCGCGCGGCACGTCTTCATGAGAAGACCCTCTCCCCGGCGCCCGTCTTCATGAGACGCGGAGCGCCGTCTAGGACGGAGCCTATGGCGTACTGGCTCATGTGCCCTAGACAAGCGGGGGTGAGGTCGGGTAAAACTCTCGCGTGGAGCCGACGCCCGGGAGCCCGGGCGGTTGGCATGCGAGGAGGCACGCCATGCTCCGCTGGTTGAGAAGGATCCGCCTGCGTCCCAAGGCTCGACCGACGCGCGCTGTCGCCCGTTCCATACGGCACGAACGCGCGGTCCTCGAGCGCTGGGCCAGGCGCACGAGCAACGACCGGTACAAGCTCCCTTGACCCGTCGCCCTGCGGGGCGCAGCGGGACCGCGGGGACGCCCAAGGGCGTCCCCGCTGCCGTTGCGGCGGCCCCGGGCATGTCGGCGCGGCGCGGGCTGCGCCCCGGGCCCGGAGCTATCATCGGCCCACAGCCCGGCGCCGGCCGGGCGGGGGTACCGGCATGGACGAACCCGGGCAGGCGCAGGGCAGCCAGGCGCACGGCGGCCAGGAACAGGGCGGCCAGGAACAGGGCGGCATGGCGCAGCCGCGTGGCGCGGTCCGGCGGGGGCCGGGGGCGGCCGGTCTTCCGCCGGAGGCCCGCGGCTCGGCCCTGGTCGGCGTCGTCCCGGCCCTGCGCGCGGACGCGCCGCGCTTCCTGCTCCGCGCCCGCTCCGAGCTCGGCGACGTCTTCAGCTTCCGCATCGGTCCCCGCCGCCGCCTGTTCATCGCCCACCCCGACGCCATCGAGCGCGTGCTGGTGGGGAACAACACGAACTACCGCAAGCACAGCGTGTACCAGAAGATGCGGCCGCTGCTGGGCGACGGCCTGCTGACCAGCGAAGGCGAGCGTTGGCTCAGGCAGCGCCGGCTGATCCAGCCGGTGTTCCACAAGCGCCGCATCGCGGGCTTCGGGGACGTGATGGTCTCCGGCGCTGCGGCCATGTGCGACGGGCCCTGGGCGCGCGCGGCCGCGGACGGCCGCACGCTCGACGCGGCCGCCGAGATGATGCGCCTCACGCTCACCATCGTCGGGCGCGCGCTCTTCTCCGCCGACGTGTCGGGCGAGGCCGAGACCGTGGGCAGGGCGCTGACCGTGTCGCTGCGCCACGCCAACGCGCGGATGCGGTCGATCGTCGACGTGCCGGAGGGCGTGCCCACGCCGGCGAACGTGCGCTTCTCGCGCGCCAGGCGGGAGCTCGACGCGCTCGTGTACGGGCTCATCGAGGAGCGCCGCCGGGCGGGTCTGGCGTCCGCCCCCAACGACCTGCTGACGCTGCTGCTGGAGGCGGGTGCCCCCGGCGGCGGCGACGGCGAGGGCATGAGCGACCGGCAGATCCGCGACGAGGCCATGACGCTGTTCCTGGCTGGGCATGAGACCACGGCCAATGCCCTGGCGTGGACGTTCCTGCTGCTGGCGCGGCACCCCGGCGAGCGGCGCCGGCTCGAGCAGGAGCTGGACGCGGTGCTGGGCGGGCGGCTCCCCGCCGTCGACGACCTGCCTGCCCTGGAGCGCACCGGGCGCGTGGTCCAGGAGGCCATGCGCCTCTACCCGCCGGCCTGGGCGATCGGGCGGCGCAGCCTCGCCGCCGACGTGTTGGGAGGCTACAGGGTGCCGGCGGGCACCGACGTGCTCATCAGCGCCTTCGTCACCCACCGGCACCCCGGGCTGTGGGACGACCCGGAAGGCTTCGATCCGGACCGCTTCCTGCCGGAGCGTGCCGCGGGCCGCCATCGCTACGCCTACCTGCCCTTCGGGGGAGGGCCGCGCCAGTGCATCGGGAACGACTTCGCGATGATGGAGGCGAAGCTGGTGCTGGCGACCGTGGCCCAACGCTACCGGCTGGCGCTGGTGCCCGGCAGCGAGGTGGCGACGGAGCCGACCGTCACGCTCAGGCCGCGCCACGGCCTCGCCATGACGCTCGAGCGGCGCAGCTAGCGCACCGTCGACGGGGCCCGTCCCTGCTGCACCACGGCCGTCCACTGCTCGATCCAGTGCCGCTCGCCCTTGGCGATGGCCTCGGGGCTGAGGTCGGCCACCTGCTGGCTGCTCGGCACCGGGGCATACCGCTGGAACGCCGGCGGCAGGCTGGCGCCCCGGATCACCGGGTAGACGAACATGTTGCCGGGGATGTCCTCCTGGAAGCGCTTGGAGAGCATGAAGTCGATGAACTTCTCCGCCGCCTGCTTGTGCCTGGTGCCCTTGAGGATGCCGGCCGCCTCGATCTGGCGGTAGGCGCAGGCGTCGCAGAGCACGCTCTCCACGGGGCTCTGCGTGAGCGTGGTCTTGGCGAACATCACCTCGGCGGCCGGGTCGGTGCTGTAGCTGACCACGATGGGGCGGTCGCCGCCGTACTGGCTGAAGGAGCTGTTGTAGGCCTCCTGCCAGCCGCTGGTGACCTCGACGCCGTTGTCGCGCAGCTTGGCCCAGAAGTCGAGCCAGTCGCCGGGGTGCCCCTCGCCGAAGTGCGCCACCGTGGCCAGCATGAAGTTCAGGCCCGGGCTGGAGGTGGCCGGGTTCTCGACCACCAGCATGTTCTTGTAAGCGGGCTCGGTGAGGTCCGAGAGGGTCTTCGGCGCCGGCACCCCGGCTTTCGCCAGGGCGGCCTTGTCGGCGACCAGGTTCACGTAGCCGACATCGATGGGGGTGACCATGTGGTCGGGGTCGAAGCGGTACTGCGGCTCGACGTCGGCGAGCCTGGGGCTCTGGTACGGCTCGAAGATGCCCGCGTTCTTGGCGCGCACCAGCAGGCTGTTGTCGACGCCGTAGAGCACGTCGGCGATGGGGCGATCCTTGGTGAGGATGGCGCGGTTCACCACCTCGCCGGCATCGCCCGCCTGGACGAACGTGACATCGATGCCCGTCTGCTCCGTGAAGGCCTGGATCACGTCCTTCGACACGGCGAAGGAGTTGTGGGTCAGCACCGTCAGCGTCTCGGCCGAGGCCGCAGACAGCCCGGCCAGCGCCAGGGCCAGCGCCAGGCCCAGCGCGAGGAGCGGCGGCGGCCGCAGAGCGGCGAGACGTGAGGTCGTCAGGCGTGGAGAGCCTGTCATGGTGGACGTCCTTTCCATCACCATGGATGGGCGCCGAGGGCGCCACGAGACCGGTCGCGGTGTCGAGGATTGGGGAGTGGAACGCGTCACGCTTCCTCCGCCCGCATGACCGGGATCAGGTTCAAGGGTGTCTCTCAGCCCCGAAGGGCACCCCTGGTGACGCTGAGAGGCTAGCGCGCGCGGGGGCCCGTGTCAATGCTGGCGTTCGGTGCGAGTTGCCGCTGGGCCGACGCGTCCGGCGCCGCGAGGACGTCGACCTCCCGCCGCCCGGCGTGCGGCCGCCGGGTCGGGGTGGCAGGAGGCGTCCGGCCGGCCGTCCTCCAGCGGCCGGCCCGGCTCTCGTCCTAGACTGGGTGAGCGTGCCATCGGCGCCGGAACGGAGGCAACGACATGCGGACCAGAAAACTCGGCAAGACCGGCTTCCAGATCGGCGAGGTGGGCTTCGGCGCCTGGGCGATCGGCGGAAGCTGGGGCGATGTCCCCGAGGAGGCGGCGAAGGACACCCTGCGGGCGGCGCTCGACGCCGGCGTCACCTTCATCGACACGGCCGACGTCTACGGCGACGGCCGCAGCGAGCGGCTCATCCGCAGCGTGCTGGAGGAGCGGGGGCGACCCGAGGGGGTCAGGGTCGCCACCAAGGCCGGGCGTCGGCTCGAGGCGCAGGTCGCGGAGGACTACGACTACCGGCACCTGTCGCGCTTCGCGCGCCGGAGCCTGGAGAACCTGGGCGTGGACCGCCTCGACCTGCTGCAGCTGCACTGCCCCCCCACCGACGTCTACCGCCGCGACGCCGCCTTCGAGGCGCTGGAGCGGATGAAGAGCGAGGGCATGATCGCGCACTACGGCGTCAGCGTCGAGACCGTCGAGCAGGCCGGCCTGGCGGTCGAGCACGAGGGCGTGGCCACGGTGCAGATCATCTACAACATGTTCCGCTTCAAGCCGGCGGACGCCTTCTTCCCGAAGGCGCGCCTGCGCGACGTGGGGGTGATCGTGCGGGTGCCGCTGGCGAGCGGGCTGCTGTCCGGGAAGATGCGCCGCGACCGGCACTTCGACGCGGACGATCACCGCGCGTTCAACCGCCGCGGCGAGGCGTTCGACGTGGGCGAGACCTTCTCGGGCGTGGACTTCGAGACGGGGCTGGCGGCCGCCGAGGAGCTGAAGGCGCTGGTTCCCGAAGGGCACAGCCTGGCCCAGCTGGCGCTGCGCTGGATCCTGATGCACCCTGCGGTGTCCGTGGTCATCCCCGGCGGCCGCCGGCCCGACCAGGTGCGCGACAACGTGGGCGCCTCCGACCTGCCCGCGCTGACCCCACGGGCGATGCAACGCGTGCGCGAGGTGTACGACGCCCGCATCCGCGCTTCCGTGCACGACCGCTGGTGACGCGTCGGACCCGGCCCCAGGGGGAGGCGTCATGGCGCTGAGCGACGCCGAGGTCATCGCGCGCTGCCCGCTCTTCGCCGAGCTTCCGGACGCCGATGTGGTGGCCCTGGCGGGGGTGGCGCTGAGGCGGCCGGTGACGGCGGGCGAGACGCTGTTCCTCGCCGGTGAGGCGCCGCGCGGCTTGCCGCTGGTGGTGAGCGGCAGCGTCAAGGTGTTCGTCCTCTCGCCCGCCAGCGGACGCGAGGTGGTCCTGACGGTGGAGCGGCCCTACCAGGCGGTTGCCGAGCTGGTCGCGTTCGACGGCGGCGCCTACCCGGCCAGCGCCGCGGCGCTGGAGGACGGCGAGCTGCTGTGGCTCGAGCAGGAAGGTCTGCAGCGTCTGCTCTCGGCGCGGCCGGGCCTTGCCCTGCACCTCATGCGCACGCTGGGGCGGCGCCTCCGCCGCCTGGTAGCGCTCATCGAGCGGCTCTCGTTCCAGGAGGTCATCCAGCGGCTGGCGGCCGACATCCTCGCCGCGGCCCGCGCCGGGATGCCCTTCACGCTCGACACCAACGCCGCCATCGCCGCCCGGCTGGGCACGGTGCCGGAGCTGGTCAGCCGCAACGTCTCTCGGCTCCATCAGAGCGGCATGTTGCAGCTCGACGGCCGCACGGTGATCGCGGTCGAGGAGGACGCGTTGCGCGACCTGGCGCGTAGCGCCGGGCGCTGAGGTCGCTCCGCCGGCCGCGACCCTCGGTGCGCCGCTCAGCCGAAACCGAGCGCGCGCCGCGCCCGGTCGCTCATGGCCGCGGGCGTCCACGGCGGATCCCACACCACGCTGACGTCGACGGAGGCGACCCCCTCGACCCGCATGAGGCTGGCCTCGACGGCCCCGGCGATGCTGCCGTGGAGAGGGCAGCCGGGCGTCGTGAGGGTCATCTCGATGGCCACGGCGCCCCCCGCGATGCGCACGTCGTAGACGAGGCCGAGGTCGATGACGCCGAGGGCCAGCTCGGGGTCGAGGACCTCCCCGAGCGCCTGCAGCACGGCGTCCGGATCGGCAGCGGGGGCGAGGGTCTGCAGGTTCGGGATCATGGCTCCTCCGGGAGGGCGGCCCCAGCGGCGCCCGGGGCGGGGGCGCGGTGGAGCGCCGGGTGCGCGCCCGCTGCGGGCGCGGTGGGGGCCCGGCGGTGGCGCGCGAAGACGATGTGGGCGGTCTGCGAGAGCTGTGCCCAGGCGCCGAGCGTCAGCAGCGCGGCCGCCGCCACGGCGAGCGCCGGCGCGTGCAGCGCCACCGCCGCGGTGGCGGTGGCGGCGCCCGCTGCCAGGGCCGCGGTGGTGACGGGCTCCAGGCCCGGCGCGAGCATGTCGCGCAGGAGCGGTGCCTGGCCCGCGGGTCGGCCCGCATAGCGCGCCTGCCAGGTCAGGAACGAGGTGATCTTGACCTGCATGCCGCTCACCGCCAGCACCACGAAGCCGAGAAGCAGCGCGGTGCCGGCCGCGGCCTCGCTGCCCGCCAGCGCCAGGGCGCCGGCCGGCAGCAGGAAGGCATGGGCCCACAGGTAGCGGACGACGGCCGGCTCGAGCCTGCGGCGCAGGCGGGCGCGCAGGATGGCACGCACCTCCCACAGCTGGAGGCCCCCGGCCGCGGCGAGCAGGAGCGCGGCCGGCGCGCCGGTGGGCAGGTGCGCGAAGCCGTGCAGCGCCTCGCCGAGGACCGCGCCGTGCACCAGCCAGGTGATCGCCCGGACCCGTCCGGGGCGGGTGCCCTTGGCCAGCACGAACATCGCCAGGAGGCGCTGGCCGGCGCCGGCGATGCCGAGCAGGAAGGCGCCGAACAGGCCCGCCGTGAGGTGGAGGGTCACCGGGGAACCCAGCAGCCGCGCCAGCGCCGGCGCGTGCGGCGCGGCGGCCAGCAGGAAGCCCAGCGTCACCGTGAGCGCCAGGTAGCCGGTGGCCGCCAGCAGGGCGCGCGCCGCGGCATCGGCGCGGCGCGCCCGGAGCGACGTGAGCAGTGCCTGGACGAGCGTGGCCCACAGCGCTGCCGTCACCAGGGCGCCTCCGCCCGCCAGCGCCAGCGGCTGGAAGCCCAGGGCGAAGCCCGCGATCACGCCACCCGTGCCCAGGGCCAGGGCCGGCAGGGCGAGGCGCCCCAGCCAGGGCGCCGCCAGGCGGGTGACCAGGAGCACCGGTAGCAGCTGCTGGAGGGTGCCCGCGAAGGCGAGCGCCAGGTAGGCGAGGGTGACGGTGTGCGTGAGGGCGAGGAAGGTGGGGGTGGGGGCCCCCAGGGCCAGCGCGGACGGGTGCAGCAGGAGCGCCACGGCGCCCGTCGCGAGGGCGGCCGACGCGGCCAGCAGCGCTGCCAGGGGAGCCTGCGGCGCGGGTGCGCCGGCGCCGGTCACGGGCGCCGTCACGGCCCCACCGCGTCGCGCTTCACGATGCGCACGCGGGCGCTGCCGTCGGCCAGCGGCTCCAGCCGGTAGTCCGCCCCCAGCTCCTCGAGCTGGGGCAGCAAGTACACCGGCACGCGGTCGTTGTGGATGGTGAGGACGTCGCCCGGCGCCATCCCCTCCAGCGCCTCGAGGGTCCTCACCATGGGCATGGGCGGTTCCAGCCCGCGATTGTCGAGCGCTCTCTCCGTCATGCCGCCAATGTAGGTCCGGGACGTCTCCGGTCGCCTTGACCCAGGTCATGGCCGCGTTCGCGCCCGCAGGCGCAAGCTGCGTGGCGTGATGCCCGCCAGCGACCGACCCACCCCGGCCCCCGTGGCGCCGGCGCGCGAGGAGCGCCTCCGGGCGCTGCTCGGCATGCGCGTCTCGGAGCTGCTGGACGCTCTTCCGGGCGCCCTCGACGTGCTGCTCGAGCACGGCTTCGCGCCGCTGGCACAGCCGCCCGTGCGGCGCATGCTGGCACCCACGGTGACGCTGGAGCAGGCGATCCGCCTGCGGGGGCTGCCGGACGGGCGGCGCGAGGCGCTGCTTCGCGGGCTGGCCGAGATCGCCGGCGACCGCGCGACGGAGGCGAGCGCATGCCGCTGACGCGGGCGTTGGAGGCCCGCCGCTTCTCCGAGGCCGGCCCCGTCCCGCGCCCCTTGAGCGTCGGCGACGGTCTGGCCGCCATGCTGCTGTGCCTGCAGGACGGCCAGAGACTGGCGGCGCCCGCATCCGACGAGGCCGAGACGGTGTTCACCGTCCTCGACGGCTCCGGCTTCGTGACCGACGGGGACGAGCGTTTTCCCGTGGCGGCCGGCGACGTGGTGCACGTGCTCGCCGGGCGCGAGAAGGCGCTCGAGGCGGGGGAGGGCCGGTTCACCGTTCTGGGCGTGCGCCGTCTCGCCGGGAGGCGC
>Ga0102953_1002341_pt1 | contig 11329 bp, 13 predicted proteins | sample SalPon2A_C_D2_MG_FD_78509 | JGI IMG/M metagenome (GOLD analysis project Ga0102953, IMG submission 78509) | Soil microbial communities from South San Francisco under conditions of wetland restoration - Salt Pond MetaG R2A_C_D2_MG | ecosystem: Environmental > Terrestrial > Soil > Wetlands | place... | reverse complement strand
TCGCCTCATCAAACAGTACCCCCGTGGTTGGACTGGTTGCCGTGCTTGTATCCGCACCCTTGTACGAATACAACACCCCGGCCCCACTTGCTCCGTCGCCGTCAATTCCGACGATGACTGGACACTTCATACTGCTGGCCGGGGCATCTCCCGAAATGTCCAGACTTCCCCCGGCCCATTCTTTCAGCGTGCCCTTCCACCAGTACACCCCGGCTTCCACATAGATAGTGAGGCCACTCGCTTGCCTCGCCCGAATCGGGATCAAACTCCCGCGCACTGTCGTCATCATCAACCCCCGAAGATCATCTTGATATCAGCCGATGTGCTGATCGATTTGTCTACCAGATTCACCCCGTCCCAATACACCATATAGCCGCTTGCCCCCCACAGGTAGGCGCTATCCCCGTCTGCCGTCAACGCACAACATCGCAGGCCCAACCCGTATGTCATTGGTATAATTTCACGCCATGCCGGGCTGTTCGAGCGGACATTTTCAGATAGATAGAGGCCATAATAAAGCCCGCCATTCGAGGCCGCCAGCATCATCATATCCCCATTCGCACTGGCCGGACTCATTCCCCACTTCACCCAGCCCTGGTCGGGTCCATAAGTAGATATCTTCAGGTTCTCATCGGTATCGGTATCAATGCGATAAACCCCTATCCCATTTGAATGCGTATAAAACACATACCGATTCGGATTTTGCCCGAACCCACTGACAATCGGTGCCCCACCACCGCCCACCTGTCCCAGTGCCACCGTTGAAGTCCACGTCTGTCCGTAATCACTGGATTCAAATAGATCATCTGAAACCCCACCAATAAATGCGATAGTGAACACATGCCCCGGTACATGTGGATCAATTTCAATCCCCAGGTAGCCCGCTGGCGGGGCCGCGTAAACACTAACCGGGCTTGTCCAATCGTCACCCCGGTTACGGCTATGGATCATCTTCTGCCGACTGGCTACCGGATCTGCATACGTGCAGATGATGAATTGCCCGGCCTCCCATGTGTATGCCGCGTCAATCGCCCCTACGCTGATCGCCGAATCGAAGGTGTAGACATTCGTAACTGTCGGCGTGGCCCCGTTTGCGCCCACCACCAGATAAATCCCCACCGTCGTCAGCACCATAATATCGACATCGGTTTCAGTTTCCGGGCTAAGGTACTTCGGGCTATCCGCCAGTACAATCGCGCTAATCAGTGTCCCGCTGATGTCCCCGCTTAAATCCACATCGCCATAGGTTGGCGGGCTTCCTGTATCGTAATCGCTGGTGCCGTACAGATGCAGATCATCCCCCAGCGCCACAATATCCGCCGCTCCGCCCGGCAATAGCACGGGTAAATCATAGGCGCTCCAGCTGGTCGGGAATCCGTTCGGAATCGTGGTTGTTGTCCCGCGTACCGTCGTTTCCAGTTCGATGATGCCGTGCGAGGCTTCGGGTGTGGTGTAATAATCCGGGTGTTCGTTCACCTCAATCTGCCCCGCCCGTGCCCCGCAGGTAAACTTGATTTCGTGTTCTCCCCGAAAATCCCCACTGGCATCAAACAAGAGATCGGTAATGTCCACATTCCTGACCGACAACTGCTTATTCTGCCCGCCTGACAGCCACGGCCCGCCATAATCCGAACTCACGTCCACATCGTCCACATAGAGATGCACATTGGTCGGATACTGGTCATCCACCTTGATATTGTGGTTGAAATTGTTGGGCGCAACCCATTCGGTCCACGTATAGAGCGGCCATGTCTTAAAGTGGATCACCACCTGAATCAGGTTCAATATCTGCTCATCCAGTCGCACGGTGAATACTGCATCCTTATTCGTCGCCTGGAGTGTGTCCCGATCCTTGAAAATGCCTGTCATGCTCATGGGCACCGTCTGCACCGTTGACAATTGCATATCCTGCACGGCATTCAATACCACGTCATCATCCGTTTGCAACAACAGGTCAACCGTACTCAACTGGAGGCGGATACTACTGCCATCAAGATCGACCCGCTCCTCCACTTCCATCACCCACACGTCGGCATCGATCACCAGCCAGTCCACCTGCTCGTCGCCATTCCACGCATATCCTGTATAGCGCAAGCGCACCCGATCACCCGGCTCCAGCTTCACCGCCAGCCCACGCACAACCAGACTATACGTCACCTGCTCATCGCTGTGCCGTTGTAGGAATGCCGCCGCCGCATCATATAGCGCATTCGCCGCTCGCTTGATGGCCGCCTGGGTCTGCGAAAGAGGCACAATATTTTGTTTGACGAACGTAGCCTGCACTTCGCCGTAGGCATCAATGCTATCCTGATCTTTCAGATAGTAGAACGGCTGTCCGTCCGGCCCGGTATCACTCTGGATGGTATATGGACTGGTTCGTGTCGCATTGGCCAGCGTAATCGTTCCTGCCGCTGTACCGGCCCCCATCGGAATGAGCCAGTTAATCACCCCGGCGCTTTCGTAAATGACATCAATGCGTTCCACCACGCCCACGTTATCCGCCACGACTTCTTCATTCGCGGCATGATCTGGCCCCACGATGAGCACATCCGCCACATCCCCGAAGGCCCCAAATTCCAGTGTTCGCTCCGTGCCCAATCTGAAGTGATAGCCATAATCCTTCGCCAGTTGCTGAATGGCCGCAAACGCCGAAATTGCATCAAACTTACGGGTAATCAGGAAGGTTTCCGTACAACTGGTTGCCCACCCGCTCTTGAGTGCGACCAGTTGCGCGATGACGGCCAGTGCCTGGGTTTCATCAAATACTCGCCCCAGTAGAACGCTAACCTGCGTCAACTCCTTCAGCAGATCATTGCCCTCGACGGTCATGGTGATGTCGCTGTCGTTTTCTGTGAATGTTCGCTTCTCGACGATGCCGTTGCCTACTTCGCGCACAGTGCCATATGCATTCTCCTCGTAGATGAAGAGCCGCCGTCCGCGCTGGAGCATCGAAATCGCGTAATCATCAGCGGAAACCTGTAAGCTGAAACGGCCCATATCGTCCAGTACCCGATTCACCCGCGCAAATCGGAGCATGACTGGCCCGTTACCCAGCAGGTTGCCGCTCGCGTCGTAAACATCCACCCAGATCATGCTAAATTTGCCACCATTGCAATCCGCTTTCATCCACGCAGATGAAGGCAATTGTCTTGTGTCCGGTCAGGGCCACCGTCGCGCCCGTGCTCGTGTAGATATTGCCTACCCCATTACTAAATGAGGTGGTGTTGGCAATCGTCGTGGGCCGGAAGACCACAATATCTCCCTCCGCTCCACCATTAATCGTGTCCAGTGTATCCGTTCCTGCCGACGCCTCATTCGTAATTTCATGAAACGATCCGCTGACGGTAACGGCCCCCGTAGCGATCGTGACCGTGGTGGCCACTCCCAGATTCAACTGGGTAAACGCACTGTCGCCCTGTTCGAGGTTGTACAGTTCATCATCCAGTGCATCAATCGGGTCTTTGATGTCTGCCGCCGCTGGTGCGGTCGCATCCACAATCCCGCTGGTATCTGCAAAATTTCCGGCCATCAGATAAATACCTCTCGATACTGAATCGCCACCGTGGCTTCATCGCCCGGTGTGGCAAAATGAACGGACAGGGTGTTGCTTCCCGGAAAGAGTTTCATCCAGCGGCCACGTTGCTTCGTAAAGACCAGATTGGCATAAGCATCCGCCCCGTTTAGCTTGATCTTGCGTCGGCGGCAATCGATCATCAGCAGATCGCCAGCCGTTAGTGTCCCCGCAAAATAAAACCCGGCATCGATCAAGTCATTGAATAGCTCAAAGCGCGGATTGCTAACCTGCTTCCCGGCGGGCACCTGCACGCTGAGAATTGGATAGCTATCAGCAATGCCGGTGGTCGCAATGCTGAAATCGTGTGAGGTGGTCACGGTGGCATTCACCCCGCCACCCAGCACATCCGAGCCACCCAGCACGCTCGTCCCCAGAATAAACGTGTTATCCAGATTGACATACCAGAAGGGATCGTCTACCTGGAAGGTCAGTGAGATTTCATGGAACAGGTTGGGCAAGCGATCGAGGGTCACCACCATCGGCGCGGCATTCATCACGGCGTAACACCAGCGTTCAGTGCTACTGCCGTCCGGCGTCCAGACCAGTTTTTGTTTGCCATTCGCCGCCGGTGCCAGCACCGCATCGCGCCTGGTATACATATCGATCTGGGTCTGGCTGACCAGCGTAAACGTTACCGTCACCTTGCCAATTTCCGAGGGTGGGCGCTTCCAGCCATAATTGCTATACCCGCCATCCATGCCCGGCACTCGGATCGTCTTCGGCACGCTGTCGCCAAAGTTATGCACCAGCGATTTCACCGATGGGAACGTGTATCCGCCAAATGTCACAATATCGCTCATCCGCCGTATATTCCCTGTGTTCGTAGCTTCTGTGCAATCTGTTGGGCCGTCAGGCCGCCCAGGTAAATCGGATCAGAGGATTGCACCGGTGGCATGGTTACCTGAATATTGTTGACCACACTCCCGATGCCTCCACTGGTCACGGAGTGTGATGCCACGGCAGATCCGAAGCCTGACGAGATCGGTTGCGAGGCCGCCGCATGGGCAAAGCTATTCGCTTGACTGGCTACTGATTGGAGTTGATGCAGATTGTTCATGGCCATAGAAAGCGCACTGCTCACGCTTCCCGCAATGCCCTGGGCCGTGGCCATGACGGCCCCGCTGACACTATGCATGCCGTTTTGGAGACCATAGACCACATCCTGACCTGCCTTGAATGCCTCATTTGAGGTTGTATAATGCAACCGGACGAGCGCATGATAAAATTCGTCCAGTGCATGGATACTTGTCTCTATAGATTTCCGGATAGTGGTCATAATATCAGGAACGCGGGTGCTAATATTGTTCCATGCGCCCTGCGTGGCATCCCAGACACGATTTGCCCGTTCAATGAAGAGATTGGCGGCATCCTTCATTTCAGTGAGCTTGGTTGTAATCGTGTCGGCATTCTGGTCAAACCAGTCTTTAAGCCGTCGTAATTCGCTGACCTGCTGAGCCGTAGAGGGTTTCTCTTTCTTTTTGTCAGACCCCCATAGACCGGTAGTACTCCCTATCCAGTCTAACCCACCCCCAATGGCATCCCCAATAGGCGACAGAATATTGTCATTCGTCCAGCTCAGGGCTTTGCCGGCCCAGTCGTAAGCACCGGTCAATCCGTCCCACAGCCCCTCTGCGAACCCTACGAGGTCGTCGCCCACCTGCGACCAGTCAATATTTTTGGCCCATTCGCCAATCGGTTTCGCAATATGGTCGTAAGCCCACTTGGCTCCATCAACGATGCCATTGCCAATCGCCTCGAAGATGTCAATCAGGGTGTTGCCCAGCTCTGACCAGTCGGCATTTTTCAGGGCCTCGCCAATCGGTTTGACAATATGGTCTTTAATCCAACCCGCCGCATCTGCCGCCGCGCTCCCGATGGCATCAAACATGTCGTTGATGAAACAGCCAATTTCGTTCCAGTCCACATCGGCCAGTGCCTCACCAATCGGGGTGAGAATCTTTTCATTCACCCATCCCGCCACATCCACCACGCACCGTGCAATAGTATTGAAAATTCCCTGAAGAAAATCTCCGGCTGGCCCCAGATCAATATTCAGGTTGCCGATGCCGTCTCGAATCGGGTTCCAGATGTGTTCCTTCACCCATTTCACTACATCCACGGTACCCGTCGACAGCGTATCCCAGATTTTTGAGAGCAGGTTGCCCGCTCCGCCAATGGCATTGCCCACGGCGGTACCGTCCAGTGCCTGTCCAATGGGCACGAGGATATGGTCATTGACCCATCCTGCTATATCCGACAGGCCACTTAATGCGCCATCAAGGATGCTCTGCCCGATGTTTTTGGCGGTATTCCATAGCCCGCCATTGCGCGAAACAAAGTTATTTAGATTGCTGATAAGCGGGGCCAGCACATTGTCCAGTGCCCAATTGCCCGCGTAGCCCAGCACACTAAAGATGCCGTCAATAATGGAGAGTCCGATCTTTTTGGCCACGTCAAAGATTTTCGGGGCCGCTTCGATCAGAAGATTGCCAACCTTCTTAAAATATTCTTCCAGTGCTTTAACTGTGGGGTCAAGGGCATCCACGGCCCACGTCACCAAAGATAGTCCAAGCGTTTTCAAGAGCGGCAGGGTGTCATGCACGATAACCCTGATCGCATTCTCCATCACCTTAAAAACACGTAGCGCCTTCTGGCTATCACCTGATTTCAATGCATTCCAGAGCTGACCAATAAGAAATCCAAAATACCGGATGGCCGAGCTGGTGCCGCCCAGCGCATACGTGGCTTCATCCAGAAAGCCAAGTACTTTTTGGAAGCCTGAAGTCAGTACTTTTACAATAGAAGCCGTGATCTCTCGAATACCCAGCCAGTTATTTTGCCACGCCAGATAGAATGCCCCGATAGCTAGAGTGAGCAGGCCAACCGGCGACAGCAATGCCCCCAGCAAACTACCCAGCAGGGAGATGTATTTGCCCGATGTCAGCATAATTGGCCCTATCACGGCCATGATGCCCAGTAGATCCCCCAGTTGACTGGCGATCTGGGGATTGACCGTCGTCCACTCAATCAACTTGTTGACCAATCCAGTCACATACTTAATAGTGGGTTTAATTCGCTTCTCGACCAGCGGCCCCAGCACATTGATACTGAATGTCTCCACCGAGCTTCGTAGCTGATTAACCACATTGCGGAAACTGCTCATTTTGCCTTTCGCAACGTCGGCGGCATTGGCTTGCTGAATCATCTTCTGTTCCATAGCCGAAAAACCATTGGTGGCCAGAAGAATACTCATCCCTGCCTGACCATAGGTTCCGGCCAGTGTCTGAATGATCTCGTTTTGTTCCCGGGGAGTTTTGCTTTTCATGACGCGATTCAGATCCTGAATCACGGCGTTCAGGTCGCGCACATTGCCGTGTGCGTCGTACATGGAAACGCCAATCCCGTTCCACATCTTCTGAACATCCTCACTACTACGTGTCATGTTTAGAAGCATGGATTTGAGTTGCGTTCCGGCCTCTGCGCCCTTGATGCCGTTCTCGGCAAAATTGGCTAGAATGGCCGACGTGTCCTGAACCGAGAGGCCAAAGCGTTGCGCAATCGGCCCCACGTTGGCCAGCGCATCAATCATCATCGGTGCCGTGGCACTGCTCGCCTGCGTCGCCTGCGACAGGGCATTCACCACATAGGTGGACTTGTCTACACCCAGTTGGAATTGAGCCAGGATATCTGTCACGGCATCGGCGGCATATCCCAGATCAATGCTACTGGCCGCCGCCAGATCGAGCACAGATGGAAGCGTCGCCATTGCTTCCTTTACACTGCTTCCGCTGGTCAGAAGCTGGAGCAGACCATCCGCCGCCTGTGTGGAACTGAACTGAGTTTTTCTGCCCATCTCAAGAGCAAAATCCCCCATCGTCTTCATCTCGTCTGCCGTGGCTCCAGTGCGTGCCTTAATTTCGGTCATGGCATCGTCGTAGCTGGCAAAGGCGAGCAATCCTTTTGTCACGAAGGCGGTCACCGGGGCAAATGCGAGGGAGGTCTGGGCACCCATTCGGGTCAGGTTATCTCCAATTTTTTTGACCCCTCCGGCCATCTGGCGCAGACCGCCGAACGTGGTATCCGCCTGGTTCCGAACAGTTTTAAGGCCATTCAGAAATCCAGACGCATCCAGAAGCACCCGTCCTGCGGCGGGGCCAATAACGTATGCGCCTCCCGGATTAGCCGTCATCGAATCTCAACCTGATTTCCCAGTAATGCCCGCAGAGATGCCGTGGATACCCGGCGCTCGCGGTGCTCGTAGCCGTTAATCGTCCCCGCCTCAAGAATCTCATCCAGACGATGGCGAGGCTTGCCGTTTTTGTCGCGCTCCTCCAGCTGGTTGTCTACCCAGTTTCCATAGACCACCACGGCGCGATTAAATGTGTAGGCCAGCCAGCCGTCCAGATCAAACCCAAGCAGATCGTTAGGCGGCTGGCCGATTTTTACAGCCAGTCGATAGGCCGTGTAGACCTCATCTTTGTTGCCCAAGAAAGTTGCTCGCGGAAGCGTAATCCCCCATTACAAAGCTGAGGATCGCCACCTGATCGTCGAAGCCTATATCATCCGCCACCAGCGTGTTATCACTGGCCTCAATGGCTACGGGCGGCTCAACGACAGTGGCCACAATCACCTTCTCGACCATTTCGGGAAGGGCCACGACAAGCGACTTCGCGTCCATAGCCTGTCCCTGACCGGGAGACTGCCCCATAATCAGAGCCGCAAAAAGGTCCGGAACAGCGTCCGACCCGGTGGCCTGCTTAAAGAAGTCCCCCATCGACGGCTTACGCAAACGGAATACCGCACCGCTGGGAAGACTGAGGAGGGAACCCTCCTCGCGCTTTTTGCGGTAATCGGCAACACTCGTAACTTTCAGTGGTTGATCGCTCATTCCGCCTCCTTATGCGAACAGGGTCGTGAAATCGAGGGCGACCCCGGTTTCCTGCCCGACCGCGTAGAGCAATTTGCGTCCGGAGGGAACCACAATATCCGCCTTGATTTCGAGATTCAGAAACTTGTTCTGCTCCATCTTGAACCCGGTCACATCTTTGACTTTGCAGGCGACAGCCCCAACATGCAGTGCATCACCATCTTCATTGATGGCCACGCCCCCGATGCTGAAATACGGCATCCCGGAACCACCACCGGATAGATCCAGATCGTTCAACTGCTCAGGCGTAGTGCCGGATGTCGTCAGGGTGAAGCCCAGCGCCTCCAGCACACTAAAGGGCACACCCGCTCCCTTGATCGTGACCTCGCCACCGACAGCGACATTGGCGGCGTAGCGGTTAGCCCCTTCAGCCATCACCTTGTCGCCCTCAAACTGGATGGTGAATTCCATATCCTGCAATTCGGGCCAATCCACTTTGGTCCCAACCGTGTCGGTCAGGTAGTCATATGGTGCGACCCCGCCATCATTCACTGAGAAGTTAATCTCCCCAAACTGCCGTGTCATGTCCTGTTACTCCTCGGCTATTGCCTCACATAAACCACTTGAAAGCGGAGCATGTCCGCTGGTGCGGAGAGATCCTCCGCGTAAAACTCACCCATACTCGTTAAAAATCGGAACTCGGTAATCAACTCATCCGACGGCACCTGCACCCTATGAAGCAATTCTTTGAGCCGTTTTTTGGCCGCCTCGATGTTGGTCCACCCCACATGCTCGTATAAGTAGATTTCACAGGTGCGTCGCTCGCCCGTGTAATGCCATCCGAACGGCGATTCGCCCCGCCAGCGGATGACCGCCGTGGGCAACAATCGCCCAATGCTGTCGTAGGAGGCATCCGATACGGTCAACCCTTCCCGATCCAGTTCAGCGGCATCCCAGATGCCACCCGTCAGGATTCCGGTCAGTGTCGCATCGGCTTCCAGATAGGTTCGTAGTGCGTTCGGTATCGTCGCCATCGATGGCCCTCCTGAGTACAAGGCTAGCTGTTCAGCCGTCAACTAACGGCACAAAACAAAAACCCCTCGCGGGGAGGGGTTCTGGTATTCAATGATGGACGATGGGCCTACGCGAAGATGCCTTTCAACATTTTCTCGATTTCCGCATAATGCGCCTCGAATGTCGGGATGATGATCGCATAACGGCCATTGTGCGCCAGCTCCAGATAGATGCTGTAATCAATGCCAGCCCCATACGACAGATAGAGCGCCACCACATCGCTGGAAAAATCCTCGACATAGCCATGCAGACCCTGCCGGGCGTTCCCCGTGCGGTCTGTCCAGGAGGCGTTCTGCTTGGCATAGGCCTCAATCACGGGGGCGAAATACTCCGCCACGGCTCGGATTGCCTCCATCACCTTCTGGCCCCACAGCATCAGATCATCCAGCATCTGCTTGTCGGTGCCGTCCCACGTAAAGTCACTCATTATTGTCGCCCGATCAATTGCGCTCGCACCCGGCCCGGTACGCTGGTATCCACCATCTCCACCTGATACCGTGTGCCGTTGTAGGTCCAGATGTCGCCGCGCTCAATGTCCAGATCGGGTTCGGTGGCATGCCCCCGATGACCAATCAGATAGATGGTCTGCCGTCCGTCGGACCCTGCTTCACCCCGCATCTCGTGGTCGCCCCGGGTAGACACATGCCCGATAACCGCCGTCTGCGTCGCCAGCTCACTACTCCCCCGCAACAACACCACGCTCACACCGAACTGGCCCACAATCAGGCCTGTCGGTTCGCTCAGGTTGATGTCATTCAGTAGATCACCCGCCTTGCCGCCCGCATTAAGAAGCTTGCTCATGTCCGGCATTGAGGTTTCTCGCTTCTCCAGCCAGTCGCTTGAAGTCCATGCCCATGATATAGGCGATGGAGTCGCCCTGTTCCAGACGATGCTTCACGGCCTGCGCAATCAGCCCCTGCGCAATATCCGGGTGTTTGGCGCTCACGGCCAGCACCTTCTGGCGCAATCGCACCAGCTCGCTATGACGCACATGACCATCAGCGAAAATCGACCGCATCACATGGCTTAATCGGGATACATCACTCACGGGGCACCTCCCTGTCCTGCCGTGGCATATTCTGCAACACGGCGCGATAGATTGATTGATTGGAACCCAGTACGCTCCGCAGATACGAGGCGTACTCAGCATACAATTTGTTGTAGTGGTCGTACACCTGCGACAGCTTGTGACTGTCCCCGGCCACGCTCACGTCATGGAATTTGGCCGCGTTGTTGCGTGCCTGGAAGAACATCAAGGCCAGCGTCGCATAATACTGCGTCGTATCATCCTTCGCATCAGTCATGCGTGTCCAGATGCGGTCAATCTCGGCATCCGAGAAGGCCTCGTTGGTATCTCCGAAGTCGGCCCGTAGATCATCCCGGATGGTGCTGGTAATGTCGGTCATCGCTCACCACCCGCCTATTTCCGTTTGGACGATGAACCGCCCTTGCTTTTGCCGTCCCCGGAGGTCTCCCCATTTGGGGAGATGTCGTCTTTCTGTTCGTCCGAGGTCTCCCCGTTTGGGGTGATGTCCGCCGTTGCGGACGGCTTCCGTTTTTGCGGAACCAACCCTGCGAACGCTTCAAATTCCAGACCGGGGCAGATCATCCGCGCCCGCTGTTGACCATCCGCGTTGTGGATCACGTAGCCCGCCTTCGCCCGGAACTCGAACTCCCACGGCGACCCCTCGAAGCCGATCCGATGATTGTCTTTATCAACAATCGCCTTCCCGCTCTGGCTGGCCGTATCAAACGCCTTCACAAAGGTCTCTTTTTCAACAATCTTTGCCGCCATCAGATTTCCTCCTGATTAG
>Ga0102953_1002340_pt1 | contig 11333 bp, 7 predicted proteins | sample SalPon2A_C_D2_MG_FD_78509 | JGI IMG/M metagenome (GOLD analysis project Ga0102953, IMG submission 78509) | Soil microbial communities from South San Francisco under conditions of wetland restoration - Salt Pond MetaG R2A_C_D2_MG | ecosystem: Environmental > Terrestrial > Soil > Wetlands | place... | reverse complement strand
TGATTCCTCACAGAGTATTCCGCCGGTAACCAGTGGTGAACATCTAAGGTTCACCCACCTCACCAACAATGATGGCCTTTCTCAGAATAGTATTTTTGCCATTTTGCAGGATCATCAGGGATTCATGTGGTTTGCGACAAGAGATGGTCTTAATCGCTATGATGGCTACTCATTTGTTGTCTACAAGCATGATCCTGACAATCCGGAATCTTTAAGCGATAATTTTATTCAGGACTTGATTGAAGATAATCAGGGTTATTTGTGGATCACCACCCAAAATGGAGGAGTCAACAAATTTGATCCTGCTACTGAACGTTTTACACACTATCGGCATGATCCTGACAACCCCAATAGTATCAGCGGCGATACCGAACTATCTGTTTTTCAAGATAGTCGGGGCTATTTTTGGTTTGGAACTGAGTTCGCAGGGTTAAACAAATTTGACCCATTTACCGAAACTTTTACTTGTTATCGCAATGACGACGAAGGAAAATTTGTCGATCGGATTACGGATATTACTGAAGATAATCAAGGAAATATTTGGTTTGTAGGAAATCGAGGTCTGCACCGAGTGGATCCTAAAACGGGACAGATAACTCATCCGCCGACAACCAGGGATTGGATAAAATCTGATTTTATTACGAAAGACGAAACTGGTAATCTGTGGATGGTATGCTGGGACCCCAACGCACTCGTACGATATAATCCTCAGTTGGAGGAACTAACAGAATACCCACTTGATGCTGGCCTCGACCTGGCAAGTTGTAACCTTCTGGATGACGGAAAGAATGGTTTCTGGGTCCCGTCTAAACAGGGACTTTTTCACTTTAATCGAAAAACAGGAACGTTCAAACATCTCTTCCAATACGACGAGACCGATCCTGAAAGTCTCAATGATAATATGGTTGTTTCAATTTTTCAGGATAAAGCAGGATTGCTGTGGCTGGGAACTGGATCGGGGGGACTTAATGTTCTTAATTTTCAACAACAACAGTTTGGTTTTACCCGGCATCATCCATCCAAACCAAACAGTCTCTCTCCAGGTAATGTGTCTGAAATTTATGTAGATTCGGATCGTACTTTGTGGGTGGGGCTTGTCCCACGTGCTCTGGACCGAATTGATCAAACCACCGGGCAAATCAATCATTTTGTTCCCGATCCGAAACGGGTAAATTCCCTAAGTCCGGGGGGCGGACTGAGTAGTATCTTAAAAGGTACAAAAGGTTATCTCTGGTTGGGGGGCTGGGATAGTGGCCTGGATCGTTACGACGAGCGCAGTGGGCAGTTCAAACATTACCAGCATGATCCCAATGATTCCAATAGTCTAATTTCAAACAATGTGCTTGATATTTATGAAGACCGGGACAGTAACTTATGGATCGGACAGTATGGCGGTCTCAGTCGTTTTGACCGGGAAACAGAAAAGTTTACCAACTACCGACCCTATGCGGATGACCCGGCCAGTCTGGGGCACATTGCTGTCAGGACCATCTGTGAAGATCAGGATGGCTCACTTTGGGTAGGAACCTGGGGAGGAGTGTTAAGTCATTTCGATAAAAAGACAGATACCTTTGTTAATTATACTCCGGACTCACGGGATCCTCAGAAACTGAACGGTGGCGCCATCTATTCCCTTTGCGAAGACCAGAACGGAATACTTTGGATCGGCGCTACTGACGGACTGTATCGGTTTCATCGAAATAACGATACGTTTACCCATTACACCGAGAATCAGGGCTTGCCGAGCAGTAACATTCAAGCGATTCTGAGTGATGACAAGAGCCGGCTGTGGATTAGCACCAAAAATGGCTTATCACGGTTTGATACAAAAACAGAAAAATTCAAAAACTTTGACAGATCTGATGGCTTGCAAAGCAATGATTTTAGTGAGAATTGCTGTGCACGTGGACAAAACGGGGAGTTGTTTTTCGGAGGCACTAATGGTTTTAACGCTTTCTTTCCAGATAGTATCCGGGACAATCCGCATAAGCCGCCTGTTGTACTTACGGAATTTCAACTTTTTAATAAACCAGTCCCCATTGGGAAAGATTCTCCATTGAAAAAAGCGATTCAGGTTGCTGATCAGATCATTTTAAGCTATAATCAAGAAGTCTTCAGTATCAAATTTGCAGCTTTAAATTACAACTCTCCAGAGCGGAACAAATATGCCTTTAAACTGGACGATTTTGATAAAGACTGGCGCTACACAGATGCGGATAACCGAATGGCCACGTATACCCGGTTGAGCCCAGGCAACTATACTTTTCATGTTAAGGCCTCCAACAATGACGGCGTATGGAATGAGCAGGGTACATCCATAAAAATCAGAATTATCCCGCCCTGGTGGCAAACCTGGTACGCAAGAGCTGCAGCTGTTGTGTTTGTTTTAGCCCTTGTCTATATCATTTTCCTACTTCGGGTGAACAGTATCAAAAAACATAGTCGCAAATTGGAGAAGCAGGTTGCAGAACGAACCGAACAATTGAATGCTGCTAACAAAGAATTGGAAGCATTTGCTTATTCTGTTTCGCATGACTTGCGTGCTCCTTTACGTGGGATTGATGGTTTTAGCCAGATTTTGCTTGAAGAATATCAGGATGAGGTTGACGAGCAAGGGAAAAATTACCTGCAACGTGTTCGGAATGGAGCTCAACGCATGGCACAGCTGATCGATGATATGTTGAATCTTTCACGGGTGAACCGTGGCGAATTGACTATTCAACAGGTTGACTTAAGTATGATGGTGCAGGAAATAGCGGACAATCTTTGTAGTTCTCAACCTGATCGGAAGGTTGAGTTCATTATTCAACCAGGAATTGTTGTTTCTGGTGACAACCACCTTTTGCATATTGTATTGGTCAATTTACTTGGGAATGCCTGGAAATTTACGTCGAAACATGAGACAGCCCGTATCGAATTCGGTGTGCAAATGCAACATGAAATAGCCGTATATTTCGTTCGTGATGATGGCGCTGGATTTGAGATGAATTACGCTCAGAAGCTTTTTGGTGCCTTTCAACGTCTCCACACGGTTGGTGAATTTCCGGGAACAGGTGTAGGTTTGGCCACAGTGCAACGAATCATTCACAGGCATGGCGGAAATGTATGGGCAGAAGGAGAAGTTGAGAAAGGTGCAACATTTTTCTTCACATTGCATATAAATAGTTAATAGTCGAGTAATTTGCATGACGTTCTTGTTTAGGTTCTAATATCGAGGGGTATATAGAATTCAAAATGCATTTTTTGTATTAACATTCATTTAGTAAAAATAGTATGGCCGAAAAAATTATTCTTTTGGTAGAAGACAACCCTGATGATATCGATTTAACACTTCACGCGTTGAAAAAGAACAAAATCAAAAATGAAATTGTCGTTGCACGCGATGGGGTAGAAGCCCTGGATTATCTTTTTGGAACTGGGGAATATCAAGGACGTGACCTTTCGTTAGTGCCTGCCATTATCCTGCTTGATTTAAAACTTCCCAAGATTGACGGGTTTGAGGTTTTACAGCGAATCAGGACAAGTGATTTATCCAAATTTCTGCCTGTGGTCATTCTTACATCTTCCAAGGAAGAACAGGACATTATCAATGGGTATAGTTTGGGCGTAAATAGCTATGTACGTAAGCCGGTTGATTTCAACCAATTTGCTGAAGCGGTTAGCAACTTGGGTTTATACTGGTTATTGCTTAATGAAACACCACCAATAATAAATTCGAATAGAAGTGATGAAGAAAAAGATACGGACATTGGTCGTTGAAGATTCGGAAGATGATGCTCTTCTAATATTGCACCAAATTAAGAAAGCAGGATATGAGGTTGCTTATGAACGTGTTGAAACTTCCAGGGAAATGGAGGTCGCTCTTGAAAAAGAAAAATGGGACATAGTCCTTTCAGATTATGCAATGCCCCATTTCAATGGATTAGAAGCTTTATCACTATTAAAAGAAGCCGGTATTGATATCCCATTTATTGTAATATCAGGTACAATTGGAGAGGAAACTGCTGTAAAAGCCATGAGGGCGGGGGCCAATGACTATTTAATGAAGGGCAAGTTAAAAAGATTGGTTCCTGCAATCGAACGAGAGTTACGTGAAGCAGATAGCCGGGCAGAGCGCACGCTTCTTGAACAAAAGCAAAAACAGGCTGAAGAAAAATTAAAAATACTATCCCTTGCCGTTGAGCAAAGCCCGGCATCTATTGTAATTACTGATACCGATGGGAAAATAGACTATGTCAATTCTAAATTTATAGCGGTAACAGGTTATGAGTATCATGAAGCGCACGGTAAAGACCTGAACTTTTTGCGATCGAATGAAGTGTCAACGGACTACTTCGATGAAATGTGGCACGCGGTCACTTCGGGAAAGGAGTGGATCGGTGAGCTGTATAATAAAACGAAAAATGGCAGACGATTCTGGGAACTTGCTTCAATTTCTCCAATAATAGATGAAGCCGGTAATATTACTCATTTTTTAGCAGTTAAGGAAGATATTACTAAAATCAAGGAAACAGAAAAAGAACTGATCGAAGCCAAAGAAAAAGCAGAGGAGAGCAATCGCCTGAAAACAGAGTTTCTGCATAATATGTCGCATGAGATTCGGACACCAATCAATGGGATTATGGGTTTTTCGGTGTTGTTGAGAGATATGGATTTATCAAAGGAAAAGCAAAAACGCCACATTGAGTTCATCATCGATTGTAGCAACCAATTGCTGCGGATTATAAGTGATATTCTGGAGATTTCGCAGTTAGAAACCAAACAGGTAAAAGCTCGCCAGGAAAAAGTGTGTTTGAATGAGCTATTAGTGAGCTTATTTCCAATTTTCGAATTGAAGGCCAAAGAAAAAAATATTGCTTTTTCCTTTGAGAAAAGCCTTTCTGACAGGGAGAGCACAATGATTTCCGATCCTGTAAAAATCAACAAAATAGTCAGTAATCTTCTGGAAAACGCCGTAAAATTTACACAGTCTGGTTCCGTTGAAATTGGATACAATTTACGATCATCGTTGGTCGAGATTTATGTGAAAGATACCGGAATTGGAATAAACCCAGAAAAACAGAAAGCTATTTTTGATCGATTTTCACAGGAAGATGAAGGGTTGTCGAGGCTGTATGGTGGACTGGGATTGGGATTGGCAATTGCCAGAGAAAATGCCGAATTACTTGGCGGGAAGGTTCGTTTGGAGTCTGAAAAAGGGAAGGGGGCAACATTTTATCTCACCATCCCTTATGTACCCTTTCATTCAAGTCAAGTCATCGAAGGATTAAATCATGATCTGTGAAATTCGTTATCAAAAATTCATATAAAAGCTATCCTGTCCAATCTGAAAAATGAATGCAATCGTTTTTATTTTTTGGAAAATTAAATGAACATTTTTTCTTGCTAAAAAATGTCATTGTTTATTGGCAGTTAATTGCGCAAGTGCCATATTTGCAGCCTCAAACGATTGCGTTTGAAAATGTTCGAAAATTTATTCGAAAAGAGCTGAAGAAATAAACCAAAAAACATCTGAATGTCCGAAATAGAAAAATGCCGGGATTGTTAATAATGATGCCGTTTTTTGTCGAAATATAAGTGAACAAAAATCGACAAAAAAAGTTTCATTAGCGAACCAAAACACATGCATTCCGATTGGCCAATTTAAGGGTGGAAGAATCGATTTTTTTCTTCATCTTTGAAGGTTGATATACGCTTTGATAATGAGCATTTTATAAATTTGGAAGACTGTAACAAAATAACATAGATAATGAATAATAGAATTAAAGAACTAACCGAGAATATCTATAATGACGGTGTTGCCAAAGCCCGCGAAGAGGCTGACCGCATTTTAAAAGAAGCCAATAAAAAGGCTGAAAAAATTACGTCGGATGCTCAGGCTAAAGCAGATGCAATCGTATCGGATGCAAAAAGCGAATCGGAAAAAATCAATGCTTCTTTAAAATCGGACCTGCAATCGACCAAAACACAGGTGATTGAAATTGCCAAACAGGAAGTGAGCAACCTGATTACCGCCGAAACGTCAAAAGCAATGGCTGGTAAAGTTGTTGACAATGAAAAATTCCTAAAGGAAATGATCCTGGAAATTCTGAAGAACTGGAATTCGGCCAATGGAGCAGTAGAGCATATTGAAGTACTGGTTCCTGAGAAAATGGCCAACAAGCTGGAAAAACTGATCCAGTCAGAAGCCACAGAAATCATGGGATCAAAATTGACTGTAAAACCTGTACCTGCCGTTAAAAAAGGCTTTCAAATTGTCAACAATGAAGTGGGCTTCAAAATTTCGTTTACCGACGAAGACTTCGAAATTTTCTTTGCCTCATTGATGAAACCAAAAATCAGGGAATACCTTTTCAATTCATAAATTATGAATTTGTACTACAGTTTTATTACCGAATTACCTGATTTAGAATTTGATCCGGACGCTAAGTTTGACTTGCCCGACCAGTTCTTGGCCCATCACAGGGACAAACTACAGCCAGAAGATTTGGAACTTGTGCGTTTGTTGTGGTATCAAAAATTTCATGATAAAGTGGTTGAATTCCTGATTGGAGAACTGGAATCGGATGAACCACTTTTACGATTTGATCTATCTGTTTTTCAGTCTGAAGCTGAAGATTTCCACAAACTTCCCAATTATTTGCAAAATCTGGTAATATGGAGTGAAAGCCAGCAAGAACAGTCACCTCGAATGCAAGTGGCGCAGAAGCTGCAAACGCTTTACTTTGAACAGTTGCTCGGATCTGAAAATCAGTTTTTACAGCAATGGGCTGAAAAGGAACTTAACCTGGTTAATTTTCTGGCGGCCCGCCGTTGCGAAATCTTGTCAGTCGATAAAAACAAGCAGCTGATTCATGGGAATGAATACGTTGATTTGTTGCTCGAATATCCAACCGCTGAAAAGATTGTCCGCACAGAATTTTCGGTCGCTTCGCAGCTTGTTTCAATCCTTGAAAATAACAATTACCAGGAACGTGAGTTTGCGGTGGATAAAATTCGCTGGAACCTGATCGATGAGATCAACCGTTTCGAATATTTCACAGTAGATGTTGTGTTGGGATATTTCCAGCGATTGATGCTATTGGAGCGTTGGACGACGATTTTTCAGTCTGACAAAACCGTCAACCCGGTTGAAATCGCAAATAATTTGGTCAAAGAAAAATTAAGATAGCTTCCGGTTTTCCAATCGGAACAACGAAAAAATAATTCATTATGGAAGATAGTACAATAATAAGCAAAGGCAAGGTGACAGCAATTGTTGGTAACCTTGTTCAAGCCGTTGCTGATGGACCGCTGATCCAGAACGGAATTTGCTATTTCGTGCATGGCGATAAGCAAATTATGGGTGAGGTGATCAAAACAGCTGGCAACATCGCTTATGCACAGGTTTTTGAAACAACAGCCCGCTTTCGGTCAGGCATGGAGGTGATTTTCACCGGCAGTATGTTGGAGGTTAACCTGGGGCCGGGCATGCTAACCCGCAACTACGACGGTTTGCAGAACGACCTTGACAAAATGGATGGCGTGTTCCTGCAACCGGGAGTGCGGACGTTTCCCTTGGACCAAGAATCAAGCTGGGATTTTACGCCGCTGTCTAAAAAAGGAGACACGGTGAAAGCCGGCGATTGGTTGGGTGAAGTTCCCGAATATCACATTCAGCATAAAATCATGGTGCCTTTCAAGTTGGAAGGTGAATATGAATTGGACTGGGTCGCTGAAACAGGGGAGTACAAACTCACCGACACGATTGCCAAACTAAAAAATGGCAATGGCGAAAAGATTGAGGTGAACATGGTTCAAACGTGGCCTGTGAAAGTTCCCATTAAAGCATACAAAGAAAAACTGCGCCCCGGTAAATTATTTGAAACCGGTGTTCGCGTGATTGATACTATGAACCCAATTATGGAAGGTGGTACAGGTTTCATTCCCGGACCATTCGGTAGTGGAAAAACGGTACTTCAACACGGACTGGCAAAGCAAGCAGCCGCTGACGTGGTGATTGTGGCTGCCTGCGGTGAGCGTGCCAATGAGGTGGTGGAGATCTTTACTGAGTTCCCACACCTGGATGACCCGCGTACCGGTAAAAAATTAGTTGAACGGACCGTAATCATCGCCAACACATCAAACATGCCGGTAGCTGCTCGTGAAGCATCGGTTTACACAGCTATGACCATTGCTGAATACTATCGTTCTATGGGCTTGCGAACATTGCTATTGGCAGACTCTACATCGCGCTGGGCACAGGCTCTTCGCGAGATGTCCAACCGGATGGAAGAGCTTCCCGGACCAGATGCTTTCCCGATGGACTTGTCGGCGATCATTGCCAGCTATTATTCACGCGCCGGTTTCACCATTCAGGAAAATGGCGAAAGTGGATCCATCACGTTTATCGGAACAGTGTCACCAGCAGGTGGTAACTTGTTGGAGCCGGTAACGGAATCTACCAAGAAAGTGGCCCGCTGTTTTTTCGCCTTGTCGCAAAACCGTGCCGACAGTAAACGTTACCCGGCGATTGACCCCATCGATAGTTATTCGAAATACCTGGAATACGATGAATACATCCAATTTGCCAAAGAAACGATTGGTGAAGACTGGATCGATAAAATCGATTTCGTAAAGAACTTCATGATTGGTGGTCAGGAAATTAGTGAGCAGATCAATATTTTGGGTGACGATGGTGTTCCGGTGGACTACCATGAAACCTTCTGGAAAGCAGAATTGATCGACTTTTCAATTCTTCAGCAGGACGCGTTTGATGATATTGATAGCAACACGCCACTCGACCGGCAGCGATACATGCTCGACAAAGTAATTAAAGTGGTGAAAACAGACTTTGGCTTTGACGACTTTAACAAGGTGCGCGACTTCTTCAAAAAAGTCATCAACTTGTTTAAACAGATGAATTACAGCGAATTCAATTCTGATAAATTCAAGTCGTACGAGCGTGAATTAGAAGAAATTACAAACCTCAAAACTGTAGAATCATGAAAGCTGGTGCATTTCAAAAAGTATATTGTCGATTAACAAATATTACCAAAGCGACCTGTACGCTCGAAGCCGAAGGGGTAGGGTACCAGGAGATGGCATTTGTACAGGGACGAGCAGCCCAGGTCGTGAAAATTGCCGGCAACAAAGTGACCCTGCAGGTTTTCGAAGGGACTGAAGGTTTGCGAAACGATGCTGAAATCGTGTTCACCGGCGAAACGCCAACCCTGCAAATTAGCGAACACATGAACGGTCGTTTCTTCGATGCGTTTGGAAAACCCATTGATGGACTGCCTGCTGTTGAAGGTAAAGAATACCCCATTGGCGGACCTTCTGTGAACCCGGTTCGCCGGAAGCAACCCAGCGAATTGATTGCCACCGGTATCGCCGGTATCGACTTGAACAACACGCTGGTTTCCGGTCAGAAAATTCCATTTTTTACCGATCCGGATCAACCATACAACCAGGTGCTATCGCTGATCGCTTTACGTGCGAAAGTTGACAAAATCATCCTTGGTGGAATGGGATTGACCTACGATGATTACCTGTTCTTTAAAAATACTTTTGAACAGGGATATGGTGAATCCAAAATTATCGGGTTCATCAATACCACTGATAAATCGCCGGTTGAGCGATTGTTGATTCCGGACATGGCATTGACAACTGCTGAGCATTTTGCAGTTGAGAAAAACGAAAAAGTTCTTGTGCTGTTGACTGACATGACCCAATATGCTGATGCCTTGAGTATCGTATCCAATAGGATGGACCAGATTCCATCGAAAGACAGTATGCCTGGTTCGCTTTACAGTGACCTGGCAAAAATCTACGAGAAAGCGGTACAGTTCCCTGATGGTGGAAACATTACCATTTTGGCGGTAACCACGCTTTCTGGTGGTGATATTACGCACGCAATTCCGGATAACACTGGATACATCACCGAGGGACAGTTGTTCCTTCGTCGTTCGACTGACGTAAACAAGGTGATTATTGACCCATTCCGAAGCTTGTCACGACTCAAGCAATTGGTGATTGGAACGGTGACACGGGCTGACCATCCGCAAGTGATGAATGCTGCTATTCGTTTGTATGCTGATGCTGCCAATTCAAAAACCAAGCTGGAAAACGGGTTTGAACTGTCGGAATATGACCGCAGGGTGTTGAATTTCGCCGATGACTATTCCAGAAATATCCTGGCGATCGATGTCAACCTGGAAATGGAGCAAATGCTGGATGAGACCTGGAAGTTATTTTCGAAGCATATGACCCGCGACGAGGTTGGAATCAAACAGGAGTTTGTTGATCAGTACTGGAAATCGCAGGAAGTTGCCTAAACTGTTTCCTGTTTGTTTCAGAATTCGTTCTGAAATAAAGGAAAAAATTGAACTATGAAGCTACAGATCAAATACAATAAAACCGTCTTACGGGAATTCCAGAAAAAGCTCACCGTGCGGAAAAAGGCGCTTCCAACACTGAAAAACAAGGAAGCAGCTCTCCGGGCGATGGTGCTGGAAACGCGCCGCGAGCTGGATGAGGCGAACACTGATCGGAAGACTTTGGAAAAGGAAATGGTTCCCTGGCAGGCTTTGTGGAACGAGTTTGATTTTTCATTATTGAAAATCAAACGAATTGAAGTTTCGCAAAACAAAGTGGCTGGAATCATGATTCCACGGTTCAAGGAACTTGAGGTGGAAAAGCCTGAGTTTGCACTGACCGACAGGCCGGACTGGACAAGTGACGGTATTGCTGAAATGGAAAAATTATTAGCTGCAGTGGCCAAAATACAGGTGTTGAGCGAACGACTTCACTTGCTGGAAGATGCCCGTAAAAAAGCCACTCAGAAAGTGAACTTGTTTGAGAAAGTACAAATACCTGCGCTGGAGTCAGCCATTCTACAAATCAAGCGTTATTTAGAGGATGAAGACAATCTGTCAAAAGCATCACAGAAATTATTGAAAAATAAATTGGAAAGCGAGGTGGAGTCATGATTGTCCCGATGGAAAAATATTCGTTTGTCCTGTATCACAAAGCGTATACGAGTTTTTTGGATGAACTCCAGGAACTTGGCGTGGTGCATATTGATGTCAGCAGGAAAAAGGTGCATCCCGGTGAGGAAGAAGATTTGATTCACGAAGCTGAGCAGATCAACAAAACCTTTGAGTTGCTGAAACCTTATCAGCATGCGGAAAATGAAGCCACCGATACCGGATGGACGACGGAAGAGCTGAACCAGCAATCGTCCGGGTTGACCAAAAAGCTGGAAGCCGGGCGGCAAAAGCTGGCGGGTTTGCAGGAGGAGAAAAAGGAGCGGGAAGACTGGGGTGAATACTCCGTTGAATTATTAGACGAGT
>Ga0102953_1002339_pt1 | contig 11336 bp, 11 predicted proteins | sample SalPon2A_C_D2_MG_FD_78509 | JGI IMG/M metagenome (GOLD analysis project Ga0102953, IMG submission 78509) | Soil microbial communities from South San Francisco under conditions of wetland restoration - Salt Pond MetaG R2A_C_D2_MG | ecosystem: Environmental > Terrestrial > Soil > Wetlands | place... | reverse complement strand
AGGTACTTGCCGCTCTTGTCGAAGACCGGGTACAGGCAATCGCTCAAACCGTCGGTCACCTGGGTGCTCTTGCCGCTGGTGATCGAGTAGACGAAGACGGCCCGTTGGTGGTTGCGAAGCTGCTTGGTATAGGCGATCCAGTCGCTGTCCGGGGACCAGACCGCGTCGAACTCATGCAGGGGAGTGTCGTAGAGGTCCGTGTCGACTTTGACCGGAGTGGGATGGTCCAAGCTGACGTACCAGAGGTTCAGACGCTTATCGCTGTACAGGATCTTCTTCCCATCCGGCGACCAGGCTGGGGAATAGAAGAAGGACGGTCGTTGGCCCAAGCGAATCTCGCGCCCCTGGGTGAGGCCGTTCTGCGCCTCAATATAGAGCGCATACTCGCCGCTGCGATCGGAGAAGTAGGCAATGGATTGGCCGTCCGGCGACCACGCCGGTGAGCGGTCGGCGACTCCCGGACTCTGGGTGAGGTTCCGGGCATCGCCTTTCTTTCGCGGCACCGTAAGGATGTCTCCATGCGCTTCGAAGACGGCCCGAGCGCCGGTGGGAGAGATCCCGGCGTCTTCGATCTGATCGGCCACGTTCTCGAAGTGTGGTCTGAGGTAGGGAAGATCGGCATGGATTTCGATGGGCACCTGGTGCTCGGTTCCGTTCCCCAGATCGAAGACGTGGATGGCACCCATCTGGGAGTAAACGATTCCGCCCGGACCGGCTGAGGCGGAGTCGATGTCAAAGCCGTCATTGGGGAGCAGCTTGGACACTCGTCCGGTTTGGGTATCGAAGCCGAACAGCGTCGCGGCACCCTCTCGATCCGAGACGAAGTAGACCTTGTTCCCGACCCACATCGGGTCGCGGTCGTTCGAGTTGTCACGTGGAATCTTGGTGACGCTGGAGTCAGAAAGCTTTGCGATCCAGATCGGCGTGGTCTGTCCGCCGCGGTACTTCTTCCAGTCCGGCTCCCATTGGAAGACCGGCGAGTAGGCGATCTCCGAGCCGTCTGGCGAGAACGACCCAGCCTCCGCCATGGGTAGGGGTAGGGCCACCGGCATGCCGCCGGCGCGAGGAATGGTGAAGAGCTGATCCGGGTCGTTTGGACTGTCGCGATGAGAGCGCAGGAGAACGTTGTTGCCATCGGGCGTCCAGCCCACCGCCACGTCCTGACCCGGGTGATAGGTCAGACGAGTGGCCTGGCCGCCTTCGGCCGGAATGACGTAGACGTCGACGTTGTCGTTGACGTCGGCGCTGAACGCCACCCACTTTCCATCGGGTGAGAAGACCGGGGAGGACTCCCGCCCCAATCCGGACGCCAGTTGGTGGGCCTCACCGCCGGCTCGGTCGACGGTCCAAAGGTCATCTGCATAGGTGAATACGATCTGGGTCTCGCTCATCGTGGGGGACTGAAGGAGAAGCGGTGCGCTGCGCGCGAAGGTTACGAGTGAGCTCGACGCCAAGATGACAGCAACCATGGCCAAGATCCGTTTCATGTTCACTCCTGTGAAGATGTGAAGCCGTTCAAGCTTCGGGTGAGAGGTGGGATGAGCCGCGGTAGGCGATCTGACAGCAGTGCCCTCGAGCGAGATTCCCGGACTGGAAGCTGCGGCCGGCGGGATGAAACCTCGCGGCGTTGAGAGCGTACGAAGAAGTCGTATCCTTGCCGAGGTGACGGGGACACTGTGCCTTTCCTACGTGCTTTGACCTGAGATGTTGCAAACAAGATGGGCGCGACCCCACTACGATCTGCTCCTCGACGTCGATCCCGCAAAGCAAGGTTATCGCGGCAAGGTAGAGATCAGAGTTCAGATCGCGAAACCCATTCAGACGATCTGGTTCAACGCCACAGGTATCGATCTGCTCTCGGCGCATCTCGAGGCCGGTACCGCCCAGGTGCCGGGAGAGCTGGTCAAGGGGGACGAGGACTTCGCCGGCTTCCGCCTCACGAAGCCCCTCGCTACCGGTGAGGCGACGCTCTCGGTCACTTTCAGGGGCCGGTTCGCCCAGACCTCCACCCGGGGTCTGTTCCGACAAGAGGACCAAGGGCACTGGTACGTCTTCAGCCAGTTCGAGGCAATCTCGGCCCGGCGTGCCTTCCCTGCTTCGATCAGCCCGAATTCAAGACGCCCTGGCGGCTGACCCTGAGGATTCCGGCTGGCCTCGAGGCCTTCAGCAACACGCCGCGTGAGAGCAGGCTGAAGAACGCCGATGGGACGATCACGGTGCGCTTCATGCCGACGAAGCCTCTGCCCACCTATCTCGTGGCACTCGGCGTTGGTCCCTTCGATGTCGTACCCGTGGGGAAGGCGGGTGCTCACGACACGCCGCTCCGGATCCTGGCCCTCGCGGGAAAGGGAGACGAGGCCGGGTACGCAAGACAGGCCCTGCCGGCGATCCTCGAGCATCTGGAGTCGTACTTCGGCATCCCATACCCCTACGCGAAGCTGGACTCAATGACGATTCCGCAGACCGTCGCCTTCGGCGCGATGGAGAATGCCGGTCTCATCACCTATGTCGAGAGCTATCTGCTTGCCCCGAAGTCGGAAGACACGGTCAGCTTCCGGCGCCGCTCCGCCGGAGTCCTGGCGCACGAGATGGCGCATCAGTGGAGCGGGGACCTAGTGACGATGAAGTGGTGGAACGACATTTGGTTGAACGAGTCCTTCGCCACCTGGATGTCGAGCAAGATCGTGCAGGAGCTTCATCCGGAGTGGAAGGAGGCGGTGTCTCGAATCGAGTCGCGCTCGCGAGCCATGGACAGCGACACGTTGGTCTCGGCGCGCAAAATCCGGCAGCCAGTGAAGAGCAAGGCCGATATCGCGAATGCTTTCGATGGCATCACCTATGGCAAGGGTGCGGCGGTCCTCGGGATGTTCGAATCGTGGATGGGCAAAGAGAATTTTCAGCGTGGAGTGCATGACTATCTTGTCGCCCACGAATTCGGGAATGCGACCGCGGACGATTTTCTCACTGCCCTCGAAGGCGCTGGCGGCAAAGGGATCATGGCCTCTTTCTCGAGCTTTCTCGATCAAGCGGGAGTGCCGCTGGTCAAGGTCGCGCTATCCTGCGCAGCTGGCCAGAGGCCGGTGGTCGAGATTTCACAGCGCCGCCTCTTGCCATTGGGCTCTCCCGTAGTCCCGCAGCAGGTTTGGCAGATTCCGGTCTGCCTCCGCTTTCCCGCAGGAAGCAAGGTGGAGCGCTCCTGTCATCTGATGAAGCGGTCGCACGAGAGCATTCCTCTCGCGCAAGGCACCGCGTGTCCATCATGGCTGCTGGCCAACGATGGCGAGGTGGGCTATTACCGAGCCCAGTACGAAGGGAATCTGCTCCAGCGACGGCTCGCGCGACACGCGGGGGAGCTGTCGGAGGCGGAGAAGGTCGGTTTGATCGGCGATACTTCGGCACTAGCGCGCTCCGGCGTCATCCCGATGCGGACTGCTCTCTCTCTGGTGCCCGAGTTCGCAGGGGCTTCGTCGCGTCATGTGGTCCAGGCGGTAGCTGCAATTGCCCACGGTGTCGGAGAGCGGTTGGTGAGCCAGGACCTTCGTCCGAACTACCGCCGCTTCATCCGTAAAACGGTTGGGGATCGGGCCGAGGATCTCAGCTGGACCGATAGAGCGGGGGAGGGGGATGAAACCCGGCTTCTGAGGCGGGACCTCGTCCCCATGGTCGCCGAGGATGCAGAGGACGACAAGCTCGAGCGTAGCGCTCAACAACTAGCGAGGCGCTGGCTCGAGGATCACTCCGTCGTTGACTCGGACATGGCCGGGCCGCTTCTCAGTGTCGCGGCGCGTCATGGCGACCAGAAGCTGTTCGACGCCTTCCTCTCCGCCGTCCAGAAGGAGCCGTCGCGGAGAAATCGGCAGCGTCTCTTCGCGGCTCTGGCTTCGTTCCGGACCCCCGCTCTCCACCGCCGGGCGCTGGAGTTGGTCGTCGACAAGCGCTTCGATCCACGGGAGACGTATCGGGTGCTGCTTTATGCGATGAGCGATCCCGAGACGCGAGGCGCCACCTGGGACTTTTTCAAACATCGGTTCACCGCGATAAGCAAGCGAATGCCACGTGAGATGGGGCCGTATCTCCCCTATGTCGTAGTGCGATTTTGCGACCAGGGACGTGCGGAGGAGGCGCAGACCTTCTTTTCCGCGCGGGCGAGTGAGTTTCCAGGGATGAGGAGAACGCTGGCTCAGGCACTCGAGCGCATTCATCAATGCGTAGCGGAAAGGAACGCCCAAGGTCCCAGCGTGGCTGGATTCCTCTCGGCCTACTGAGCGAAGCGGGGAAAGGTGATGGACGTCACATCCCGAAGTTGATCACGTCGGGGCGGCCGCCCTCGTTTGGCGGCGGAGGGTCGCTGAAGGCAAAGAAGGCTCCGACCCCCATGAGGCCGAGTAGCGTCACGAGCTCCGCGATGTTTTTGTGCGCGTCGAGCCAGAAGGCCCCGGCGATCACAAGAATCGCCGCGGTAACGATCAGCGCGACCAGGTTTCTCCGCTTCTTCTGGACGCCTCCCGTCTTGAGGCAGCACTTCTTATACTTCAGACCACTGCCACAGGGGCAGGGGTCATTGCGTGAGATCGATGCCATTGCCATTTCCTCCAGGGTCCTGTTTTCGGGAGCGCTTCTGATCTCCCCAACCCAGTATAGCGGTTGTCACGGGAGCGTAAACCCTTCGCTCCGGTAGCCATGCTAGTTTTGGCGGAGCCGCGGAGGGAGAGTCGAGCTCGCACCGCGACCAGACGAGGAGAGCGCGAACGTGGGTCCAAAGGAGATCGAGGTCCTGGTTGTGAGCCTTGCGGCCCTCCTGCTGGTTCTGAGCGGGCGGATTCGAGCCGACTTGGTAGCTTTGCTCGTGGTCGCGGCACTGGGGCTGGGAAGGATCCTTCCTGTCAAGGCCGTGTTCGCCGGATTCTCGAGCTCGGTGACCGTCACCATCGCAGGACTTTTCGTCATTACCTCGGCTTTCGAGGAGACCGGAGCGGTCAACTGGTTCGCGGACCGCGTCTCCCGCTTTCTCGGGCACGGCCAGAGGTCGGTCGCCGGGGTGTTCATGGTTGCTGGAGCCGTCGCCTCTCTGGTGATGAGCACCATTGCGGCGGCGGCGGTCCTCGTGCCCGCCTCGGTGCAGATTTCGCGACGAGCGAAGGTGCCGGAGTCGAAGGTTCTGATGCCGCTCGGCTTTGGCACGCTGCTCGGGGGAATGGCGACCCTGTTCACTTCCGCCAACATCATCGTCGGCGGAGCGCTCGAGGCGCAGGGTCAGTCGGGCCTGACGATGTGGGATTTTCTCCGGATCGGAGGACTCACGGCAGTCGCTGGCATCCTGTTCATGATGACTGTCGGCTATCGCCTCTTGCCGAGCCATCCTTCGGCCGGCCGCAAAGCGGTTGGCGATGCTGACCTGCAGCGAACCTACCGTTTAGCGGAGCGGCTCTGGGAGGTGCAAGTCACTGCCTCCAGCCGGATAGCGGGGCTCACGCTGGCCGACAGCGCTCTGGGCTCGCGCCTCGGTCTGACGGTGATAGCCATCTGGAGGGGAAAGGAGGCAATCATCCCGCCGACTCCTCAGGAGCGGGTGCTGCCAGGAGACATTCTCCTGGTCTTGGGGCGAGATGACCGTGTGGATCAGCTGGGCGGCATGGGATTGGCGGTGGGGCGAGGGCATTCGACGACCAGCACCACCGGTCCGGCACTGCCGGTCGCGTTGAGCGAGGTGGTGATCGGACCAAGGTCGTCGGCCATTGGGCACACCCTGAAGGACCTGCGCTTTCGCAACCGCTTCGGTTTGACGACGGTCGCCCTGTGGCGCGGCGGGCGGAGCTTTCGTACCGACGTAGGCGACTTCGAGCTCGACGCTGGCGACGCGCTTCTCATGGTCGGGCCTCAAAGCGCAATCGAAGAGCTCGCCACGGAGCCCGGCTTCCTGGTCCTGGAACGTGATTCGGGCCTGCCTCCCAGAGCTCGCGGCAGGGCCCTCCTAACCGTCGCCGTTGCCGGGATCGCACTTGTTTCGTCAGCCCTAGGTTGGGTCCCGATGGCCGAGGCCATGCTCGGCGGCGCCGTCGCGTTGGTTCTGTTTCGATGCCTTTCGATCGAGCAGGCGTACCGGGCCATCGATTGGAGGGTCATCTTGCTGATAGGTGGATTCATGCCGTTGGGCGCGGCGCTGGTCGACACCGGCCTTACGGATCTTCTCACCACCGGCCTCGGGCGATGGCTGGGCGGCGTCGGACCAATCATTCTCATCGCTGTTCTCTATCTGATTGCCGCGGCGCTGGCGCAGCTCGTGGGTGGTCAAGTGGCGGCATTGATCATCGCGCCCATAGCAATCAGTCTAGCCATGAACCTGGGAATCGATGCCAGGGCGGCCGGTGTTACGGTTGCCGTGGCATGCTCCGCGGCCTTCTTGACGCCCATCGCGCATCCGGTGAACCTCCTGACCATGGGACCTGGAGGTTACGTGAGCAAGGACTTCGTGCGGGTGGGCTGGGGCCTGCTCGCGACCTGCTTCGTGGTCACCGTAGCGGCGGTGGCGCTGGTGTTCCATGTCGCGATGTAGACCAGGAGGGGTGAACCGAGCCCGGTTCGCCGCGCCGGGTGCAGAGCCCGCGCTTCAAAGGCGGCCGCGTCTAAGGGGCAACGGGCGCTATCGACGGCCCGCCGTGCTCGTTCTGGGCCTGGCTTTGGCGCTTGGCTCAAGCGCATGGGGCCACCCCGTCGGCGGAGAAGCGAAGGCCGAGATCACCATGGATGGCGGTGATCGTCTCCTCGTGCTCGCCCCCCATCCGGACGATGAGGTGGCGGGCTGCGGGGGTCTGATCCTTCGGGCTCGCGATCTGGGGATTCCGGTTCGGATCGCCTTTCTCACCAACGGCGACAGCAACGAGGGTGCATTCCTCACCTATCGCGGCCACCCGGTAATGGCGCCGAGCGCAGTCATCGCCATGGGCCGCACGCGAGAGACTGAGGCAGAGCGAGCGGAAGGCGTCCTCGGCGTGCCGGCGTCTGAGATATCGTTCCTCGGGTATCCGGATCGGGGAACTCTCTCCATCTGGCTCGCGCATTGGGGCGAGCGACCACCATTGCGAGGCCTCTTGACCCGAGCGACCTCCGTCCCCTACGCGGTCGCGAGCCGGCCCGGGGCGCCCTACAAGGGAGGCGCCATTCTTGCCGATCTACAGCGAGTGATCGCGGGTCTCGGGCCAACGAAGGTCTGCTTGTCGAGTCCGGCCGATCGGCATCCAGATCATGCGGCCCTCTATCTGTTCACCCGGGTGGCATTGTGGAATCTCGGCATGCAGCCGGATCTGTTGCCCTATCTGGTCCACTATCCGAGATGGCCGAAGCGTGCGAGACGGGGCAAGGTGGGGGCCATCGAGCCACCCCCGGCCCTCCAGTCGGTGCTCGATTGGCGAACCTTCCGGGTCCCACTCGCGGACCGTGAAATCGAGCATCGGGCACTCTTGCAGCACCGGTCTCAGATGCGTTCCGTTCGCCGCCTTCTCGACCGGCTCGTCTCCAGCGACGAGCTGTTCGGGACGCTTCCTCACCTGCGCCTAGATCCCATGGCGGCGCCGGGAGGCGCGCTTCGCGCGGTGCTGCCCTTTCGCGCCGAATGGCCGCGCACCGGTCCGGGAGACCTGCGCCTGGGGCTGAGCGTCAATGGAGCGCACCTCTATCTCGAGGCGCCCGCCCCCGAGCTTCATGTCGGAAGAGTAGCGATCGACCTCATCGGCTTCTCGCCTAATCGCGATTTCGCTGCCATGCCGAAGATCGAGATCCGTGTCTCTGAATCCGGGATCGAGATTTTCGATGGAGGAGTCCGAGAGGCGAGGAACCGGGGAACGATTGCGAGACTTGGGCGTATCCTTCGCATCGATCTCCCCCTCAGTCTTCTCGGTGAGCCGGATAGGCTTCTGGTCTCCGCGCGGAGCTCGGCGGCGCACTTGCTCATCGACGAGACGCCGTGGCGGGTCGTGTGGTTGAACCGAACGAGGATCTCTCCGCAGGAAGCTCGAAGCGACAGCAAGGAGGCAAAGGCCAAGTGAAGCGCGTGACCCGGTGCTCCTGGGTTGGCGACGACCCCCTGATGATCGCGTACCACGACGAGGAATGGGGCGCTCCGTTGCGCGACGATCGAAAGCTGTTCGAGTTCCTCATTCTCGATGGAGCCCAGGCGGGTCTCTCCTGGCGCACGATCCTCAACCGTCGCGAGGGTTACCGCCATGCGTTTGCGGGCTTCGATCCGACCGTCGTGGCGACCTTTGGAATCGGCAAGGTCGAACAGCTCCTTGCCGACCCCGGAATCGTGCGCAACCGAGCCAAGGTCCGGTCTGCGATTCAGAATGCAGGGGCGTTTCTCGCGATCCAGAGGGAGTTCGGCTCTTTCGCGCGCTATCTTTGGGCCTTCGTCGACGAACGGCCGCTGCTCAACCATTTCCGGCGGGGCGACGAGATTCCCGCCGCAACCAGTCTGTCGCGGCGGGTCAGCGCGGACCTCAAGCAACGTGGTTTCAGTTTCGTGGGGCCGACCATCGTCTACGCCTTCCTCCAGGCGGCAGGCTTGGTCAACGACCATCTGGTCGGCTGCTTTCGGCATCGCCAGGTACAGCAAGAGACTTGAGCTGAGCGGCAATCGCAACTTTCATCGTCACGCTCGCCGCGACCTTGACCTTGCCGGGCTGGACCGAGGTGGACGAAGCGGATGCGACCGAGCTCATGGCTCGAGCGAGGCCCGTCGCCACGCGGGGCTGTATCTGCACACCGCCCTCGTCGACTTCGAGTATTCGCCCGAGACGGCAGTTGAGCGCCTGGGCGAGGCTTCTCGCTTTACCCTCCGCATCACGTGCGGCATCGGCCAAGGCGGCGCGGCGCGCGGGCCGTTCGTCTCTGAGGCCGAAGCTCAAGAAGCTGACCCTGTTGGCACCCGAGGCGACCGCCGCGTCGAGGATTCGGCCCACCAGATCGAGCTTCGTGATACTGATAGTGAGGCTGGCGCTGGCGCGATAGGCGGTAATGGGCCGGTCCTGGTTGTATCCAGAGGACCCGGAGGAAGGAGCCTCGTGAAGGGGAGTGAGATCGAGCGCCGAAGTCTGGATCTGATCCTTGGATACTCCGAGTGTGCGAATGGCGGTGAGGATTGCCGCCGTGGCCTCGCTTGCCTGGTTCTGAGCGTCCTGCGCCTTTTGCGCCTGGCTCACGACTCCCAGACCGAGGGTCGCCTCGTCGGGTTCCACGCTGTGCTCGGCATGCCCTGAGACCAGGATGAAGGGCTGCGCCTTGGGTGATAATTCCCCGGCAGCCGATGCGCCAGGGAGCAGAGCCAGGCCCGCGATCGCAGCAATGACTAAACTGAGCAGCAGGACCCGTGGGCTATTCCTCTTTGACATGAGTTTCTCCTGTATGTCGGGACCGCGCCACCAATGCCGCGTCTCCACATCGTTCATCCTATCCGCTCTGCTAAGATTCAGGCGCCAAACGGTTGCCGGCGCCTGGCGCCGGACTCCCTCCAAAGTGATGAGCGAACAGAGCGCATACAAGGTCGTCTTTCAGAGCCAGGGGCAGGTGGTTGAGCTCTATGCGCGCCACGTCTCGCAGGGAGGCTTGTTCGGCTTTATTGAGGTCGAGGGGCTGATCTTCGGTGCGCGTTCCCAAGTTGTCGTCGACCCGTCCGAAGAGGGTTTGCGCAACGAGTATGGGAGCGCGCGAAGACTCTACCTGCCCCTTCACGCCATCTTGAGGATCGAGGAAGTCGAGCACGCCGGCCAATCACGAGTGACGGAGAGCGCCGAATCTGGCGCCGCGGTGAGGCCGTTTCCGCTTCCCGTCTCAACGCCGAGCAACAAGACGCCGTCCAAGTGAACGGTGGAGAAGGGGGCAGACGCCCCCTGGTTCTCGCTCTGGGCGGTGGAGGAGCGCGAGGTGCCGCGCACCTGGGCGTTCTCGAGGTGTTGGAGCAGGAGGGGCTCAGGGCTGACGCCATCGCCGGTACCAGCGCCGGCGCGATCGTCGCCGCGGCCTACGCCGGCGGTTGGAGTCCTAGAGAGATTCTCGCCCATGCCCGCGACCTGAGCTGGCGCCGCTTGGCCGGCATCTCTCGCCACCCACTGGGCTCGGGTCTGCTTCAGCCTGACGGTCTCCGCCGTCTCCTGCGCGAGGACCTGGGGTTGCATCGATTTGCTCATCTTCGGAGCCCCCTGGCTCTAGTCGCGACGGATCTTCGAGCTGGCTCGGCGGTGATCTTGGACCGTGATTCCGCCAGTCTAGACCTTACGGATGCGATTCTGGCTAGCTGCGCAGTTCCCGGATGCTTTCCGCCCGTCCTGCACGGCTCGCGCTATCTCGTGGATGGAGGGTTAGTGGAAAACCTTCCGGTGCGCGCGGCCAGGGAACTGGCCTCCACCCATGCCCTCGGCCAGGAAACGGTCGTCGTCAGCGTCGATCTGATGGCTTATACGGCGAGTGGGCGGCCCCCCGTAGGGATCCTCGAGAGCTGGCAGCGAAGCCTGTGGCTGATGTTGAGTGCTCGGCCAGGGCAGGATCTCGGCGACGTGTCGCTGTGTCCGGCGATAGGAGAGTTCTCGTTCACCGATCTTTCCGTCTTGGACAACCTCTTCGAGCAGGGGGCACGGGCGGCGCAAGCGTCGCTCCCTGCCCTTCGCGAGGCTACCCGTTCGACTTCTTGAGCCTACCTCGGGCTGAGATCAGTTTCTGCCGTTGCGCCCCAGAGGGCAGCAGCTCGATTGCCTTTGAGTACGCCGCTTCGGCCTTCTGGCGGTCACCGATCTTGAAGTCGTAGATAGCGGCAAGCGCGGCCCAGAGCTCGGCATCCGAGGGGCGAAGACGTAGGAGTCGCTCGTACATGTCGGCCGCCACCTTGAATCGCCTCATTTCGTAGGCGGCACGAGCGGCGTTGCTTAGGGGGAGTGGGTCGGACGGGTCCTTGCGGGCGGCCAGCTCGAAGTCGCCGAGCGCAGCGCTCAGATCACCCGCCTTGGCATGCGCCAAGCCTCGTTCCGTGAGCGTTCGCGGATCGCTGACCCCGGCGGCTATGAGGTGGTCGAGAACCTCGACGGCGGCGCTCGGACTGCCTGCTTTGAGCAGAAGCCCAGCAAGGCCCAGCGCGGCTACGCGGCTTCCCGGGTCGAGGATCAGGGCGCTGCGATAGGCGCTTTCGGCAAGGGCGCTGTTGCCCATACCCTGCCGGGCGCGAGCAATATTGATCCACGGAGCGGGAGATCGTGGCGCGAGCTTCTGCGCGCGCGTTGCCAGGGGCAGCGCTTCTTTGTACCGTTGGGCCTCGAGGAGGCAGTAGGTGGTGTAGTTGATCGCCGTTGGGTTGT
>Ga0102953_1002336_pt1 | contig 11346 bp, 5 predicted proteins | sample SalPon2A_C_D2_MG_FD_78509 | JGI IMG/M metagenome (GOLD analysis project Ga0102953, IMG submission 78509) | Soil microbial communities from South San Francisco under conditions of wetland restoration - Salt Pond MetaG R2A_C_D2_MG | ecosystem: Environmental > Terrestrial > Soil > Wetlands | place... | reverse complement strand
ATTTTTACAATGTTAAATGGTCTGCAGATGGGAATCAAATTGCTTTTTCAATGGGATATTTGAACGCCCCACCGGATTCTGTTAAAATCTATGTTATTAATACAAATGACCCGGGAGAGCCAAAGCTGCTTACTTCAGGTGTAGATGCCCAGTGGATTACTTCTAACAGGCTTGCTGTTACTAAAGCGATTCTAAAAAACGATAAATTTGCACCCCACCAGGAAATAATAACAACAAACGGATCAGTTCCCCCTGTTACTATTGAAGATTCCGTCGCCGTTGTACGAGCAATAACCGGAAATATGATCCTGCTAAGGGATAATCATATTACAAATAATGGATTCTTGGTTGTATCACAAGATTATCTTGAAAATCCAGGGAAAGTAAAACCGAAAAGACTGCTGGTTCCGAAAATAAGTGCAATAAGCTCGGGTTTCAAATCCTTAATTATTAAGGATACTAAAAATATATTATGGGAAATTGACTACGCAACCGGCAAAAAACAAAAACTGAAAGATTCCTTTTTTGCATCAGATTTTTCTGTTAATGATGACAATAGCAAACTTGCTTACCTGATAAGTAAGTATAGTGCTAAGCTTGTGCTAATTGAAAATATTTTTAAATGAGCCTTAATTTGAAAATTTTATCCATTTTAAGCGGTACGACTGGGAATGAGAAATAGATTTTAAAGTTGTCATACCAACGATTCCCGATTTATCGGGATGAGGAGATAACTTTTTTATAATAAAAGATTTCTCCTCCGACAGTTCGGAGTCGAAATGACTGGAAAAAAATATAATAAGGCATATTTATGATCGGCGAAACAATATTACATTATAAAATACTCGAGAAATTAGGCGAAGGCGGAATGGGTGAAGTATATAAAGCCCAGGATACCAAACTGGACCGCTTTGTTGCACTTAAATTTCTCCCTTCTCAGCTGACCGCTTCAGAGGATGATAAGGCAAGGTTCATCCAGGAAGCCAAAGCCGCCTCCTCAATGAATCACCCGAATATTTGTACAATTTATTCAATTGAAGAATTTAAGAATCAACTCTTCATAGCAATGGAGTTTGTTGAAGGCAAAACTTTAAATGATAGGAAGGATAGTCTTTCTGAGAAACAAAAACTGGAAATCAGCGTACAGGTTGCGGAAGGACTGGCTGCCGCACACGAAAAAGGAATTGTTCACAGGGATATAAAACCCGAAAACATTATGATCCGCAGAGACGGGATTGCGCAGATAATGGATTTCGGGCTTGCAAAATTATACACGGATAAAAACGCTTCCAGGCTTACAAAAGTTGGTACAACAATGGGAACGCTCGGTTATATGTCGCCCGAGCAGGTACAGGGACTAGATGTAGACCACAGAACGGATCTTTTTTCATTCGGAATTGTTCTTTATGAAATGTTTGCAGGTGAATCACCATTTAAAGGCATGCATGAAACTGCAATAATGTATGAGATAGTAAATGTTGAAGCCCCTCCCCTTTCAACTATAAAACCTGACATCGACCCTGAACTTGACCGGATAATTTTGGAATGTCTTGAAAAAGAGAAAGATGAACGTTGCCAGTCTGCTAAAGAGCTGGCAAAAGATTTGAGGAAAATAAAAAAGTCAACAGGCCAGAGAAAAAGCAGGGTATACAAGGTAAATTCATCTATATATACCGCTAAGCCCGGAACCTCTCAACCTTCAAATTCTTCGAACTATGTTGCAATTGAGGCCTTTAATAAAAGATTTGAACTCAAAAAATTATTGCCGGTGTTATTTATTCTCACATTTATTATAGCTGCTTCATTTGTTTTTTTATACCTTAATAAAAGTAATGATCAAAACTCCGGTATTATTCAGTTTGAAATTCAGCCGCCTACGGGAACAAAGTTTGCCGAAGATAATCTCCAGGTGTCTCCCGATGGAAAAGCAATCGTATTTACAGCAAAGGACACGACCGGAAAAACAATGATCTGGATCAGGCCTTTAGAATCTATCAAATCAAATGCTGTAGCAGGAACGGAAAATGCCGGGTTGCCGTTCTGGTCCTATGACGGGAAATATATTGGATTTTTCCAGGATAGGAAATTACAAAAGATAAATTTATCTACAGGCTCCAAAGAGGTTATTTGTGATGCTTATGATGGTTATGGTGCCGTGTGGAACAAAAAAAACCAGATTATTTTTATGCCCGATTTTATTTCACCTTTATACAAGGTAAATGCAGACGGCGGACAGCCCGTTCAACTCAATGTCCTTAATAACGCGATCGGTGAAGAGCACCAGTTCCCCTCACAATTTTTCCCTGATAACATACATTATTTTTATACCTCCGCCAGCAGGAACCAGGGACAAAGCAATTTTATTGTTGGTTCTCTCGATGGAAATTCAAAATTTAAATTTTTCGGTAATAACCTGTCTCTTTCTTTTAATGATAAGGCTTTTTATATCGATCCGGGCTATACAATTTACCTAAAAGATAAAACCATTTTTCTGCAGAAATTTAATACTACAAATTATAAACCCGAAGGCGAAAGCAGAACTATTCTGAATAATATTGAAAATTTTAACGTTTCCGGCAATACGCTTGTTGCTTCAGAGGGTGATAATTTTTCAATAACCAGCCTTAATCTGTACAACAGAAAGGGAAAAATATTACGCCGGAATAAAGATCTCGGTTTTCTTATTGAGTTATTCCCTTCCCCTGATGAAAATAAAATTGCATATCATAGAATCCCCGGACCGGGCGACGGCAAATTAGCAAACCAGGACATCTGGATATACAACAGGGAAAGAGATTTCAGCACTCGTTTTACAACAAGCCCTGCAGCCGATATTATGCCTGTCTGGTCGCCCGACGGGGAAAAAATAGTTTATTCATCATCACCTGATTCTGTTTATGATATTTATGAAAAAAGCTTGGATGGAGAAAGTAAGCCCAAATTATTATTCAAGAACAATTTATTTAAAACAGCGGCCGATTGGTCATCAGATGGGAAATATATTTTGCTGGGAGTTTATAATCCTGTAACCCAGCTTGATCTCTGGGTTATGCCTATGTTCGGGGATAAAAAGCCCTACCCATATCTTCAATCCAAGTTTAATGAAATGCCCGGTAGTATTTCACCGGATGGAAACTGGGTCGCTTACTCTTCTGATGAAACAGGGCGTTCGGAAATTTATATTCAGAGTTTCCCGGAGCCGGGGAAAAAAATTGCTGTATCAACAAGAGGAGGGATCTATCCTAAATGGCGAAAAGATGGTAAAGAACTATTTTATATCTCAGCGGATGATAGTTTAAGTGTTGTTGAAATAAAATTGAATAATCAACCTGAGATTGGAAAAACCAGGGCATTATTTAAAATTGATAAATTAGAATATCCAAATATGTACGCTGTTCTGAACAACGGTCAGGACATTATGGTAAATAATTCTAAGTACCAAACTACGATTAAATCAGTACGTGTAATAGCGAACTGGAAATCCTTACTGAACGAGCAATAATAGTATAGAGGTTTTTATATGATCGGAGAAAATATTCTTCACTACAAAATAATAGAGAAGTTGGGCGAAGGCGGTATGGGTGAAGTTTTCAAAGCGCAGGACACAAAACTGGACCGTTTTGTTGCCCTGAAATTTTTACCCTCCCAGATTACCTCAACAAGTGAAGTGAAAGAAAGATTCATTCAGGAAGCCAAAGCCGCTTCTGCAATGAACCATCCTAATGTCTGCACGATACACGACATTCAGGGACATAATGATCAGCTATTCATCGTAATGGAATACATTGACGGTTTTACTTTGCGCGATAATAAGCAGGTGCTTTCTGAAAAAAGAATACTCGAAATTGCTGCCCAGGTAGCTGACGGACTCGGAGCCGCCCACGAAAAAGGGATTGTCCATCGCGACATAAAGCCCGAAAATATTATGATCAGAAAGGATGGAATAGCGCAGATAATGGATTTCGGGCTGGCAAAATTGTATTCAGATAAAAATGTATCACGCCTTACCAAGGCCGGAACAACAATGGGCACTATGGGTTTTATGTCTCCCGAACAGGTGCAGGGACTCGACGTAGATCACAGAACAGATATCTTTTCTCTAGGTGTTGTTCTCTACGAATTACTTGCGGGAGAATCTCCTTTTAAGGGCATGCATGAAACAGCAATAATGTACGAAATAGTAAATGTCGATCCCCCGCCTATCGCGACAGTAAAGGAAGGGATTAATCCGGAACTGGACCAGCTTATCCTGGAATGCCTGGAAAAAGATAAGGATGAGAGGTTTCAATCAGCCAAAGAACTCGCCAGGAGTCTTAGAAAACTTAAAAGAGGTTCAACCGGTAGCAGGTCGAGCAGAATGTACAATGTGAATACAAAAGCATTCAAAACTCAGACCGGGGAACAACCTGTTTCAAAATCTTCGGGATCTATAACAATAGAGGCGTTCAACAAGAAATTAGTACTTGGTAATCTTTTCTCGTCTGCATATTTGTTGTGGAGCCTGATTGGAATTCTTTTTCTGGCTGTGATATATCTTACATTGTTCAAAAATAACAGCGAGAGAAATCCGCAAACTTCCATAACTTCTATAGTAGGACCGGAAAATATTAAGATCATAGGTAATGTTTCCCAAATTTCCCACGATGGCAAATCTTTAGTCTATGGCGGAGTAGATTCGCTTGGTAATTTCAATTTGTGGCTAAGGAAATTGAATTCCAAAGCAGCCAGAAAGCTGGAAGGTACAAACGGGGCAGAATACCCGTTCTGGTCTTACGATGATAAATTTTTATTCTTTTTTGATTCCGGCAAACTTAAAAAAATAGACATCAGTTCCGGCGCCGAAGTCGATATCTGCAATGCTGTCAACGGAAGAGGCGGAGATATTAATAAAAACGGGCAGATTGTATTCGCACCGAACTCAACAGGCGGGCTTTATATAGTTTCAGCAAATGGCGGAACACCGAAAGAAATAGTAAAGTCAGATTCCCTGAAAACAGAAGAGAGCCTGAGATTCCCGTTTTTCCTTCCCGACGGGGAACACTTCCTTTATACCATCCAGGCTAAGTTTTCAGGTTCAACTTCAGGTGACGTAGTTAAAGTTGGTTCTATTAACTCTGATATTGATAAAACCATAATGAATGTGTCATCTAATGCTGCATATGCTGACGGGTATTTATTCTTTGTCAGGCAGTCAACATTAATGTGCCAGGCATTTGACCCGGATAGTTTTGAACTATCGGGTGACATAATTACAATATCAGGAAACATATCATATTATGATCCAAGATTATTCGGATCTTTTTCGGTATCAAATAGCGGAAACTTAATTTACCAGAACAAAAGCGCAGAGGATACCAGGCTTATATTAACGGATAGCAAGGGAAATATTCAAAAAAGTTTATTCACAGTAAGAATCGAAAACAACGCTTTATTCTCACCTGACGGTACAAAAATTCTTTACGATGCTTTGGGTTCGGATGATAAAAACGCGGATATATGGGTATATAATATAGGTAGAAATCTTTCTACCAGGCTTACTTTTAATGCTAATTACGATGCTAATCCGATCTGGTCGCCGGATGGGAAATATATAGCATTCTCCTCTGACCGGGGACATACCCTGGATATATTTATTAAAAGTGTAAACGGTACCGGGAGCGACAGTCTGATATACCGATCCAATTTTACAAAAAGACCGACAGACTGGTCAAGCGACGGAAGATATATAGCGTTTACTTCACTTAATCCAAAGACTAAGGCTGATCTGGGTATAATTGATCTTAAAAATAATAATGCTACTACAATTCTAAATACACCGTTTAATGAATTCTTTGCAAGCTTTTCCGACAATATGAAATGGATTATGTATACTTCTGATGAATCCGGGAGAAATGAGGTTTATATAAGACCATTTAAGAGTAATGAAGGAAAGTGGCAGGTTTCAACAAACGGCGGCTTCGGGTTAAAGTGGATCAATAATGATAAAGATATAATATACGGATGGCAAAATAATGTGTATAAAGTAAGCGTTGACGGTTCCGGAGAAAACTTTGTAGTTGGTAAACCCGAACTACTTTTCAGCACAACAGATAAAAATATTACCAGATTATATGATGTAGCCAGGGACGGAAAAACTTTCCTGGGTGATATTTCCAGCGGTAATAATAATGATATTCCGCTAACTTTTGTCCATAACTGGAAGGGAGTAATCTCTGACAAAGATAATATTTAATAAATATAAAATAAAACACGAGGTCAAAAATGAACGCAAAGGTATATGAGCAGTACAACGCGGCAGTAGTAGAGCTCCAGGGCAGAATTGAAGGCGGACCGTTTGCCCAGGAATTTAAGAATACTCTTCAGGACCTGCTTCAGAAGAACAAAAAAAATATTGTTGTAGACATGTCCGGTATAAATTTCATAAACAGTAACGGGATCGGTATTCTGGTAAGCGGATTTACAACGGTTAAGAACGGCGGTGGTGAACTTAAGCTAGTTAATTCGAGCAACAAAGTTACCGGTGTACTGGCTGTCACTAAACTTAACCAGATATTCCAGAATTTTGAGTCATTGGAAGATGCATTGAAGAGCTTCGGTTGATCATATTGTCACTACTTTTTACTAGTGTGCCCGGATAATTAGATCAGAAATAATTTGTAATCTTCCAGCCGCCTTTACAGCTGTCGGCAGGCTTGTTTCGGAATTTATTTGATTAAGCTGATCCTGAAACGAGTCCAGGATGACAGGATAATATAAAATGGATTAAAACTATGATCGGTGAAACAATTCTTCATTATAAAATCCTCAAGAAGTTGGGCGAAGGCGGAATGGGCGTAGTCTATAAAGCCGAGGATACAAAACTAAAACGTGAAGTAGCGATTAAATTTTTGCCACATAATATCTCGGCAAATGATGGAGATAGAAAAAGATTTGAGATTGAAGCACAGGCTGCGGCTTCATTAAACCATCCTAATATAGCACAGGTTTATGCAATTGAAGAAACCGATGATAAGCACGGAGACAAAGAAGTTTTCATAGTAATGGAGTTAATAGATGGAATAGATCTAAAGGATAAAATTCGCCCTCCCTCATCCTTCACTGATAAGGATGATCCTAAAACAGGGCTACCTACGGATGAGGCGGTCAGGACAGCGACTCAAATAGCTAATGGGCTGGAAGCCGCACATAAGAAAGGTATTGTGCACAGAGACATTAAATCTCAAAACATAATGATAACCAATGATGACAATGTTAAGGTAATGGATTTTGGTTTAGCCAAAGTAAGTGGAACTTCTCAATTAACAAACAAAGGATCAACAGTCGGAACAATCGCATATATGTCACCTGAACAGGCGAGCGGTGAAGAAGCTGATAATCGTTCAGACATTTGGGCATTTGGAGTCGTATTTTTCGAATTACTCACCGGCCATCAGCCATTTGGTTCAACTTATGAACAGGCAATTATTTATTCAATCCTAAATGAAGATCCAGCTCCCGTAACTAACTACATAAAGGATTGTCCCCCCGCCCTCGAAAAAATTGTTAATAAATGCCTGGAGAAAAATCGCGAAGATAGATATCAAGATATATCAAAAGTATTAAATGATTTAGAACTTTACAAGGTGGATCCTGATTATGGATTCAGGACAAAAACTGTTAAAATAAAAAGACAAGTTTCCAGTAAATTCAAATCAAAAAAAGCTTTTACTATTATAATTTCAATTATTGCAATAATCGCTTTATCATTTTTATTGCCGGAAGCCTGGCAAAAGATCAGGGATATAGCCGGATGGAATACCCCGACAGCTGAACAGCATTTGGTAATTTTGCCTTTAATTAATATCGGAGGGAACCCCGGTAAGGAAGCTTTTTGTGAAGGCCTGTTGGAAACTCTTACAAGCAATCTCACACAAATGGAAAAGTTTCGCAGCTCACTATGGGTAGTACCTGCAAGTGAGGTAATTCAAAATAAAGTTAAAAGTGCCAGCGAGGCATATAAAAGATATGGAGTGAATCTTGTTGTTACCGGGAGCGTACAATTTTCAGATAAGATAATAAAATTAAATTTAAACCTGGTTGATGCAGAAAATCTCAGACAGCTTAATTCATCTTCAATAGATGTTCCTGTAAAAGAAATCTCTTCCATAGATAACAGGGCAATTATAAAATTACTTGAGATGTTACACGTTGAAATGCAGCCACAACTAAAGGACATCCTGGATGCGGGCAAGACAAATGTTCCGGAAGCTTATGAATATTACGTGCAGGGTATTGGAAATCTTCAACGATATGAAAGCTCAGAAAATGTGGAAGAAGCAATAAGACTATTTACTCTTGCTACAAAAATTGATACAAGTTACGCCCTGGCTTATGCAGGTTTGGGTGAAGCTTACTGGCGGGACTACCAGATTACAAAAAATTCAGAATTTACTAAGCGATCAATAGCTGCGGCACAAAAAGGTTTTGCGCTCGACAGTTCCCTGACTGCTATCAATATCACACTTGGAATGATTTATAACGGCACGGGGAAATATGATCTTGCAATTGTTCATTTTAGAAGAGCACTTGCAAATGAGCCATCGGATGCAGCAGCGTTCAGAGGACTCGCAAGAGCATATCAGAAGCTGAATAAACTTTCTGAAGCGGAACAAACATACAAGCAAGCCATAAAATTAAAACCGGATTACTGGGCGGGCTACAATGACCTGGGTAAATTTTATTATGGCCAGAGCCGGTACAATGATGCTATCAAACAGTTTAAGGAAGTTATTAAATACACTCCCGATAACTACAGGGGATACAGCAATGTCGGGGCTATGTACTATATGCTGGAACAATGGCCAGACGCCTTGAAAATGTTTGAACATTCACTGGAAATTCAGCCTTCTTATGGCGCTTATTTAAACCTCGGGACTTTATATTATATTGAAGGCAATTTTGAAAAAGCGGCCCAAATGGATGAGCAGGCTTTAAAAATAAATGATAACGATTACATTACATGGGGAAATCTCGCAGCTGCATATCACTGGATTCCGGGCAGAAGCAAGGATGCGCTGGATACTTATAATAAAGCAATTTCACTTGCTGAAAATAATTTAAAAATAAACCCGAAAGATATTGATATAGTTTCAAATTTAGCTTCTTATTATGCTGACGTGGATGATACATCAAAATCAATGCAAACATTAAATAAAGCACTTGATTTAGCTCCTGACTATTCGTCTGTACTGTTTCGGGCAGCATCGATTAATGAACATTTTGGAAACAGAGATAAAGCATTGTATTGGATTAAGAAGGCGCTAAAAAATGGATATTCAAGGTCAGATATAGAACATCAGCCTGAACTTAAAGGGCTGGTTTCAGATAGCAGGTATAAAAAAATGGTAGCTGAGATAACTGAAGTAAATGGTAAGTAAATATCATTTACTTTGTTACAAATTTGGATTAATTAATTTTCTATTTCAATAATCAGGAGGTAAGAATGAATTCAAAATTAAAAGTTCCTGCAATTGGTATAATACTGGTCTTAATGCTAAGCGGCTTTGGGGTCACCCAGTCACCGCCAGAACAAAAAACACATACACTCGAAATTATCAAAATTAACAATGTTTGGAAAGTAGTAAATACAGCTGATTCCAGCTATGTGGTTAAGGTAAAATTGAATGATAAAATTGAATGGACTACAGTTGGAACCAACGCTCTATTTGAATTTCACAATGATCTATTTGACTCTACTGCTGTTAATTACAGTAAATATATAAAAGATGGTAAGAAATTAAACCTTAAAATAAAAAGCAATGCAAAGAAAGGGACTTATATATATTCTGTATTCTGTACTCCCGACAGCGTCTATGCAATTGGCGGTTCACCGCCTAAGATTATTGTAGAATAAATGACATCTTATAGAAGTTTATTTCTAAAATCTCTTTATTATAGTAAATGGGATATAATATTATATGTTTTGATATTGTTTTGTTTATTTTATGTCCAAATAAGTTGTTAGCCTAAGTCAACTTTGGCCCCGTAGTTATTTAAATAGTTCCAAAGCTATAACAATAGAGTATGGTTAATCCAGTTTGATAATTAATTGAAATTCCGAGTCTGGCTCTAGCAAAGCTGGGTTTATTCTGATATTTATTGAATAAGAAATGGTCTGAGAATTATGATTGGTCAAACAATTTTACACTATAAAATCCTTGAAAAATTAGGTGAAGGCGGAATGGGCGAAGTATTCAAAGCACAGGACACTAAACTTGACCGCTTTGTAGCCCTGAAATTTCTTCCTTCTCAGGTAATTTCTACTGAAGAAGAAAAAGCAAGATTCATTCAGGAAGCAAAGGCTGCTTCGTCTATGAACCATCCGAATGTCTGTACAATTTACGATATACAGGAGCATGAGAAGCAGCTTTTCATAGTAATGGAATTCATTGACGGGGTGACTCTGAGAGACACCAAGCAGGGTCTTTCTGAAAAAAGAATACTCGATATAGGGATACAGGTTGCCGAGGGTCTTGGCGCTGCCCACGAAAAGGGAATTGTTCACAGAGATATTAAACCTGAAAACATCATGATCCGCAAGGATGGAATTGCACAAATAATGGATTTCGGGCTGGCAAAACTTTATAACGCAAGTAATGTTTCGCGTCTGACAAAAGCCGGAACAACTATGGGAACGATGGGATACATGTCACCCGAGCAAGTACAGGGATTAGACCTTGATCATAGAAGTGATATCTTTTCTCTCGGTGTTGTTCTTTATGAACTGTTTGCCGGCGAATCCCCTTTCAAAGGAATGCACGAGACAGCGATTATGTACGAGATTGTGAATGTTGAAGCTCCCCCGATCGCCACAGTTAAGGAAGGGATTGATCCGCAGCTGGACGGGCTGATCCTGGAATGCCTGGAAAAAGAAAAAGATGAAAGATGCCAGAGCGCAAAAGAACTTGCGAAGAATTTAAGAAAGATAAAAAGAGTTTCTACAGGCAACAGAACAAGCCGGATGTATAATGTAAACAGCTCGGCAATTAATGTGCGGACAGCGCAGAACACAAGGACTCATTCCGCAAAATCTATCGGCGAGATGCCGGTTAAGGATTTTGCGAAGAATATTTTTTACAACCCTAAGCTTTTTTGGTCGGCCGCAGCTGTGCTGTTTATTGCAGTAATGCTGCTGCTTGTATTTTCTGTGTTCAACAAAACTGAAATTGAGACACAGGAAATAAAAGCTTCTGTCATTCCTCCGCACGGAATAATTTACGATAACGATCTCGGAAGCAACCTTGCAATATCTCCTGACGGGAAATACATTTCTTTTATTGGCACTGATTCAACCGGTGAATCTAAATT
>Ga0102953_1002335_pt1 | contig 11349 bp, 8 predicted proteins | sample SalPon2A_C_D2_MG_FD_78509 | JGI IMG/M metagenome (GOLD analysis project Ga0102953, IMG submission 78509) | Soil microbial communities from South San Francisco under conditions of wetland restoration - Salt Pond MetaG R2A_C_D2_MG | ecosystem: Environmental > Terrestrial > Soil > Wetlands | place... | reverse complement strand
TTCCGGGCCTCAATCGTACCCACAGTAAGCATAAATTCTGATGGCAAGGAAAACTTTTTACGTACCGATTTCAACTCTTGCGCCGAGGCATTTTCGAAGAATATGGGGTTGATGGATTGATAAACGACCTCAATTTTTTCGGGTTTCAGTTTAAAAAAATCGACCAAATCACTTTTGCTCTGCTCACTAATGGCTATAATTTGATCAGTTGCATGTACAGCATGTTTAATTTTCCGCAGGTATATTTTTCGATCCGCTGCTTTATATAGCTCCGGAAAACGCATAAAGATGAGATCGTGGATGGTAACCACACTTTTGATCCCGGACTTTTCAATGCCAATAGGAAGTTCGTGGCTCAATCCATGGTAAATATCCAATTCAGCCGCTTTCGCCAGGCTCGAAATTTTGTAGCTGCGCCAAAACGGCTTCAGGGCTCGCCACCAAAAGTTTCCGGGAAGGATGATTTTCGAATTTTGGGGTGAATGAAAACGGGCTTCATCTAAACTCGGCGAGAACAGGAAATAGTTATTTTCGGGATAAAAACGAGAAACAGCATTGATGGTATTGCGGCTGTAATTTCCCAAACCCGCGGCATTCAGAAATGCCCGTTTCGCATCAAATCCAATTTTTAATCGATTTCCCATTCATCAAAAATAATAAAACAGGCTTACGAATTGTCCTTCATAATAACAAAAAAACCGGAAATGATTCCATCTCCGGTTCTTGATATACTTTAATTCATTTTTTAATTATCGTTCCGCTTTTGATTTTTCTGTCGTTTGCACTATCCCTAAGGGAGCAACAGAAAAATCAATTCAGTTTCCTTTAGGGTCGGGGTGAAATGAATCGATTTTTCAAAGCACGGATATTAAATGCTTTGTCTAAATCTTATTCGAACTTGTTAGCTGCATCAAAATCAAGTGTGCCAAACAAATCATCGTAAGTTTCAGCCCGGCGTATTTGGACCACGTCTCCATTCTCACGCAACAACAGTTCTGCCGAACGCAGTTTGCCGTTGTAATTGAATCCCATGGAATGCCCGTGCGCTCCGGTGTCATGGATGACGACCAAGTCGTCCGGCTCAATCTCCGGCAACAAGCGATTGATAGCAAATTTGTCGTTGTTCTCACAAAGCGAACCAGTCACATCGTACAAATGCTTGTGCTGGTCTTTTTCCTTTCCCATCACCGTGATGTGGTGATATGCGCTGTACAAGGCAGGACGCATCAAATTGGCCATGCACGAATCCAAACCAGCATATTTTTTATAGGTTTCTTTGATGTGCAGCACTCGCGAGACCAAAAAGCCAAAAGGCCCGGTGATCGCGCGTCCAGACTCAAAATATACTCTGAGTGGATCCAATCTATTTGCCACAATCATACTGTTATAAACTTCCTGGATACCGGCACTCACACGATCAAGATTGACCGCTTTGTGCTCACTTTTATATGGAATTCCAATTCCGCCACCAAGGTTGGCAAATTCAAAACGGATGTCAAGTTCTTTGGCAATCTCCACGATGACGTCGAATACGATTTCTGCCGTTTCAACGAAATAGTCAGCATCCAATTCGTTTGAAGCAACCATGGTATGAATACCAAATCGTTTCACACCCTTATCTTTCAGCTTTTTGTAACCTTCAAACAATTGCTCGCGGGTAAATCCGTATTTGGAATCTTCGGGGTTTCCAATGATGATGTTTCCACCTTTCAGTGCTCCCGGGTTATAACGAAAGCTAACCAATTCCGGCAATCCTGCATGTTCTTCGAGGTAATCAATATGCTTGATATCATCGAGGTTGATGATCGCCCCAAGTTCCATGGCTTTTTGGTATTCTTCGGCCGGCGTGTCGTTGGAGGTAAACATGATTTCTTCACCACGCATGCCAACCTTTTCAGCCAACATAAGCTCAGCCATCGAACTGCAGTCGATACCAAAACCTTCTTTGCGCAGAAGCTTCATAATGTAGGGATTGGGAGCAGCCTTTATGGCATAAAACTCTTTAAAACCCTCGTTCCATGAGAAAGCTTTGTTGAACTTTCGGGCATATTCCAACATCCCTTTTTCATCGTAAATATGAAAGGGGGTTGGATGTGTTTTACTAATTTCTTCGAGTTTTTCTTTATCAAAAGGTAATTTTTTCTCCAGCATATTATTCGATTTTTTGGAACGAACAAAGATACGATTTTGGCTGGATTATTTAGAATAAATCTGCATAGTCAACTCCCAGTTAACAGAGAGTTGACATGGATTTCTGAATTTCTAATCTGCGACAAAAATCGCCACTTTTGTCAACCATGCATTCAATAAAAAAGATATTTTCTTGTCTGATTACCGCGTAGCGGTTTGGGTATTGTAGGAAGCAAATACAATGTACTCAAATTTATCGCGTAGCGGTTACACTCAAAAAAAGAATACCCATTTGGGGGAAATTCGATTAAATCAATTTTAGGAAGAAACCTGGATCCGATACAAAAATACCTATCCCAATTCGGCCAGCAACTCACTACTTAAATTGCCTGACGCAATTTCGCGGACTTCACCGGTCATATGAATTTGCCAGTCCTCGTCGATCTCCAGTTTCAAGATTCCACCTGGCATTTTCAGATTGACTTTACGATCAGTCAAGCCTTTTTTAACCATGACTGCTGCCACAGCACTTGACGAACTTCCTGATGCCAGGGTGTAGCCAGCGCCACGCTCCCAAATGCGGATTTCCACTTCGTTGCGTGAAAGCACTTTGGCAAACTGCAAGTTGATTCGGTTGGGAAATTTGGGATGGTTTTCAATTTGCGAGCCATACTTTTTGATCTCTTCATCGTCCAGCTCATCTTTCAAAATCACACAATGCAGGTTACCCACCGAAACACAGTTGATCAAATAGCTCCGGTCATCCAGTTCCAGCTCTTCATCGAGACATTCTTCCTGATCACTTTGTACCGGCACTTTCCCGGCCTCAAAAATGGCTTTGCCCATGTCAACTTTAATCATGCGGGCTTTTTCATTTTCAACCTCAATCACTTCTGCATAAACCACGCCGCCAAGTGTGTCAATGCTGAAAGACTGGCCTTTAGCAAAACCATAATCGTACAAATACTTGGAGAAAATGCGCAGACCATTGCCACTCTTTTCAGCTTCGGAACCATCCGGATTGAGGATGCGTAGGCTGAAGTCAGCCTTATTGCTGTCCACCAATAACAAGATGCCATCGGAGCCAATTCCGTAATGCACATCGCAAATGGTTTTGATGTTTTCCACCGTCATTTCAAAACTGATCTCGTGGCTATTCATTACGATATAGTCGTTGCCAAGTCCGTGTGATTTAACGAAGAAGTTTTTCATAGTTGCCATTCATTGGGTTGTTCGAGCAAAAGTACGAACACTTTTTTACCCACCAATAAAATTTCCCATTGGGCAACAAAATAGGTCTTGACAAATTTGGTTCACTGCTTTTCAAGTCGGCTGATGGTAATGTATTGGGTGTTGCCGCATTCCCGGTCGAGTGACCAATCCAATTTCACAGCGATGGGAAATTCCGCGGTATTCAGATCAATTTTGACGCCGTCAGGAAGTGATTCAAAATTGTAGGTTGTATCATTGTCGATGGCGATAAAATAGCCACCACAACAAATACACTCCCGGTAGTCAGGGCCGGTAATTGTTCCGGTTGATTGGTACGGATTATCACTTTTTTCACAAGCTATCATCAGAACAGCTAAAATGCATCCAACAACAAAAGTTCCAACTTTTTTCATGTTCCTAAATCGTTAAAGTTTAATGAGTTTCTATCGGTCAATATGCTTCAATTTCAGTTTGAAGCCTAAAAAAGTACATACATTGAACAGACGGATCTTTTAATGAAATGGTTGCGTTGTTGGGAAACTGTTCAAAATTGTAGCGGATAAGATAATGCTTATCACGTACGGAATTTACATTCGTCAATAAAAACCGACTTTGTGACCCTAAATATTTCCACTTCACTAAATTTTTTACACTTTATAGCTATTATTTTCGTTTCTTTAAAACCTGCTTTTGAGTGTTGAAATTCGACCCATCAAAAGATTCCCCGCATAAAAAATAGAATAAAAAGTTGACGATCAAGCAAATCATGAGCACGCAAACATTTCAATTTAATGTGATCAAGCTATTGATACTGGTAGTTTTTGTAGCTTTTTCAAATAACCTTTTCAGCCAGGTATCTGACCAAAGTACACCAACAAGCTTTGGCTTCAGCACCAAAAGTGCAAAAATTATTCCGTCCACACAGCTTGACTCAGTTCATGTTTCAACCCAAAAAACGAAAGATGTAAAGCAGGGAATTCCCAACCGGTATGGTGTGCTACAGCATGTTAATATTGATATCTGCCAACAAGGAACCCAGTCGCAATATGGCAACATGATGGTTTGGCAATACGAGATCAGTTGTCCGGATGCCGTTTCATTGGGAATCTTTTTTCAAACATACGAATTACCAGAAGGTGCGGCCGTCTACCTCTACAGTCCTGACAAACGTATTGTCCGGGGCGGATATACCAATTTCAACAACAAAGCCAGCGGGCAACTTGCCATGGCCGATTTCCCGGGAAACACGGTGATTATTGAATATGACGAACCGGTTGGAGCTGACTGGCAGGGAGGTTTGGTGATTGGATCAGTATCAAGAGCCTACAACGATTTTCAGTCCAGCGCTGCTCGCTCGCGGATACAAATCAATTGTCCGGAAGGTGCCGACTGGCAAACCGAAAAACGAGCTGTTTGCCGGATGACATTTCGTGATACGCAATACAGTTACTACTGCTCCGGCGCATTGATCAACAATGTCAGAGAAGATGGCACTCCTTATTTTCTGACGGCAAATCATTGCATCAACACAGAAATGGCTGCCCGTTCACTGGTCACTTATTTCAACTACGAAAATTCAACCTGCAACAGCGACGACGCTTCACTTTCCGAGTCACTTTCCGGGGCCGATCTGATTGCTCATAACACCTATTCTGACTTTTCATTATTGAAACTCAGCGAAATGCCGCCGGATTACTATTCTCCTTATTTTGCAGGTTGGTTCGCCGGACATCACCAGCCGCAATCTGGAACATGTATCCATCATCCATCGGGTGATCCAAAATGTATCTCAATTGACTATAACCCACTTACGGTCAATAGCTACGAAGTGCAATGGGACGACAATACCATTTCGGAAGTAAACACCCATTGGGAAGTTTTTTACGATGTGGGTGTGGATAAAAGTGGCTCTTCAGGTGGACCATTATTTGACCAGAACAAACGAATTATTGGCCAGCTGCATGGTGGCGATGATGTTAGCTCTTTATTTGGCATGTTTTCGCTTTCATGGAACTACAATAAGGAAGTTACCATGCAACTAAAAAACTGGCTCGATCCGGACAATACAGGCACAACGACGCTGGACGGGGTTGATTACAACAGCCCGCCAATCGCTGATTTTTCAACGGATGTGAATGTGGCCTGTCTCAGCACACCTATCTCGCTGACCGATCAATCAAGATACATCCCAACCGGATGGCTTTGGAAAATTGAGCCTGCCGGGTTCGAGTTCGTAGATGGCACCGACGAACATTCGCAAAATCCTAAAGTGCGGTTTACAACCGAGGAAACGTATTCAATTACACTGGTCGCCAGCAACAATAATGGTTCGGACACGATCAGCTATCCGAACCTGGTCGTAGCAACCAGCACGTTACCGGTTGCCTTCAAAGGTTTACCGGACGAGATGGACGTGTGTGGTTCTGACCTGACCAACTATGAAATGGTGGCGGAAGGTGCCAGCGATTACACATTTAGTGTGACTGCCAGTGACAATTTTGAACTGAACACGAATGGCAACATTTTGACCTTGAATTTGAAAGATGCCGTTCGCCAATATGGTTCGTTTGACACCTATGTAAAAGTGACCGGGACGCATGGTGATTGTAGTGCATCAGACAGTGTGTTGCTGCATGTGCTGATTCCGAAAAACGACGATGTGCAACATGCCATTGCACTGGGACTTGGGAACAATGGCACTTTTAGCAACCAGTGCGGAACAGCCCAAATCAACGAGCCCAATCCGCCGACAGCAGGCTGCAACCTGGCTAACAACTGGTGCCCGCCAACACCGGGAACCACCACAATTGACAACTCCATCTGGTTTACTTTTAAAGGAACTTCAAACGGAAAACTGACGATACAGACCAAAGGATTCGACACCCAAATTGCTGTTTACGATGCCAATTCAACAGGAGATCTGCTTTCAGGAAATTCTTCTAACTATACTTTGGTTGCAGCAAGTGACAACAGTAGCTCCGGTTCGGAAGCTGCCCTGGAAGATATCCCCGTAAAACTGGGACAAACCTACTATTTGCAAGTGGATGGCAAAGATGGTGCGTATGGTGATCTGACCGTCAATTTACTTGGCAATACCATTGAAGTATACCCGAATCCATCCAACAATGTATTTCATTTAACCGTTTCCAGCCTGAAAAGCGGGGAAGCCCAATTGGCCGTTTATTCACTTAGCGGCCAGCAAATACTCACACAAACCACCCAAATTTCACCTAATGACAACACCGTTGACCTCGATTTATCAGGCAATCCAGCCGGGCTATATCTTTTCCGCGCTGAAATAAATGGCATGGTGTTGACCAAGAAATTGATGTTGACGAAAAATTGAAAAAAGAAAAACTATTATTTTTGGCTTCCGGTAGTTCAGATAGCTCATGTATCAAAATTAAATACCCCAAGCATACAACAACTTGAATTGTAATCTGCAAGTATTGACAAGCATGAACGTTTTTTCCTGTAATCTGTTTTAAATAAGAGTATTTAGTCTGATTCTAAGGAATTCGTAAGAATTTTCCAGAATTGAATAATTACAAGCTCTCAATTAGCCCAAAAGTGGTTTAATTCTTCTGTATCCTGCTGTATTTCAAGGTAGGATTAATAAAGCAAAATACGATTTCGTATAAGGCTCTTTTTCAAATCTAAACGCAATTTCAATCAACAAAACAAAACGAATTATGTCAGCAGAAGATGAAGTCCGCAAAGCGTCAAAACAATTTTACGCTGCACTTAACGAAATGACAAGTGGGGATGCTAGTTCCCTGAAAGAAATATGGTCGCACAATGCGACTGTAACAACGATGCACCCAATTGGTGGGCGACAAGTAGGATGGGATGAAGTTTGGAAAGCATGGGACCAGACCGCCCAGGTAGCTTCAGACGGCAATGTTGAACTCCAGAATCAACTCATCCGGGTAGTAGGTGATTTGGCTTATGAAGTCGGGGTAGAGAATGCCACGTTCAAGATTGCGGGGAACCAGGCAAATGGCCAGGTGCGAGTTACAAACATCTATCAAAAAGAAGGCGGGTCGTGGAAGATTGTACATCACCACACCGATGTTGCTTCCGCGATGGTGGAAGCTCTAAAACAGCTGCAATCATCGTAGCCACCGAATACCGCCTTTTCCATTCAAGTAAATGATTTAGCCGGAGTATGCAAAAATGAATGTATCTCCGGTTTATTATTTTAAATGACAAATCAGTTAATATCCAAATCCGGTTATAAAAGCCAAATCCGTATTTTCTTTCAAAACAGAACCTCCTTTTAATAAAATTGGAAATATTTCGCCTAAACCTTCAACCATAAACTGAATGGCAATTGCTGTTACAATAATCCCAAAAACGCGTGTGAAGACTGTAAATACAATATCATCAACCTTCTTTTCGAAGAATGGCGATGCCAGAAAAACCATAAATAAAACCAGGAAGGCAATAACGATTACGGCGATCAAAAATACATAATCCATCCCGCTTGACGCCTTTGTTCCAAACAACACAACAGTGGTAATTGAGCCAGGCCCGGCAAGCGACGGAATTCCAAGAGGAACAAACACTTTCTTGAAACGCTGCTTGGCGATGGACATGTTTGTTTCTCCGTCTTCACTGCGATCGGTCAACTGTGATGCTGTTCCGCGCACCATTGAGATTCCGGTATAAAGAAGCAAAATTCCGCCCGCTATTTTAAATACCTGAAAGTTGATTGAAAAAAACTGGAGCATATATTTACCGGTAACCAAAAACACCGATAAAATAATTGCGGCAGAAAATAGCAGTAAAAACGCTACCCGGTTGCGGATCGTGCTCACCTCATCATTGGTCAACTCACTCCAGACCGGCCAAATTCCTATCGGATTCACGATGGCCAGCATAGCAGCTAAAAAATTCAAATAAAAATCCCAATTCATCCTGTCTTCATTTCTTTTTATTGTAAGTCATAAGCGTATTGTAGTCTCCAACAAGCACATGACTTAATAGTTGAACATTCATTCTATAAATAAGCACACACCAAAACCGTATCAAACTATCAACCATAATATGCCTGAATTCAATCACCATTCGACCAAAATCTATTCCTTATTTGGTTGAATCATTTGCAATTTTGTACCTTTGTCGTCCGCAAATTATACAGTTTATTAAATCGAAATAATCACTAAAAAATAGAATACAAATGGCATTGATTAATGAGCATTATCTGAAATTACAAGCGGGATATTTATTTCCTGAAATTGGGAGACGCGTTAGTGAATTTGCAGCTGCCCACCCCAACAATAAAATCATTAAAATGGGGATTGGCGATGTGACCCAACCACTGGCTCCAACCGTATTGAAAGCTTTCCACAAAGGTGTGGACGAACTTGGGAAAGCAGCGACTTTCCATGGTTACGGACCAGAACAAGGGTACGAATTCCTGCGCAAAGCCATTGCAGAAAATGCTTACCAGGCCAATGGAATTGACATTCCAGCTGGTGATATCATTGTGTCTGACGGATCAAAATGTGACACCGGAAATATCCAGGAAATTTTTGGGGCAGACAATAAAATTGCCATATGCGACCCGGTTTACCCGGTTTATGCTGACACCACCGTAATGTCTGGCAAAACGGGTGCCTGCCAGGCCAACGGTCATTACGACGGCATTATTTACATGCCATGCACAGAAGCCAACGGATTCATTCCTGACCTGCCAAGCAAGCGTCCTGACTTGATTTTCCTGTGCTACCCGAACAACCCAACCGGAACTGTGGCTCATAAAGATGAGTTGAAAAAATGGGTAGACTTCGCTCGCGAAAACAAAAGCATTATCCTGTACGATGCGGCTTACGAAGCATTCATCACCGAAGACAATATTCCACATTCAATTTATGAAATTGAAGGGGCTAAAGAAGTAGCCATTGAATTCCGAAGCTTCTCAAAAACAGCAGGTTTCACCGGAACACGTTGTGCCTACACGGTGATTCCTGAAGAGCTGAAAGCATACGATAGTGAAGGAAATGCACACTCAGTGAAAAAATTGTGGATGCGTCGTCAATCAACCAAATTCAATGGTGTTTCGTACCCCGTACAAAAAGCGGCTGCTGCCGTATACACACCTGAAGGTCAAAAAGAGGTGAAAGAAGTGATCGCCTACTACTTGGAGAACGCCCGCATCATGCGCGAAAGCCTGAATGAAATTGGCTACACGGTTTACGGCGGCGTGAACGCTCCTTACGTTTGGGTAAAAACCAAAGACGGCATGAGCTCATGGGATTTCTTCGACAAAGTACTGAACGAAGCCAATGTTGTTGGAACGCCGGGATCGGGCTTTGGCCCTGCCGGCGAAGGCTATTTCCGCTTTTCAGCCTTTGCTGACCGTGAAAGCACCATTGAAGCGATGAGCCGCATAAAAAATTTGAGCTAAAATTTAAAGCTCGATAAATATCGAAAGGGAGCCGGTTGGTTCCCTTTTTTTTAGGGATGTCATCTTTTAAAAGATGACATCCCTATGTGTTTCCTCCCAGTCGTGATACTTTCGTGATAAAAATGTTATGAAAGATTTACCAAATATTCTGAACCAAAGCATTTTAAACTCGTTTTAATTATTAGCACAGTTACACTCACCACTTGAATCATTGTATGATAACCAAAATAAAACACAATGAAAAAGTGGTACCTCATGATCGTATTTTTGAGTCTATTGTCTTCAGGATTTGCCCAATTACCGGATCTGGAATTAAAAAATCTGGATCGGCAATATATTCGTTTAAAAGATGTTCAGGGAAAACAACTGACAGTAATTGACTTCTGGGCAACCTGGTGTAAGCCGTGCCTGGCATCTATCCCCAAAATCAGCGAATTAGCCAGTGAATTCCAAAACAAAGGTGTTGCCTTTTGGGGGATCAATGTGGACAGTCCGCGCAACCAATCCAAAGTAAAACCATTCGTCCGTTCCATGAACATCAGCTACCCTGTTATTCTGGATGGAGACCAGGAACTGATGAACAATCTCAATGTCAGTGTGATGCCCACATTACTGATCCTGGATCATCGGGGCAAAATCCGCTTCTTTCATGAAGGCTACCAACCCGGGGACGAAAAGATCATCCGCCAAAAAATTCAGCAACTTTTAAGTCAGGCTCAATGAAAGGACTGCTCATTATATTGCTGTTAGGTAGCTTAACTTCAAAAGTAAAAGCACAGTTGTCAGGGAACAATCTGATGGAATCCCAGCTTGGAAATATTCCCGACCAGAACCCCAAAGATCTAAAAACAATTTACGACCAGTTCAACCTGCAATATTCATGGAAAGGTCTTCGGGTCTTCTCGCGACTCGAGCAATTTTACAGCACCATGCCCAATGGTAACGAATATACAACCATCACCCAGTACAGTTTGAATTATCATCGTCGTGGGTTGGAAGCCAAACTGGGCAACTTTTACGAAACACTTGGCCGGGGTCTGCTTCTGCGTGGTTATGAAATTAAAGGCTCTGTTTTTGAAGATCGGATTTACCGGGTTCGTCAGGGATTTTACAAAGATGTGCGAGGTGCCTTTTTGCGCTACGGAAATTCCTGGTTCGAAGCCAAAGCACTTAGGGGAAAAAGCCTGGCAGGGCAACTTCCACCCGATCATCCGGATAACCGGCTTGATTTGGTGACCGCCGGAGAATTGACCTTCTTCATTAAAAGTCAACAATTGGGAGCTATTTTCCTGCATAATGAAAATTCGAGCAACCATTCCCGCTACCTCGACTTTCACTGGGGTGGAAGCCTTTCCAATCAAATTGATTATTACGGAGAGCTTGCTCACCAACTCAATGATCATTACAACTACCTGAGTTTTGATGACGGAACTTCGTATGGGACTTATTTCAGTTTGAATTATTCGAGTACCAAATTGGGCGTGAGTTTTGAGTGGAAAGACTACCACAATTTTCTAATCGGCTCAGGGTTGGCCGATCCGCCAACGCTGGTAAAAGAACACAGCTACAAATTGCTCAACCGGTCAACACACATT
>Ga0102953_1002334_pt1 | contig 11350 bp, 9 predicted proteins | sample SalPon2A_C_D2_MG_FD_78509 | JGI IMG/M metagenome (GOLD analysis project Ga0102953, IMG submission 78509) | Soil microbial communities from South San Francisco under conditions of wetland restoration - Salt Pond MetaG R2A_C_D2_MG | ecosystem: Environmental > Terrestrial > Soil > Wetlands | place... | reverse complement strand
TCGGCATCTGCCTCGCCGGGCTGCTTTACGGCGTGATGATGGCGCTGTGGAATCACGCGCTGATCGTCGGCGAGGTCGTGCGGGTCGTCCTGCTCTTCTACCTAGCGCCGATCTGGTCGACGCTCCTGGCGCTCTTTGTCCTGCGTGCGCGGATCGGTCCGATGCGCGCATTGTCGATCGTGCTCGGCCTCGCGGGCGCGGCGGTCATTCTCGGGTTCGAGGGCGGCATACCGATGCCGCGCAACGAGGGCGATTGGTTCGGCCTGATCGCCGGCCTCGTCTTCGCGTTCTCCGCGACCTTCGCGCGCGGCTCGGGTGCGGGCGCCGGGTTCAGGATGACGGTCTTCTCCTTCGCCGGCGGCATGCTGTTCGGTCTCTTGCTGGCCATGGTCTCGCCCGCTGCCCCGGCCGGCCATGAAATGCTGGAAGCGTTGCCGCTGGCCGCTGCCATCGCGTTGTGCGGCATGCTGCCGATCACTTGGCTCGTGCTGTGGGGCGCCACGCATCTGGATCCCGGCCGGGTGTCCATCCTGCTGCTGCTGGATGTGGTCGCCTCGACGATCAGCGCCGCGATTCTCACCGACGAGCCGTTCGGCTGGCGCGAGGCAACCGGCTGCGTGATGATTCTGCTCGCCGGCCTGGCCGAGGCGTCGCCCTGGCCGGCCGAAGTCGACGGCTGAAGTCACGGAAACCGTTTGGGATTTCGCCCGGGCCTGTGCTATGCCCCGGGGCACGCCGGGACCCGGGCGCGGCTCAGCGGCCGCGCGACGGGACGTGGCGCGAAGGAGAGCGGATCCGATGCACCGGCGCGGAAGCCTGCGACGACGGTGGGCGCGACGGCCGTCCGACTTGGACGGCGCGCCGCCGCGTTCCTGACGCCTCCGGCCGTTCGGCCGGGCGCGTGTCGTAGGGGACCGGCGGGCACATCCGGCCGCCGCAGCGTCGGCGGCGCGCGTCGACAACGGCGCGAACCGGGATTACCGACCCGGTCAGGCGCGCCCCGGACCCGCGAGGCTCCATGCACTTCGATATTCTTCCGGAACGTCCCGACGATCACGACCTGATCGAGCCTCTGCTCGACCGAACCTTCGGCTTCGACCGCCACCACAAGACGGTCTATCGCCTGCGCGAAGGCGTCGCCCCGGATCCGCGCCTCTGCTTCGTCGCCATGGCGGCGGACGGCGGCCTGCTCGCCAGCCTGCGGTTCTGGCCGATCGACATCGAGAGCGCGCCGGCGATCCTGCTCGGGCCGCTCGCCGTCGAACCGGCGCTGCAGGGTCTCGGCATCGGGCGCGCCCTGGTGGGCCACGGTCTCACCGCGGCGCGGCGCCTCGGCCTGCGGCTCTGCGTCGTCGTCGGCGCGCCCGACTATTACCGGCCGTTCGGATTCGTCAACGCCGGCGGCGCCGGCCTCATCCTGCCCGGCCCCGTCGAGCCGGAGCGCTTCCAGGTGCTGGAGCTGGTGGCGGGCGCGCTCGACGACGTGACCGGCCTGATCGGCCGGGCCGAGGAGGTCGCGGCGCGCAAGCGGCCCGGCGCGGTCGCCTGATCCGCTAGCGTCCCTCGCGGTGCCAGGCGAGCAGGCCGGCCCCCAGGGTCAGGAGCAGCAGCAGGACGGCCGGCAGCAGCGGCGTCTGGTGGACGCCGGTTACGAGGTACTCGTCGCGGGCGACGAGTCCGAGCCAGCCGTCGCCGTGGCGGTCGCGGCCCTTGCCGACCTTGCGCAGGCGCGGCGCCGGCGTGTCGGCAAGGCGGACTATTCCGCCGCCGCTGGCCTCGACCAGGGGGGCGAGAACGGCGGCGCTCGATCGTGCGTCCTCGAACTCGCGCGGGTTGAGCGCGCCGGCCGCGGCCAGGACGGTCTTGCTGCCGTCGCTGACGTGATAGAGGCCGGGCTCCTCGGCTGCGATCGATGCGCTGCCGCGGCCCGGCGCGCCGGGCTGCAGCTTGACGGTCTTGGTGTCGCCCGAGGGCAGCGTGACCTCGATGTCGGGAAGCGTCTCGCTCAGCGAACGGCGCTCGATCTGCAGGCGCCCGTTGACGACGCTGGCGCGCAGGTCCTCCTCCTCGAGGTCGGGCTCTTTCATCAGCCAGTGGGCGATCCGGCGCAGCAGCTCGTTCTGCGGCCCGCCGCCCTCGAATCCGCGCGACCACAGCCACATGTGGTCGCTCATGATCTGCGCGACGCGTCCCTTGCCGACGTGGTCGAGGATCAGCAGCGGGCGTCCGTCGACGCCGCTCATCACCACCGTGCCCTCCTTGGCGTCGCCGTCCACCTGGCGGAACCAGCGGCCCCAGGTCGGCGCCTTGTCCGCGCTTCCGGCGCCGCTCAGGCCGGCGGTCACCGGGTGCCGCTCGCCCAATGCCGTCAGGCGCGGCCGGTAGCCTTGCTCGTAGATGCCGCCGGTCGGCTCGACCGGTAGCACGCGGCCGAGCGGCGTGCGGTAGAGCGACAGCGGCGTGGCGAAGGTCGGGCCGACGGCCTCGAGCAGCGCGCCGCCGTTCTGCACGTAGGTGGCGATGTTGTCGAGATAGACGGTGGGCAGCACGCCGCGCCGGCGATAGCGGTCGAAGATGATCAGGTCGAACTCGTCGAGCTTGAGCTCGAACAGCTCGCGCGTCGGAAAGGCGATCAGCGACAGCTCGCGGATCGGCGTGCCGTCCTGCTTTTCCGGCGGGCGCAGGATGGTGAAGTGCACCAGATCGACCGAGGGGTCCGACTTCAGGATGTTGCGCCAGGCGCGCTCGCCGGCGTGCGGTTCGCCGGAGACGAGCAGGACGCGCAAGCGGTCGCGCACGCCGTTGACCGACACCGCGGCGCGGTTGTTGGCGAGCGTGAGCTCGTGCTCGCCTGGGGCCACCGAGATCTCCAGTACGCTGGGGCCGCGTCGTTCGAGGGTGAACGGGACCTCCTGCTCGATGCCGACCGGCACCAGCATCTCCCGCGGCGGACCGCCGTCCTGGCGCACCGTCACCCGCGCCAGGCGCGGCGTGGCGCTCGCGGCGTCGTCGGCGACGTCCTCGACCTTCAGGGTCAGGGTCTGCGGGCGGCCCACGATGCCGTAGCTGGGCGCGTTGGTGATCACCAGGCGGCGGTCGCGCTCGCCGGGCTGCCCGCTGAGCAGCAGGTGCACCGGCGCGTCGATGCCGAGCGAGTCCAGCGAGTCCGGCACGTCGTGCACCTGTCCGTCGCTGACCACGAAGACGCCGCCGATACGCCCGCGCGGCACCTTCGACAAGGCCTCGCGCAGCGGCCCGAAAAGCTGCGTGCCGCCGTCCGTCGCGCCGGCGTCGCCGCCGGCGCGGATCACGCGCACCTCGGTCGCCGGCAGGCGGTCCAGGGCGTCCAGCAGATGGCGCACGGCGGCGGCGCTTTGCGTCGGGCGCTCGCCGATGTTCTGGCTCGGGCTCTCGTCGACGACGACCAGCGCGATATCGTTGAGCCCCTCGCGCTGCTCGACCACGAGCGACGGGTTGGCCAGTCCGAACAGCAGGCCGGCCGCGGCGAGCGCACGCCACCACGTGCCCGGCGCGCGGCGCCACAGCGCGAGACCCACGAGCGCCAGGGCGACAAGCGCCAGGCCGGCGAGCACCGGCCAGGGCAGCAGCGGAGTCCAGCCGATGGTGACCGCGCCGTTCATTGCCCCAGACGCTCCAGGATGAACGGTACGTGCACCTGGTCGGCCTTATAGTTGCCGGTCATGGCGTACATCATCAGGTTGACGCCGAAGCGGTAGGCGAACTCGCGCTGCCGCTCGCCGCCCGGCACGACCGGGAACATCGGCCGTCCGAACTCGTCGACGGCCCAGGCGCCGGCCCAGTCGTTGCTGCCGATCAGGACGGAGGCGACGCCGTCGTTGGTGCGACTCTGCGTCGTCTCGATCCACAGCGTGCCGCTCGAGAAGCGGCCCGGAAACTCCTGCATCAGATAGAAGGACTTGGTCAGCACGTGGTCGGGCGGGACCGGCGCCAGCGGCGGAATGTTCAGGCCGCGGGTCAGGCGCTGCAGGGCCTGCCCGTTGCGGGTGCCCTGGCCGAGCAAGGTGCTGGTGCCGGGCTCGCGCAGGTCGAACAGAACCGTCCCGCCGTTCAGCATATAATCGTTGACCTTGCGCCGGGCGATCTCCGGCAGGTCGTGTTGCTCCGGCGTGATCGGCCAATAGATGAGCGGGAAGAACGCGAGCTCGTCGCGCGCCAGGTCGACGCCCATGGGCTCGCCCGCCTCGATCGAGGTGCGGTTGTAGAGCACCCGCGTCAAGCCGCTGAGCCCGGCGCGGCTCACCTCGTCGACCGCCGGTACGCCGGTGATCACATAGGCGAGCCGGGTCTGCAGCGTCGCCGCCAGGGCGCGCGCATCGTCGGTGGCCGTCGCGCTCTGCGCGCCGGCGTCGCCCGGCCACAGCAGCGCGGCCAGCAGCACAACGGCCGCGCCGCGGCCCAGGGCCCGGCCGCCGAGCAGGCCGCGCAGGTAAAGGGCGATCAGGAAGTCGGCCAGCAGCAGGATCAGGGCCGCCGTCAGCAGCCAGGGCATCAGGTCGGTCTCCGATTGCCCGGCGTAGCCGGCCACGGTAACGCCGGCCGGCAGATTCTCGATCGGCGTCAGCGCCGCGTTGGCGGTGGCCAGGTTGTGGGCGCGGCGCTGCCCGATATCGCCATAATAGCCTGGCGGATGGCGCGGCCCGACCGCGCCCGCGGCCAGCGCATCCGGCGGCACCGCCAGGGTGGTCGGCGCCGGCGGCCCGAGCACGCCGAAGCCGTCGAGGGTATCGACCGGCGGCAGGGGGCGCGTCTCGTCGCCGGAGCCGGCGACGCCCTGGCTGACCGCGACCAGGCGCTGCAGCATCTCGACGAAGAGCCCCGACAGCGGCAGGCTCGACCAGTCCGTGTTGGCGGTGGTGTGGACCAGCACGACCCAGCCCTTGCCGCGCGCTTCGGCGGTGACCAGCGGCGTACCGTCGCTCAGCCGCGCCCAGGTCTTCTCGCCGAGGTCGAGCGACGGCTCGGCCAGCACCTGGCGGCGCACGACCACGTCGTCGGGCACGTGCAGCCCGTGGAACGGGCTCTTCGGGCCGAAGGTGGCGAGGTGCGCCGGCGTGTCCCAGGTCAGCGCCCCGGTCAGCGTGCGGTCGCCGCTGCGCAGGCGGACCGGCAGCAGCGGCTCCTCCGCGGTTACGCCGATGCCCTTGCCCGTACGCTCGGCGAGGTTGACGCCGGCGAAGCGCAGCAGAAGGCCGCCGTTGTCGACCCAGGTCGCCAGCTGCTTCGCATCGCTGTCGGACATCGGGCCGCTGTCCGGCAGCACGACGATCGCCAGCTCGCGCTTAAGAAGATCGCCGATAGTGCCCTGGCGCAACTCCGTGAAGGGCTCCAGGGCGCGCCGCAGATAATAGAGCTCGCTCAGCAGTGGCTGCGCCCCGTCGAGCGGGCCGACCGAGACCAGGCCGACCGGGCGGCGGCGCCAGCGCTCGTCGAGCAGGAACACCGCGCCGGCGGAGCGTTCGTTCTCGATCGAGACCCGGGCCACCCGATTGCGCAGCTCGGTCGGCAGCTGCAAGGCCGCGCGGGCCTCGGTCTCGCCGGGCACGAAGGTGACCGGCACGCGGGCCAGTGGCAGGCCGTCCTCTCCGCCGGCCAGAAGGGTGGCGACGTCCTCCTGGCCGCTCGCCGCGCGGCGCAGGCGCAGGACCAGATCGCCGCCGACTGTCTCCGGCGGCAGCACCATGCGCGCCAATCGCGAATCGGCCTCGCGCAGCAGCGTCACGCTGCCGAGGCGCTGCAGGCTCTTGGCGAGACTGCCGACCGCGCCGTCGTCGAGGCCGTCCGACAGCCAGACGACCTCCGCCGTCGAGTCGAGCTTCACTCGGTCCAGCGCTTCGGCGAGTGCGCCCCGGTCGGTCGGCCAGGGCTTGGGCGTCAAGCCGCGCGCGATCTGGGCCGCCTCGGAGGCGGTCAGCAGGCCGGTGAGCAGCGGCGGCTGGTCGAGCGCGTCGCGCGCGGTGCCGGCGATCATGACCGGGCGGCCTTCCCGGTCGGCCTGCTCCAGCAGAGTCCCGAGCGTATTCTGCCGCGCCGTCCAGTCGCGCGCCGCGGCCCAGCCGTCGTCCACGACCAGCAACAGCGGCCCGCTGCCGGCGAGTCGGGCCAGGGGATTGAGCAGCGGGCCGGCCAGGCCGACGATGATCAGCGCCGCGATCGCCAGGCGCAGCAGCAGCAGCCACAGCGGCGTGCGCGCCGGCGTTTCTTCGGGCGGGCGCAGACCGAACAGCAGGCGGATCGCGGGGAAGGGCAGGCGGCGCGGCGCCGGCGGCATCACGCGCAGCAGCAGCCAGATGACCGGCAGGCCGGCCAGCACCAGCAGCAGCCAGGGCTGGGCGAAGGCAAGCGGACCTAAGGACAGCACGCCCCGGGCTCCCTAGGCCAGGCCGGGCACGCGGGACATCGCTGCGTAGAGGGCGAGCAGCGCGGTGTGCGGCGACTGGTCCGTGTGATGGCAGGCGAAGCTCCATCCGGCGGCCTGGGCGATGGCGCGCAGGCCCTCGCGGTGCGCCGTCAGGCGCTTGGTGAACGCGCCGCGCACCGCCTCGGTGCGCGACAGCAGCCAGGGGGCTTCGTCCTCGAGCCCTTCGAAGCGCACGCGCCCTTCGTAGGGCAGCGTCTCTTCGGCCGGGTCCAGCACCTGCAGCAGGTGTCCCTTGACGTCGCGCTCGCCGTAGCGCCGCACGATGGCGTCGATGGTTTCCAGCGGGTCGAGGAAATCGCCGATCAGGACGATCTGCGCGTAGCGCGGCAGCTGCGTGAACGGCGGCAGGTTGCCGGAGCCGGCGCTGCGCACCAGCTCCGCTCCCAGGCGGCTGAGCGTGGCCCGCCCGGTGGTCGGCCGGTGGCCGCTGCCGAGCAGGGCGACGCGTTCGCCGCTGCGCACCAGCATGGCGGTCAGTGCGAGCAGCAGAAGCTCGGCCCGCTCGCGCTTTTCGTGCAGCCGCGGCGAGGAGCGCCAGCGCATCGACGGCGAGGCGTCGCGCCACAGCCAGACCGACTGCGCCGCCTCCCACTCCATCTCGCGGACGAACACGCGATCCGACTTCGCCGACTGCCGCCAGTCGATCGATTGCGGCGCGTCGCCGAAGTAGTAACCGCGGAACTGCCAGAAGGTCTCGCCCTGACCGACTCGGCGGCGGCCGTGCACGCCCTGCGCGACGGTCGAGGCGACGCGCTCGGCCGCGACCAGCAGCGGCGGCATGGTCGCGGCAAGCTGTTCGGCCCGCTGCTTGAGCGGAAGGGGGGCTTCTACCATCACCCGCGACCCTCGCTCAGGCGAAGGGCTCGCATAGGCGGTCGATGATTTCGTCGATGGTGACCCCCTCCGCGCGTGCCGCGAAGTTGAGGGCCATGCGATGGCGCAGCACCGGTCCGGCCAGGGCGACGACGTCGTCGACCGAGGGCGAGTAGCGTCCGTCCAGCAGCGCCCGGGCACGGACCGCAAGCATGAGCGACTGGCTGGCGCGCGGTCCGGGGCCCCAGGCGACCTGGCCGCGCACCGCGTCGATCTCGCTCGACTCCGGCCGGCCCAGGCGCACCAGCGACAGGATCGCCTCGACCACGTTCTCGCCGACGGGAACGCGGCGCACCAGGCGCTGCGCGGCCAGCAGGTCCTCCGCCGCGACCACGGGCCTGGCCTCGGACTCCTCGGCGCCGGTCGTAGCGATCAGCATCCGCCGCTCGGCCTCGAGGTCGGGATAGCCGACGTCGATCTCCATGAGGAAGCGATCGAGCTGCGCCTCGGGCAGCGGATAGGTGCCCTCCTGTTCCAGCGGGTTCTGCGTCGCCAGAACATGGAACGGGCGCGGCAGGTCGTGCGGATGTCCGGCGACGGTGACGCGCCGCTCCTGCATCGCCTGCAGCAGTGCCGACTGCGTGCGCGGGCTGGCGCGGTTGATCTCGTCGGCCATGAGCAACTGGCAGAACACCGGGCCGGGGATGAAGCGGAACGACCGGCGGCCGCTGTCGCCCTCCTCGAGAACCTCGGAGCCGAGAATGTCGGCCGGCATGAGATCCGGCGTGCACTGCACGCGTTTGTCCTCCAGGCCGAACACCGTGCCCAGGGTCTCGACGAGCCGCGTCTTGGCCAGGCCCGGCACGCCGATCAGCAAGGCGTGCCCGCCGGCGAGCAGGGTGATTAGGGTTTGATCGACGACGGTCTGCTGGCCGAAGATGACGCGGCCGATGCTTTCGCGCGCCTGTTGCAGGCGCCGGCCCAGCGTTTCGATCTCGGCGGCGAGCGCGGCCGAGGATTCGGGGGCAGTGCTGACGTCGGGGGAAATCTCGGGGTTGGCTGTCACGTGGTTCGGCTCCGGAAGTGGCTAAGACGACAGGTCATGAACAAGGGCGACTCACGACCGAACGACGAGTGGACAAGGATAGGTGTTTCGCCTTCGGCTGACCAGACGGCGCGCGCCTCTTCCTTGCCGCCCTGCAAGGATTTCGACATTCGCATCGCCCGTGACGGCACGTGGTACTACCGTGGCTCGCCGATTCAGCGAAAGGAGCTCGTCCGACTGTTTTCCACGGTTTTGCGGCGAGAAGATGACGGGTCGTATTGGCTGGTGACGCCGGCCGAGCGCGGCCGAGTGACGGTCGAGGATGCGCCCTACACGGCCGTGGAACTGGCCGTGCAGGGCGAGGGTCCGCGGCAGGTGCTGCGCTTTCGCACCAACGTCGATCATTGGGTCGAGGCCGGGCCGGCGCACCCGCTTCGGGTGGTCGCCGACCCTGACAGTGGGGCCCCAAGACCCTATATCTTGGTGCGGGACCGGCTCGAGGCGCTGATCGTTCGCTCGGTCTATTATCATCTGGCGGAATTGGCCGTCGAGCGCCGGCACGAAGGCGCAAACATGCTGGGTGTATGGAGCAAAGAAACATTCTTTCCGCTCGGCAGGGCCGCCTGACCCGCGAAGACCTCGCGCGCCGGCTGGCCGCCGCCGCGCCGGCGGGCCGCCGCTCGGCGCCCGTACCCCCCGATGCGCCGCCCGATGGGCCGCCCGGGGTGCCGCGCGGCGACCATGACCTCAATCCGGACCTCTACCGCCCGCAGGACGAGCTGATTCCGGCTGCCGTGCTGGTCCCGGTCGTGGCCCGCCGCGGTGGACTGACCCTGCTGTTCACCCGGCGTACCGACCACCTCGACGTCCACGCCGGCCAGATCAGCTTCCCGGGCGGCCGGCTCGAGCCCACAGACGACGGCCCGGTCGCGGCGGCGCTGCGCGAGACCGAGGAGGAGGTCGGCCTGCCGCCCCGGCATGTCGAGGTGATCGGCCGACTCGACACCTACGTGACCCGCACGGGCTTTGAGATCATCCCGGTAATGGGCATCGTGACGCCGCCCTTCCCGGTCGCACCCGACAGTTTCGAGGTGGCCGAGGTCTTCGAGGTGCCGCTCGATTTCTTTTTGAAGCCGGCCAACCGGCGGCGCGACAGCCGCACCTACGAGGGCCGCGTGCGTCACTTCTACGCCTTTCCCTATCAGGACTATTATATCTGGGGCGCGACGGCGGGAATCCTGGTCAACCTGAGTGAGGTCCTCGTTCCGGACTCCGAGGGCTGACCGGCCGTGCTGCGCGTTCTTCTGACCGTCGTCCTGCCGCTCTTTCTGCCGCTGGCCCTCTACATCGGCTATCTGGCGCTGGCGCGCCGCCGCGCCCAGGTCGCCGGCGAGGATCTGCCGCCGTTCTGGCAGCAGGGACCCTGGCCCTGGCTGTTCCTCGCCGGGGCGGTCCTGGTCTTCGCCGTGCTGGCGTACTGGCGCTTCCATTCCGGCTTGCCGCCGGAGACCAAGTTCAGGGCGCCCTATACCGTCGACGGCGAGATCGTCCCCAGTCAGCCGATCGAATCGCCGCCGCCCGAGACCCCGGCGTCGAAATACCCGTTTCCGGCGGAGACGCAATGACTCCGGCGGCGGTTCCGGCAGGGCGCCTGGCGCCGCAGGACTGGATGACGGCGCGCCCGACCCGGCGCGTCGTGGCCGCGCTCACCGCCAAGGGGGCCGAGGCGCGCTTCGTCGGCGGCTGCGTGCGCGACGCCCTGGCCGGCCGCCCGGTCAAGGACATCGACATCGCCACGCAGCTGCCGCCCGCCGAGGTCATGGCCCTGCTGGAGGCGGCCGGGCTGCGCGCCGTCCCGACCGGGCTGGCCCACGGCACGGTCACCGCCATCGCCGACCACAAGCCCTTCGAGATCACCACGCTGCGCGAGGATGTGGAAACCTTCGGCCGCCATGCCCGGGTCGCCTTCACCGACGATTGGACGGCCGACGCGGCGCGCCGCGACTTCACCTTCAACGCCCTGTCCTGCACGCCCGACGGGACGCTCTACGACCCCTTCGGCGGCCGGGCCGACCTCGAGGCGGGGCGGGTGCGTTTCGTCGGCGATCCGGCGGCCCGCATCCGCGAGGACTACTTGAGGCTGCTGCGCTACTTCCGCTTTCAGGCCCATTACGGCAGGACGCCGCCGGAACCGGCCGTGCTCGACATCGCCGAGGCCCTGGCGCCGCAGCTCGAGCGCCTGTCCGGGGAGCGGATCCGGGCCGAACTGTTCAAGACGCTGCTCGCCCCCGCTCCGCTGCCGGTCGTCGAGCTCATGCTCGGGCGCGGAATTCTGCGGCCGATCCTGCCGGTGACCGGCGACAGCGGGGTCCTGGTGGCGCTGCTGGTCGCGGAGCAGGCGGCGCCGCCCGGCGAGACGCCGGAGCCGCCGGAGCCGGTGCTGCGGCTCGCCGCGCTCATCGAGCCGACCCGCGCCGCCGCCGAGGCCGCGGCCGAGCGCCTGCGGCTGTCGACCCGCCAGCGCTTTGCCCTGGTGCATCTCGCGGAACCCCCGCTCGACCCGCTGGACCATCTCTCGCCGCGGGACCGGCACCGGCTGGTGCGCAAGCTCAGCACGCCGCTGTCGCGGGCGCTGCTGCGGCTGAGCTGGGCACGGCGCCACGCCGGCGGGGCTGCGCCGGAGCCGGGGCCCGCTCTGGCCCGGGCGCTGGCCGAGGTGCCGCGCCTGGCGGCGATCGCCTTCCCCCTGAGCGGCCGGGACGCGCTGGCGGCCGGCATGGCGGAAGGACCGGTGATCGGACGGCTGCTCGATGCCGTCGAGGACTGGTGGGCGGCGCAGGACTTCCGCCCCGGCCGCAAGGCCTGCCTGGCGCGCCTGCAGACGCTGGCGCGGGGCGGTGCCGACTAGCGGATCCGGCTCAAGGCCAGTGCACCTCCGGCGGCAGCGACATCAGGATCGCCTCGACGTTGCCGCCGGTCTTGAGCCCGAACAGCGTGCCGCGATCGTAGAGCAGATTGAACTCCACGTAGCG
>Ga0102953_1002333_pt1 | contig 11353 bp, 7 predicted proteins | sample SalPon2A_C_D2_MG_FD_78509 | JGI IMG/M metagenome (GOLD analysis project Ga0102953, IMG submission 78509) | Soil microbial communities from South San Francisco under conditions of wetland restoration - Salt Pond MetaG R2A_C_D2_MG | ecosystem: Environmental > Terrestrial > Soil > Wetlands | place... | reverse complement strand
CTTTCTGTGATCGCGCGCCACCAAGGTATAGACCGCGGGCGTTACGAAGAGGGTGAACATCGTGCCCACGGTCATGCCCGCGGCGATGACCAGCCCGATGTCGAAACGGCTGCTCGCCCCCGCCCCGCTGGCGGTCAGCAGCGGCACCATGGCGACGACCATCGACGCCGTGGTCATGAGAATCGGACGCAGGCGGACGGCCGCCGCCTCCTCGATAGCCTCCCGCCGGCCGTGGCCCTGCTCCTGCAGCCGGTTGGCGAACTCGACCATGAGGATGCCGTGCTTGGAAATCAGGCCGATCAGGGTGACCAGGCCGATCTGGGTATAGATGTTGACGCTGGTCAGGCCGAGCACGCCGCCGATATTGAGCGGCAGAAGCGCCCCGAACATCGAGGTCGGCAGCGCGATCAGGATGATCACCGGGTCGCGGAAGCTTTCGAACTGCGCGGCGAGCACCAGAAAAATGACGATCAGCGCGAAGACGAAGGTGTAGACGAGGGTGCTGCCCTCCTGGACGAACTGCCGGCTCTCGCCCTGATAGTCGTGCGAGAAGCCTTCGGGGAAGAGCTCCTTCGCCTTTTGGTCGAGAAAGCCGAGCACCTCGCCCATCGTCCGGCCGGGGAACGGCACGCCCGACAGGACGGCGGAGTTGAGCTGCTGAAAGCTGGTCAGCGCGTTCGGCTGCACCGAGCGGCTCACGCTGGCCACCGTGGACAGCGGCACGAGCTCCCCGGCGCCGGTGCGCACCTGATAGCGTGTCAGCCAATCCGAGGTCAGCCGGTAGGCGCGCGGCACCTGCGGGATGACCTCGTAGCTGCGGCCGTAGAGGTTGAAGCGGTTGACGTAGTTGCCGCCGAGCAGGGTGGCGAGCGCGGTGCCGATGTCCTGCATGCTGATGCCGAGGCGGTTCGCCTTGTCGTGGTCGATGTGGAACTCGATCTGCGGCGTGTCGAACTTGAGGTCCGTGTCGGTGAACAGGAACAGCCCGCTTTTCAGCGCCGTCGCCTGCAATTCCGCGATCACGTTGGCGAGCTGCCGGTAGTCGTTGGTCGTCGTCACCACGAACTGGACCGGCGCGCCGCCCGTCGATCCGGGCAGCGGCGGCCGCGGGAAGGCGAAGATCTGGGCGCCGGGAATGGTGGCCAGCTTGGGCTGCAGCGAGGCCAGTATCTGCTTCTGATCGCGGGTCCGCTGGTCCCACGGCTTGAACAGGATGCCGGCGAAAGCCTGGTTCACGCTGCCGCGGCCGTTGATCGTGAAGACGTGCTCCTTCTCCGGCACCTCGTTGAACAGCTTGTAGAGCTTCTGCGTCGTCTGCTCGAGGTAGTCGAGGTTCGCGTACTGCGGAGTCTTGACGACCGTGAACAGGACGCCCTGGTCTTCCTGGGGCGCGAGCTCCTTGGGCGTCGTCATGTAGGACATGCCGGTCAGGACGATGACCGTGAGGAGAACGAGTATGGTGACTGCGCGGAAGTTGAGCGTCCGATGCAGCCGCCGGCGATAGGCGCCCTTCAGGCTTTCGAAGAGATGATCGAGGAACCGTACGAAGCGGGTGTCTTCCTGCTGCGAGGCGAGCAGCCGCGAGCACATCATCGGCGACAGGGTCAGCGCGATGACCCCGGACACGACCACCGCCCCGGCCAGCGTGAACGCGAACTCCCGGAACAGCGCGCCCGTCAGGCCCGATACGAACCCGATCGGCGCATAGACCGCCGCCAGGGTGATGGTCATGGCGATCACCGGCAGCGCGATCTCGCGCGCGCCCTTCAGCGCGGCGTCGAAGGGCGTCATGCCCTCCTCGATGTGACGGTGGATGTTCTCCACCACCACGATGGCGTCGTCGACCACCAGGCCGATCGCCAGGACCAGCGCGAGCAGGGTCAGCAGGTTGATCGAATAGCCAAGCGCCAGAAGAAGGAACATCACGCCGATCAGCGACAACGGGATGGTGACGATCGGAATGACGGTCGAGCGCAGGTTGCCCAGGAACAGGAAGATGACGACGATGACGATGACCGCCGCCTCGCCCAGGGTCTTCACCACCTCCTTGATCGAGGCCCGGATGAACTCGGTCGAGTCGTAGGCGATGGCCGCCTGCAAACCCGCGGGCAGCTCGCTCTGGATCTGCGGCATGGCGGCCCGCACGCCGTCGATGACGGTCAGCGGGTTGGCCGTCGGCGTGCCGTAGATTCCGACGAACACCGCCTTGAGGCCGTCGAAGACCGAGGAGGAATCGACGCTCTGCGGACCGAGCTCGATCTTGGCGATGTTGCCCAGCCGGATGAGGGAATCGCCCCGGGCCGCGACCACGAGCTGGCCGAAGGCCTTGGCGCTGTCGAGCGAGGTCAGCGCGTTGATGCTGGTCTGGGTGAAATCGCCCTTCACCTGGCCGGCCGCGGTGGTGAAGTTGTTGGCGGCAAGGGCGGTGCGCACGTCGGCCGGCGTGACGCCGAGCGCCGCCATCCGGTTGGGGTCGAGCCAGATCCGCATGGCGAAGGTCTGGCCGCCGAGGATCTCGGCATTGGCGACGCCGTCGACCGTCTGCAGGTGCGGCTGCACGACCCGAGTCAGGTAGTCGGTGATCTGCTGCTGCGTCATCACCTTCGAGTTGAAGGAGATGTACATCAGCGCGAAGCCCTCGCCGGTCTTCTTGGTCACGATCGGGTCGTTCGCCTCGCGCGGCAGGACGCTCTTGACCTGGTTGACCTTGGACAGCACGTCGGTGGCGGCACGGTCCGGATCGGCGTTGAGCCGCAGGTTGAGGGTGACGGTCGAGACGTTCTGCTGCGAGGACGACACAAGCGTGTCGATGCCTTCGGTGCTGGCCACGGCCTGTTCGATCGGCGTCGTGATGAAGCCCTTGATCAAGTCGGCGTTGGCGCCGGGATAGGTCGTGGTTACCGTGATCGTCGTGCTCGACAGCTCGGGATACTGCCGGACCGGCAGCTTGAGGACGGCCTGCAGCCCGACGAGCAGGATCAGCAGGCTGACGACCGTGGCCAGCACCGGGCGGCGAATGAAGATGTCCGTGAAGACCATCGCGCCGCGCCTACTCCCGCGGAAGCTCCGCCGGCGGCGTCAGGCCGGAATTCGGCTGCACCACCACGCGGGCGCCCGGGTGCAGCTTGATCTGCCCCGAGGTTACCACCATCTCGCCCGCGTTCACGCCCTCGGCGATCGCCACGCGGTCGTCGCGGGTATCGCCGAGCCGGACGAAGCGGCGCTCGACGACCTGCGCGGGCTGGGCCTGTTCCGCGCCGCTCGGTGTCTCGTCTTTGACGACGTAGACGCTGTCGCCATAGAGGCTGTAGCTGACCGCGGTGCGCGGAACGGTCACGACCTCCTGCGCCACGCCGGCCACAACGGTCACGTTCGCGAACATGCCGGGGAGCAGCAGGCCGTCCGGATTCGGCACCTCGGCCCGGATCAGGATCGTGCGGGTGTCCTGGTTCACCTTGGCGTCGAGCGACGCCACCTTGCCCTCGAAGACGCGCCGCGGAAAGGCGTCGACCTTTATCTGCACGACCTGGCCGATCCTCACCCGGTCGACCTCCTGCTCCGGCACCGGAAAGTCGGCGAAGATCGGATCGAGCTGCTGCAGGGCCACCAGGTTCTGCCCGGCCTTGACGTACTGGCCGAGGCTGACCATGCGGATGCCGAGGCGGCCGGCGAAGGGCGACGCGATCTCCTTCTCGTCGATCACCGCCTTGATGCGGGTGACCGCCGCCGCCGCGGTATCGCGCTGCGTCTGCGCCGCGTCGAAGCTCGCCTGCGAGGTGTTGCCGCGGCCCAGAAGCTCCTGCTGCCGTGCGAGGTCCTGGCTGGCCTTCTTGAGCTGCGCCTGGGCGGACCTGAGGTCGGCCTGCTCGACCGAATCGTCGAGCTCCACCAGGAGCTCGCCCGCCTTGGCCTCGTGCCCCGAATCGAAATGGATGGCGGTCACGATGCCGTCGACCTCGGGGGCTATCTCGATTCCCTGAACCGCCTGAAAGGTGCCGATCGCGGGCAGCAGCGGCCGCCAGCTTTCGGTCTTCGTCGCCTCGGCGGAAACGGTCGTCGGCGGCGGCACGTTGCCGGAAAGGGCGCCTTTGATCATCTCCGGCTTCAGCACGAAGTGGAAATAGCCGAAGCCACCGACGAGCCCGGCCAGCACCAGAAAGACGACGAAAAAGATCAGGCTGCGCTTCATGAAGGCCGATACGGCGGATGGGAGACGAATTGGAAGGAGATGGTCTTCTAGACCGCCGATGGCAAGCGTGCGACCGAAAATTCGGCATGGCACGGATGAGGCGAAGGCATGGCGGGGCGGGCCGCCTCATCCCTGCGGTGGCGGCCTGGTAACGGTCGCGGCGGCACCCCCGACGCCGCCCTGGGGCGGCAAAGGCCCAAGCAGGCCACTCCGGAAACGGCGCGCTCCGGAAAATTTCTTTATACCTTTCAGTCGGTTAGGCTCCTCCGGCGGGCTTCGTTCCGGGATCCGGGCCGGCGCGGCACTATGCCCGGCGGTAGTCCATCGCCCGCCGCACGCGGGCCGTGGCGAGCGCGACCGCGGCGGCGCGCGGCAGGCTGCCGCGGCGCTTCGCCTCGGCCAATACGCGCTCGGTGTTGTGGCGGATCTTCTCCTCGATGGTCTGGAAGGCCTGGCCCTGCGTGCCGCCGTGGTACTCGACCGCGGCGCAGATCACGCCGCCGGCGTTGGCGATGAAGTCGGGGATCGACAGAATCCCGCGCGCCTGCAGCGCCGCCTCGGCCTCGTCCGTCACCGGGATGTTGGCCCCCTGGGCGACGAGCCGGGCCTTCAGGCTGTCGACGTTGTCCTTGCGCAGCACGTCCGGCCGCGCCGCCGGAATCCAGATGTCGCAGGCGATGCCGACCACCGCCTCGCGGTCGAGCTTGCGGCCGTCCGGATAGTCGGTCACGGCGCCGCCGGCCTGCTTGATCTCGATCAGGCGCGCGACGTCGAGGCCCTCCGGGTCGTAGAGGGTTCCCCGGGAGTCGGATGCCGCGACCAGGACCGCCCCCTTCTCCGCCAGGAAGCGCGCCGCGTGCTTGCCGACCGAGCCGAAGCCCTGCACCGCCACGCGCGCGCCGGCGAGCTCCAGGTCGCAGTACGCCCGCGCGACGTCGACCGCGACCGCCAGGCCGAAGCCGGTCGCGCCGATCTCGTCGAGCGGGATGCCGCCGATCTCGGGCGGCAGGCCGACCGACCGGCCGGTCTCGTCCCGGACCCAGGCCATGCAGCGCTCGTCGGTGCCCATGTCGGGCCCGGGGATGTAGTCCTTTACGTCGCCGATCGCGCGGGCGAAGGCGCGCACCAGGCGCTCCTTGCGCTCCGGCGGCATGGCCGGGTCGGCGAAGACCACCGCCTTGCCGCCGCCGTGCGGCAGGCCGGCGGCGGCATTCTTCAGGGTCATGGCCCGGGCCAGACGAAAGCATTCCGCGGTGCTGACGTCCGGCGCCATGCGCACGCCGCCGATCGAGGGGCCGGCCGCGACGTTGTCGACCACCAGGACCGCCTTCAGCGCGCTGCGCGGCTCGTGGATATGGATGATCTTGGCGGGGCCCAATTCGTCGGCGAAGCGAAACCCGTCTTCCATGGCCTGTCCTCCGATTCCGGCCGTCTCACTCGGGCAGCGCCAGGTCGGCCATGACCGCCGCCAGGAAGCGCGCCGCCTCGCCGCCCATCACGGCGCGATGATCGAAGGTCAGCGACAGCGGCAATGCGCGGCGCACCACGGGTTGGCCGGCACGCGGTACGACGCGCTCGTGAACGCGCCCGGCGCCGAGGATCGCGACCTGCGGCGGCAGCACCACGAGGGCCGCGTGCTGGCCGCCGAACATGCCGAAGTTCGACAGCGTCACGGTCGCGCCGCGCAGTTCCTCCACCGGCACGGTCCGGGCCCGCACGTCGGCCTTCATGCGCTCCAGCCCGCGGCGCAGGTCTTCCGGCGTGCGGCTGCCGACGTCGCGCAGCACCGGGACGAAAAGGCCGTCCTCGGTGTCCATGGCGATCCCCAGGTCGATGCGCTCGTTGAGGCGCCGCCCTTCGTCGCGGCCGAGATACCAGGCGTTGAGCGCCGGCTCGGCGCGGCAGGCGGCGACGATGGCGCGCACCAGGCGCAATGTGACGTCGGCGCCGTCCGGCCAGTCGCCGATGTCCGCCACGTCGATCACGGTGGCGGGCACGACCTCGGCATGGGCGCGCGCCATGTTGCGGGCCATCGCGCGGCGCACGCCGCGCAACGGCTCGAGCGGCCCCGCTCCGGCCAGCGTCGCGGCGGCGCGCTCGACGTCCGCGCTGGTGACGGCACCCTCGGGTCCGCTGCCGTCGACCATGGAGAGATCGACGCCGAGGCGGCCGGCCAGCGCCCGCACCGCCGGAGACGCGCGCACCGCCCGGCCCTTGGCCTGGGGCGCCGCCTTGCCGGCCGGGGCCGCCGTGGGTTCCGGCTTCTGCTGGGTCGCGATTTCCCCCACCACGGTGCCGCGGTCGGCCGCCGTGCCGCTCGGCTCGATCTCGGCCAGCACCGCGCCAATCTTGATGATGTCGCCCGGCGCACCGTGAATTGCCGCGATGCGGCCGGCGCGCGGCGCCGGGATCTCGACCACCGCCTTGTCGGTCTCGACCGAGAGCAGCGGCTGGTCGGCCACGACGTGGTCGCCGACGCCGACGTGCCAGGCGACGATCTCCGCCTCCTGCAGTCCTTCGCCGAGGTCGGGCAGCGTGAAGCTGGTCATGCGTACTCCAAAGTCCTGCGCACGGCGGCAAGGATGCGCGCCTCGCTCGGCATGTACTGTTCCTCGAGGCGCGGCAGCGGCATCACCGTGTCGTAGCCGGCGACGCGCTGGACCGGCGCCAGCAGGCCGGTCAGTCCGCGGTCCGCCAGGCGCGCGGCAATCTCGGCGCCGAATCCGCCGGTCAGCGGCGCCTCCTGCACGATCACGCAGCGCCCGGTGCGGCCGACCGCGGCCAGGATCGTCTCGGCATCGAGCGGCTTGAGCGTCGCCACGTCGATCACCTCGGCCTCGACGCCCTCGCCGCTCAGGGTCTCCGCCGCGGCCAGCGTCTCCTTGGTCATGGCGCCCCAGGTCACCAGCGTGACGTCACGGCCGTCGCGCAGCACGAAGCAGCGGTCGAGCGGCAGCGCCGTGCCATCGTCGGCCACCGCCTCCTTGACCGCGCGGTAGATGCGCTTGGGCTCGAGGAAGACCACCGGGTCGGGATCGCGGACCGCCGCCAGCAGCAGCCCGTAGGCCTGCGCCGGCGACGACGGAATCACCACGCGGATCCCGGGCAGGTGGGCGTAGAGCGCCTCGGCGCTCTCCGAGTGGTGCTCCGGCGCGTGTATGCCGCCGCCGTAGGGCGCGCGCAGCACGATCGGACAGCTCAGGCGGCCGCGCGTGCGGTTGCGCAGCCGGCCGGCATGGTTGGCCAGCTGATCGAGCGCGGGATACATGAAGCCCATGAACTGGAACTCGACCACCGGCCGGAAGCCCTGGGCGCCGAGTCCGACGGCCAGCCCGGCGATGAGCGCTTCGGAGAGCGGCGTGTCGAACACGCGATCCTCGCCGAACCGCTCGAACAGGCCGGCCGTCGCCCGGAACACGCCGCCGTCCACGCCGATGTCCTCGCCGAGCAGCAGAACGCCCTCGTCCTCTTCCATGGCGCGGGCGAGCGCCAGGTTGACCGCCTCGACCAGCGTGATGTCGCTCACCGGCCGCCCTCCGGCTCGCCGGCCGCCGCCGCCACGGCGGCGCGCTGCTCGGCGAGGCTCGCGGGCAGCTCGGCATAGAGGTGGTCGAACATTGCCGTCGGCGGCAGCGGCGGCGTCGCGAGATACTCCTCCGCGGCCGTCTCGACCGTCGCGCCGCACGCCTCGATCAGGTCCTCCTCGTCCTGCTTGCTCCACAGGCCGGCGTCGGTCATGTAGCGGCGCAGGCGCGCGATCGGCTCCAGCTTCCACTGCGCGCTGACCTCGGCGTCGTCGCGGTAGCGGCTGGCGTCGTCCGCCGTGGTGTGGTCGCAGAGGCGATAGGTGAGCGCCTCGACGAGGCTGGGGCCGCCGCCGGCGCGCGCGGCCTCGATGGCCTCGCCGACGACGTGACGGACCGCGACGACGTCGTTACCGTCGACCTGCACGCCGGCAAAGCCCGCGGCGATCGCCTTCTGCGCCAGCGTCGCGGCCGCGGTCTGCTTGTCGCGCGGAACCGAGATCGCCCACTGGTTGTTGTTGACGAAGAACACCAGCGGCAGGCGGCGCAGCCCGGCGAAGTTCATCGCCTCGTAGATTTCGCCCTTCGAGGTCGCGCCGTCCCCCGTGGAGCAGACCGCGACGCGCGGCTCGCCGCGCAGCTGCATGGCCAGCGCGACGCCGGCAGCGTGCGGCCCGTGCGTGCCGACCGGCACGCAGATCGGGAAGTCCTCGCGCGGGACGGCATAGTCGCTGCCGCGCTCATCCCCGCCCCAATAGAGCAGCAGCTCGACGATGCGCACGCCGCGCCACAGTTGGGCGCCCTGTTCGCGGAACGACGACAGCAGGACGTCCTCCGGCCGCATGGCCGCGCCGAGCCCGACCATGGCGCCTTCCTGGCCCAGCGAGGAGGCGAAGGTGCCGAGCCGTCCGGTGCGCTGCAGGGCGACCGCCTTGGCATCGTAGATCCGGGTCAGAACCATGGCTCGGTAGAGCGCCACCAGAGCCTCGCGGTCCCGGGCGAAAGCCGGCAGTTCGCCGAGGGCCCGGCCCTCGGGATCGATGAAGCGGGTGTGAGAGACGGTGAAATGCGCCACTTCGGTCATGACAGCGGGCCTCGGAGCATCAACGCGGGGGCCGCACCGCGGGTTCCGGCGCCAACGACGGCGGCAAGAAAGACGGAGGCGACGCGGCGACTCACGCGGTCCTCTCCTCCGCCACGCTCAACTCTTCGGCCATCATGCGGCGCATGACGAACTTCTGCACCTTGCCGGTCACCGTCATCGGGAAGGACTCGACGAACTTGATATAGCGCGGAATCTTGAAATGGGCGAGCTTGCCTTCGCAGTAGGCGCGGATCTCCTCCGCGCTCGCCGTTTCGCCGGGGCGCAACTTGACCCAGGCGCAGACCTCTTCGCCGTATTTCGGATCGGGAACGCCGATCACCTGGACGTCCTCCACCTTGGGATGGGTAAACAGAAACTCCTCGATCTCGCGGGGAAAGATGTTCTCGCCGCCGCGGATCAGCATGTCCTTCAGGCGTCCGACGATGTTGCAGTAGCCGTCGCCGTCCAGGGTCGCGATGTCGCCCGAGCGGATCCAGTGCGCCGCGTCGATCGCTTCCGCCGTTTTCTCCGGGTCGTTCCAATAGCCGGGCATGACGCAGTAGCCGCGGGTCAGGAGCTCTCCGGGCGTGCCGACGGGCACGACGCGGCCCTCGGGGTCGACGATCTTCACCTCGGTGTGCGGCAGGACGCGCCCCACCGTGGTGACGCGCCGCTCGACCGGATCGTGCACCGAGGTCTGGAAGCTGACGGGGCCGGTCTCGGTCATGCCGTAAGCGATGGTGATCTCGCTCAGGTGCATCTCGCCGATCAGGCGCTTCATCAACTCGACCGCACAGGGCGCGCCGGCGATCACGCCGCTGCGCAGCGACGTGAGGTCGAAGCTTGCGAAATCCGGATGATCGAGCTCGGCGATGAACATGGTCGGCACGCCGTGCAGCGCGGTGCAGCGCTCCTCCGCGACGGCCGCGAGCGTCGTCCCGGCATCGAAGCCTGCGGCGGGGAATACCATCGTCGCCCCCTGCGCGGCGCAGGCCAGCGTCCCGAGCACCATGCCGAAGCAGTGGTACATCGGCACCGGGATGCACAGCCGGTCGTGCGGCCCGAGCGCCATGGTACAGCCGACGAAGAAGGCGTTGTTTACGATGTTGTGGTGCGTCAGCGTCGCCGCCTTGGGCGCCCCGGTCGTGCCGCTGGTGAATTGGATGTTGATCGGATCGTCGAACTGCAGGGCCTCGGCCAACTCGGTCAGGCGCGCACGGTCGCGGTCATCGGCCCGGCCGGCGATCTCGCCGTAACTGAGCAGCCCCGGCCGAGCTTCGTCGTCGAGCGCGATCACGCTGCGCAGCTGGGGGAACTTCGCGGCCTGCAAGGCGCCGGTCTCGGCCGAGTCGAGCTCGGGGAGGAGCTCGCGCAGCATGGCGATGTAGTCGCTGCTCTTGAACCGCGACGCGGCGATCAAGGCCTTGCAGCCGACCTTGTCGAGCGCGTAGGCGAGCTCGGGAAGGCGATAGGCCGGATTGATGTTGACCAGGACGATGCCCGCCTTGGCGGTGGCGAACTGGGTCACCACCCACTCGGCACAATTCGGCGCCCAGATGCCGAGGCGGTCGCCGGGCGCAAGACCGAGCGCCAGCAGACCGGCGGCCAGCCGGTCCACCTCCTGCTTGAGACGGCCGTAGCGCCAGCGTACGCCCTGGTGGCGGACGATCAGCGCCTCGTTATCGGCGAAGCGTGCGGCAGTCTCGTCGAAGAGCTGTCCGACCGTCAGACCCAGAAGCGGCGTCGGGCTCGCGCCGTGGACATAACTCCTGGTCAGTTTCGTCATGGCCGCCGGCCCCGGGCGTTACGGACGGCCGAAACAGTAGTTTGCCGGCCGGGGGGCAACATTGACGTGGGTCAACGGCCGAGGGAGCAAAGTCCTCTTGGTCGGGCGAGGATAGGTACGCACTCCCATTGCCAAGACTCGCAATTCGGCGCAGATTCGCGGCCGATCGCACCTGCGCCCGCGAATCGGGTGCTACGCGCTTGCAGATCGTTGGCGCTGGTAGCGGGCACCGTCCGGAGACTGCGATCATGACTCATGACGACATGAAGTCGATCTACTGGACCGGCGCATTGGTCGGCGCGATCGTCGCCGTCATCGCCGTTCTGTGGGCAACCGGCTTGTTCCAGTCGGGCGGGATGCCGGCTTCCTAAGCGGCGTCCAGCTCGTCGTTGAAAGACCCCGCCGGTCTGCCCGACCGGTGGGGTTTTTCAACATCGGGCGAAGGGCAGGCTGCATCGCAACGCTCGACGTTTCGTTCTGGTGCCATCTTGCTCGCCCAGCGTTACGCCATCTTGAAGGCCGTCCGCTTGCAGATCGTGCGCAGCGCGAAGATGGTGCGTACCCGGGCCACCCCCGGCAGGCGGGCCAGCAGCTCGCGGTGGACCCGCTCGTAGTCCTCGGCCCCGGCCGTGGTCACGCGCAGCAGGTAGTCGGCGTCGCCGGCCATGAGATAGCACTCCATTACCTCGGGCGACTTGGCGACCGCAGCCTCGAAGGCGTCGAGCGCCTCGACCGCCTGGCTCTGCAGCGAGATCTCGACGAAGACGTTG
>Ga0102953_1002332_pt1 | contig 11360 bp, 12 predicted proteins | sample SalPon2A_C_D2_MG_FD_78509 | JGI IMG/M metagenome (GOLD analysis project Ga0102953, IMG submission 78509) | Soil microbial communities from South San Francisco under conditions of wetland restoration - Salt Pond MetaG R2A_C_D2_MG | ecosystem: Environmental > Terrestrial > Soil > Wetlands | place... | reverse complement strand
TGCTTGATGTCGCCGGCCTTGACTGCCTCGATGACCTTGTCGGCGACGCCGAGAACGGCGTTGTGGCCGAAGCCGGTGAGGATCTCCTGGCCCGGATTGTCCTCGAAGCCGTCGCACTCAAGGGCCTTGGCGATGACCTCGGAGAAGTCCCAGCCCTCGACGTGCTTGACGTCGGGCCACTGGACCAGGCCCCAGGTGAAGAGACGGTCCTTGTAGCTGTCGGAGGGCCGCTGGATGCAGTTGGTGTTGAAGATGATGGCGCCGGGGAAGTCGGCGAACTCCTTGGCCTGGTCCTGCCAGGCGCCGCCGAAGTTGCCGGCCAGGTGGCCGTACTTCTTCAGACCCGGGTAGCCGTGGGCGGGCAGCATCTCGCCGTGGGTGTAGATGTTGATCCCCTTGCCCTCGGTCTGCTTGAGCAGCTCCTCGAGCATCTTCAGGTCGTGGCCGGAGACGAGGATCGCCTTGCCCGCCTTGGTGCCGAGCTGAACCGGGGTCGGTACGGGGTGGCCGTAGTCCTCGGTGTGGGCCTTGTTGAGCAGCTCCATGGTGATCAGGTTGATGCGCCCGCACTCCATGGCCAGGTTGACGAAATCCATCAGGCCGAGGCTCTCGTCGAGGGTGGCGGCCAGGGCCTTGTGGGTGAAGGCGTAGATCTCGTCGTCCTCGCGGCCGAGGATCAGGGCGTGGTCGGCGTAGGCGGCGTAACCCTTCATGCCGTAGAGGAGGATCTCCTGCACCGATTTCACGTCGGGGTCGACGGTGCTGCTCTTGATGCCGTGCGTCTCGCCCTGCCGCACCAGGCCGGCGGTGTCGGTGGCCGGCTGCCAGGTGGCGGCTTCGGGGATGGTTCCGGCGACCGGCCCGGCGAGGCTCTTCGCCTTGGCCTGGATGGCGGTCGCCTTGCGCAGGACCTTGGCGATGTCCTCGGCGTCGAAGTCGACGTTGGTGACGGTGGTGAAGAGACCCTCGATCATGAAGCGGTCGATCTCGGCGTCCTTCTTGCCGGCCTGGCGGGCCTTGTCGCCCCAGAAGGCGATGCCCTTCAGGGCGTGGACGAGCAGATCCTGCAGGGCGGCGACGTCGGGCTGCTTGCCGCAGACGCCGATCTTGGTGCAGCCGGTCCCCTGGGCGGCCTGCTCACACTGGAAACAGAACATGTTTTCCTCCTTTTTTACCGGGTTGATGGAATCGGTTGTGGACGAACACAACCCAAAGAGCTTCAACAGTTTTTTCATCGATATCTCCTTTAACTTGGGTCCATCCGGAAACTGAGGATGGACACGGGTTAGTTTCCGGACAGAAACTGACTTGGGCTGACCGTCGGTGCGACGGCCGTTGCCGGTGATTTTGCGTTATAATGGACACTGTCCGCTGCCGATCGTGGAGCTACCATACGCCGCCGCGGCGGCAGGCGGCCTTGACCGAGGTCAAAATTCCCCAAAAAGTGTTTTCCGGAGTCTTGATGCCTGTTGAAACGCGCCGTTACTGGCTGATGAAATCCGAACCGAACTGCTTTTCCCTCGACGATCTCAAGGCCTGTCCCGGCGGCATCGACCACTGGGACGGGGTGCGCAACTACCAGGCGCGCAACTTCCTGCGGGACGAAATCAGGGAGGGCGACGGTGTCCTCTTCTACCACAGCAACATTCCGAACCCGGCCATCGTCGGTGTGGCCAGGGTGGTGCGCGACGGCTACCCCGACCACACCGCGCTCGACCCCCGCAACGACCATTTCGATCCCCGGTCGAGCGAGGATAACCCGATCTGGTTCATGGTGGATGTCCAATACCTGGAAGAGTTCAAATATCCCCTGAGCAGGGAAGACCTTCGCCTCCATCCGCTGCTGGCGCGGATGGATGTGCTCAAAAAGGGCAACCGCCTTTCGGTCCAGCCGGTCCGCGAGGAGCAGTTCCGGGCGGCGCTGGAGGCCGGCGGCCTGGTCGGTTCCTTCGATGCCTACTGTCCCAGAGGAGAACGAAAATGAGCAAACCCGTGAAAATCGTCGCCGCGATCGTGGCCGTCGTCATCGTTCTGGCCATCGCCCTGGTCGTGCTGGCCAAGGTCCTCATCACGCCCGAGCGGATACGTTCGACGGTCGTTCCCCTGGCCGAAGAGCAGTTGCACCGGCCGTTGCAGCTCGGGGATATCGACATCAGCCTCTTCTCCGGGATCACTCTCCACGATCTGGCCATCGGCGAAAGGGAAGGGGAGGAATCCTTCGTCAGCGCCGACCGGGCGGTTCTGCGCTACCGGATCTGGCCCCTGCTCCTCATGCGGGTGGTCATCGACGAGGTGAGCCTGGAGTCGCCGCGCATCCGGGTGGTGCGTTTCGCCGACGGGAGCTTCAATTTCAGCGACCTGACCGGGCAGGGGGGCGAGAAGGGGGCGGCCGCCGGGTCCTCCGACGGCTCCGGGGGCGCACCGGTCGACCTGCTGGTATCGCAGGTTTCCATCGTCGACGGGGAGCTGGTTTTCCTCGACCACACCCTCGGCACCGAGGTCCCCTACCGCTATAAGCTTTCCGGCCTGAAGGTCGGCGCCCGGGATATCTCCCTGGAACGCCCCTTTACCTTCGATGTGGCGGGCAGCCTGGGCGATGCTACCTTCAAAATCGACGGCAAGGCCGACCTCAAGGAGAAGGGCGGGGAAGCCGACATCGTCCTCTCGGGCCTCGACGTCAGCGCCTTTTTCCCCTATCTCCAGGACAAGGTGCCCGGCACCCTGCGCTCGCTCACCGTCGACGCCGACCTGAGCGCCGAGGGCAATGCCAGCAAGGTGAACTCGCACGGCAAGATCACTCTTCATGGCGTTGACCTGGTTCTCGACGCCATGAAGGAGGCGCCGCTCAAGGACGCCAGCCTGGGCCTGGATTACCGGGTCAAGGCCGACCTCGATGCGGCCCGGGCCGAGATCGATAAAACGACCGTCACCTTCAACGGCGTGCCGGTCGAGCTCTCCGGCACGGTGGAGAACTTCCTCGAAGCTCCCATGGTCGATTTCCAGGTCGCCTTGAAGAGCCTCGACCTGCGCTCGGCCCTGGCGGCCGCGCCGCCGCAACTGGTGGCGCCGGTCAAGGCGCTGGAGCCCTCCGGCAACCTCGACGCCCGTTTCCATCTGGCCGGCTCGACGGACAAGCCGCTCGAACTGCTGCGTGACGGCAGGATCGACCTGAAGGACATCCGGGCGACCGTGGCCGGCCTGCGTCCGACACTCGACGGCGGGCTCGAGATCCAGGGGGATACTCTCGCCTCGAAGGATCTATTCCTGGTCGAGGGGGACAACCGGGCCGACCTCGATCTCAAGGCAAGCAATCTGTTCGGCAAGCCGATCGTCATCAAAAGCGCGATTTCAGCTGAAAAGTTCGCCCTCGATCCGATCCTGGCCGCCTCGGCGGCACCGGTCGTCCCGGCGACGGAAGGTGCCGAACAGGCGAAAGAGCCGGGGGAGGAGGTCGGCCCTCTCGACTTGCCCCTGAAGGCCGACGGTTCGGTGAATATCGGCCAGACCCTCTACAAGGGGCTGGCCATCGACGATTTCGTCATGTCCTGGCACCTGGCGAAGAACGTTCTGACCGTCGACAAGCTGACGGGAAAAGTGGCCGAGGGGAGCTTCAGCGAGACGGCGCGGGTCAACCTGGCGGTCAAGGGCCTCGACTACAGCACCGATCTCAAGCTCGAAGGCATTCACGCCGATCCCTTTATCAGCGCCTTCCTGCCCAAGGCCTCCGGCACCGTCTTCGGCGCTCTCGACCTCGACGGCAAGTTCAGCGGCCGCGGTACCCTGACGGAAACGATCAAAAGGAACCTCTCCGGTCAGGGCAAGTTTCTCCTTGCGGACGGCAAAATCACCGGTGCCGGGCTGGTCCAGGGGCTCGCCGGGTATCTCGACATGGAGGAGCTGCGGGTGCTGCGTTTCAGCAAGGCCGCCGGCAACTTCAGCGTCGACAGGGGCAAGGTGAAGATCGACGGCGACTTTGCCGGGAGCGATGTGCGGATGGCCCCCAGGGGCACGGTCGGTCTCGACGGCTCGGTCGACCTCGCCCTCAATGCCAAGCTTTCGCCGGACCTGACCTCCAGGCTCGGCTCCGGGGGGAAGGTGACCAGCTTCCTGACCGACAAGGAGGGGTGGGGGCAGCTGCCCCTGAAGGTCGCCGGCACCTGGAATGCGCCCCGGTTCACTCTCGATACCGCCGCGGTACGGGAAAAGGCGAAGGAGGAGATCAAGAAGAAAATCCAGGAGAAGGTCCTGGAAAAGCTGGCTCCCAAAGAAGGGAAAAAAGAAGGAGAAGAGGAGGAACCGGCCAAGAAGCTTCTCGACGAGACCATTCGCGGACTTTTCGGCAATTGACAGTCGGCGGCAATTTGCTTAAATTACCCTCTTGGGGATTGTATTAATTCATTTGTGTCCATCGAAAAATCGGGGACGGACACCGGCAGGTTTCTGATTCGCAAACAGCTCTTTTCCGAACAGAGGCTAATCTGACATCAGGAGATTTTCATGACGGGTATCGAGGACTACAGCGGTTTCGAAGTGATACGGGCGGCGATGGAGGTGGAGAAGAACGGCCATCGGTTCTATAACGCCATGGTGCAGAAAGCGAAAAGCGAAATGGCGAAGGAGCTCTTCTCCTGGCTGGCCCAGGACGAGGTGCAGCACCTGAAGACCCTCGAAGGCCTGGTGCCGAAGTACGAGGAGGGAGCCTTTTGGGAGGATGAGGACCAATTCCTTCCCTACCTGCGCCGCTTTTCCGACCAGCAGATATTCCCTTCGGCCCAGCGGCTGGAAGAGGTGCTGCAGAGGATGGAGTCGGACCTGCAGGCCCTGGATCTGGCCATCGAGGCCGAGGAGAAGTTCGCCGAATATTTTCACCTGGCTGCCGAGAACGCCCGCAACAAGGATGGCAAGGAGGCCTTTGCCTGGCTGGCCGGCGAGGAAGACCGCCACGCCAGCATTCTGAAGGAGCGCAAGGAGAAGATCCTGGCCGCTTCGGCCGGTTAGACTTTTCGCGAGAGACGATTCAGCGGGGCGCCCGAACGGGCGCCCTTTTTTTATCCGCGGATTACGCAGATAACATCAAAATCGCTAGCCACGGATGACACGGATTGCACTGATAAGATATCGAAAAATATAATGGGCTGGGTTACATCTCCCCCCTCCCCATAGCCCCCTCCCACCAGGGGAGGGGAAATGAAAGTTTTTTTTGGGTTTCGTCTGAAGCATTTATCCGCCTTTATCCGTGTTCATCCGTGGCAGAATAAGCCTTTCCGCTTTTTCCCGGGATTGCCGCCAGACTTTATTTGACAGCCGCCCCTCCCCGGCTACAGTAGAGAGGTAAAGGTATTCAACCACCGAGGGGAGAACTGACGATGAGAGTCTTGCCGGGTATCGCGCTGACGGTCCTGCTTCTGGGGCAAACGGCGCTGGCGAAGAACGTCTACACGGTGGCCGAGGCGCAGGTCGGCGACGACGGCATTCAGCGCCTGGAAATGATCGCCGACAGCTACTATTTCGAGCCGAACTACCTGGTGGTGAAGGTCGGCGTTCCGGTGGAGTTGACCATCACGAGGCAAACGATGCTGGTCCCCCACAATTTCGTCCTTCATGCCCCCGAGGCGGGTATCGATGTGGAGAAGGCCATCGAGACCGACGGTACGAAAATCCGCTTCACTCCAAACAAGGAAGGCAAATATCCCTTTCACTGCGGCAAGAAGCTGCTCTTTTTCGAGTCGCATCAGGAAAAGGGGATGAAAGGGATCCTCGACGTAAGACCTTAAACAGAAGTAACTTTTCAGTACAATCCGTCTTTTGCCCTCTAGTTGCGTTGCTGTGCTGCTTGAATGCTCACATAGCCGGTGTATGCTGCGCTTCTGCGCTGCTCTCGCCTTGCCAGAGAACAAAATTCGGGCATGCTGAACAGTTACAGACCGTGAACCGAACCGCCGAAAGGAGACGGGAATGAATGTTTTCGATTTTGCGATGAAAATGGAAGAGGACGGCAAGGCCTATTATGAGAAGCTTGCCAGGGAGACGGAACTGGAAGGGCTGCGGACCATCTTCGTCCGCCTGGCCAAAGACGAGCAGAAGCATTACGAGACCTTCCAGGCCTTGAAGGGCGAGACCCAGTCGACGTCCATGGAGGAGACGACCATTCTCGATGAGGCGAAAAACGTCTTCGAGGGGCTGGTGGCGAAAAAAGAGGCCCTCGGCCCGGTCAAGGGGGATCTCGACGGCTACCGCTACGCCATGAAGCTCGAAGCGGACAGCTTCCGCCTCTACGAGGATGCCGCGAAGAAGGAGGGCAACCACGACGTCCAGGTTCTCCTGCTCAAGATCGCCGCCGAAGAGCAGAAGCACTTCAATATCCTGCAAAACATCTTCGAGTTCATCAATGCCCCGAACCAATACCTCGCCTGGGGCGAGTTCAGCAACCTGGATGAGTTCAAGAATTTTGGGCGGGATGTGGATTAGGAGTCGGTGAAAAGTGAAAGGTAAAAAGTGAAAAGTGACCCGCCGTCGCTGTGCAGCTATGGCTGGGTAAGCAACGAACCAATGACGAATGACCAATGACGGGCGGGCACAAGTGCCCGCCCTGACTGTTTAAGGAAAAAACAAATGATCCGGATCGACGGTTCACATGGCGAGGGGGGAGGGCAGATCCTGCGCAGCGCCCTGACCCTGTCGGCCCTCACCGGCAAGCCCATGCGGATCGACAACATCCGTGCCGGCCGCAGGAAGCCGGGCCTGATGGCGCAGCACCGGAAGGCGGTGGAGGCGGCGGCCGCGGTGAGCGGAGCCCGCGTCGAGGGAGCGCGGCTCGGGTCGACGGCCCTGACCTTCGAGCCGCGCGGACTCAGATCCGGCGACTATCGCTTCGACATCGGCACGGCCGGCTCCACCTCCCTGGTGCTGCAGACCATCCTCCTGCCGCTGGCCTTCGCCGGGGGACCTTCCCGCGTCACCGTCACCGGCGGCACCCACGTCGCCTGGAGTCCCTGTTTTCACTACCTTGACCTGTACTGGCTGCCCTGTCTGCGGGAGATCGGGATGCAGGTCGGGCTGAAGCTGGCCCGGGCCGGTTTCTATCCCAAGGGCGGCGGCCGGATCGAGGCCAAAATTGATCCCGCCGGTTCCCTCAAGCCGCTGGATCTCACGCACCGGGGGAATCTGGGAAAAATTCTCATTCTATCGGCCGTGGCCAACCTCGACGTGGACATCGCCCACAGGCAGAGCCGGCAGGCCCGGCGGAGGCTGGACGAAGCCGGAGTGGAGGCGGCCGTCGAGGAGAAGATCGTTTCCCTGCCGGCCGTTGGAAAAGGGACGATACTCCTTCTGCTGGCGGAGTTCGAGGGCTCGCGCTGCTGCTACACGGCACTCGGGGAGCGGGGCAAGCCGGCCGAGCGGGTGGCGGACGAAGCGGCGGGTGCCTTTCTCTCGTTTCTGGTGGGAGACGGCGCCGTCGATGAGCATCTCGCCGATCAGCTGCTCCTTCCCCTGGCCCTGGTCCCGGGATGTTCGGAGATTCGCACCGCCGCTATCACCGGGCATCTTCTGACCAATGCCGAGGTTTTGCGGGAGTTTCTTCCCGTGGATATTGCGGTGGAAGGGGAGGTTGGGCGGCCGGGGGTGGTTCGGGTGCAGGGGAGGGATTTTAGCGCCTGACATCCATTTCCAAGCCCCTTCATGGCTTGTTTCGAAAATATTGGCCATGGCCCTGAAATTACAATTCTTCTTCTCGCCCGTTCGCTCCGCTCTCTTGCGACTGCAAGGAGCGGGCGAGAGATGCTTTTCATGGTTCTCGGGGGTGCCACAGGCCCATGTGGGACTATTCTTGAATTTCGTATCGCCGTAGCGTCGTTGCGTGAGCCAGGTTTTACAAAAAAACGGAGGATATTTTGAAAACCCAAGTCGACGAAATCGCCCCCGACCTGTTTCGCATCTGCACCTACATCCCCAAGATCGACCTCCAGTTCAACCAGTTCCTGGTCCGCGACGAGGAGCCGCTCCTCTATCACACCGGCATGCACGGGATGTTCAACATGGTGCACAGGGCGGTAGCGAGGGTCCTCGACCCGGCGACGTTGCGCTGGATCGGCTGGAGCCATTTCGAGGCCGACGAATGCGGCAGCCTGAACAAGTGGCTCGCGGCCGCGCCGCGGGCGGAGCCGGTGTGCGGAATGGTCGGGGCGCTGGTCAACATCAACGACTTCGCCGATCGCCGGGCGCGGGTGCTGGCCGACAACGAGGGGCTCGCTACAGGCCGCCACCGTTTCCGCTTTCTTGAAACGCCTCACGTCCCCCACGCCTGGGATTGCAGCCTGCTCTTCGAGGAGACCGGCAAGACTCTCTTCTGCTCGGACCTGCTTCTTCAGAACGGCAAGGTCGAGCCGGTGACGGAGCAGTCGGTCCTGGAGGGCGCCCGGCAGTCGCTGCTCGGCTTCCAGGCCGGGCCGCTGGCCAACTCCTACCCCTACACGCCGCTGACCGAACCGACCCTGCAGCGCTTGGCGGATTTGGCTCCGGAACGGTTGGCGATTATGCATGGGTCGTCTCTCGTTGGGGATTGCGGGGGGGCTTTGCGGGAGTGGGGAGGGGTGCTTAGGGAGGTCTTGGGCTCGTAGGATCGGAGAGCTTAGAGCGGTGATTCAGCCAAGGGGAAATGGAGGCTACACTTTTTCCTGACCAGGGCTCACGGCTTCGCTAAAATAGATTTCATGGCATAGTAGCGCCTTGGCCAGTGACTCCTGGACTCCGGTTTTTACAAATCACCAATCACGAATCACCCTTCACGGAATTAAACACTGAATTATACCGCCCGGCGGCGCCCTGTGGGGTCGGACCAAGGCAAGTAACTGAAATTTCGATGAAAAATGCCAAGAATTGCCCCTTTTTCGGTCTTTAAACCCTCTTTTCACCCCCCAAATGCCACCTCTGAGGCAGCCTTCAACCTTCCTTCCCTTTCTTGACCTCCACCATCGATCCCGCTATCGTATGACAGTAAGCCCATCGATAGGAGGCACATCATGGAAGCCGTTACCATATCCCCCAAATTTCAGGTGGTCATCCCCAAGAAAGTCCGGGAGAGGTTGCACCTCGTCCCGGGGCAGAAGCTTCAGGTGGTCAGCTTCGGGGATCGGATCGAGCTGATTCCGCAGCGGGATCTGCGTGAGATGCGCGGTTTTCTCAAGGGGATCGACACGACCGTCGCGCGGGAAGACGACCGCTCATGAACATCGTCGATTCGTCCGGCTGGCTCGAGTACTTCGCCGAGGGTCCGAACGCCGGGAAGTTCGCGGAACCCCTCGCGGAGGTGTCGCGCCTGGCGGTCCCCGCCATCACCCTCTACGAAGTCCTCAGGATCGTCTTCCGCCAGCGCGGGGAGGACGCCGCGCTGCAGGCGGTGGCGCTGATGCAGCAGGGGGAGGTCGTGGAGCTCGGCGCCTCCCTCTCTTTGCACGCGGCCCGGATCAGCCTGGAGTTGAAACTGCCGATGGCCGACAGCATCATCCTGGCAACCGCCCGCAGCTGTCGTGCCGTGCTATGGACCCAGGAGGAGGACTTCGCGGGCCTCGAAGGCGTGCGCTATTTTCCCAAAGGCTGAACCTCCGAGAACATCCTCACGCCACGCCGCAATGACCGCAACGAATAACCACATCAATGCAGGTCCTGATTCTTGGTGCTGCTGTGGGGCCGGACCAGGCCAAGTGGCTGATTATACGAAAAAATCTAAGAATTTGGCCAGTTTTTGGGCCCTAAAGCCTCTTTTTTGATGACAAAATGAAGCCTTTAAGGCTTATCTGCTCCCCAGCATCTCACTCTTCCCCCTCTCTAAAGAGAAAGTTGACAACGCGGAACACAAGTGGCACACTGCTGGAAAAGGAGAATTTCCATGCCCGCAAAAAATCCGCGCATCAACGTCGTTCTTGAAAAACCTCTTTACAACGCCCTCCACGACCTTGCCGAAGACGAAGGCCTCTCCATGTCCATGCTGATGCGTGACCTGGTGAAGGAAGCCCTCGAGCTCCGCGAGGACCGGGCGCTGGCCGATTTTGCCGCAGAGCGGGAGAAGGGCTTCGACCGCCGCAAGGCCTTGAAGCACGAAGAGGTCTGGGGGTAGCGTGCCCTTTTCGGTCATCTACCATCCCGACGTCAAGGGGCGGGACATCGCCAAGCTCAACGCCGATGTCAAGGAGCGAGTCAGGAAGGCGATCGAAACCCGGCTCATGGTTGCCCCCCATGAATACGGCGAGCCCTTGCGGAAGACTCTCAAGGGGTATTGGAAGCTCAGAGTGGGGGATTATCGCATCGTGTTCAGGGTTGACGACGAAGAAATTCTCATCCTCGGGATCTGTCATCGCAAGGAAGTCTACCCGCTGATGGAAAAAAGGCAGTAATTCCCTAAATGGAGTGGTGGAGGCCGCAGAATGCTCCGGTAATCGAGAGGGGAAATGCGGCGCGGAAAGACCTGACCGCCGTTTGAAAGAACAAATCATTTCACGCCACGCTGCAACGAACGCTACCGAATATCCTCCCTTTGAACGCAAAAGGCCCGCTCGCGCGGGCCTTCTCCATCCGAAATCAGCGACTATTCCTATCCCACCTCGTTGTACTCCCGCTCCCGAAACTCCACCCCCAACTTCCCCGCAACCCGGCGGCAGGCTTCCATGTCGATCCCGGGAATCGCCACCGCCGTCGCGGTAACCGAGGAGGACCTTGGGGTCAGGTCTTGCAAGGAGGACATTGGGGTCAGGTCTTGCAATGCCACATTCTGATGCTAAGTGTTGAGTGCCACGACATCGTGGACGGATTTTCGTGTCACCACATCGTGGACACTCAACGGATTAACGTAGCTGATAATCGAACTCATCTACCTGGGTTTTCTCCAGGAAGAGCTTCAGTTTCTGATCTTTGACATCGATAGTAGCCACCACGTATTCGAGCTTCAGTTCGGGCGCGACCGCAAAGGGACATTGGGGTCAGGTCTTGCAATGCCACATTCTGATGCTAAGTCATAGAAAATAAGAAGGGAGGGGAAACATGGCACGCCCACTACGCATCGAATATCCCGGCGCCGTCTACCACATTACCTCCCGCGGCAACGCCCGCGGCATGATCTTCGACGATGATCACGACAGGGAGAAATTTCATCAGGTCCTCGGAACCGTCGTCAAGAACCACCGTTGGCTCTGTCACGCCTACTGCCTAATGGGCAACCACATCTTATGTGGAGCTCCACATAAAAAATGCTATGTGAAGCACCAACTTATGTGAAGTCCATCTCTGAATACTCCTTCATTCTCTATCTCGGATCAAGATTTTACTGCACATAATTGCGGTGGTTTTCCGAGTTTAGCGAGCCATTG
>Ga0102953_1002331_pt1 | contig 11365 bp, 14 predicted proteins | sample SalPon2A_C_D2_MG_FD_78509 | JGI IMG/M metagenome (GOLD analysis project Ga0102953, IMG submission 78509) | Soil microbial communities from South San Francisco under conditions of wetland restoration - Salt Pond MetaG R2A_C_D2_MG | ecosystem: Environmental > Terrestrial > Soil > Wetlands | place... | reverse complement strand
GCTGTTCTGGGCGCTGATCTTCCTGCAGGTGCTGGGGCTCAACCCGCTCACGGGGCTGATGGCCATCGCCGTGCCCTACGCAGGCACCTTCGCCAAGGTCTACGCGGAAATTCTGGAGGAGGCTGACCATTCCCCAATGCGGGCCCTGCCCGCCGGCACACCGCTGCTCTCCGCGTTCTTCTTCGCCCGGCTGCCTCAAAGCTGGTCACACCTGCGTGCCTACACCGGCTACCGGCTGGAGTGCGGGCTGCGCTCCAGTGCCGTGCTGGGCTTCGTGGGCCTGCCCACGCTGGGCTACCACCTGGAGTCCTATTTCCAAGTGGGAGACTACTCCCAGGTGGCCGCGCTGCTGTTCCTGTTCTACGTGCTGATCGCCACCCTGCGCGTTTGGATGCGCCCGCGCCTGATGCCGCTCTACGCGATCGCCTCGGCTGTACTGCTCTACGGCCCAATCAACACATCGTGGGCCAACGTGACGCGCTTCTTCACGCGCGAGGTGGTGCCCGCGCCCCTGCGCGGGGCGCCCCTGGGCGATGCCGCCACCTGGCACGCGCTGGGGCACTGGGCGGGCGACCTGGCCACGCGGCAGGCGCTGCCCGGCGCCGTGAACACGGTGGTGCTCACGCAGATTGCGCTGGTGGCCACGGGGGTCCTCACGCTGCTGTGGTTCCCGCTGATCTCCCGGCACTTCCTGGGGCGGCCGGGCCGGCTGGCCGGGCACGTGTTGCTGGTGGTCTCACGCTCCACGCCGGAATACATCCTGGCCTACGTGTTCCTGCAGCTCTGGGGCCCGTCCATGCTGCCGGCCATCGTGGCGCTGGCCCTGCACAACGGGGCCATCATCGGCCACCTGATCGGGCGGTACTCCAACGGGATCGACCTGCGCCCCGATGCGCCGCGTGGCTTGAACCGCTACGGCTACGAGGTGCTGCCTCGCGTATATCCACAGTTCCTGGCGTTCCTGTTCTACCGCTGGGAGGTGATCATGCGCGAGACAGGCATCCTCGGCATCCTGGGCGTGCGCACGCTGGGCTTCTACGTGGACAGCGCCATCGCGGAGATCCGCATCGACCGCATGATGTACCTGATCCTGCTCACCGCGCTGCTCAACATCGGCATCGACGCCTTCTCGCGCAACCTGCGCGCGCGGCTGCGGCTCACGACCACCGCAAAGGTGGAGTAGGAGAAGCGGGAGGGTTCTCTTTGGGGCCGGAGGGTTCCCCCCGGCTTCGGGTAGGAAATCCGCTTAACCGCGCGAGGGGTGCGCGGCCACCACCTCGTCCAGCACAGCCACCACCTCGGCGGTGTCCACATACTTGAGCGTCTGCCAGCCCAGCCTGCGTGCCGTCTTCAGGTTCACGCCCAGATCGTCCACGAACAGAAGCGCCTCACCGGAGAGCCCCAGCCCCTGCTCCACCAAGCGGTAGATGCCCTCATCGGGCTTGCGCACGCCCGCCTCGGAGGAGTCGACGACGACATCGAACAGGCTGTCCACGTCCATACGCCGGCGCCAGCTCTCGCGCCACTCGGCGATGTTGTTTGTGAGCAGAGCCGTGGGCATGCGCTCGCGCAAAGCCCGACAAGCGGCCACGACGGCCGGCCGCACGGGCATGGCGGCGCGGTCGCCCGGGCTGCCCATGAAGTCGCGGGCCTCCCGCAGGCCGATCTCCGTGCCCGCAGCACGCACCCGCGCCTGCAGCACCTGCGCGAACTGGTCCAGGGTGCTCTCACCGCGCTCCACGCGGTCCCAGGCATCGCCCTCCACGAACAGCTCGTGGCGGATGGCATCCCATGCCTCCGGCGCCAGCCCGATGCGCGCACCGAAGGCCCGCACGTTCGATGGCCCGCCCTCCAGGAACACGCCGCCCAGGTCGAACACCACCGCGCGCACCTTGCGTGGCTCGATGCCAATGTCGTTGCGGGCGGCCTTCATATCCATGGTTCAGCGCAGCGAATGGCGGTGGCTAACCATGCGGAAACCACACGTAGAGCATCAGGTACACCAGCACGCCCGTGACGGATACGTACAGCCACAACGGGAACGTCCAGCGGGCGATGGCGCGGTGCCGCTCGAAGCGCCCCCGCAGGGCACGGTACAGCGTCACCAGCACCAAGGGTACCACGGCCATGGCCAGCACGATGTGCGAGATCAGGATCGCGAAGTACACGGCGCGCACCGGGCCGTGCCCCTGGAACGGATGGACGGGCGAGTGGAAGTGGTAGATCAGGTACGACGTGAGGAACAGTGCCGAGGTGATGAACGCCGCCAGCATGAAGGCACGGTGCACCGGGATGCGGCCGCTGCGGATCGCCACGTAGCCCGCCACGAGCAGCACAGCCGCCATGCCGTTCAGCGTGGCGTTGAGTGTGGGCAGCACGCTGTAATCGATCATGCGCCGCGCGGCCTCCTGGCCGACCCCGCACCCATGGCTAGCCGCGCTCCGGTCGCGCCGCCACCCAGGCCGCGCCCAGCAGCATCGCCACGGCGAAACCGGTGACGACGACCGCCGCCACGACCGGATCGCCGATGCCCATCGCCGCGCGCTCCGCGGCCGGGTGCAGCGCCCCGCGTAGGGCGGTCAGGCCGTAGGTGAGCGGATTGATGTCCATCACGGCGCGAATCCAGAAGGACGCCCCGGATGCCGAGAAGAATGCCCCGGAGAGCAGCCACATGGGGAACATCAGCAGGTTCATCACCGCGTGGAACCCCTGCACGGAGTCCATCCGCCAGGCGAACAGGAAGCCCAGCGCGCTGAGCGCCACCGAGGTGAGGAAGATCGCGCCGCAGGCCCAGAAGAATCCCCCCAGCGTCAGGCTCAGCCCGGCCAGCGGTGCCAGCAGCAGCAGGATCAGCCCCTGCACGAAGCCCAGCATGGCCCCGCCCAGCACCTTGCCCAGCACGATGGAAAGGCGCGGCACGGGCGCCACCAACACGCCCTGCAGAAAGCCCTCCGTGCGGTCCTGGATCACCGAGATGGACGAAAAGATGGCGGTAAACAGCACCACCAGCATCACCGTGCCCGGGAAGAAGTAGGTGAGGTAGCTGAGGCTGTGCCCCATGCCCGGAGGCTGGAACGTATGCCCGAAGCCGGAGCCCAGCAGCAGCCAGAACAGGATCGGCGTGCCCAGGCTGCCCATCACGCGGCCAGGCTGGCGCACGAAGCGCAGAATCTCGCGGGCGAAGAGGCTCCACGTGGGCAGCAGCATTGCCGTGCCGCTCCGCGTGGGCGCGGCGCTGCCCGCGGTCATGGTTCCGGTGGTGGCGGCGTTCATGCGGTCTCCGCGGGCTCGGGTTCGGTGGCCATGGCATGTCCCGTGCGCACGAGGAACACGTCGGCAAGGGTGGGCCGCCCCAGGCGCAGTGCGCTGATCTGCTCCGGGAACTCGGCCAGCAGGCGCGGCGCCAGGGCCGGATCGGCCGTGCCGCTCAGGCGCACGGTGCCGTCCTGCACGACGCCCTGCAGCCCCATGCGCTGCGTCAGCAATTCCAACAGGGCGGCAGGATCGGATGCCTCCAGGGTCATCACGGTATCGCCAAGTTCCTGCTTGAGGGCGCCCGGCGTATCCACCGCCACCAACCGCCCGCCATCCAGCAGGGCCACGCGGCCGCAGCGTTCCGCCTCATCCATCAGGTGCGAGGCCACGACCACCGTGAGGGCATCTTCGCCCCGCAACTCATCCAGGGTTTGCCAGAAGGCCTGCCGCGAAGGCAGGTCCAGTCCCGTCGAGGGCTCGTCCAGCAACAGTACGCGCGGCCGATGCAGCAACGCCTTGGCCAGTTCCACCCGGCGGCGCAGGCCGCCGGAGAGCTTGCCGGCCATGTCGCGCCGGCGCTCGCCCAGGGCAAAGCGCTCCAGCAGTGTATCGATGCGGGCCGTCAGAGCCTTCCCGGAGAGGCCGTACAGGTAGCCCTGGAAGCGCAGGTTCTCCATCACGGAGAGCTTGCCGTCCACGCTTGGGGCCTGGAACACCACTCCCAGGCGGTGTCGCGCCGCGGCTGGCGCCTCGCTCACATCCACGCCGTCGATCAACGCCCGGCCGCTGCCGGGCCGCAGCAGCGTGGACAGGATTCGCAGCAGCGTGCTCTTGCCGCTGCCGTTGGGCCCCAGCAGGGCAAACAGCTCCCCGTGTCCGACATCGAAGGTCACGGCGTCCAGGGCGGTGCGGCCGCCGTAGCGCAGCGTGAGGCCCTCCAGGCGAACGGCTGCCGTACTTGCCCGCCGAACGGCCGATGCCGGTTGGCCGGCCATGGCGTCCGCGGCAAGCGCAGTGGAGGTAGATTGCGGAGAAGTGGACATGACAAACCTACAGCGGAGTGGCGTCGTAGACGAGCAGTCCCAGCAGCAGCGGGAGATAGATCACGGACACCCGCAGCACCATCCGGGCGCGTTCGTCCGTGAGCTGGAACGTCATCATGACGGCGGCGGCGAAGAACACCAGCCCCAGTGCGAGGGCTCCCACAAAGTAGGTCATGCCGGCCATGCCGATCAGCGTCGGATGCAGGCTGATCAACACCAGCGTGGCCGTGTACAGGAGCTGCTGGCGACGCGTACTGCCGCCGCTGGGGTCGTTCACCGTGATCATGGAAAGCCCGGCATTGCGGTAGTCGTTGCGATACAGCCAGGCAATGGGAAGGAAGTGTGGCAGCTGCCAGATGAACATGATCAGGAACAGAGATAGCGCCTCCACCCCCACGCTGCCCCGGGCGGCGGCCCAGCCCAGCGGGGCCGGAAGGGCGCCCGGCACGGCTCCGATCAGCGTATTGAGCGCCGTGACGCGCTTGAGGGGCGTGTAGACCGCCACATAGAGCACAGCCACCGTGAGCGCGATCAAAAACGCCAGCAGGCTGATCGTCAGCGCCAGCACGGCCAGCCCGGCCGCAGTCCCCGCGAGGCCGCCCACCAGCACGGGTAGGGGCGAGAGCCGCCCCGTGGGCAGCGGGCGGTTGCGCGTGCGCTTCATCAGCGCGTCAATGTCGCGTTCCATGTATTGGTTCACGGCATTGATGCCCCACGCCACCAAGCCCGTGCCCAGCATCAGCCATCCGAAGCGCCCCCAGGGGAACGGGCCGTTGCCACCCAGCGCAAAGCCCAGCGCCGTGCTGATGAGCACCATCGTGCTGATGCGGGGCTTGCCAAGCTGCAGCCAGTCGCCCAGCCGCGCGTGCCGGTCGGCGGCGCTCTCAGCACCGGGGAGCGGGGAGGCCTTCATCGGGCGGAGTACTCTGCGGAGGAGGAACGCGTAGCCGGCCGCGGCGGGGCGGTGAGCACCCAGGCGCGCAGCGTCAGCAGCGCCGTGGTGGCAATCAGCAGGGCCCCATTGACCACGTGCAACGTAGTGATGGTTGGCGCGCGCTGCGTCCAGATCACCGTGCCGCCCAGCAGAATCTGCAGCGCCACCAGCCACCCCATGACGGTCACCGGGCGCCGCAACGCCGACTCATTCCAGTGGTGGCGGCGCACCTGCCAGATCGTGCCGATGATGAGCACCAGCACCACCAGCGCGCCCAGCCGATGCAGGAAGTGGATCAGGATCGGGAAGGCCGTCAGCGGCGGAATCAGGCGGCCGTAGGCCAGCGGGAAATCCGGAATGGCGAGCCCGGCGTTGAAGTGCCGCACCACGGCACCCAGCAATAGCTCACCCAGCAAGGCGCCCCACGTGACCGTGGCCCAGGACGCCAGTCGGCTGCGGACTGGTTGCCGACCCCGACGCACCATGTCGTCCCAGCCGGACGAGGTCACCTGCACCAGCGCCACGGTGGTCATGAAGAAGGCCTCCGCCAGCAGCGCATGGCCAATCGAGATGGGCTTGGGCAGCAGGAACAGGACGGTAAGGCCGCCCAGCACGCCCTGCAGGATCACGGCGCACAGCGCGCCCACGCCCAGCCAGCGCACCCAGCGCCGGGGCTCGGCCCACCAAAGCCAGCCGACCATGCCGATGGTCAGCAGACCCACGGTGGCCGCGATCAGGCGGTGCCCGTGCTCATAGAGGATGCCGCCCACCATGGGTGGGAAGAGCTGGCCATAGGCCAGCGGCCAATCCGGCACGGCCAGGGAAGAGCCCGTGCTGGTCACCATCGCGCCGGCCGCCAGCAGCACCACCGTGGCGCAGCACAACACCCAGGCCAGTCGGTGACTCCAGGGCCGCATGGACTCCGATCGATAGGAGCTGTCGTAAGAATAGGGGAAGCGCTGCCGGCGCCTCATGCTCGGCTCACCTTATGAAGCTGCCTCCGGGCTTCCCCCTACCGGATGGCGGAATTGATTGCCTATCCACGTAGCTTAGGCCGTCGACGGCCACCCGTCAATGCGCTTGCGCAAGGGGCGCGGGTGCAGGCTGGGGCGGTGGATGCTACGCTGGCCCGAGAGGCACCGCTCCCGCGCGGCTCCCATCGCACTCCGCGGTGTATCCCCGGATGGATGCGCGCGTCGTCCCCACTGCCCCCGCGATACCGCCATGTGTGGCCGCTACCGACTCAGCACACACCCCCAGGCGCTCTACGAGCAGTTCGCGCTGGACCGGGTGGCCCAGGACGGGCGGGCGATACCCCCGCGCTACAACATCGCCCCGACCCAGCCCGTGGTCGCCGTCCGCCTGCGGCCGGATGGGCGGCGCGAGTTGGTGCACCTGCACTGGGGGTTGATCCCCGGCTGGGCCAAGGACCCGGCGATTGGCAACCGCATGATCAACGCACGGGCGGAAACGGTGGGTGAGAAGCCCTCCTTCCGCAACGCCCTGCGCTGGCGGCGCTGCCTGATCCCGGCGGACGGCTTCTACGAATGGCGGAAGCGCGACCGCGGCTCCAAGCAGCCCTACGACGTAACCCGGGCCGATGGCGCTCCGTTCGCCTTCGCCGGGCTATGGGAGCACTGGCAGGGCCCCAACGGCGAGGAAATCGAATCGTGCGCGATCCTCACCACGGAGGCCAACGAGCTGATGCGGCCCATCCACAACCGCATGCCCGTCATCATTGCGCCGGAGGACTACAACGCCTGGCTGGCGCTGGATGAGCAGAAGCCGGAAACCCTGGCCCCGCTCCTGGCCTCCCGCAACTGGCCGGAGATGCGTGCCACGCCCATCGCCAGCTACGTCAACAACGTGCGCAACGAGGGGCCGCTGTGTATCGCGCCGCCCCCGCCCGGCGAGGCGCCGGCCGAGCCTGCCCGCAGCAAGCCCAAGCCCCGCGCGCAAACCACGCTGCTACGCCTGCTGGACGACGAGGACGAGGCCTGAGCCGAATCCCGCACGCCCTTGCGGTGCCGCCGCTAGCGGCAGATCTTGGCGAAATCCCAACTGGTGATGGACACCGGCGTCACGACAAGTGCCACGCGGGGCTTCGCGTAGTGACGCTGCAGGTGCTCAGGCCAACTGGACGGACGCAGTTGGCGATACAGCGGCTTGCTCTCGTTCATGCGCTCGATCCAGCGCTTCACCTCGCCGGGGTCGTCCACCACATCGCAATGGCCCAACACCAGCACGGCCTTGAGGCTGTAATAATCCTCGCCGGACTCCACCAGACAGGACACCTCGGGATGGCGCCGGATGTGCGGCACTTTGCGACTCGATGCCAGCGTGTGCATCACGATGCAACCCTCCGCCCAGCCGAACCACATGGGCAGCGGCAGGGGTGGACGGTCGTCGCGCGTCACGCAGAGGATCGCGCGCGGCGCCGACAGGAGATAAGCGTCGATCTCGGCGGGGGTGAGTTCCACGCCCATGGCGTCGTTCCGGGCAGGCAGACAGTGGGGATGACGCGGCAGACCGGATGGGCCGGCCCCGCCGCGCCATGATGCCAAGGATTAACGGAAATCGTACGCCGCCTCGATCTTGAAGCGGATGCACTCCTTCACGCTCTGGTGGGCGGGACAACCAGCGGGATGCACCTGCAGCACCCGGTTGGCCGTCTCTTCCTGCTCCTTGTCCAGCGGCAGGTGGTACTTCACACGGATTTCCGTGATGCGCATCGTGCGCTCCACCTTCTCGATATCACCCTCGATCGCTGACCACAGATCGCCGGGGCCCAGCTTGATTCCGCGCGCTGCCAGCGCGCCTCCAAAGGTGCCGGTCAGTCACCCGCCGATGGCGGCAATCATGTGGTCCAGAGTGGCCGGATACTCCGTCTCCGGTTCCACACCGTAGAAGTTGGCGATTGCGGTATGCACGCCGTAGTACACCGGCTCGCTGAAGTGCTCGATGAAGGCTCGCCGCACCGGGCCCTTGTCCCGGATCAGCTTGACCTTGCAGGTATGGATTAGCTCTCCCATACGGCTCCGTCTGGTTGCGTCGAATGGATTGGCGGTGCTGCCCCCGATGGGCCTCAGTGCATCACCTTCACCCATATGCGGTCAAGCCGGGTGCTCACCGGCCCAGACCAGGGGCAGCCAATCCCAGCAGGACACCACACATGGTGCGCCAACAGCAGACCCGCGCCCGCGCCTGGGAAAGGACCGGAGCCACCAGCGCTTGTCATTTCAAGACCAACTGGAAATCCGCCGTTCTCAACCCGCGAACCTACCGTGCTCGCCTTGACAAATTCGGCTCATTAGGATACAAATGTATACTTTCCAATACAAACCTGCACCTGGGTCGGTACTTGCCGACCGACCCGCCCTATTTCCGGACGAGCGATGCCGATGCGCTTGGAGTTGGGTGCGCTCACCGTGGAGGTTGAGCGCCAGGAAGATGCCGCGGACTTCCTGCGCGGCCTGTTCCGTCATCTGAATAACAAGGAGGTCGCCGATCTGCTGGGTGTGACGGACAAGACGGTGCGCCGCTGGCGACGCGCGGGGCGCCTGCCCACACGCGGTGGCGGGCAGCTCACCCTGCTGGATCTGCTACATCACCTGGGGCCCGGTGCGCAGCCCAGCGATGCCACGCCACGCCATCCACGGCTCACAGCGAGGCTGCAGGATACTACTGCCGCCGCGGCGGATTGAGCCGCCGCGGCGTGGTCACTGACAGGAGATCGTGCTGGATGGGTTACTGCCCGGCTGCCTCGCCGGTGTCTGCGGCTACGGCTTCCTCGATGCGCGTCAGCGTTTCACCGAGAATCAGCGCGGTGAACTTGCCCTCATCGCCGGGCGGAATGATCGGCTTGCCACCCAAGTGGGCATAAAGCTGGGAGAGACGATAGATATCCGGCGTCAGGTGCTCATCCATACCCACGAAGCCCACATAGCGGCGATATTCCGGATCGTCCGCCACGGGCAGCCGCGAGCGCGATCCGCCGTAGAGCGGCACGTAGCGGGTGGTGTTGATGTCCCACTTGCCGGCCCCGGTAATGTCGTAGACTTTCTCGTGAATGACCATCTGCAGTCCGTCCTCTTTCAGCGGTGCACCGTCACGCGAGACGCCCGACCCTGACCACTCTGCCGGCTCGCCCGAACCTTTCCTACCACAGGTCGCGGCGGCGCGAAAGCGCCCCGGGAACCCCCTTCAGTCTTTGCCGATCAACTGACTCACCTCACCCTCGTCGGGGAAGCGATTGGTCTTGTACTTGGAGTAGACCAGCTGACCGTCCACCGTGACGTCAAAAATGCCCCGGCTACCCTCAATCAGCTTCGCCTCCACAGTGAACGCACCCTTCAGTTCGGCGGCCACCCGGGTCGCCTCCGGAAGGTAGTTTCACATGCCGCAGTATTCGATCTCGATCTGCATGGAAATCAACCCTTGGCGGGGTGTGCTATCGTGGGGTTGACGGCCGCGCTACGCGGCTGTTTTCACACATGTTGAGGAAGCCCGGTGCAAATGTCAAACGCCTCCGCAGCGCCAGCCGGGCGATGGCGCGGCCTGCAGTCGCTGCCATGGCTGACCGAAGCCTCCGTCCAGCCGTGAGCCTGCCCGTGCACGCCCCCTACGAAGTGCGCTGCCCGTTGCACGGATCCATCCCTTTTGACGAGCGCGAGCGGGCGATCATTGACCATCCGCTGGTGCAGCGTCTGCGCTACATCTCGCAGCTCGGCTTCGCGGCGCTGGTGTATCCGGGCGCCACACACTCCCGCTTCAGCCACTCGCTGGGCGTGATGCACCTGGCCGGGCGGGTGTTCGACCACATCGAGGAGGCCTCCGGCCCCGCGCTGGCGACTGCCGGCTACACGCATGCGGCACTGGCCTATTGCCGGCGCATCGTGCGGCTGGCTGGGCTGCTGCACGACGTGGGACATCCGCCGTTCTCTCACAGCTTCGAGCCGCTGCTGCCGCCCCGTTCCGCGCTGCCCCTGCCGCGGGACTGGTACGAGGCGGGCCGCGGGGAACTGGAGGCACGAGCCACCCACGAGGATTTCTCCGTTGCCGCCGTGTGGGCCCTGGCCCGCGAGGACGCCGCCCCGCTGAGCGCCGAAGAGGCGCGGGACATCTGCTCGCTGATCGATGGGCGTGTCGCACCCGGGCCCGCCCTCAGCGGCGGCAATGGCCGGCGGCCGATCTATCCACTGCTGAAGCAGATCATCAGTGGGGAGATCGATGCGGACCGCATGGACTATCTGCGGCGGGACGCCCACTTCGTCGGCGTGACCTACGGGATGTTCGATCTGTCCCGACTGATCCAGTCCCTGGCCTGCGCGGACCTCGCTGAAGGGCTGGTGATGACGCTGGAGCAGAACGCGCTGTACACCTACGAGAACTTCCTGATGGCCCGCTTCCACATGGCCATGCAGGTCTACTTTCACAAGACGCTGTTGCCCTTCGAGCTCTTCCTGAAGCGCGCCATGGAGGAGGGGGAGATCGACTTCCGCGTGGACGGGAGTCTGGAGAACTTCCTCGCCGCCCGCGAGGACCGGGTGCTGGATGCGCTCTACCATGCCCGCGAGCGGCGCTGGTCCGGGCGCATCGTGCATCGCCGGCCCATCGCCCGGCTGCTGCAGTTGGAGGACATGCGGGACGATGGGCAGCGGCAGCGACTGCTCGAGGCCGCGCAAGCCCTGGGCGAGCGGAACGTGGAGATCATCCACCTGCGCGAGGCACGGCCGCTTTCCACCCTGGGTGCGCCGGGCCGGGAGGGCGGCTTCCCCATCTACGTGGAGCGCACCCTGCTGGGCGGCACCACCTACCGACCCCTGCACGAGGTGTCGGTGCTGTTGGAGCGCTACAACCAAGTGTTCACGATCGAGAGCCTGTACTGCGATCCCGCCGACTACGAGGCAGCCGCCGCCGTGCTGGCCCCCATCGTTGCTGGATCGGGCTCCTGACGATCACGCAACCACGCACCGCACGCCCACCCACAAAACACCAACGGCCGGCACGGGTCGCAACCCGTGCCGGCCGTTGGTGTGACTGGCACTCGGTACCGGCAGGCGCCGGCGTCAATCCCCTTTGGACTCTTCGCCAGGCGTCTCGGCCTCGGCCCCCGCTTCCGGGGCTTCGGCCT
>Ga0102953_1002330_pt1 | contig 11367 bp, 8 predicted proteins | sample SalPon2A_C_D2_MG_FD_78509 | JGI IMG/M metagenome (GOLD analysis project Ga0102953, IMG submission 78509) | Soil microbial communities from South San Francisco under conditions of wetland restoration - Salt Pond MetaG R2A_C_D2_MG | ecosystem: Environmental > Terrestrial > Soil > Wetlands | place... | reverse complement strand
TGTAGTTAACATTCCTTTTTTTACAAACGGTATATCCTGTCCAATCAACGTATTCATTTCCTGCTGAACAGAAAAAATATCCGATTCGGTAATCTCACGCTCCAATCCATTCAATTCACAATAATAACCGTTTGAAATACCTTTTTGAATGCGAAGTTGTACATGTGGTAATGTCTCTTTCAAAGCGGCATACAAAACAAATATGAGGCTCCGGATATACATACGTATCCCGTCGTGATGCGAAACATCAAAAAATTCAATTCGCTTGGGTTTTACTACGCAAAACGAAAGCTCCTTTACCTGGTGATTGACAATCGCCCCGCAAACCGTATTTTTCATTTGAATATTTAAATCACGACTGATTTCCATCAACGATGTTCCCAGCTCATAATTATGTGTTGTTTTGGTATTCTGACAAAATATTTCTACCTGTTTCATATCTGTCTGTTTTCAAGGAATGTAAATGTATAAAAATATGTTGGAAGTCGGAAGACCGAAGTTCGTAGCTGACTGCTGAACGCAAGAACTCAACCTCTTAACTCTTCTTTCAGATATATTGCCGTAAACGATTTTTTATTTTTGATGATTTGTTCGGGTGTACCTGTGCATAAAATTTCACCACCATTTTTACCGCCTTCCGGTCCCAAATCAATAATGTAATCGGCTACTTTTATCACATCCATGTTATGCTCGATTATTATTACCGTATTTCCTTTATCAACCAATTTATTTAATACTTCGAGCAACACACGGATATCTTCAAAATGAAGACCGGTAGTCGGCTCGTCCAGAATGTACAACGTTTTCCCGGTGCCACGTTTAGCCAGTTCGGCCGCCAGTTTTACCCGTTGCGACTCACCTCCGGAAAGTGTTGTGGACGACTGTCCCAGCGTGATGTAGCCCAGTCCAACTTCTTTCAGCGTCTTTAATTTATTGGAAATCGAAGGAATATATTCAAAAAATTCAACTCCCTGGTCGATGGTCATATTCAACACATCGCTGATGGATTTTCCTTTATAGCGCACCTCCAGTGTTTCGCGGTTGTAGCGTTTGCCGTTACACTTGTCGCAATGGACGTAGACGTCGGGCAGGAAGTTCATTTCAATGAGTTTCAGTCCCCCACCCTGGCACTCCTCACAACGACCGCCTTTTACATTAAACGAAAACCGGCCCGGTTTGTACGCCCTGATTCTAGCCTCGGGAAGCTGGGCAAACAAATTACGAATGTCGGAAAAAACACCGGTGTAAGTCACAGGATTCGACCGCGGTGTTCTTCCAATAGGCGACTGATCGACCCGAATTACTTTATCAATATTTTCCAGCCCTTCAATCGTCTTGTAAGGCAACGGATCCTGCAACGATTTATAAAAGTGCTGGCTTAAAATGGGTTGCAGCGTAGCGTTTATCAATGTCGATTTTCCGCTGCCTGAAACACCGGTAACACAAATAAATCTCCCCAACGGAATTTCGAGGTTTACATTTTTCAGGTTATTCCCCGAGCATCCTTTTACCTTTAACAAAAGTGCTTTGCCGTTCCTTCGACTCGCCGGCAACGGAATCTGTTTCCGGTTATTCAAATAATCTGCCGTAAGTGTTTTCGATTTTAATACTTCCCGGGGTTGGCCGACAGCTACTACCTCACCTCCGTGACGGCCTGCATGTGGCCCCATATCAATCAGGTAGTCGGCATGAAGCATGGTATCTTTATCGTGTTCCACCACAATTACCGAGTTGCCCGAATCGCGTAGTTGTTCGAGTGCATGAATTAATTGCAGGTTGTCGCGGTGATGCAGCCCTATGCTTGGTTCGTCCAGAATATACAGTACATTCACCAGTTGCGAACCAATTTGTGTTGCCAGCCGGATGCGCTGCGATTCTCCCCCGGAGAGACTTCGGGCCGTACGATCGAGTGCCAGGTAGTTGAGTCCTACACCCAGCATAAATCCAAGCCGGTCGCGAATTTCCTTGATCACTTCGGCAGCAATCTTTCGCTGCCGATCCGACAGTCGTTCTTCCAGACCATCAAACCATTCACCCAGTTCAGTGAGGTCGAGTCGGGCCAGCTCCGAAATATTTTTACCGTCGATTTTAAAATGCAGCGATTCTTTTTTCAGGCGCATTCCATTACATTCGGGGCACTCTGTTGTTTTCACAAACTGGTTGGCCCATTTCTGTGCTGTTTTCGACGGATTATCTTCACGCTGGCTGTCGATATATTTTACCACGCCATCGTAGGTCATTAAATAATTCATACTACTTCCCAGCGGTGTATTTTTGAGTTGAATGCGTTCGTTAGTCCCAAACAATACCGCCTGCAGTCCTTCTTCCGAAATATCATTTACTGGTGTTTTCAACGTGAATCCGTACGTTTCGCCCAGCGCTTCAATCTGCCAGAAGATGAGTGTATTCTTATAAGGCCCCAACGGAGCAATTCCACCTTTGGCGATGCTCTTGTTTTTGTCGGGCATAATTTTTTCGAGGTCGATTTCGGTCACTCGTCCCAGCCCTGTACACCTCGGGCATGCCCCTTGTGGTGAGTTAAACGAGAAATTGTGCGGCGCTGGTTCGTTGTACGAAATTCCGGTGGTTGGACACATGAGCAACCGGCTGTAATATTTGGCTTCCCCTGTTCCATGATCCAGAATCATCAAAATTCCATGGCCGTGTTTCATTGCGGTTTGCACGGTTTCTTTCAACCTTTTGTCGCTCGTACCGTCCACCATCAATTTATCGATAACAATCTCAATAAAGTGATTTTTATAGCGGTCCACACGGTGATTGTGCTTCAACTCGGCTATTTCACCATCTATTCGTACATACAAAAAACCTTTGCGAAGGATTTGCTCAAACAGCTCGCGATAATGCCCTTTCCTGCCTTTGACCACCGGAGCCAGAATGTATATGCGCTTGCCGGCAAAATCTCTTTTTATCAGTTGAAGGATTTTCTCTTCGGTATATTTCACCATTTTTTCGCCTGTATTATATGAAAAAGCCTCACCGGCCCTGGCATACAACAAGCGCAGAAAATCGTAAATCTCGGTTACCGTTCCCACCGTAGAACGCGGGTTCCGGGTAGTTACTTTTTGTTCGATAGAAATAACAGGGCTTAATCCCGTAATTTTATCTACATCCGGACGCTCCATATTTCCAAGAAAAGAGCGGGCATACGCCGAAAAGGTTTCGATATAGCGACGCTGACCCTCGGCATAAATGGTATCGAAAGCCAGCGACGACTTTCCGCTGCCACTCAATCCCGTAATTACCGTAAGTTTATTCCTCGGAATTTCAACATTTATATTTTTCAGGTTGTGGACACGGGCGCCTTCCACAATTATCTTTTCCTCAGCCTCAAATATTTCAGCCGGAACCTCTTTTTGCTTCACATTTAACTCTTGCATGCAACTTATTCCCCAACTAATTTAGAACCGGAATTTCAATGATGTATTTTTTATGTGTCGGATTTTTCAGGTAACTCTGGCGCAGCCACGGATTAAAATCTTTCAATAGTTTGTAGTTAATTCCTTGCTCGTGAGCAAAATCGGCAAAATCTTCCACGCTTCCGGTAATTTCCACACTCCGGGTTTGAATAATCGGATATTTTTCCTTTTCGGGAATGATGAAATTATATTGTTCCGGATTTTCCAAAATCTGCTTCAGCGCTACAATCCTGTAAAGATACCTTCCGGTTTCTTCAACCAGTAACAAATTATAATACGAATCAGTTTTCTGACGGTCGATCTGACGGTCAACTCCGCGCATTCCGGCATTGTACGAAGCGGCTACCATTGTCCAGTTGCCGTATTTTTCATACGAATCCTGCATATAGTCACAGGCTGCGTAAGTCGATTTTACAACGTGGTAACGTTCATCAACTTCATTGTTTATCTCCAGACCATACTGCATTGCCGTTCCTTTCATAAACTGCCAAAATCCAACGGCATGGGCAGGCGAAACTGCCCGTGGATCTAACCCACTTTCTGCGATAGCGAGGTACTTGAAATCGTCGGGGATTCCCTTTTCTTTCAGAATAGGTTCGATGATGGAAAAGTAACGTGGCGCCAGTTTTATAAAACGAATGGTTTGCGAATGAAAATAGGCGTTGGAAAGCAATTCGCGGTCGAGCGACTCATAAACATCAAAACGGTCGAGAGGCATCCACTCCCCGGCGAATTCTACCGAGTCGGGCATTGGCGGCGACCTGAATTCGGTTTTCGGCTCCACCACTACAGGTTTATTTTCAGGTTTTGCCGAACCAATTATGAACCAAATAACCACCACGTTAACCACCAACAACACCGGTACTAAAAACCTCCACCACTTTCGCTTGCTCATATCACCTGTATTCAATATTAAACCTGCTAAAATACATTTTTAGTTGCTTGATTACAACGAAAACGAAGGGGAAATATGTATGAATCGGAACTTATCCCCCTGAGAGGGAACAAACGCTTCAATGTTGCGCGTGTGGATTTTGTCGGGATTGAATTTCTAATTTGGTTGTAAAAAAAGCCTGACTATGAACAGCCAGACTTTTCGGGAATAGATTGGTTAGCAGTTAATCCTGCTTAACCACCGGAATAAAACTCACCTGGTGAATATTTTGCAGGTCGGAATAATCGTACTGGTAAAAACCATCGTCGCCAATCATAAACAAGTAATTGTTTACCGGAATTACGTCGTAAGTGTTGATGTTGGGAAAACTGGCAATCCGGTGATCGTCAATGTGTAGTTTATCAGTGGCATCGTACACTTTCAGGCCGGCGTCTCCATCGCACACAAACAGGGTTTGATCGTCAATTCCAAGTCCATACGGGCTGTGTAGCGGGTACGAAGCCAGCAATTGGTTGTTTAGGTAATTGTCTGAAAGTTTCAGAATATCGAGGCGGTTTACATTGCTTCCGCAATTATTTCCTCCGTGTAAAGTAATGTAGGCGTAACCATCAGAAATCACTACCGGATCGCAACTGGTAATATGCCAAAAGTAGCCCACATAATTTGGTACAGTAGCCACTTCGAGACTAAAAATACGCATTCCCGACTGGGTCCCGAGAAACATATGTCCGTCGTAAATAAACATTGTTTCCACGTTCCAGCCTACATTTTGTCTACCAATATCGCTGGGGTTTTCGGGACTTTTTACATCGAAAATATAGAGATTGGCATTATCGACAGCATACAGATAATCATTGTACAATCCAAACCGTGCCATCGAACCGCCAATGCCAAAGGTACTCCCGTTGGAAACAGCTCCTCCTGTTGGTGCGGCATAATTCATATCATATTCCGCTTTGGCTGCATAGTATATGGGATAATAATGATATTCCATTTCCTGGCGTACGGTTTTAATTTTCCAGTCAATAACAACACCTTTTTCCTCATCAACTTTGGCCACGCGGTAATCTTCGTTGTAAGGAGGTGTGGTATACGGAAAAACATTCTCCACGCGATGTACTTCCTTCGGGTCGTTCACATTCGAAATATCAATGGCTACTAAATCGACATAACTGTCGACATATAAAATATCATTTTTTATGGCCATGTCAATGTTCCCGGGAATTTCAATAAAACCAATTTTCTCCGGATTTTGTGGATCACGATTATCGATAATATGAATGCCTTTCAACTCTTCGTTGACAAAAATGTACCCGCCTTTAAAATAAATTTTCCCAGGATTAACCAAATCGTGTGGGGTATCCATTTTTACGGCTCTGCGCAATTCTTCATACGACAAGTAAACCGGCGCATTGGCGGTAAATACTTCGGTGTATTCATCAAGGCAGGAATTAAACGAAGCCAATAAAATAAACAGTGTGAATATATTTCCAATTATTTTCATGATGCATGTTTATTTAAATATGAAACCGATTTTAACAGTCAGGCGATTATAATCGATGTCGACCGCATAATTATTGTCGCCGGTGTAGTGCAAGCGGTGATACTGGTAACCAAACGCCACAGACAAACCAAAGCCAGATGAAAACTGATACATGTAGCCCATCCCCGGGTTAACCAGTACCCCACCTTTGGCATCGAGATTCTCCTGTCCGTAATCCGGATATGGCCAGACACTACTCCAGGCAGGGTACACATCGTAATAAACGGTTTGAGAATCGTCAATACCAAGCTGGTAACCTGCTTTCAAAAAAAAGTAAGGAGTAGACAAAGTGTTCCGCAATTTAAATTCGGCATTCAAAAAAACCGGCAGGTAGGATTCTTTCAGAAATTCTACCCCGGTGCCAAGCCCAAGGGAAAATTTTGGTTTCACTAAATAATTCACGGTTCCGGTAACACTTAGTGGAGCCGAATGGTTGTTTTGGGCATTTCCAGCCAGAATACCTATTTCGGTGCGAAAAAAGAGTGACGAACCGGAAGGTTGCATTTGCATGTTGTTGATGCGTTTTGCACGGTAGGTAGTAACACTGTCGACTTCGGATGCATTAAAAACCCAAATGTTCCCGGCTGACTCAACCCGCAGTTTATTTGCATTTTCAGTGTATTGGTATTTTCCTTTTAGGATGGTTCCGTTTTTAAGGTAGACATATCCTTTTTCCGATTGAGCAAAAACAAAGAAAGTCCACAAAGCAGCAATTATAAACAGACACAATTTCTTCATAAGTCGGATTTTTTAAAGAAGATGTGTTCTGCAGCCTTTGGGTTGCGTGAAAAAAATTAATTCGAAAAAAATTCAGTTTCGATTAAATTGACGGCACGGGCAAGTTCCGATGTATTTTTGGAATAAAAATGAATTTTGTTTTTACGCAGTAACTTTCTGATTCTTTTCTTCTGTTCAGGAAACAGATTAATCAACGACTTTCGTGTGCTTTTTACTTTAACAAGAGTATTGTCAGGGAACTCAATAAAATAAATTGGACTGAGCTTATAATACGAATCGCGCGTTATTCCGGCTACATCTTTGTAAGTCGATGTCTTTTTTTCAAACGTATAATACCAGCAAAGTAATTTCAACTTCCCTTCATAAAGCATATTAAAATAGTGTTCTCCTTTGGGATATTTATCGAAGTACATTTTCCGGAAAAGGTTTTCAGAACTTTTATCGGTATCCATAGTAAACTCATCAACAATAAACTTATCGATAATCGCAACGGCACCTATACGTTCGTTGAAGGTAATCAGATCTTCGGTAAAAGTGTTCAACTTCAAAAGTAAACTATCGTAACGATCACCGTTTTCAAGTATAACCGAGCCTCTTACCCAATCATCATTCAAATATGCCGAACCTTCAAGAGAAGAAAAAAAGTAATACTGGCTGCCGGACAGTTTATAATTAAGTGTATTCGATTTGGTTGTGAGTGAAGTTATTGGTGCATGAAATTCCTGACAAACAGCACTGAACATCATCGACGCAAAAACAATTGTAAATAATATTTTTAACTGCAGGTTCATTTTACATCGATAAATTTATGAGCGTAACTTATATGGTTATTCTTATCAATCAAAATCACATTAATTTCAACGTCTCCTTTAATATCTGAAGTAAAAAAATTGAAATCGATCTGTGATTTTATTTCTTTTACCGTTGTCCTGAAAAGAACTTTGTTCAAATTTGGCACATGTGTATCGGGAACTCGGCCGTTCATAAACTCAAACCTTTTTGCAAGCTGCAGGCAGGAATATTCAAAATGACCTATACCAGGTTTTAAATCTACCCAATCCAATGATTTATTTTTTGTATACACTGAAAGTACACCATTGAAGGTTAAATCGCCGTAAAACCTTTTATAAAACACAACATCAACCTTCTTTATGTCGTTGGTTCCCATTGGGGCAAAAATTTTATTATCAAAAACAGGAATCCCGTCGAGCAATCGTAACGGTTCCTGTGAGAATAAAGCACTGATACTTTGGTTTTGCAATCGGATTGTAGTTCCCCCTTTTCGTTCCCTGTATTGTACTCCATGAAGAATCTCTCTCGATATTTCCCGAAAATCGGGCAAATCGACAAATAAGTCAGGATAGTATGTTTTGGTGGGAGGTCCGTAGAAAGGATATTTAAATTGCATGGGGAGCATAAAATTATCCGGCGTGCCAATTTTATATCCTTTAAACAATTTGCTATAATAAGATGCTTTAATAATATTTCCTATAAATGTAGTCTCCTCCAGGGTTAATATTTTTTGCGTTGCGGGTATGGAGCCGACCTCAATAAAACTATATGAAAGTTTTATTTTACATTTTTCTTCATTCTGCGAAAGGGCCTGGATAACCAAATTGGCAACCCCGGTTGCATTTCTTAAATAGAAATAAAATTCCCCTGCTGAATCAGAAATACAATAATCAAAAAAAGGAATGGTATCGGGGATACTGAGAAGAACGATGGCATTGGCAACAGGCACGTCTGTCTCATTGGAAACAACTTTCCCGGAAATTAATATCCCGTTTTTTTCAGTTAGCATTACAGGGTTCTCTGTTTTTGCAATTGTACTGGAAGGAATCCATCCTGATAAGAAACGCTGCGAAAACGGATCGGCAAGCCCTGCAAAAGCAAAAACCTTTTTGTACTGGTCAATCCCGGTGCCGGGGATACGAATTTCAACATTAACATTTTCTCCCTTTTCATATTGTTCTTTCCCTGTAGTAATAACTACTTCCTTGTTAATATCATACCTCTTTAATTTAATGCCATCAGGCTCTTCAATCACACCTGTTTCATTATCGAAACGATTGTAAACGGTTATTAATTTTTGATTGATTACTCCTTTGCCACTGATTTTTTGAACCAGAGAAAAAGGCTTAAGCACATAAATACCGGTCGACAATGAATCGGGAATATGAATATATCCCTCACCTGTTTTCCCACTACATAATATTGAAACTTTCGAAACATGGTTATTTGCAAGGTCATCCAGTTGTACATGCACAACCTCGCTGGTTTCATTTGAATCATCAGAATAGATAAAAATACTAAACCAAACCGTATCTCCCGAAACAGCAAAACTCCTGTCAGGAAACAAATGAATTATCTCCTGTGCCCTCATTTTCCCGTTCACAAACAAAATGAGTATAAAAAGTATTACATAAGGAACAATATTTATTTTCCTTCTATTCATCCGGGTAACTTTTAGATCTTCTTTCCCAAAAATCAGGCATGTCATTTTTTATATACCCGTGTAAAGGGATATTATAAAAATAGGGTATGTTCTTTATCGTGTCTATACCGCTAAAGTTTCTGCGATAATATAAAAAGTACCGTTTTTCGTTAAAAGAAGAAATTTCAAAATTCCCAAGTACATTTATTTTTGGGTTCGATGTACAGGAAATATTTCCCTCGGCCTCTACATAAACCGGGTCGAATATCTTTCCTTCGGCCTCCAACTGGTTATTCAAATCTTCATAATAATTGTAGGTGTCTTCATTTATTCCATATTGATAAATGATATAAATCCATCCGGCAAATGATTGGGTGTCGGCAATAAACTTATAGTAGTCCTGATTAAAAAATTCAAGAGAGTGTCTGGTTATACTTTTTACGGAACTGTATTTAGGAGGTCCGGCAATATTAAAGCTACCTTCCGGGGAATATGAATCCCATCCGTAGATCGGCCATTTTTCAGGTTCGGAAGCCCCTGGCAAAAGCGTATCGTAATAGTCAAAATACTGAATTATTTTCCTGCCATAAAAACGGTAATGATTAAGTGTTCCGTTATCTTTCATATCTGTATACAACTGAATACCATACGAGGTAACAATATTATCGGCTGAGTTTGCGGTTCCTTCTGTCGTCACCTTCGATGTATATTCCCCGTACACCGTGTCAAGAACCGGTTTTTCGGGTACACTTTGAACGGCAGACTCGTATACTTCCCCGTTCAACTCTATATATAAAGAATATTGCTCTGCTTCATTTAAAGCATGGTTAATTTGATAAGTCCCTGATTCGGTTTCTTTAAATGCAAAAGGTTTTTGGTATTTATCAACTAAAAAAATACTCGCCCCGGAAACAGGTGAATAATTGGATGATTCATCAAAGAATCCGGCCGTTTCGTAAAGATAAATTGTATGTTGTTCTTCCCCGGAAATAAAAATAGCTTCAACGACAAGAAAACTGTCCACGTTATCGAGTTTGGGTGTGTACACCTCTTCGCAGGCAACAATTCCCAAAATAAAAATCGCTATATATAACAATTGTTTTCTCATGTCAGAATGTAAAATTGTAGGTTAGCGACGGGATTGGCACACCAATAACCGAAAGTTTAAACAGCGAATAATCATGATAACCGGTATCAGCAGTTCCCACTGTTTTCCTGTAATAAACCGAGTATGGATTCTTTCTGCCGTAAAGGTTATACACCGAGAGCGTCCAGCTTCCTTTCCACATCCTTTTCCGCCTGAGGTTTTCATCGAAGGTTATTGAAATATCAAAACGATGATAAGGTGGCATCCGGTATTTGTTTCGGTCCGAATAATAAACAATCGTTTCACCGTTGTACTTATACCTCACTTCGGGTAGAGTTACCGGCCGACCCGAAATAAAAATAAAGTTACCGGAAACCCTCCATCTACGGCTAATATTGTAGTTGGTAACAACAGACAAATCATGAGGCTTGTCGTAAATCGACGGGTAATATTTTCCCTCATTAATTTGCTCCTTATCAAATTCTCCAGTAGTTTTTCTCATCGTCCGCGAGAAGGTATAATTGAGCCATCCGGTTAAGCGCCCTTCCTTTTTATTTAGCGAAAATTCAGCCCCGTAAGAATATCCATCGGAAGGAATCAGATCGGTTTCCAGGTGCGGGTTCATTATTATCTGTGCACCATTTTTATACTCTATCAGGTTTTTAAGCTGTTTATAATAAATTTCAGTAGAAACGGAATATTCTCCTTGTGCACTATTTTTTTCTACTCCAACTGCAAATTGATCGTTTATCAACGGCTTCAAATAGTAATCGCTTGTTTTCCATATTTCTGCCGGCGATATTACGGCATTGTTACTAATCTGATTAATGTACTGGCGTGTTCTCTGATAACTCAGTTTCCAGGAGTATCCTTCATCTGTTTCCCAATTAAGGGAAATACGGGGTTCAATACCTCCGTAGGTTTTAACAATTTCCCCATTTCCAAAAATTAATGAATCGGTTACGGTCGATGCACTTTTTGCTACATTATTATCATAAAGATAAACCGTTTGGGATCCAAAAAGGGCAAACCAGCTATAACGTATGCCCACATTTGCCGTCAGCTTATCCGACAGATCGAATTCATCACTGATGTAAACTGCCGTTTCCAGAGCATTCTCTTTATCAAGTTCTTCTTCTGAAATGATTGTTGTTTTATTAACCGGTGATACTTTCCCCGGATAATTCGAATAATAAATAGCATTTACTCCTGAATGAATATTGTGTGTAGCGT
>Ga0102953_1002328_pt1 | contig 11370 bp, 6 predicted proteins | sample SalPon2A_C_D2_MG_FD_78509 | JGI IMG/M metagenome (GOLD analysis project Ga0102953, IMG submission 78509) | Soil microbial communities from South San Francisco under conditions of wetland restoration - Salt Pond MetaG R2A_C_D2_MG | ecosystem: Environmental > Terrestrial > Soil > Wetlands | place... | reverse complement strand
TCCCGCCAGCTCCACTTTTTCACACTTCATTTAAAGTCAAATTAGTCTTCAAATTAAGATTTTTGATTTTTAATATGACGAAGATTCATAAGAACAGCACCTAAAGAAAGTTCGGTAGTTTATCGATAATTATTTTTTGATGTTTTGCATAAGCAATAAATCTTCTACCAAATAATAAGTGTCTTTCATCGTCTATGTAATAACATATTGGTGACTGTCAATTGTAATTGATTCACCTGTTTACACCTCAAGCCACACTCAATATTATCAAAAACAAATAATAAGCGCTCACTTTTCTTGTGTTGCACTTATTTTATTTTTACATTGCGCTTATAATTCTTGCAAAATGAAAAATAACGCTCATTTTTCTCAAACAGCACCTGTTTTTCATGGAAGGCAGTGCCCTGAAGATGGTTATATTGTAGGATATGCTGCAATTATAGATAAATTAAAGCTGAAAGTTCCAATTCCCTTTCAAATAACCCTTGTTTGCAATCAAAATAAAAACTACGAAACGGGTGAATGGAAAATCCTTCCAAAATCATATTTGCCTGACGACAATTCCGAATTGACTGAAGTTGATGCATTATACAAACATTTGGTTTTTGCCCTGAAATATGAAGGTATAAATCTTTTAATTTACAGCAAACTTGTCCAACATTACACAACTAATCAATTAACAGACCTTGTAAATATTGAACCAACCGGTCAATACAGCAGGAGAATCTGGTTTCTGATAGAATGGATTGCAGGGGAAAAATTAGAAGGCAAGAAAGACCTAACCCGAAAGAGTTATATTCTTTTAATTGATGAAAAGCTACAATATGCAGTAGAAGGGGAAAAATCATCCCGTCATCTGGTAATCAATAACCTTCCCGGTACACCAAGTTTTTGTTCTTTAATCAGAAAAACCAACAAGCTTGAACAATGCATTCACGCTCAATTTTCTGAAAAAAACAGGTTATACCTTAAAGAAGTGCACAAAGATATTCTACAACGCGCTTCTTCATTCCTACTGTTAAAAGATTCAAAAGCTTCATTCAATATAGAAGGTGAAAGCCCTAAAGCCAAACGTGCCGCCCGTTGGGGACAGGCTATAGGACAAGCCGGAACTAAAAATTTAAGCGTTGAAGAACTTATCAGGTTACAACAAATTGTAATAGAAAATACCCGATTTATTGAGATGGGTTTTCGTAAAAAAGGCGGCTTTGTTGGTGAACACGACAGAGCCACAGGAGAGCCTTTACCGGAACATATCTCAGCGAAATGGCAAGATACTGAATCATTAATTAAGGGATTAATTGCAACAAATGACTTATTAATAAAAAGTGAATTTGATGCTGTGCTGGCGGCAGCCATTATTGCTTTTGGATTTGTATTTATCCATCCATTTGAAGATGGGAATGGAAGAATACACCGATATTTAATTCATCATACCCTGGCAAAAAAGCATTTCTCACAGCAAGGCATTATTTTTCCGGTTTCTGCATCTATCCTCAACCATATTGATGACTACCGGGTTGTGTTGGAACAATATTCTCGTCCACTTCTCGATTTTGTTGAATGGAAAGAAACAAAGGATAATAATATAGAAATATTAAATGAAACTATTGATTATTATCGATACTTTGATGCTACACTTCAAGCCGAATTTCTGTATGATTGTGTTATAGATACAATCGAAAATATCATTCCTGCAGAAGTGACATATCTTGCACAGTACGATGAATTCAAACGCTTTGTAGATGATGAATTTGAAATGCCGGATAAAATGGTTGCCCTTTTAGTTCGTTTCTTAGAACAAGAAAACGGAACACTTTCAAAAAGAGCAAGGGAAAAAGAGTTTAGCGCATTAACTGACACTGAGATAAATCAGATAGAAAGCAAGTACAATGAAATATTCAAACAATACTAACAGCAGTCAAATCTTATGAAAAAATCAGGCTGGTGAACGATTCGGTTAACAAGGAAATTTAAACGGTCATATTTAAAAATATGCTAAAAAGGGCCAACCCTGAGGGCAATCCTTTAAAGTGTCCCGGCAACAGCCGACTGTTTAACCAGGGGAAACAGTATCTTAATCTGTAACTTTCTTAGGTTCTGTACAAGCTTTTAAAAACCCTAGTGCAAAAATACACTTTTTAAAAACGAAAATTCAAAGAGTTATTGTTAGTTGAGTTGTTTTGCCTTAAATTAGCACTCCTTGAAATCCGGCAATAGAAGAAGTATTCCGGAATGGCTTATGGAGCTATCTCCCGTTGCAAATTACAAAGATTGAAGAAAGAAAAATATATCATATAACGACATGGTTTCTTTGACTGAAAAACAGATGGATAATAAACTGATGCATTTAAAATGAAGAACATAGTTTTAAAAAGTAGTGTGATTTTAGTGTTCATGTTTTTTGTTTTGACTTCCACTTTTGTTGTCGCTCAAAACAACCTAAAAATGGAAGCACGCACCAATCAGGAGAAAATTAAATTGGTTGCTGCTCAAAAAACAAATCCGACAACAATCGAAATCGAGTTTTCCAATCATCAGAAAATGTTGATTGATTTTTATGGAAACAATATTTTCAGAATGTTTCAGGATAACAGTGGAAAAGGAATGAGAGCTCCACAGGCTGAACCTCCGGCAAAAATTTTAGTAAAGAATCCTCGAAAACCGGTTTCAGAACTAAATGTAAAAGACAATGGAATCCAAGTCATCATTAAAACCAATGCTGTTGAGTTAACTTTTAATAAGAATGAAACAACTTTCGAGCTTAAAAACCTGAAAACAGATAAAACTGTTGTAAAATCGATCGCTCCGATTACTTTCGAAAAAAGCAACGTAAAAATTGAATTGAGCGATAATCAAAATGAATACTTTTATGGCGGCGGTGTGCAAAACGGCCGTTTTTCGCATAAAGGAAAAGTTATTGCCATTGAGAACCAAAACAGCTGGACCGACGGAGGTGTGGCTTCTCCCACACCCTTTTACTGGTCAAACAACGGATATGGTTTTATGTGGTACACCTTCAAAAAAGGAACTTACAACTTCGGCGCCAGGAACGAAAATAAAGTAACACTCACACACAACACCGATTATCTCGATGTCTTTTTTATGGTGAGCGAAAGTCCGGTAGCTTTGCTGAAGGATTTCTATCAATTGACAGGCCACCCGGTATTAATCCCTAAGTTTGGATTCTATGAAGGTCATCTGAATGCCTACAACCGCGATTACTGGAAAGAGGATTCAACCGGAATTCTTTTTGAAGACGGAAAACGTTACAAAGAATCGCAGAAAGACAATGGTGGGATCAAAGAATCGCTAAACGGTGAGAAAAATAACTATCAATTCTCGGCCAGAGCCGTTATCGATCGATATAAAAATCATGATATGCCATTGGGCTGGATTTTGCCTAACGATGGGTATGGCGCGGGATACGGACAGACTTCAACCCTGGATGGAAATATCGCAAATCTGAAAGATTTTGGCGACTACGCCCGCGATCATGGCGTTGAAATTGGTTTGTGGACACAATCTGATCTGCACCCCATTGATACCATTGAAGCGCTTTTACAACGTGATATTGTAAAAGAAGTTGGCGTAGCAGGTGTTCGTGTACTTAAAACCGATGTTGCCTGGGTAGGTGCCGGCTATTCTTTTGGATTAAACGGAGTAGAGGATGCTGCCGAAATCATGCAGAAATACGGGAATAACGCCAGACCATTCATTATTTCACTTGATGGTTGGGCAGGGACGCAAAGATATGCCACCGTCTGGTCGGGTGACCAAACAGGGGGTAATTGGGAATACATTCGTTTTCACATTCCAACATTTATTGGATCGGGGCTATCTGGTCAACCCAATATTACCTGCGATATGGATGGGATTTTCGGGGGTAAAAATCCAGTTGTTAATACACGCGATTTCCAATGGAAAACATTTACGCTGATGCAATTGAATATGGATGGCTGGGGTGCCAACGAAAAATATCCTCATGCTTTGGGCGAACCGGCAACATCGATCAACCGCAACTATTTGAAGCTGAAATCCGAATTGCTGCCTTATGCTTACAGTGTGGCGCATGAAGCAGTCGATGGAATGCCGGTCGTGAGAGCCATGTTCCTGGAAGAAGAAAATCCGTATACGCTGGGTAAAAATACCGAATATCAATTTATGTTCGGACCGTATTTCCTTGTTGCTCCCATATATCAGAATATAAAATCAGACGCGTTGGGTAACGATATTCGGAATAATATTTATTTACCCCGGGGCAGTTGGGTAGATTATTTTTCAGGTCAGGTTTACGAGGGGGAACAAATCATCAATAATTTCGAGGCACCCATCTGGAAATTGCCGGTATTCATAAAAAAAGGCGCTATCATTCCAATGGTGAATCCGAACAACAATGTAAGCGAAATAAACCGGCAAAGGAGAATTTACGAAATTTATCCTTACGGAAATTCGTCATTTGTTGAATACGACGACGATGGTTTAACCACCGACTACTTGCACGACCAATACGTCAAAACTAACATTAAGTCGTTTGTTGATGGCGATGAGGTGAATGTAGTAGTAGAGCCTGCAAAGGGATTTTTCAAAGGTTTTGTAAAAGAAAAAGAAACTGAATTCCGGATCAATGTAACCCGTCAGCTGAAAAAAGTGACTGCTAAAATAAATGATAAAAAAGTACGTCTTCAGCGTGTGAGTTCAATGGATGATTTCAATAATCGCACTAATGTTTACTATTACAATCAGGCGCCAAATATGAACCAGTTTGCCACAAAAGGAAGTGAATTTGAAAAAGTAACCATTACGAAGAATCCTCAATTGTGGGTAAAAGTTGGAAAAACCAACATTAGTAAAAACAGCATTAACCTTCATCTAACCGGTTATGAATTTAATCCGGTCAACCAGCTGCTGAAAAATACCGGCGGGTTGCCGGCCGTAAAAAATGCAACTGTACCTGACAGCAATTGTACAGCATTTACATTGAAGCCAACCTGGGACAAATTAGCCAATGCAGATTACTACGAACTTCAGTTTGACGGAATGTTGTATACCCAAATAAAAGACAATGAATTACTATTCGAAAATTTAACGCCGGAAACAGAATATACTTTTAAGGCCCGAGCCGTTAACAAAAGCGGAAAATCAGAATGGATTAGTTTTACTGCTAAAACAAAAACCAATCCTCTGCAATTTGCCATTAAAGGAATCAAAGCTGAAAGTAATGCAAACATGCAGGGTGGACATGGCTTAAATCGACTGTTCGACTTCGACGAAAATTCAACAATGCACACCAAATACAGAACTAAATCGGTTCCATTTGATATTGTAATCGACCTGAAATCCATCAACCACCTGGAAAAAATTGTTTATCTGCCACGCCTCAGCGGAAGAAACGGAATTATTCAAAACGGTAAATTCTGGTACAGCGACGACAAAGAAAACTGGATTGATGCAGGAAATTTTGAATGGAAGACAGATAATGAAGCGAAAACATTTATGTTGAAAGGCCAACCGGTTGCTCGCTATATCAAAATGGAAGTTGACAGGGGGTATGGCGACTTTGGTTCAGGTCGACAACTTTATATCTTTAAAGTTCCGGGAACAGAAAGCTTCTTGCCGGGCGACATTAACAATGACGGCTTGATTGATAATAACGACCTGACTTCGTACATGAATTATACAGGCTTACGCGAAGATGACAGTGATTTTGGGTATATAAGTCGCGGAGATGTAAACAAAAATGGTTTAATCGATTCTTACGATATCTCGAATGTAAGCACTCAGCTCGGTGGCGGAATTAAAAATTCAAGAGTAGAAAAAGTTGGTGGAGAACTCAATCTAACAGCATCGAAGAGCAGCTATAAAGCAGGTGAAATAGTTGAAATAAAAGTGGAAGGCAGTATGCTAAAATCTGTAAATGCTTTTAGTTTCGCTATTCCTTACAACGGTAATATTCTTGAATATGTTGGAGTAACAACGAATCATACAAAAAAAATGGATAATATGACTTACAACCGTTTGCATTCCAACGGCGAAAGAGTTTTGTACCCCACTTTTGTTAACATAGGTGATCAACCAGCTTTAGAGGACAATGGATTAATATTCACCATCCAGTTTAAAGCCAAACGTGCTTTTAAATTCAATCTTGAATTACAAAACGGACTACTTGTTGACAAATTCCTCAACACAGTAAAGTTCTAAACTAAGATGAGAATCAGGTGATCAAATTGTTATGGTTTTGATGGTCACTTTGGCCCGGAATCAGGTGGTCAGTTTGACTGGTTTTTTCAATAATTAGCGTTCTGATGGCATGTAATGCCGAATCTGAACACAGTGTTGACAGAACCGGTTCGCCTTCAAAACTAAGAAAAGGATGGGAAAAAACTTTTGAGAAAATGGCAAAAACGGTGATGACAATTTATTGATTGATGATGTATTCGATGATGAAAATCTTGAAGAATGGAAATAAAACAATATCAAATCGTTTTAGTCAATCTCGACCCGACCATAGGTAGCGAAATCAAAAAGACCAGGCCATGTGTGGTAATCTCTCCCAATGAAATGAATAAATATTTGAGAACAGTTGTTATTGCTCCAATGACAACAAGTTCAAAAAATTATCCGACAAAGATAAAAATAAAGTATGACACAAAGTTGGCCGGGTTGTGCTTGACCAAATCAGCCCTATTGACAAGCAACGAATTATTAAAATATTCGGAGGTTTAAAAGAATCCGAAATTCAAGAAGTAAAATCTGTATTCAAAGAGACTTACGTCGACTAAAAACAAAAAACTAAGGATAATCGAGTAAGTTAGGATATTTAATCCCTAACTTCTCAAAAACCGTATGTGAACCTCTCAATTCATAAGGTAAAATGGTTTTACCGGTGAAATGAACCTCATAACCCGGCCGATGGCTTTCATCCATCCCGCTTTTCATGGTACTGGTCATTTGTAACGGATAATTTGCATCACCTGCCGGAAAGTGTTACGTATTTCATAAAGTAACGCAAAGCTTTGTAACCAAAAGATTTTTCTGACCGCTCATTGCTTTCCCCCTCCTCTCCTATGATATTATCCATAGCAAAAACAGCCCAGGCTTTACTTTGTGTTTTATATCTGTGTAATAAATAACCAAAGGAGAATATCTTGTTTATCAGGTGCAGCTTCTGCTCATGGATTTCAACTTCGGTAAGAAGTTCTCCATCGATGGTAAAACGGTTATTCTGCCTGTATTTTTCCTGTTCTTCGCACAAATTCAGTAGCCACACTGTCATTTTGTCAACCTGTATTTTTAAGCTGTTCATTTTAATCTAAATTGTGGACTGAAAATCAGAAAATTGAGGACTTTCAGGAAAAATCTGTCAGACTACCAAATTTCTGTTTTCAAATTTTAACAGTTGTAAATTTGGAAGAATTTAAAAACATTTTAGTTAGTCTTCAAAATTTTTCCTTTAAATACAATCATTCTGTTTCATACAACTAAAATCATGAAACACTGATTTACAACAATTTAAAAGGATTACAAATTATTCTTAATCTTTTCTGCAAACTTTCAACCTGTACAAAAGATTTTGTATGTGTTTCAGCAAAATTCATTATAAATGTTGCCATTTTTACATTAAATCCAAAGAATAAAAGGATTTACAATCAGAATAAAAATGATGTAATTCAATATGTGAAAAGTGTTGTAATTTAACCAATTATGATATCGTGGCACATCAATATAACTTTATCCAACAATAATTTGTCTACACAAAATAAATCACTTATCATCCTTAATCATCTGTAATTCGCTAATTATGTTAACATAGTTTAATTTTTCCAAATTATTGTCAAAACCGTTTATGCGGTATATTATTTGGGAACACAAGCGCAAAATTTGAAATTTAAATTCTATCATTATGAAAAAGATAACAAAATTTATTACAACGTTTGTTATTGCGCTTGCTGCAGCAACGTTGGTTGTATTAATTTACACAAAATTTGATGTACCCAAACAAAAAATCTTAATAAAAGAAAATACTCCTGTTCAACTTGCCAGGCAGGTAAATGGTCCTTCGCAACAGGGTCAGTTACCCGATTTAACCTGGGCAGCTGAAAAAAGTGTTCATGCAGTAGTTCATATACAGGTAAAAATGGAAGAACAAATGGACAACAGTGAAATGAATCCGTTTTATTATTTCTTTTTCGGACCTGGCCAGCCGGGGCATAACAATCCCAGAGGACGACAGCAGCCACAGTATGAAATGGCATCGGGTTCAGGGGTAATTATCAGTCCCGATGGTTACATTGTTACCAATAACCACGTGGTTGACGATGCAGTAAATGTACAGGTTATTTTAGATGATAACCGAAAATTTACTGCAAAAGTCATTGGCAAAGATGCTAATACAGATATTGCTTTGGTTAAGATCGACGCTGACAATCTTCCTTACCTGACATGGGGTGATTCTGATGCACTTAAACTCGGACAGTGGGTTTTGGCAGTTGGTAATCCCTTTAACCTGACATCTACGGTAACTGCAGGAATAGTCAGTGCCAAATCAAGAAGTATTGGTATTAATCAGGGCCCGCTGCCACTGGAATCGTTTATTCAGACTGATGCAGCAGTAAATCCGGGAAACAGTGGAGGTGCACTTGTAAATACAAATGGTGAATTAGTTGGAATTAACTCAGCCATTGCTTCCCAAACAGGATCTTATTCCGGTTATTCTTTTGCAGTTCCTGCAACTATTGCAAGTAAAGTAGTTGATGACTTGAAAAAATACGGAGAAGTTCAGCGCGCCGTTTTGGGTGTTATGATGCAAACCGTTAACGACAGTATTGGTAAAGCCAATCATCTTGATAAAATGGAAGGTGCTTTCGTAGTTAGTACTACGGACGATGGTGCAGCCCGCGATGCTGGTATTAAAAAAGGAGACATCATTGTTTCTATCGATGGAAATTCTGTAAACACCAGCTCTCAGTTGCAGGAACAAATTGGGAAATACAGTCCCGGAGATAAAATTACCGTCGGCTTGTTACGTGATGGAAAAGAAAAAGACATTGACGTTGTTTTACGTAATATGAAAGGTGATACTTCCATTGTTAAAGAACCAACGTCTGCACTTGGTGCAGAGTTTGGACCTGTTTCCGAAAAAGATATGGCCAAGTTAAAAATCGATGAAGGAGTGCAGGTAGTTAAGCTTTCAAAAGGTAAGCTGAAAGAGGCCGGTGTAAAAGAAGGATTTATTATTACTGAAATCAATAAAATTCCGGTTTCAAGCAAAGAAGATGTTGACAGAGTTTATATGCGGTCAGATGATAAAAAACCGATTCTTGTTGAAGGTTTCTATCCCGATAAAGGATATGCATATTATGTAATTAAACCTGAGGCATAAAAACAAGCAATCGGGAAGTAATAGGTTAAATATTAATTTTTTTACTTGGAGCACTCGAAATAATCGGGTGCTCTTTTTTTTTGTTACCGTGTGTACTTTGAAAAGTTCACTCAGTTCATTTCAATATCAGATTTGATGTATTCTGTCATTTCGACGAAGAATGAGGAGAAATCTCAATTTGGAAGCAAGGATTTCTCATCTTCGTTTTTTCAGATTCTTCCGAAGGAATCAGTATGTATAAAAATGATAGTAATAAATGATTTTGCCATTACCTCATCATTTCTAAAACCTGAACCAACAGGCCTTTGAAAGGCGACTAAAAATCTGGTCAATTTTAACCTATAAACTACTGCTTTTTCCATATCGGTTCACCCGTATAAATTTCACCAATCTTATACCGTTCATTTGGGACATAAGCAGATCTCATAATACTTTCAATTTCATGAACTACTTCCGGATGTTTTTCAGCTACATTATTTTGTTCACCAATATCATTCTGCAGATTATACAATTGAATCGGGCTTCCTTTCCCCAAACGAATTCCTTTCCAGTTATCCATGCGTACCGCCTGATCGTAACGCTCCCTGCAATGGCCATAATCCCAATAAAGGTAAGGATGCTTTTTCTGTTGATTTCTCCCCATCAGAGCATTGACGACAGAAATCCCGTCAATATTTTCAGGAACGCCTGTTCCTGCCAGTTCTGCAAAAGTCGGCAGCATATCCTGGAAAGCAATAATTTCATCACTTGTTTTTCCCTCCGGCACATGCTCCGGCCAACGCGCAATAAAGGGGACACGAATTCCGCCCTCGGTTACGTCGCGTTTGTATCCCCGCAGCGGACCATTGGTATCAAATCCTTTCCAGATTACATTGTGTCCACCATTGTCGCTGGTAAAAATTATCAGGGTATTGTCTTTTAATCCCAACTCATCTACTAAATCGACAATTCTTCCCACATCACTGTCTAACATGTGAACCATGGCCGCATATTTTTTTGATTGGTCATCCCAATTCTTGTTTGTATATGGTTCAGTAGATGGAACCGTAAATTGATCTTTATCCTCATCGGGTGCTGAAAAATGGGGTAATGTAAAAGCGGCATACAAAAAAAACGGAACTTTATGCGCATCACGAATAAATTGCAGCGCCCGTTCTGCCATCAGGTCATGACTGTAAAACTCCCTGGCTTCTGTATTTCCCGGAAGTTCAAGCCTCCCGTTATTTTCTTTTCTGTAACTGTCGTCTAAATATTCAGTGTAATAATAATGCGCATGATCCTGGTTGAGGTATCCAAACCACATATCAAATCCCTGGTTGGTTGCTGCCCCAACTGTACCGTTATCACCAAGCGACCATTTGCCAACACCGCCACAGCGGTAACCTGCATCGTGAAGGATTTCTGCGAAAGTAATATCTTCTTCTTTTAAATAGGTATGGTAGTGGGGAACATTGTCGCGGGCTGCTGTATGCCCGTTGTGCAAACCGGTCATTAATACACAACGTGAAGGAGTACAAACCGGAGCACCGGCATACGCTTGAGTAAAACGGATTCCCTGCGCAGCCAGTCGGTCGATATTCGGCGTTTGCATTTTTTGCTGACCGTAACACCCCAAATCTCCATAGCCCAAATCATCAACCATGATAAAAATAATATTGGGCTTGTCTTTTATAGGTGTAGCAGCGGGTGAAAGATGGCAAAATACACCTGCTAATAAAGTTAAGGTTGCAGTTCGTTTTAGTTTCATCGTTAGGTTTTAAATTAACAAGTTAGAAGAACAGTTTTAAGTCTGGCAAGTTGTTCAATATAAAAATCTATATTGAATTTTCAATCAGCTTTGTTTAAATTTCAACTACCTTTTGACATCAATACATACAAACATAGCAAACAATCAAAAAGTATCTTTCTGCAATTTCTGTATTTTCATATAGAATATTACCTTAATTTTCAAGAAATTTAATGCATAAATACAGAATGAGCAAAATAAC
>Ga0102953_1002327_pt1 | contig 11372 bp, 10 predicted proteins | sample SalPon2A_C_D2_MG_FD_78509 | JGI IMG/M metagenome (GOLD analysis project Ga0102953, IMG submission 78509) | Soil microbial communities from South San Francisco under conditions of wetland restoration - Salt Pond MetaG R2A_C_D2_MG | ecosystem: Environmental > Terrestrial > Soil > Wetlands | place... | reverse complement strand
GTTTGGTCGCTGCCTTCGGTAAGATGATGGTGATGGTGGGGGTTATGCGAATGAGCCATAAAACAATTCTATTTTAGCCTATGTTACAAGACTTTCATCGAACCTTCAACGGTTTTGGATACCAATTTATGCTATTGAGCTAATGTATCTCTCCGCAGAGGTTTTCACTGCCTGTTTGGCATCGGTATAGATATTGCGATTCCACCAGGCTCCATAGATCCGATCATAGGTGTACGATTCCACCGAATCGACAATCCGTTGCACGTTATTTGCAGACAACGGTATTGCGTTGGGATAGCTGTACATGAAGGTTACATGTTTAAGATCCGGCACAACCTGAATGATATCACCAGTGAGCAGGACTCCCTTTCCGCCCGCACCATCCGGCCAGTGCAGCACCGTACCACCATCGAAATGTCCACCACAACGAATCAACGTAATATCGTCGAAGAGCGGATTCGTTTCCCCGTCCCAGAATTGAATGCATTTATCGGGCTGCATGACCCACTCCCGGTCAGCTTCATGCAGATAGACCGGGATGCCACCGAATGCTTTGCTCCATTCCACCATGGTTGTGTAATAATGGGGATGAGAGATAGCGATTGCCTTCAGCCCGCCGATTCCGTTTATGAGCTCAGTAGTGGCATCATCTATAAGAGGGATGCAATCCCACAGAATATTCCCCGATTTGGACTGTATGATTAATGCGCGCTGACCAATCGCAAAAGATGGCTCCATACCGATGGCCATCAGTCCATCTTCTTTCTTTCTGAAACTGTTTCGGTGAGACTGTTCCAGTTTATCAAGCGTGGTCCACTGCTGTCCGCCCAAACCGACATACTGGCGTTCATCTTCGCAGACAGGACAATACTCTGGTGGTTCGTCAGTCGCCGCAAACTGACTGCCACAGGTAACGCATATATAGTTTTTCATGAAATGTTTCTATTGTGATCAGGATCCATTTGCCGCTTTCCAGGCATGATAAAACGTTTCGGCGTCGTCGACAAACCCGCCGAATTTGGGTTCCCAGCCCAATAAACGAACGGCCTTCCGTGCATCAATATGTTGGTCCAGCGCCAGGGCTTCTGCAATGGGACCCATTTGCTTCACTGCATCATCGAGCGGCTGGTATTTGATGTTTCCTTTATAAGAAACGGCCCGTATCACAGCTTCCGCCATTTCTTTGACAGTATAGCGGGACCGGTCGCTTATATTAAATATTTCACCACTTAATCCGCTTTCTGCAACGCGTACGTAGGCATCCGCGAGATCATCCACGTGAATCATCGTCCATCGATTCGAGCCATCACCCACAACCGATAACCCGCCATTTTCTGCCCCATTAAACCACATACCCGTGAGTCCACCGCGTTCACCGTAAACACATCCTGGTCGAATAACGAGTCCTTTAACAGACGCCGACTGCAACACCGTTTGTTCAACCTCGGGACGCCACGCAACTGTTGGGGCGGGGTTGAGAGGTGTCGTTTCATCCGCAGCTTTCCGGCCAGTACTGCCGACAACCCAGCATCCGCTGGTATAGATAAATGTTTTAGGTGTTGCCCCTATCTCACCCAGCTTAAGCATGGTTTGCACCGTTTGTTTATCCAGGTCCACAGTATCGTTCTGATAATCAACCGCAGCATGAATCAAAACGCCACAGGATTCAGCCACCTTCATATAGGATTCCGGTTCTTGCATACTTCCCGTTACCGGATGTACTTCATTGGCCTCCAGCAGAGTGGCTTTCTCCTTGCTCCGGGTCAGTCCGAACACATCGTGACCGGCCCTTCGCAATGCTTTCGAAACAGCAAGGCCGATATATCCTGTTGCCCCAGTAATAAATACGTCCATAACTAGTCCCCGTCTTTCAGATTTAAGATTTTTATGAATATTTCGTGTTGGTAACACCAACCAAGTTTTAAAAAGTTCTCCTGATCACTCCGACGTTGAATTTTTTTCGTTGATATATGGTTCATACAATCGGGAGCAGATGCCTGACAGTTTCTTCATCTCTTTTTTAGGGACGTGTTTTGAAAATTCCTTCACCATCTTTTTTAATTTGGGATCCATTTCGTCCAATAAATCACTCCCTTCCTGAGTGATTTTTGCTACGGATAGCCGTTTATCCGTTTCAGATTTTACACGTTCCACGTATCCTCTTTTGACCAGCCTGTCTACCAGGCGGGTCACATCGGGTGTACGTTCAATCATCCTGTCGATTATCTCACAACGGGGATATCCCTCCGGATATACACCATGAAGTATTCTCATGATATTATATTGATCATGAGTGATTCCGTAGCTTCCACACAGTTCATTCAATAATTGACGATAATGCCCGGCGGCAACCAGCAAATTGATCATCGCCTCCTGACGAGAACTGTCATAAGCCTTCTGTTTTACCCGATCATAAAGTGCATTTGCCATAATCAATGATTTATGTGTTTGAATCCAATAGCACTTTAGTTAAAATAATTTGTGTTATCAACATGTAATTTTAGATAGATGATAAAATGATTGGATGGATGAGTGCCCTATAATCCATTAGTGTCCTTCTCTTGCGAGGATCCATACGGGAAGACAGACGCACAATCATCTTTCTATTCGGAACATGATCGTCTGCTCCATAGAGCGGATGTGCTGCTTCTGATAGTATGTAGTCGGGCTCACCCGGCGTTCCCCTTTTGTGTGTTCATCATAAACAAATTCTTTTATAAGAAAATGTATCTAACCAGCCCAAAACCGCCCAACGAATAGAGCTGAAGTTCCTATTTACCTGACCTTTTATTCGTCAGATAAAGCAGACGGCAATAAACAAGTGTCTGTTGCAGTGGACTTTAGCCCCATCTTGCACTCGGCTCCTGTCACATGTACCCAAACACTGGAGGGAAGAGGATGATGACGATCGTCGCCCACACAGCATAGACGGGCAAGTAATTTGTCTGCCACTGTTCGAGATCCGTGAACGATCCATGCCCTCTCAGAAATCGGATGTAGAGCAGAGTCGACCACGACAGATTGACCAGAAGGATCACGTTTTCCCCGAGGGCTGCTACGCGGTTCGGGCTGAAGCCAAACTCGGAGATTCGCGCAGCGATGGCCCATAACGCGACAACGTCGGCCAACAGCGCACTGATCACCAGTACAACCTGTATCACATCAAAAGCACCCGGTGCCGACTTTGGGTCACGGGCAGAGATGGAATAGAGCAGAAGGCCAAGGACAACCACAAGGAGCAGATCAAACGCAATTAACACGTTCCGTTCGATGCCAACGCCGTGGCCGGTCCACAGCATGGCTCCCAGAAACGTGACCAGCATGGCAGCGAAAAGGGGCGTGAATAAACGCGTCAACACGGGCGCCATATTCTCAATCACGCTTTGTTTTGCTTCCACCAGCCATGAGGCGACAATGACGGCCCCGGCCGCTCCACAAGGTAACAGCCACAGTTGGAAGAAGTGTTCGACGTTGATCCCTATGGCCTTGAAGATCATTGACATGAACGCCATAAAGACACCGCCGCCGAGCGCAATCAGCACATAATAGATGAAGAGCTCACCCGAGAATCGGATAAAGTCCATGCGGCTACCGACCTGATTCCAGCGGCCACCGGCGTATGCAATACCCACGGCCAGCCAGAGCGCGATCGGCACGTGCAGAACCGTGAGCAACCCCGTGGAACCCTGCTGTGCAAATGGATAGATATTGGTGAATTCAGCTGCCGTGATAAACGCCACGGCCAGCCATATTAGCGTGCGGCTGTCGAGACGACGTTTCCAGGCGAAATACCCGGCAAGCAGGGGCAGGACGAAGAAACTCATGTTGCGGGCGTACCAGAGAGAGATGGTGTCCTTCTGTATCAACGGGATCCCGAAAAGTGCCGGCATCTTGATGGCCACGGCTGTTGCCACCACAAGACAGAAGGCGACGATGGCATCTGTCCGGCTCTTCGTTTGTAGCTCACCGGAATCGGGAGGAACTATGACGAGCTGCTTCCACAGGCGATCCGAGTGCTCGCGCGCGAACTCCCTTGAGAGATCATCAAGATTGCCCATACGCTTGACCGCTACCAGGAATGCCTCATCGGTGGTGAGCCCTGCCTCGAGCAGAGCCGCCACCTGTTCACGCAGATATTCTTCCAGCTCTGTTATTTCTACAGAGCGCATAGCTTGCCGGCGGAGGTAGCTCCGCCATTGGTTGATCTGCTCCTCAAGTGATATCGTGTTACCTGAAGTTGACATCGCTTAGGCCTCCAGTTGATGCAGTATGCAGTACGCCCGCCGCCGGGTAATTGTCTGGGACAGGGATGTGGAATGTTACATTTTTCATTATCCGAACAACAACCGGACAGTTTTTGTGGATATTGACAGTTGATAGTTTCATTTGATCCGTATTTGTAAGAAGTGGTGTGTGTGGTGATGATTTTTCATGCTGCTTAATTGTAGATTTTAAAAAAAGTACTTTGTATCACAAAGTGAGGAAGAAAAAAAATTTCCCGGACTTTCGGTTATTTATTTCTGTGATTTTATTATTTGTTCCAACACTTTGAGGTGTTCTTCAAACGCTTTTTTGCCCTTTTGTGTCATGTAATACCTGGTATTGGGTTTTCTGTCAATAAATGACTTTTTTACGCCGATAAATTCCTCTTTTTCCAGTGCTTTAATATGTGTTGCCAGATTACCATCGGTCACATCCAGATATTCCTTTAGGGCATTGAATTCGAGCATCTCATTAACAGCTAAAGCCGACATAATACCGAGCCTTACGCGGCTCTCGAATGCCTTATGTAAACCATCGATAGATACTTTCACCGCTTTTCACCGTTCGTACCTTAGATGCATGTAAATACCATAGATAATATGGACAACCCCGAAACCAATAGCCCAAAAGAGCAGACCATATTCAATATAGCAGGTGGCAAGCAATCCCAATCCCACCTGGATCATACCCAGAAATTTTACATCATCGTAGGTAAATTTGCCGGCATTATATAATGCGAGGCCATAAAACACCAGGGTCAAAGGCACAATTAATCCAATAAGACCTTTTACCAATAAAACTAATAGTAAAATTCCACCGGTTATTAAAGGAACGGCCATATTCGCCAAAAGCCGTCTCGATGTGGCATTCCATACTTTTTCATCCCTTTTTCGGGCCTTTTTATACGATAGAAAAATGGCGGTGCCTACAGCCAGCAGCAGTATCAAAATGGCCAGGATGATAATTTTGGGTAAATCAGAAGAAAAAGGGACGGATTGTTCGGTGGTGTAACCTATTTGGTCGGGATTAAAATGAAAAAAGTGATAGGCAATATAGACCCCCAACAATGCATAAATACCAGCCATTACCCCAGCCAAACCGGAAAGTGACAAAAATCTGGAAGAACGCTCCATCATTGAGCGTATCTCAGAGATATCCTGGATATAGTCCCGTTCTTTTCTCATACAAAGTACTTTTTGTTACAAAGTATAAGAATTATATCATTTGCACAAGAACGTCCCGAATTAATCACGATTTATAGGGTTCCCCAAAAAGTTGAGCAATGGTAAGCTTCAAAAGGGGATTTCCCGGGCTCCTTTATCCTAAATGATTAAGGTTTGCTAAGTGTCAATAATATTTTTCCCACAGCTTCATTTGTGGAGATGGCTTTACTTCTTCTGTCCCTGTTAATCCGCATTTGGACAGCCGCTGCGGACGAGAACTTAGCCTAAAAACTACGTTGTGTCTTCCTGTTCCTACGGCGGGCGAAGTCCGTGTCATCTGTGTTCTATTCTTTAGGAGTCGAATTAGGTGGATAACTCCACAGCGTGTATCTTTCGTGGCGAATATAACCAGAGAAAGGAAAAGTCATTTTATGAACACTGACACTAAAATTATTCTCAAACCGGGGCGTGAAAAAGCACTCAAACGACGTCATCCATGGATTTTTTCGGGAGCTGTCCAAAAGGTCGAAGGCAAACCAGAGCTGGGATCCACTGTTGCTGTGACTGACTCCAAAGGAGCAATGCTGGCATGGGCAGCCTGGTCACCGCACTCTCAAATCCGTGCCCGGATATGGAGTTTTAATCCTGATGAGCAGATTAATGAGTCCTTTTTCAAGCGGCGTATTCAAAGAGCACTGGATCATCGGATGAAGATGGGGTTGCCTGAGCACACCAACGCTTGGCGCGTGGTGAATGCCGAATCCGACGGCCTGCCCGGATTGATTGTGGACCGTTATGCGGAGGTTCTGATTATCCAGCTACTGTCTGCCGGCACGGAGTATTGGAAAGACACGATTGTAGATGTTCTTGCCCAGCTTTTCCCCGGCTGTTCCATTGGCGAACGATCCGATTCCGAGGTTCGCTCAAGGGAAGGACTGAAGCTAACCGCAGGCATAGTCGCTGGAAAAGAACCCGAAGACCGTATTATAATCGAGGAGTATGGAACAAAATTCTATGTGAATGTCAGGCAAGGTCACAAAACCGGCTTTTATCTGGACCAGCGGGAGAACAGGCAGGCCGTCGCACGTTATATTGAGAATAAGCGTGTTCTAAACGCATTTTCTTACACGGGCGGTTTCGGAATCGTTTCAGATTTGAAGGGCGCTGTATCTGTAACACATATCGATGCATCGGGGGATGCTTTGGATATGGCCGATGCAAATATCAGGCTAAATAACCTGAATCCCGACAAACACGAACTTGTTCAGGGAAATGTATTTGATGTTTTACGATCATACCGCGACCAGAAACGTACTTTTGATCTAATTGTCCTGGATCCCCCCAAGTTTGTAGAGTCAAAAGCGCAACTGGCGCATGGCACAAGGGGATACAAAGACATCAACATGCTGGCCTGTCAGTTGCTGGAGACCGGCGGACTGCTGGCCACCTTTTCCTGCTCCGGACAAGTCGACCGGGAGCTGTTTCAAAAGATTGTCGCCGATGCTGCTCTGGATGCCGGCCGTGAGGTTCAGGTCATGGAATGGCTCAGCCAGGCTCCGGACCATGCCGTAGATTTGGCTTTCCCGGAAGGATTATACCTGAAAGGATTGATTGGTCGCGTGTGGTAAACATATAAAAGCACATCTCACGAGCCATTTGAATTTTCAAAGAGATGATTGGGTAAATACAAGCAAGCCCACATCATCAAAGGAAAAGGATTGATTTTTTTCGTTTATTTGTCTGAGCCACTTACAATCTTATGACTTACATATGACTCGATCCATCACCTTTTACGCGGCCCTGTCAATGCGATATCTCATCGGCCTTGTCTTCGTGATCTCTGCCATCGGGAAACTTGTGAATCCCTACCTGACGATACAGTTTCTCATGGTGTTATTTCCGGCTTTCTCGGTAACCGTCATAAAAGGCTTCGTCTACTTCTTCATTGGGTTCGAATTTTTACTTGCTGTGTTTCTCTTCATTGGATGGAAGAAAAGGCTATTCCTGTGGATTTCCCTGGTCCTGATGATCGCGTTCTGCCTGGTGATAGGCTGGCAGCTTATTTACAATCCCACTGTCGGTGACTGCGGCTGTTTTGGTGCGTTTGACCCCCATACCACTCTAATTACAAGCCTTTGGCGGGATATCGGATTATGTGCCGTGATTGTAGTAATTCTCTATTTAGATAAGCGCATGCTATCCAGCAAGACGGTATGAAACGCCAATCTCTGGTACAGAGACTATGAAATTTGCCAAACCTGCATATAAACCTTAAAATATTTGATAATTGATGTTTGTATCCGCTTCGTGCCTTAATATTGAGGCTTGATTTGGTTACAAACATTAAATAATGCAATTATTAATGTCTGTTGATGAATTATATAAGGCTTTTAGCGAAGAAAATGAAGATGAGCTCTTCCTGTTGATGAAGATAGGCTTTTGAATTCGGGATGAGAGGGATCAAAATAGGAGGGGCATCATTTCAGAATGCCCCTCCGGATTAACGAACAATTTATATAGCCAGCTCTCTCAGCAGCTTCTATTTAACTCCCCCAGACGGCCGGAGAACTTACTTTTAGAAGCATAAATTTCCTTGATGCGCCCTATCTGCTGAAGCCGATGCTCAGCCAGTTCATTCGAAGCAGCATATGTCGGGATTCCCCGCTTCTCCGCATGGTTCAGGATATCGAGGATTACATCATAAATCCGGGATGCCTGCTCGTGAGCACGGTTCGAGTTATATCCTTCCAGCTCATTAGCCACATTAATCAGTCCCCCGGCATTGATCACATAATCCGGCGCATACATGATTCCCCGGTCAATCAACATCGGACCGTGTATTTCCTCGGTATCAAGCTGATTATTGGCGCTGCCGGCGATTATAGAGGCTTTGATCCGCGGAATCGTATCTGAATTAACGGTGCCGCCCAAAGCACACGGACTATAGATATCCACATCCAGATCATAGATATCGTCCGGATCCACTCCGATTGCTCCTGTCCTTTCCACAACTTTTTTCACCTTTTCGGGAAAAATATCACAGATATAGATTTTAGCTCCTTCCTTAGCGAGCATCTCAGCCAGGTAGACACTCACATGCCCGGCACCCTGGATCGATACTTTTTTCCCTTTCAGTGAATCGCTTCCAAACTGTTTGTGGGCACAGGCTTTCATTCCCATATAAACACCTAAAGCCGTCACTGTCGATGGATCGCCACTACCGCCAAGAGCTCTTGAAATGCCCGTGACGTACTTGGTTTCCATGCGAACCCATTCCATATCAGAAATCGACGTTCCAACGTCTTCAGCCGTGATATAACGACCGGCCAATCCTTCAATAAAACGCCCGTAAGCCCTGAACAGTGCTTCGGTCTTATCCTTTTGGGGATCACCGATGATCACTGCTTTTCCGCCGCCAAGATTTAGTCCGGCGACAGCTGCCTTGTAAGTCATTCCGCGGGATAACCGTAGCGCATCGCGCAAAGCCTCCTGATCGGATTTATAAGTCCACATCCGGGTTCCTCCAAGGGCCGGTCCGAGTGTGGTATTGTGAATGGCAATGATCGCGCGCAGTCCCACCTTGGGTTCAGAACATATGATAACCTGTTCATGCTCCTTCTGTTCCAGTTGGCTAAAGAGCGAAAAATTCGTATCAACTTCTTGTTGTGTTAATGTCTCTACTGTCATGTCTTTAATAATTTCGCGCAGGAACAAGACACGTTGGTTTCATTCCTGCAATTTTTAAGTATCAGTTTATAAATAACGTAAATAACGCTTTTTATGCGCTAGAAAAGCGCTTTCAACACCTGTATGTTACGGCATCTGAAAGCAAAATCAAACTGTATTTGAAGGATTAAATTCGGCTGATTTTGTAAATCAGCCTTAGAATGGAAATTTTATGCCATCACCTATCAGGGGCGCTCAATTGGCATCCGGACCATGTTTCCCCACTCGGTCCATGAACCATCGTAATTCCGGACTTTTCGCAAGCCGAGCAGATATTTCAGGACAAACCATGTATGACTTGAGCGTTCTCCGATGCGGCAATATGTTATGACTTCATCTTCCGGGTCTATGCCCGTATCATTCAGATATATTTCCTCCAGTTCTACCCGTGTTTTAAAGGTACCGTCTTCATTGGCTGCCCTCGACCATGGGATATTATTTGCACCCCGGATATGACCACCGCGTAAAACACCCTCTTGCGGATATTCGGGCATGTGCAAAAGCTCACCGCTAAATTCCTGGGGTGAGCGTACATCAATAAGAGAAAGGCCATTTTCAAGATGATGCATCACATCAAGCAAGAACGCTCTTTCCTTCTTATTATCACGTTTCGTCATTGGATAATCACCCGGTTCGAATTCGGGAATATCCTTCGTGAATTTACGACTTTCTTCCTCCCATTTCTTGCGCCCTCCATCCATTATTCTGACATTTTCATGATTATACAGCCGAAAAACCCACAGGGCGTAACAAGCCCACCAATTGTTTTTGTCACCGTAAAAGATTACTTCGGTATCTTTCGATATTCCCTTACGCTCCATCAGCTTGCGGAAAGTATGTTCATTCACATAATCGCGAATGACCGGATCATTAAGTTCGGTATGCCAATCGATATTAATGGAATTCGGAATATGTCCGGTATCATACAGAAGGGGATCCTCGTTACTTTCTATAATTCGTATATTCTCGTCCTCCAGATGATTGGCTACCCAATCTGTTGTGACCAGCATTTCAGGGTGAGCGTAAGATTCAAACTTTTCTTTAGTCATGGATTCAGCTCTTAATTTTTTGGGCGATTTGTGTTAATATGAAATAATCTACAACGGATGCTCTTTGAAAAACCCTCAGGTAGTGCCAAAGAATTCCACCGAAGGAGTTCATTCGGAATATTTTGTTTAGAAATGATTATGTAATGCCCGAACCTGGCAAGTCCCGATAAAATCGGGTGTGGATCGGGCTCTTGAACCGGCGAGCGTGATGGCCCCGGCTCTATTCAAATAAAAAAATAAAACCAGAAAAGAAAATGATGACGTACCGATGGGTAATTACTCCTATAGGAGACGAGACTACTGTACAACAGTTGCAGCGTGAATTGGGGGTGCATCCCACTATCGCGCGGCTGCTGGCCTTACGAGGAATTGACTCTTTTGACCTGGCACGTGATTACTTCCGACCTGACATCGGAAAGTTACACGATCCATATCTCATGAAAGATATGGATCTGGCGGCACCACGTCTGGCTGATGCCGTAAGACATGGTGAGAAAGTTGTTGTCTATGGAGACTATGATGTCGACGGGACAACTGCCACTTCAATCATGTACAACTTTCTGAAGAATTTTGGAAGTGATGTGCAGTATTATATTCCGCATCGTTTTAAGGAAGGATATGGAATCTCACAAGAGGGAGTCGATTTTGCAATTAATACATCGGCCAAACTCATTTTATCGGTCGACTGTGGCATCACAGCACACGAAGAGGCGGAATATGCCCGACAACACGGGATAGACCTGGTTATCTGTGATCATCATACGGTCGGAGATACGATCCCTGATGCTTTTGCCGTGCTCGACCCCAAAAGGCCTGATTGTCCGTATCCTTTTGAGGGGTTGTCGGGTGCAGGGGTGGCTTTTAAACTCATTCAGGCTATCCTTCATGAATTGGGGCTGCCGCCGGAGAAGGCACATCCGTATCTGGATCTGCTGGCAATTTCCATTGCTTCCGATATCGTACCAATTACGGGAGAAAACCGGATACTGATGCGGGAAGGCCTGAAAAAACTTAACAATGATCCCAGGCCCGGTATTCGCGCACTCATGGATGTGATCAACCTGAAGCCGGGAACCATAACCACTACTCAAATCGTCTTTTCCATCGGCCCCAGGATCAATGCGGCTGGACGCATGGGTGATGCCCGAACGGCTGTGGAACTGATGATCGC
>Ga0102953_1002326_pt1 | contig 11376 bp, 12 predicted proteins | sample SalPon2A_C_D2_MG_FD_78509 | JGI IMG/M metagenome (GOLD analysis project Ga0102953, IMG submission 78509) | Soil microbial communities from South San Francisco under conditions of wetland restoration - Salt Pond MetaG R2A_C_D2_MG | ecosystem: Environmental > Terrestrial > Soil > Wetlands | place... | reverse complement strand
TGCTCTGCACCATCAACGATCACACCAAGTGTCTCGCCCTCAAGATGCCAAAGCCCAGTTACGGTAGTCGATGCTACTGCATCCACCTGCGACCATCCACAATCCACAAAAAAAGCACCATCTTGGGAATCTCCTTCCTCCCAAGGCTTCGTCATGTACTCGATGTAACGCTTTGTTCCACCGTTTATATAGCGCTGTACTACCGCATAAAGCTCATCCCTCGTTCCATCCTGCGCTTGAACTGATGCGACCGATTCAACGATTGGAACAGTAGTCCCGGCTGCATTACTCTGACCGCCAAGCTCATGCCTATGCCATGCCGTCACATTCTGATCGCGCTCATAGGTAAATCCAAGCAAAACTCCGTCAGCACGTGCGCACCAGATAATTGGGTAAGCCTGTTCCTGGAATGCCATTTCGATCACGCCCCCTGACGTGATGTGGTTGGAAAGCAGGGTCATATCTGGTGACTGGAATCCATCAACCTGGAATACATAGGAAATTTCGCGCAGTTTTCTCCCATCTCGCTGCAGGAATAATACTGTCCGACCTGACATAATTGGCGCAACTGTTCCGCTTCCATAATGAGTCTGTGGCTTGGCTGTGATATTAGTAGGCGTGACAGCAACGCCAAGCGTGCTTGGAGATACCTTCCATTCTCCACGCGCCGTTCCGACAAGCAACCCTTTCTCATTAGGAAGCATCCAACGAATAGAATTAACATCGTTGGAATTCAGTGTCGCATAAACAGCATGACTATCCGTCACTGTTCCATCAGTATCAGATGGAGAGAAATTCGTATAAAGCGAAGTCTTTGATCCATCCAGACGTTCCGGGAAAGAAGCCGCACCAGCCATGTAAAGCCTGTCCTCAAAAAATGTTCCGCAAGTCGGCCATCCTGTAGTGTCAGACCAGATGCTCATACGCCATTTCGTATAAGCAGACGTACCACCAAATGCCGATTGGACATCAACCAGAACAACCGTAGTACTTTTTACAAACTGAATAACGGCATATCCCCATGTCGGAGAAGTAGCGCCATCAGAAATCCTGATTAAACGCCCAACATCCGTTGAAGCAAATCCTGTATCATTGTTTATTCCAGTGATAGCACTGGCCGTGATGGAAACAAGTACATCAGAAATCCCGCCACTTACATAAGCGTTGACGAAAGCCGATCCCTGTAGGTCAAAAGTATTTGCCGTTATTTTTGTCACCAACCAATAACCATTCGCCTCGGTCGTCCCAACTACACCTGTTATAAGCGTACCGTCACCTGTATTAAGGCCGTGTGATGCCGCTGTAACGCGAATCAAACCAGCGCCATTATCTGCGCATCCAGTAATCGTAACAGGAGGCCCATCAGCGGTGGCACTTGGCGTAAATGTAGTTGTAGTGGTGTTTGTTAAGTCATATGGCCCATCGGTAAACACCATGTCATTTAATGTCCATGATGTTGCAGAATTACGCACAAGTTCTAGCGGGTTATAACTTGGATGGAAGATATAAAGCGTATCATTGTCCTGCGTGATATTGATGTTGGAAAGTTGTGCTTCGGTGAAGCTGGTTGTTATCTCGAAAATCGAAGCCATGCTTCCAGAAGTGAATGTGTCATAACCTGTCGTATCGATAGCGTTCCCGTCCGAATCGTATAACTCAAAAGTATCTGCTGTCTTGTTTGTAACAACAACTTCTCGATTGGCAAGCTGAGTCATTCCAAGAATATCGATCAATTCCAGTCTGTCACCATTGGAGTAACCGTGCGCCACTTTCCCAACCACACCAGGATTTGCCTTGCTGATAGACGTAATGCTTTGCGCGGTATTGGTCAGAATTCCATAGTTGCTGAAAAATCTGATGTAATACTCGCCAAATTCAAGGATGTATATCTGTGTAACGCTATACTGAAAAGGTAGCACCCGCGTCAGCTTATTATTGTGTCGGCACTGGTGAAGATAGGCAAATCCTGGGCGTCGTAACCATGCACCCTGAGGCAATGGAATAGCATTTAGACATACATACAAACCGTTCGCATACTTGGCAATATCTTGACGCCCAAGCATAAGGCTAGACAATTCCCCTGCATTAACGGTGTTCTGTATTATTGATGCTCGGCCCATCCCGCCTCCTTAGTATCGTGCCGTCAGCCAGTCATCTATAGGGAAATCCTCTGCTGCTTTTTCAATCGCTCCTGTCTGGTATGCTATATCTATCGCCATCTTTCGTTCATTCTGCAGTAGATTTTCCTTTGATGGGCTTCCAGTTATCTCTTCGCAGCAATGAGCCGCCAGCGTGCATGCCATTACCTCTATGAACATGGCATCGTAATAGGTAGGATCGTCAATATCTGCTATATACTTGATTTTCAGTGGCGCGGCATCGTTTGTAACGATGTATTTTCCACTAGCATCAGATTCAATCTGCCAGTCAACTGCGGTGCCCGTCTCATTATCGAGAATAAGATATAGGTAATCATTCGGCAGCGTGTACCGATTATGCGTTCCCCATAGTGTCTGTGATGCATCTGCGGCAATGGATGCTCTACGCTTGGCAAAGCTCCAATCATAGGCACGCAATTCCTTCTGCCGTACATAATCATAGGCGGCGTTTATGGAACGCGCATTGGGGTGATCCTGGGTGAGGGATGAAATCCTTTTAGCGCCAAGCTTTTGTAGTGCCAGGTTAGCGATCTGTATTTTGCTGGCCGACATCGCTTGAGCCTTATGTGTTGGTTATGACTGCAACCTTTTGCAAATTGCCCGCATTGTTATTGACTGCAACCAGTTTTGAATCGCCAGCAGCAAGTCGAGTATCCGTAGCTGCGGCAGTCGGTGCTGATCCGAATCGCACACTGCAAATCGCATCAGTACGTAGTTCTACGCATTTTGTCTGTGTTCCAAATGCAGCACTGGCAGCACTCGACACTCCAATCGTTACCACCTGAGTAGCCATTGCTGGTTCAAGTGGCGCGCCATCCCGCGTTCCTGCATATTCGGTAATATAGAGAATTGCCATCTATCTCCCCTTAATGGTGCATTCGTGCAAATGTCTGTGCAAGGCGTGCACGGCGCTTTGTGGTTGCGCTTGCGTGGCTATCTGGCTTCAATACCTTTGACGCATATTGCTGCACGCTCATTCCGGCATGTTTAGCTTGTGCCGTAAATGCACCTTTCTTCAAGTGCATGGCAGAAATCCAGCGTTTCGGTTTATCAGCCATGCCTTATACAGGCGGCCAGATAGGTGCGCGTGAAATGCGATCACGAATCTTGTCAAGGTGCCTGAGTAACTTTGACCTGCCATCACCGGATTCATATGCAGTTTTTAGGTAATACAACCCGATGTCGATGCTTGCCGGAACTGCACTAGCATTGGCAGTTGCCACATCCACGTCATTACCGCCAGCCTGATTTGCAGTGCCTGTCAATTGTTCAGCAGAGGTCAGCGAAAATACTGTTGCTTCATTTGCCATATCAGTTCTCCGTTAATGCCCCGGATGCACCGGGGCATTTTTCAAAGCATTACGGCTGGATATATTCCACCGCAAATCCCATCGTCACGGACGCTCCGGTAGATACCGTAACCACGGTCGCCACCAGGTCGAATTCCGAATCACCTGTCTTACCTGCTGTGCCAATTTGCGTGGTAAACAGCGTGGCAATATCCTTGGATGCATTCGTCGGCGTCAGACCCAAATCCACACTTGCTTCAAACGAATGTGCGGTCAGTGGGAAATCTGCCAGGAACGAACCCGCAGAAGTGATTTGCGTGCCATCGGTTGCGTACAGATCGAAATCAAATGCGCCATTACCCATGGTTGCATTCTCTGCACGCAGGTCAGTGACCCGCGCATTTGCCGGAATACGCACCACGGAATGTGTTTGACCAACGGTAGTGGCAAGAACATCGGCTGCTGCGAAGTAACCGAATGCCTGCCGTTTTGCACCGCCTCCAACAATCGGGCTGACCTTTACCGCTGGTGCGCTCAGGATGTCCGACATGATGGAACTGTCTTTTGAATAAGCCATCTCAATTCTCCTTTCGTATCATCCTGAATTAAGCGATACCGTCATCGCAGATAACCTTGACGATCTTGCCAAGTTGCGTGCGCGTAGCACCCATAGTCATTCGGGTATATACCTGCATGGCATAACTCTTGTCTGAGCGCTTGGTAATGTCGTTGAACATACCATCCCAGATACCGAGATACATGCCTGACTTGACAAATACCGGAACCTCGCGGTTGCCGCCAGTCACGTTCAGGCGCTCGGAAATAGTGAAGTCCACACCCATGAACCGTTTGATACGCCCATCAGTCAGGACTGCCGCACTACCACCATAATCACTTCCGATAGCTTCAATTTCCTTGAGCATAGAATCGTGCTCGTAGCTGGAAATCACGCCATAAACGGGCTCCATCAGTTCGCCCTCGTTGGCAGTGATAAGCAGGCGTATTGCGTTTTTCAGCTTGGCGCTGTTCAGTTGTGAGGCAGTTCCGCCGACCGTTACAGCCACGTCATAGGCAGTATCCCATGCCTCAGCAGTTGTGCCATTCTCTCCGACATATGCCGAACCATGAAATGCAGAGATGATAATGTCATCCATCTTGCGGGCCATGCCAGAAGCAGCAGCCATTGCAACCGGACTGGTCGGTTCTATAATCATGCGCAGGCGATCCTGGTCATCAATCAGCGTGCCCCAGTGATAGTCGCTCGGAATTACCCATCGTTTGTCCTGGGTCAAATTCAGATTCGGCGTATCGCTATTTCGGGTGGTGTATTGCTCTGCCGTAGCCTTACCGAACTGCTCGACAATGCTCGCCTTCTTACCACGATGAGCACCATTCATGACAAGACCCCGCAGCAGGGAGACTTTTTGTGCCAACAGTAATTCAACGTTCGCAGCATATTGCTGCACGAATGCTGTGGTGATGTTTGCGTCCATTTCTAACCTCCGTTAGGTTAAGCCAACTCTACTGGCAACAAGCCAGCAACTTTGCAGGCTTATCCCTAACGGGGGCCGAAATTATGGAAATAACGCGGGGGAAACCCTTATCCGCAATTCCTTATGCGTATTCTAGGCACAATCAAAATAAGATGTCAACAAAAAAAGTAAATACTTACTATCATTAGCCATCTGGATACATTAGATTAAATAACTTGGTTTGCTTATCTTTTGCTGCTGCATGTCCTGGATGTGAGGAATCATGTAGCGCCTTGACAAAGCTTTCATCAAGTTTCAACTGATCCCATTGTGCTTTAGCCTCAGCCGGAGTGGAATTCCCCCCGAACGAACGCGATCCGCCATCGCCTGAAACAAACCCATCTTCTGCCATCTTCTGACCAAGCCCAGCAAAGAACTTCATGGTTGCCCCATAGCCGATTTGCATTTCGATGGCGTCAATCATTTGCTCAGAGAACCCTAGCGATGATGCAGCATTTTTTGACGTGTTGACCATCCGATCATATCCGGCACCCCATTCCCGCTTGAGCGATTGTTCATCTGCGGCAACTCCGTTTTCATAGTCCTGCTTATTCATCTGCATGGCATTGCGCAGATATTCATTATGTCCCTTTGTCAAGTCCTCGACCTGCTTTCCGGTCAGTCCTATCTTATGGAATTCTCCGCGTGCCCAATCCATGTAGCTTTCATCAACAGGAAGGTCTTCAGGCTTGTCAAACTTGTAATCCTTTGCATCTGCCGGAAGGCCAAGCTTGCTCATAACAGAACGAAAACCCTCAGGATCATCAGCACGCGGCATTTCGATCAATGTATCCGGATTGCGCCCAATCAACTTTTCTACACCACGATAGGATTTATACATATCCTGAGCGCTTTGCCAGCCTTTGTTTGCAACATATGCCAGATCATCTGGTTCGGTTAGCCCATGCCATTCAGCAACGGATGTCTCCGTAGGAGAAGCGTTTCTGACAATAGTATCGCTATTAGTAGCGACTGAAGTATCAGCATTTGAATCCCCTCCAGAACCGCCTCCACCAGACGATCCATCTCCACCATCAATACTATCCATCAAGAAATGTTTTCTGTTAAACATAGCTTATCTCCTTTTGAGGGCTAATACGCCTAGATTTTCCAGCGCGGTTATAAAATCTTCCACATGCAGTTTGTCTGTGCATGCCGCATCGTTATAGATGCACTTTGAGAAGTCATGATTATACAACAGGTTCCATCGGCTCTGACAGCCAGAACATTCCAGGTCTCTTGGCTCAACATGAATTAACCGCCAGTTTTTCTTGTTATGCCGAACTATGGGTCTATGTCTTGGTGAAACTCGCGTGCATCCGTACACAATCGGAACCTCTGTCGTTCCGGCAAGATGCAGCGTTCCGCCATCAATTCCAACCACAGCCTCGGCATGTCCACACAGGTCGCGCAATTCCATCAGCGAGGTCTGGTTCCGCATATCTATGCAGCGGTCAAGCAGTGACTTTGGTAAGTCGTTCGTCATGTCAGTAATGGTCAGTTTATGCGGCTTTCCCTTATCCATCATTACAACATCGGTTGAGCTTTTACCGACCAAAACCGGGGTGTATCCATTCTCTACCGCCCACTCAATCAGTCCGCCTAGCAATTCAGGCTTCATCACGCTTGGCTGGTTGGTAGCACCAGTCGGGAACACGATGTATGGATTGTCCAATACCCGATCACCAAGTGGGGCGCGATGTGGATAGCACCGCTGCCAGTCTTCTTCGCACTGCGTATCAAGCAGGGTGGCATAGGCATAGTCCACCAGGTTGAACCGATTGCGCGTGATGATGGGAGGTTTCAACCCGTTCATTGATCCAAGTCCGACTTTATCTTTCTCATCGGTTTTGAGTTTGAATTCATCCAATGGATAGATGTTAATACCGTTCATACCGATTAGATGGCGCACAAGTTCAACCTGGTATCGCGCAACCCATACGTTCATATTCAGTTCAATTGCATGGTTCTTTCTGGCAAATACAAGCGGAGGTAACGATGAAATCATATCCCCAATCGCGCCATGAATAAGCAGGAAATTCACATTGCGCTGTTCAAGTATTTCTATATTATCGCGCCACATATTCACCCAATCCGTATTTTGTCCATAAGTCATCTGGAGACAACTCAAGATGATCCATAATTCTCAGTATTACCTCTCGTCTCCCCTCAAGAACCAGTGTTGCGTCCCTGTCTCCAGGCACTACACAACTATCATTCTCCCTGCAAAATATAGACAGGTCTTTCAGCACTTCCTGCGCGTTGCTGCCACGGAACGCCATTTTGTAGGAATCCTGTCTGGAGATTAATTTATCTTTTGCAGTTTGTTCGTCAGGCATTCTTGATTACCACCATATCAAAGCGTATCTCAACGATGATATTGTTTTCATGTCTCTCGCGCTCTTTCCAGTTGCTATCCGGATCAATATAAGGATCAAGCACCATTTGGATATTACTGCATAAATCAAAATCGACATTATTGTATTTCCAGAATGGTGTGTATTGCCTTCCTTCTTCAAGGTTAGCATAGTGCAAACGTTTCGAGAATAATGCCATCAGATCATGCGTCACCGGCCTTTTGTGTGTCGGGTCATTCAGGAATACATCATGACGAGGATGCGGAACTATAATGTGTATCTTCGCGCCATCCTTGCATACCCTGTAAAGTTCCTTGATGAAATGGAAGAACCCATTTCCTATATGCTCAAGGATATGGAAGGCGCGAACCTCATCAACAGAATTATCCTCAAACGGCCAAATGTCATGTTCAAGATCGCAAACAACATCCGGGTTTTCCATTTCCTGCACGTCAACATTGACGAAGCCATCAAACGGTTTCCCTCCGCTTCCGATATTGAGTTTCAATCGTCCTCCTTAACCTTGAGTTTTTGGCGCTGCCTTGGCTACTGCTGCAAGGCTAGGTGCAGCATTAACCAACTGTTGTTGTTGAACTTGCTGTTGACGAGCAGATCGAATTTGCTGTACGTCCTGTAGTGTCCGCGTCCATGCAACCGGAACGGAATTAATGTCAAGTATTTCAGGCATCGCAGAATCTATATCAAACCAATCAATAGCGGATGGGTCTTGTGTCTGTACGGCAAACTCGGAAGCAACCTGCAATGTACGCATGAACCCCGCAGCTTTTTCGGAGCGGGCCATGCGCGACATTGGGTTGTCATACTCTATCTTGTATTCAATGTTTTCTCCGCGCAGTATCGGAGGGGGCGGGGGCAATAACCCCTGTTGTGAAAGCAGGTCAAGTTCGCGCTCGATCAGTGACCCAATGAATTCGGATTGCATGCGGCCGGCAGTCGGGGCAAGCAGCATGCCTTTTTCCTTGGCTTTCTCCAGAACTTCTGTTGCCGTCATGGATGGCGTATCGACAAGAATCTGAAACAGCGAGATAAGGAAGGCGTCGTTGATGACGGACTTCTCAAGATTCATCATCGCTTCGCCTATTTGCAGATTCCCAACTTCAAGCGGGCGAACCAGGGGGCGGCCTTGCGAGTCAAGCCCACCGCCAACCATCTTCCCTGCCCGCAGTTGCTTGGTGCCCAGAACACCATCATCATGCGCAAGGTAAACCGGGTCGGCTGTTCGGTGCCCAATCTTTAGTACGGTTTCCTTTTCCTTGTTCAGAACCTTGATGGATGGCAGAACCATTTGTGCCGGTCCGCGTCCATACACCTCACCAGATGCTTGCGTATATCGAGAAACGGCATATGGGAATGAGTCATAACCTCCTTCGCGCAGCGCATGAAGTTGTTCTACGCACATATACAATGATCGAAAGCGCTTTCCATTGGAATCTTTTCGATTTGGATTGTAGTCATTTCTTGGTTCTACAACATGTAGAACCTCATGGCGTGTTTCGGATTGTTGTGCGTTCTTTGCCTGTTCTTTTATTTGGTCAGGCGCGTCATCGCCAAACTGTTGCACGATATTGCGTGCAGTAGGCCAGAATGACCGATAAACGGTGTCCACGATCCCGGCATGATTCTCGACGAAGTATGCCTCGCCAAGATGGATATTGCGATAACGCAGACCAGGGGAGTTGTCAGGGGTGTCGATGTAGATGATACCATTCCCATACGCACCAATACCTAGATATGCAAGCTGCGAATTTGTCACAAATCCTGCTATAGGCCGATTCCTGTATGAGAACAGAAGGTCGTTTACGTCATCGAAATACATACGAGCCGCACGATTGCGCTGCAGCATCTTGTCCACTGGAACAAGCCTGTGCCACTGGCTATTCTGTGGCGTAACAAGTGATTCGATTACCGAAGAAAAGCGCTGTACCGCAAACGAAGCGGTCGCATCAAACATATCCTCCGTCTTTTTCTGTCCGGGAGAATAGGAATTGTTCTGCCCATAGGAATTGAACGAATAACGATGGGATGGTATGACAAGCGAGGCCGCTTCTTCCCACTGGTTATTGAAATTCCCACGATTGGATCGTAGTGATCCAAATCGTTGAACGTATGATTGAATTTCGTTCATTATCCTAGCAGCTTCTTGGCTGCGTTCTTTTGTGCAGGTGCAATTTTATCAAGCGCACCCGGTAATGTCGTGCCAGCATATCCAGCTCCAGACATCTGCTGCCTAATTTTCTGTTGGCGGGTATCGATAGGAACAGCCGGTTTAACTTGGGGGGCTTGCTGTGTAGGAATAGGAACCGGAGTAGGAGCCGATGGAGACCCAAAAATTGCCGAAAGAATGCTAGTCATGATTAATCCCTTCCTCCAAGAGGCTGCTTGTTCATTACATTGCGCGACTTTTGTTTAACATTATCCGAACTTTGCAGCATTTGCAAGCCTTGATTGAGCGGAACAATTCCATGTTCCATCTTTGGCACCTTCATCTGCGCTACACGCAGTCCGGATTTTTCGTTTGGTTTACGCATTCCGATCAACACCTCCAATGTTTAACGTGGAACATTCTACCACGCCCTGCCCCAAAATCCATTCAACCCAATATCCTCATCATTTTCGTTCAGTTCAATGTTATCTGTTCTTGGCGGATTAACCTCGAACGTACAGCAGAGCGCATCTGCATCGTGTGGCGACATCATGCCTCGTCTCATCAATTCCTCTTTTGATTCAAGCCTCTTTTTTCCATCCTCGCGCCCTGACCTGCGCCAGCCACGATCTTTTAGTTGATGAGTAGGAGTTCCTTTACTGCCGTCATCTTGAGGTATCATACCATTCGATAACCACAGTTTCATCTTTGCCCATAACTCGAAAACGCGAGTAGCGCCTTCGCTGTTCTTGTCATAGGATGTAGAGCCAAACTTAACCTGGTGCAATTTTGACCTAAGCCATGACTTGCGTACAAGAATATCGTACATGGATGTATCAGACGAACAATCTATACAAACAGCCACAGGCTTCCATCGGTTTATCAGTTTTTCGATGAACTGTGCAGCCTGCACTGCATCCAGCCCTTTTTCCTGTCCGCGTGTAGATGCGCCGCAGCAATCTCTTGCATTGCGGCCCTGCCTGAACCACCACGCCATTGTCTTGCCTGGATCAATCCCAAGTATCAGTGGTTCGCCATCATCGTGGTAAAACTTGTTGTTCTTGGCTGCGGCAATAGATTCCGCCGGAATAAATTGATCTTCTGATGTTTCAGGTGGTAATCCATCTATCTCAACCCGCACAAAGTCAGAATCTTCTCCATAAGTCCTGATCTGTTCCTCGATCTCGTTCTGGTCTATACCCTCCATTCCCCGGGTACTTATCATGCGGGTATGCCATCCTGCCTTATGTCTCTCGTCGTAGAATATATCATGGAACCTACCCTGCCGGTTACGCATCTGGCTTGCCGCCAGATGAAACCTGAACGGGTTGATTTCAGTGAAGAAGGGACGAGTGACATCCCATATCGCCGGAGGAATACCGCTGGCCTCATCGAACAGTACCAGCATGCCGTATTGGTTGTGCGCACCCGCAAAGGCATCAGGATTGTCCTCGTTCCACATCTGCCCAGATATATACCAATGTTTCGGATCAACTCCAAGGCCGCCTTTCTGGATTGGCGCTTGCATCTGCTCCATCAACCACCGAGCAGGAGTAATCTTCAACGACTCCTGCACAAACCAGTGGCTGTTAATCGCACACCCAAACCACACCGCAAACTCCGGGAAGGTCTTGGTGCGTAGCTGAGTCTCGTTGTTAGCCGCTACAATAGTAGGTGCACCCATGTGCGTACTCATGTGCCAGTGTCCAATCATACTAAACACAGCAGACTTCCCAGGACCACGACCTGACGACCATGCAGCCCTGTACGTCTTAACAGACAATCCCTGCTGCAACCTGTATGCCTGCTCAAGAACATGGTCGCCAAGACGCTTAATCTCTTCCGCCTGCCAACGGCGTAATCCCTTTGCCAATG
>Ga0102953_1002325_pt1 | contig 11382 bp, 10 predicted proteins | sample SalPon2A_C_D2_MG_FD_78509 | JGI IMG/M metagenome (GOLD analysis project Ga0102953, IMG submission 78509) | Soil microbial communities from South San Francisco under conditions of wetland restoration - Salt Pond MetaG R2A_C_D2_MG | ecosystem: Environmental > Terrestrial > Soil > Wetlands | place... | reverse complement strand
GGAAGGTTTCCTGATGCGCCAGTACGAACCTCTTGGCCAAGAAGTCGAGCACGAGCAACCCGGCGGCAAGCCCGTAGCTGCTGGTGGAGCGCATGCGGATCATCCGCGCTTACGGTCTTCCTTCTCGGCGCAATCGATGCAGAAGCGCGTATAGGGCAGCGCGGTGAGACGTTTGGTGGAAATGGTCGTGCCACAGAGTTCGCATTTGCCATAGGTGCCGTCTTCGATGCGTTGAATCGCGTCCTCGATGCGGTAGAGATAGCGATTCTCGCTCTGCAACAGTCGGATGGCCTGCTCATGCCGGAACTCGTCCGTACCCTGATCTGCCATGTGGTTGCTGTGCACTCGACCCTCGATCTCATCGTACTGACGGACCTGGCTATCGTGCTCCTTGATGCTCTCGAGAATACGTTCCCGCTCCTCGAGGAGGAGGCTGCGGTACTTCTCCAGATCTCGCGTGCGCATGGTTCTCCTTACAGCCGTTCCGGATTGGGGGCCTAGCTTTCGGCCCGGATCAAAGCTATGACAGCCGAGTGGCCGTCGATTTCAAAGGTCTCACTGGCGGCGCCCTCGGGCACCGAATCGGCCAACTCGCTGGCCAAGGTCTCCTCGCAAACGTGGCGTTGGTGGTCGGAAAATGCCGATTCCACTTCTCCTTCGCCGCCCACATATAAGGAGATCCGATCGGAAACCGCGAGCCCCGCTTCCTTCCTCAAATTCTGGATGCGGTTGACCAGTTCCCGGGCCAGCCCCTCCCGGCGCAGGGATTCGTCAAGTTGGATGTTTAGCGCCAACATGCAATCCCTTTCGCTGGCCGTCACATAGCCCTTCAGGCCTTCCTCCTGGATGAAGACCTCCTGCGGACGCAGCTCGATCTTCTCGCCCTCGAGTTCCAGAGTGAGGCTCTGCTGATCCCGCAGATGGCCCAGGGCCTCGGCGTTCAGGGCGGCGATCTGCTTGGCGATGAGCGGGGTCTTCTTGCCGAAGCGAGCCCCCAGCTCGCGGAAATTGGCCTTGGCCGTGACCTTGGCCACCCGCGTGGGATCTTCGAGCCAGGCGATGTGCTTGAGATTCAATTCGTCCTCGATGAGCTCCGCGTACTCGCTGGCCTCGACCGCGCGCCTCAGCACGGAGCTGCGCCCGAAGACCAGGCCCTCGCGCAAAGGCTGACGCACCTTCAGCTCATGGGCGCTGCGCAAGCTGCGACCCAGGCTCACCACCTGCAGCACCGCGGCCATGCTCTCCTCGAGTTCCTGCGAGCGCGACTCGTGACGAGAGTCGGGCCAGGGCGCGAGATGGACGCTTTGAAGCTCGGGGTTCAGGCCGGCGGGATGCAACCCTCGGTAGAGCCTCTCCGCCATGAACGGTACGAAAGGAGCCAGGAGACGCGAGACTCCTTCGAGCACTGTGTACAGGGTGTCGAAGGCGGCACGCTTGTCCGGCCCCATCTCGCTCTTCCAGAAGCGGCGCCGGCTCCTTCGCACGTACCAATTGCTCAACTCATCCACGATGAACGCTCCGAGCGAACGGGCGGCGCGCGTGGCGTCCCAGGCCTGAAGACTCTCGCTGACCTCTTCCACGATCGCGAAATAGCGGCTCAGGATCCAGCGGTCGAGTTGATCGGAGAGCGAGGCCGGATCTTCCACGCTCTGCGCGGCGTACTTTTCGAGGTTTGCGTAGAGCGTGAAGAACGCGAAGACGTTCTCCAGAGTTCCCAACACCTTGCGGCGGCTCTCCCGCACTCCTTCGAGATCGAAACGAGTCGGAGCGTATGCCGGAGAGACGCTGGCCAGATACCAGCGCAAGGGATCGGCACCCTCCTTCTTGAGAATTTCGATGGGGTCGACGGCGTTGCCGCGGCTCTTGGACATCTTGTGGCCGTTCTTGTCCAGGATGAGCCCGATGGTGAGGACGTTGTTGTACGAACTCCTCCCGCTCACCATGGTGGCAATGGCCAAGAGGCTGTAGAACCACCCGCGAGTCTGATCCATACCCTCCGAAATGAAATCGGCCGGAAACTGGTGCTCGAACTGCTCCTTGTTCTCGAAGGGATAGTGCCACTGTGCATAGGGCATGGCACCGGAATCGAACCAGACGTCGATGACTTCCGAAGTGCGCTGCATCTCCTTCTTGCATTCGGGACAGGAAAGCAGCACGCGATCAATGAAGGGGCGATGAAGATCCTCGGGTACGCTGCCTCCGGCCGCCCGCAGCTCCTCTCGCGATCCGATGCAAAGTCGCTGGCCGCATTCGCACTCCCAGATCGGAAGCGGAGTCCCCCAAAATCGGTCCCGCGAAAGCGCCCAGTCGACGTTGTTTTCCAGCCAGTCGCCGAAGCGCTCGCGACCCACACCGGTGGGTACCCAGTTCACCGCCGCGTTGGCCGCCATCAGTTCATCCTTCATCGCGGTGGTGCGGATGTACCAGGAATTGCGTGCGTAATACAGGAGCGGAGTGTGACAACGCCAGCAATGCGGATAACTGTGACGGATCTGCTTCTGCTGGAAGAGCCGTCCATCCGACTTGAGATCGGCGATGATTTTCTTGTCGGCATCTTTGACGAAGAGCCCCGCGTAGGGCGCCAGCTCCTCGGTGAAGCGGCCGTCCTTGCCGACCGGATGCAGGGTAGGCAGGTTCTCTTGCTGGCCGATGCGGTAGTCGTCCTCGCCGTAGGCGGGCGCCATGTGGACGATCCCGGTGCCGTCTTCGGTGCTCACGAAATCGGCCGCAACCACGCGGAACGCGGGACGATCGGTTTTCAGAACCGGAATGAGCTGATCGTACTCGAGGCCGAGGAGTTCCTTTCCCTTCATCCGCTCCACGATTTCGGGAGTCTCTTCGCCGAAGAGATCATTCAGTCGCGCCTCGGCCAGAATGAGGGTCTGGCCTTCCTGACGCACCGCCACGTAATCGATTTCCTCGCCCACCGCGAGCGCGACGTTGGCGGGAAGGGTCCAGGGCGTGGTGGTCCACACGAGGAAGTAACGATCGTCTCTTCCCTTCACCTTCATCCGCACGGTGACGGAGGGATCGTCGACGTCCTTGTACCCTTGAGCCACTTCGTGACTGGAGAGCGCGGTCTCGCAACGCGCGCAGTAGGGCACGACCTTGTATCCCCGATAGAGCAGCCCCTTGTCCCAGATCGATTTCAAGAGCCACCAGACCGACTCGATGTAGTCGTTCTCGTAGGTGACGTAAGGGTTGTCCAGGTCGAGCCAGAAGCCGATGCCGGCGGTGAATTCGTCCCACTCGCGTTTGTAGGTGAAGACCGACTCGCGGCAGCGAGCGTTGAATTCTTCGATCCCGAACTCCTCGACGGCTTCTTTGTTCTTGAGTCCGAGCTGCCGCTCGACCTCGATTTCCACCGGCAGGCCGTGCGTGTCCCAGCCCGCCTTGCGGAGCACGTGATGCCCGGTCATCGTCTTGTAACGGCAAAAGATGTCCTTGATCAGCCGGCTGATTACGTGGTGCACGCCGGGACGTCCGTTGGCAGTCGGAGGGCCCTCGTAAAAGACGAAGTCGGGTCGATCTCTGCGGCCGCGTTCGCTGCGAACGAAGACATCGTTCTCGCGCCAGAACTCGCGCACGCGTTCCTCGGCGCCCGGGGTGTCGTTTCCCCCCAGCGTTTCGGGATAAGGAGAGAATTGGCCAGCAGCCTGGTTCATCCCGAACTCCTTCAGGAAGCCTGAAGAAACCGCGTGACGAATTCCGAGAGTCGCGGTTCGGTACTGTTGGCGATCGCGATGATCTTTTCCACTTCGGCCGGCTTGAGCGCGTCGGCCAGGCCCATGTCGGTTACCACGCTCAGGCCCAAGACCCGCATGCCGCCATGCACCGCAGCCAGATTCTCCGGAACCATCGACATGCCCACCAGATCGGCCCCCGCTGCACGCAGAAAACGGTACTCGGCGGCGGTTTCCAAGTTGGGGCCGGCCACCGCCGCGTACACCGCCTTGTGCAGTTGGAGTTTCATCGAGAGCGCCACCTCGACCGCGCGCTCGATGTACTCGCGATCATAGGGCTGCGACATGTCGGGAAAGCGCGGACCGAGCTCGTCGTCGTTGGGGCCGATGAGGGGATTGTCCCCCATGAGATTGATGTGATCGACCAGGACCCCGATGTGTCCCGGAACGATGTTGGGATTCATGCTCCCCACCGCGTTGCTCATGATGAGCGAGTGGCAGCCCATGGCGCGCATCACGCGCACCGGCAGGGTGATCTCCTGCATGGAGTAGCCCTCGTAGTAGTGGACACGACCCTGCATGGCCATGACCTCTTTGCCTCCGAGGGTTCCCAGAACGAGGTTCCCGGCGTGACTCAGTGCCGTGCTCTTGACGAAGCCGGGAATTTCGTCGTAGGGCAACACCAAGCTCGCGTCGACCTTGTCGGCCAGACTACCCAGGCCCGTTCCCAGGATGAGTCCGAATTCGGGGCTGCTCGAGCATTGTCCGCGCAAAAATTCCGCGGCCGTCCGAATCTTGTCCCTCAGTTGCATCTCCGCCCTCCCGGGCGCAATCACCGGACGAATCCGGTGCCAAGCGTGAAAAAAGGAACGACCGGACCCAAGGGCCCGGCCGTGGAGAATCCGCGGAGTCGCTTCAGCAGATCAGAACTCGCTCAAGCTCCGCGTGAAACGGGAGATGGACCAGCGCGAACCCTGCTGCTCCTCGGGCTCCTCGGCGGATGCCGCAGATAGGGGCTCCTCCTCGGCCGACTCGGCGTCGAAACTCGCAGAGAGCTCCGCGCCAGAGTCAGGGGAAGGTGGCATAGATTGCGTTTCTTGTCCAGACTCGGCACCCGCTGCCTGCGCCATTTCCGCCACGGTGCGCGCCACGTGCTCTTCCACGTCCTGACTCGCCTCGGCGCTTTCGCCGGGGCCCGCCGAGGGTGGGCCGGCCTGGTAGTCACGCCACTGGTCGCTCGAGGAATAGCTGGGCTGCGCTTCTCCGGGTGCCTCGAGTTCGCTCTGCATCTCGTTCTTGGCCTCGAGTGCTTCGCTTCGCGGCGTCTGCGGAGCGGAATTGTGCGGGGCTTCGTCGAAATCCGGAGCCTCGTTGCGCGGCTCGTTGGTGGAAGTTTGAAGATGGCTCAGGCGCCGATCGTCCTCCTGGAAATCGCTCGCGAAGGACTCCACCAGACCGATCTGCGCTTCGGCCAGACCTTTGAGGCGCGCCAGGAAAGCGTCGCGCTGGGTCCGCAATTCGCGAAGCTGAGCGCGCAGGGCCTCGGCCCGCGCGACACTGTTTTGCGACTCGTGCTGCGCCTGTCCCCGCGCGTCGCGCAGGATGAGTTCGGCCTCTTTGCGGGCGTTCTCGCGCGCCTCGGCCATGACTCTCTCCGCCGTCAGCAGGGTGTCGCGCAGCGTCTTCTCCATGTTTCGGTACTCGGAGACTTTCTCATCCAGCTCCAGAACGCGGTCACGCAGCTGACGGTTGTCGGTCAGAACGGTCTCGTACTCGTCGGCGACGGTAGCGAGAAACGCGTAGACCTCTTCAGGGTCAAGACCACGCATGCCCTTGCGGAATTCCTGTTTGCGAACGTCCAGCGGCGTGATGCGCATGCTGCCTCCTCATGCCCGATCTCGGCGGGCTTCCTACAGTAAGATCCTCACGATCAATCGGCGCAAAAAGGACAGGATCAGAATGGCCACGACCGGGCTGAAGTCCAATCCTCCCCAGATGCCGAACACCGAGCGAATGGGTGCAAGCAAGGGCTCGGTGGCCCGGTACACCCAGACCGAAACCGGATGCTGCCGGCCCAGACTCACCCAGCTCAAAAGAACCCGGGCGAGCAGCACCAGCATGTACAGATCCAGCAGCGTCGTCAGGAGATTTGCAATCTGCAAGCCAAACTCCTTTCCGCGCCCAGGCGGCTCGATCTCGCCGCCGCGCGGAGCGTAACCGTACGCTCAGCTCCCCCTCCTGACCGTCCCGGGACCGCTGGTGCCCAGTTTCCTGGCAGCCGACGGCCCGAGGCGGGTGATGCAGCGGGAAGACTCAGCGCGGGCGTCGCGGCCCAAAGAGGACGCTTCCCAGACGAATCTGGTGGCTGCCCTCCTCCACCGCCCATTCGAAGTCGCGGCTCATTCCCATCGAGAGCCGGACCGGTGCGCCATCCTCGCGTCTCAGGTCCTCGGCCAGGCGGCGCAAGCGGGCGAAGCGGACCCGCGCCGCTCTTTCGTCGTCGCTCAGCCGCACCATACCCATAAGCCCCACCACTTGCAGAGAACTTTCTTGCAGGCCCCTCTCCCACAACTCGGCGAGTTCCCCGATGGGGCAGCCCCCCTTCTGCTCCTCCTCGGCGATGTCCACTTCGATCCAGATCGTTTGCACGATGTGAAGCGCCGCGGCCCGGCGCGCGATCTTCTGCAGAAGTTCGAGCCGGTCCACCGATTCGATGGAGGCAAAGGCCCCAACCGCCTTGCTCACCTTGTTGCTCTGCAAACGGCCAATGAGATGAACGCGCACCGAGGAGGGAAGTTTCGCGATCTTGGGAAGCGCCTCCTGAACGCGGTTCTCGCCCAGATCGTGAAGGCCCTCGTGCACGGCCTGAAGGAGAGTTTCCAGTGGGTGAGTCTTCGTGACCGCGAGGATCTCGATATCTTCGGGGTCCCGCTGCGCGCGAGTACAGGCCTGGGCCACGCGCTCACGCACGCTGGCGAGACGATGCCGAAGATCGGTGGGCATGATCGATTGCGCGGCGCTTTTCCGGGGAACCCCCCGGAGGGAAAGTTGGTGGAGGCGGCGGGAATCGAACCCGCGTCCGAAAACGACGACCACGGACCTCTACGTGCGTAGTTCCCAGATTATCTCGCGTCGCGTAACTCTGGGAACGAGATCCGCGCGACGCCAGTCCCATTGGTTCTCGACGCTTTCCCTGAGACGACGGGTCCACGCCCAGTCTCCGGTGTATGACGCCCGCATCGCAGATCCCGGAGACCCGATCCGCGGCGAACGGCTACCTCTTTAGTTAGGCAGCAAGAGCCATAGGCTCGTCAGTTATTGTTTTCCCACCACTTTAACGACATTGATGAGATGGTCGGCACGCCATCCGGGGCCCAACCGCTCCCGTCGAAACCCTTCGCCCCCTTGGCTCTCGCATTCTAATCAGCATTCCCCAGCGCGCAAGCTGCGGGATGCAGCAGATGCGGGGCTTGGGTGATGTCCGGGGTGCCAGTCACAGGGAAGGCGATACGCCCGTTCGGATTCGTTTGCCACTCCGCTTCGCCCAAGCCCACTCACACGCTGGCACAAGAAGCGGTCCTCCGCAAGAGAGGAGTCAAAGGTCCGCTTTTCATGAGACGGGGGCCCAGGGATGAGAACTCTTTTTGCCTCTCAGTAGTTCGATTTGCGGGCGTGCTTCTTCAGGTAGGCCAGAATGATCTCGTCTTCCTGGGGCGAGGGATAGGCCATGCCCTTCTGTTTGAGATTTCCGCTCCAGCGCGCGTACTGATTGCGCCAGTAGGGGAAGGAGGATTCCTGGGGAGGGATGGCGTCGTGACACCCCGACGCCGAGCAGTACTTCACGTAGAGCTTGGCCCCCTGGCTTTCGGGTTCGGGGAGCGACTGTTTCGCGCAGGCAAAGAGCACCAGCGAGAACAGGATCATCGCGAGCACGGACAAGACGACTTTCTTCACCCTGAAACCCCTTTCGAGCCCACCGCGAGGTGGGAGTTCGCGCGGTGGCCCTGGGGCAAGGGTGCACAGCTGGACCCGGGTGTCAAGACCGGGGCATCCATCGGCCATCCTGAAGGGAAAAGAACCGGCGAAGCCGAGATTTCTTTGTTATCGTGCCCGCTCCATGAACGATGTCGCGAAGAATCCGAGTCAGAGGGGCGCCCTGCTAGCGGTGGTTCTCACCGTCTTCATCGACCTCTTGGGATTCGGCATCGTCATTCCGCTCCTGCCCATCTACAGCGAAGCTTATGGAGCCGACGAGATTTCTCTCGGCTTGCTCTTCGCATCCTTCTCCGCGATGCAGCTCATCTTCGCGCCCTTTTGGGGGCGGCTCTCCGACCGTTTCGGTCGGCGTCCGATTCTCATCGGTGGACTTTTGGGGACCTCCGCGGCCTACGTCCTCTTCGGGCTGGCTCGCGGCATGCCCATGCTCTTCGCCTCACGGCTCCTGGCCGGATTCTTCGGCGCCAACGTGCCCACCGCGCAGGCCTACATCGCCGACATCACTACTCCGGAGAACCGCGCCAAGGGTATGGGACTCATCGGCGCCGCGTTTGGCCTCGGCTTCACTTTCGGACCGCTGATCGGCGGAGAGCTGGTGGGAGTGGGAATGGGCGTCCCCGGTTTCGTGGCCGCCGGCCTGAGCCTCGTGGCTGCGTTCGTTGGCTTCCGCCTGTTGATCGAGCCCAAGACGCACGCGCCCAATCGCGTGACGCGCATTTTCGGTTTCGAGACCGTAAGCGATGCCTTGCGTCAGCCGCGCATCGGCGTGGTCATCCTGCTCTACTTCTTGGCGATCTTGAGTTTCTCCGGATTCGAATCCATGTTCATCCGATTCGGACTGGCGCGCTTTCCCCAGAGCTTCGGCATGGATACCAGCGTGGGCAAGGCGACCATGGATCAGATCATGGCTTCGGCTCCCATCGCCGGACGTTACATGTTCTTCATCGGACTCATGGCAGCCCTGGTGCAGGGTGGGCTCATCCGCCGTCTGGTGCCGCGCTTCGGGGAGACCAAGCTCATCATCTTCGGGCCTTTGGCGCTGGGGATTGCCATGACCTTGATAGGAATTGCTTCCACCTGGCACTTCGTCCTGGCGGCCTGCGTACTGATGCCCTTTGGCTTCGGTGTAAACAATCCCAGTCTGAACAGTTTACTGAGTCGCACCACGCCCCCCGACCGGCAGGGAGCCTTCCTCGGCCTGAATCAGTCCATGGGAAGTCTGGCCCGAGTCGTGGGACCGATGGTGGGCGCGGCGGCCTTCGAGTACCTTAACCCTGGCGCTCCCTTCCTCCTCGCCGGTTTCGTTCTGGGCGTGGCCACTTTCATGGCCCTCATCTATCACCGGCATTTCGGGAGCGAGTTTTCCCACTGAGTTTCTGCGGATCCCGTTCGTCCGAGGCGGGCCGGGCGCGACTCGCGCTCGGCGGGCCACGATCCATGGCGGGCTGGGTCTCAAAACGGCCCAAAACTCCGTATCGCGGAGGGTGAAAAAAGGCGCGAGAGAGGTGCTTGAGTCGAGGCGCAAAGATCTGCTAGGCTTTTTCCGTCCCCGCGAGTCTCTAAGAGAGCCTCGCCACGCCCCACGTCAGCAAGGACTCACAACGATGAAGGATCAGCAGGCGGCCAGCCCTTCCCCCAAGCGGAGGATTTACAAAGCGCCCGAAGTGAAGAAGCAGCAAGGGCTCAAGGAGCTCATGGTGCGGACTCACTTCAACCGCCAGGGTTGAGCCGAATCCCCACGAAGATGTTCCCTCCGACAGAAGTGGCCATGTCGTTTGACATGGCCACTTTCGTTTGGGCGAAAGCGAAGGCCCGCAGCTAGAGCACCCTCTCTTCGTCGAGCACCGTGATCTTCGTGATCTTCCACACTCCATCGATCGCGGCGAGTTCGATGAGAGCATGATTGCGGTTCTGACGGTAATGAGTGTGACCGAAGTGGTTCACCGAACCCGAGATGCTCCATGACGCATCGATCTGAACGCGCCCCTCCCCCAGTGATTTCACCGAAGCGATGTTCAGGATCCTCACCGCGTCGACGTGGGCGCGTGCGCCGCCACGCTTTTGCAGCTCGAGCGCCCGCCGGTTCGCCAGGTAGATCTCCTCGAGCTGATCTCCTTGGACACTGTCGGCCAGTCGATCGTAAATCGCGCTCTCACCGTGGAGATCGAAGGAGTGGTACAGATTGCGCAGCAGACTCGCCAAAACCACGCGAGCCTGCGTCGTGTCCAGGCGCGCGGGCAACACTTGGGCTTGAACCCTGGCGAAGGGGTAGAGCCCGTAGGCCAGAATCAGGCTGAGAGCGATGATCCCGGCCCAGGGCCTCTGCTTCAATTCTTTGTATTTACTAGACTTACGCAAGAGGAACATGGTTCCGGCGAAGAGAGCGAGCAGGGCCGAAGCCACGGGCCAAGAGCGCGGCCTCACCCGGACCGGTTCCCTGCGCGGCAACGCGAGGCGAGCCGAATCCAGCTGCAGTCGATAGACCGGCGCGCTGGGACTGAGCGCCGCCTGCGCGTTTCCCCAAGGAGTGGTGGCGTTGATGGACAGGTGTTGCAGACCCTCAGCGAAGAGTTGCCAGCGGAAACCCAGTGTCTTCGGAGCGTTCACGAAGTCGTAGCTCCACTTCAGACCGATGCGCGCGTCGGCGACGCTTTCCACGACAGGCTCGGGACGACTCAGAATCCCGCTGGGATCGATGCTCACGAACTCCGCCTTCGTCGAGCTGGGCTTCAGTTCTCGAGCATCGAGGGTGAGCACGAATCCATTTTCGACGCGTTGCGTGAGCTGCTGCAGAACTTGCTCTTGCTGCGCGGGGGCGATGGTGGCGCCGAAAGAAAACTCTTTTCCCAGCCACGAGTGCAAATCTTTCGCGCGCACCAGAATCTCCACGCGCAGTTGAGCCGGCTCGAGAGTGAGAAATGCCACCGCAGGTTCGTCGAGTCGTTGAAAGAGCGGCACGGAGGCGCTGCGACGCTGGATGGCCGCCGCCTCCGCCGCAGTGGAAAAGATGGACGCGGGTTTCATCTCCGGGGGAGAAAGCGACGCTCGAAATGCGTTCGCCCCAAGGATGACGCTGAGCACTCCCAGGAGGAAAATCCCCCAGGGCGTCCAAGACCTGCCGGGGTGGGACGGAGCCGCGGGCACTGCATTCGGGTGCGCCCGGGAGCGCGGCCCCATGCGCCCAAGGCTCGCTCGCGCTCCCAAAACTCCCAGAGCCACCACCCAGACCGCCAGGCCCGAGCCCAGGTTGGCAGTGAAGAGCGAGACCAGCGCATCCTGGGGCACAGCAGAAGACGACGCGGGGAGTCCGGAGAGAGCGCCCACCGCGAGAAAAGTGGCGGCAAATCCCCGCTCCGGCTCGCGGGTGCGCACCCGCGAGGAGAAGACCACGACACAGGCCGCGGCGATCCATACCGACGCGAAGGAAGCCGAGGGGAGCCGCAGTCCCAGATCGGCGCCCACCAGAGCGAGGGCGTGTCCCGCACTGAAGGCAACGAGGCCGACGAAGACGCGGCGGTCGCTGCCGGACAGCGCGATTGCCAGCGCCAAAAGCCAGAAGAGCGGGGTGGCGAGAGCAGCGGAGGCGGCGCCGAGAATTGGCTGCATCGGCAAACTCAATCCTTCTCGTTCACGATGGTGTATTCGCGCCGCAGTTCCTCGAGCTTCTGATCCTGGATCTCGCGGTGCTTCATGGCCTTCCAGT
>Ga0102953_1002324_pt1 | contig 11388 bp, 20 predicted proteins | sample SalPon2A_C_D2_MG_FD_78509 | JGI IMG/M metagenome (GOLD analysis project Ga0102953, IMG submission 78509) | Soil microbial communities from South San Francisco under conditions of wetland restoration - Salt Pond MetaG R2A_C_D2_MG | ecosystem: Environmental > Terrestrial > Soil > Wetlands | place... | reverse complement strand
CGTGTTGGTCGATCTGATGACCGCGGTGGCGGTCGGCTTCGTGCTCGCGTCGGTGTTGTTCGTGGCGCGCGCGGCCGAGACCCAGACCCGCAACGCGCGCTTCGTTTTCGGCGCCGACGAGGTCGACGACATCACCCCGGCCGAGCAGCACGTCCTCGACAGCTGCAACGGCAGGCTAGTGCTGTTTCACGTCGAGGGACCGTTGAGTTTCGGCTCGGCGCGCGATATTTCGCGCATCATGCTGACCGAGATCGACAAGGATATCCTGGCGATAGATTTCAGCGACGTGCCGTTTATCGACAGCTCGGCCGCGGCCGCGCTCGACGAGGTAATCCTGAGCCTGCGCGCCGACGACGACATCGTCATGCTCTACGGGGTCAGGCCGCAGGTACTGCGTACCCTCGAGCAAACCGGCACGCTCGACCACCTCGGCGAGCAGCGGGTCTTCGACACGCGCATCGAGGCATTGACCGCTGCCCGGTCGCTGGTCGAAGAGCGCCAGGCGCGGGTTCCCGTGGCGGACTGAAACAGGCCGCAACACGCAGCCAGCGCTTGCCATTAGCGGCGGATTTGCCGATCATGGTTGCGCGCCGCGCAGCGCGGCCTCGACACGGGAATCAGCATGACTGCCGCGGAACAGCCGATAATTTGCCTCTGCCTGAGCCACTTCGAACTCTACGTGCGAGACCTCGCGGGCATGGAAGAATTCTACACCCGCTACCTCGGCTTCGTGGTCACCGACCGGGACGCCGGCGACAACGGCATGGTGTTCCTGAGCCGTAATCCGCGCGAGCATCACCAGCTGGTCCTCAATCCCGCGGTCGATCCGCCGCCGCAAAGCCCGGTCGATCATTTTTCCTTTCGGGTCGAAACCCTCGCCGATCTGAAAATCCTGCATCGCTCGCTCGAGTCCGGCCCGGCGGCACTGCAGACGGTTTCCCACGGCAACAGCTGGTCGATTTATTTTCGCGACCCGGACGGTAACCGGCTGGAACTGTTCACCGACACGCCCTGGCACGTCGACCAGCCCTGTCGTTTCGAGATCGACCTCGGGCTGGACGAGACCGAGCTGGTCGCAATTACTGAAAAGACGATCCGCGAGCTGCCCGGGTTCGGCCCCGCGGCGGACTGGCGCGACCGGCACGCAAGCGCTTTCGTCGGGTGCGAGCCGACCCGGGCAGATAAGGAGAAAGGCGATGGCAGGCAGGCATAGATTAGTCCGCGCGGCGGCAAGCGGACTGTTACTCGGCGCCGCCGTTGCGGTATCCACCGCCCGGGCGGGCGCAGGCTGGACGGACTTCGTCCGCGTCGCCGAGCTCGTACCGACCTCGAAACATTACTATGAAGTTCGCCTGCCGGTCGCCGACAACCCGAGCGGATGCCGGGAAAAAACCTGGTTTTACCAGAATTACGAGTCGCCCGGCGCCGACCAGATGTTCGACGTGCTGCTCGAAAGCCTGTCCACCAATCTCCAGTTGCGCGTCTACGTGACCGGGGTATGCAATTTCAACGGTTACGCCGAATTTTCATCCATCGGCGTTACCCGTTGACGGCGCTGGCGATGCAAAAAGAATCCCAACGGGTATACCGCGACGCCACCGAGGCTGACTTGCCGGCGCTGGTTGCAATGCTCTCCGAAGACCCGCTCGGCGCCGCGCGAGAAGACCCTTCTCCACCGCTGAATGCGCGCTATCTCGGGGCTTTTCGCGCGATCGACACGGATCCGAACAACTTGCTGACGGTGGTCGAGGAGAACGGCAGGCCGGTCGGCATGCTGCAATTGACCTTCATTCCCTATCTGACTCACACCGGTTCGTGGCGCTGCCTGATCGAAGGCGTGCGGATTCACCACGACTGCCGCGGCCGCGGGCTCGGCGGCGAGTTTATCCGCTGGGCGATCGCGCGGGCGCGCGAGCGCGAATGCAGCATCGTGCAACTGACCTCGGACAAGCAGCGCCCCGACGCGCTGCGTTTCTACGAGTCGCTCGGCTTCGCCGCCAGTCACGAGGGATTCAAGCTCAGGTTGTGAATCGGCGCGCGCCAGCGGCATTCGGCAGCCGGGGACTCATCATCCCCGGTGGCGGCTGGCATAAAATCGATGTTCGACGAGAACGGGCTGGACATACATGGGGAAGCGCATGAATCAGAAACCGGAAATCGATACCGACGCCTTCGCGGCTTTCGAGCACGAGGGCTGGGAAGACGTCTGTGCCGGGTACGAGGCGCACTTCGGCCGGCTCACGCGGCAATCCTCGAATGCGCTGCTGAACGCCGCCGAGGTGGCCGGCGATATGCGGCTGCTCGACGTCTGCTGCGGCCCCGGGATGATTTCGGCGGCGGCGGCGGCCCGCGGTGCGCAGGCGATCGGCCTCGACTTTTCCGCGGCAACCGTGAAGCTCGCCGCTTCGCGCGTCCCGGAGGCCGGATTTCGCCAGGGCGATGCCGGCAACCTGCCCTTCGACGACGACGAATTCGACGCCGCGGTGTGCGGTTTCGGCATCATTCATCTGCCCGATCCGCACCGCGGCCTGCGTGAAATGAAGCGCGTCGTCCGGCCGGGCGCGCGTATCGGCGTCAGCGTCTGGGTCGCGCCGCAAAAGGGCAACGGTTTCGGGCTCATTTACGGCGCGATCAAGGCGCACGCCGATATGAACGTAACCATGCCCGAAGGACCGGATTTCTTCCAGTTCAGCGAGCCCGAAAAACTGGAGCGGACGCTTGCCGAAACGGGGCTCACCGAGGCGCGATCGACGATCGTCGATCAATTCTGGGATTTCGAGCGGGCCGAGGATATGACACGCGTTATCTTCGAAGGCATGGTACGGGCTCGCGGCCTGGTGGTGGCGCAGACCGAGCCGGTCAGGCAGGCGATCGTCGCCGACATCGAGACCGGCATGGAAAAATTTCGCAACGCAGAAGGAGGTTATCGCGTGCCGATGCCGGCGGTCGTCGCCTCCGGCCTGAAATAACCGCCGCGCGGTCCCGACTGCGTACCCGCAACAGGAGAACGAGCATGAAAATCGAAGGCGGCTGCCACTGCGGCCAGTTCAGCTTCCGCGCCGAGGTAGATCCCGACAACGTCATCATCTGTCATTGCACCGATTGCCAGACCCTGTCGGGGTCGGCCTACCGAACGGTGGTGCCGGCGCTCCCCGGCAGCTTCGAGCCCTTGTCCGGCAAACTCAAGGTTTACGTCAAGACGGCCGAAAACGGATCGCGGCGTGCGCAGGCATTTTGCCCCGAGTGCGGCACGCCGATCTACTCGGCGCCCGACGATGGGCAGTCGGAGTTTTTCGGGCTGCGTGTCGGCGCAATCAGGCAGCGCGACCAACTGGTACCGAGCAGCCAGTACTGGTGCCGTTCCGCGCAGGCCTGGGTACAGGACCTTTCCGCCATGCCCGGGGTCGAAACCCAGTAAACCGGCGAATCGACAGCCACGAGGAGAAAACCCATGATTCATTCGACCACCCACAGTATCGAGGGACGCGAAGTGACGCAGTATCACGGCGTGGTAACCGGCGAAGCCATCCTCGGCGCGAATATCTTCAAGGATTTTTTCGCCAGCATTCGCGATATCGTCGGCGGCAGGTCGGCCGCCTACGAGCAGGAGCTCGGCAGGGCGCGCGAGATCGCCTTCGAGGAAATGTCGCAACAGGCAGCGGACCTCGGCGCCAATGCGGTGATCGGCATCGATATCGATTACGAAACCGTCGGCTCCCAGGGCGGCATGCTGATGGTCAGCGTCAGCGGCACGGCGGTAAGCCTGCGCTGACGGGCGCGGCCGAATGGCGGCGCCCCAACCGGCTTGCCGCCGCCGGGACCATCGGCTAGGCTTGCGTGGACAAGCCGGTCGCAGCAGTCTCCGGCGACCGGCGAATGCCCCTGGACGACGAGAATCCACGCACATGACAAGACTATTTTTACTGCTGGCCTGCCTGGGCCTGGCCTGGAGCCCCGCGCGGGGCGACGGCGAACTGCAATTACAATCGGTAACCGATAACGTCTATGCAATCGTCGGCGAACTCGGCAACCGCAGCGCCGTCAACCTGGGTAACAATGCCACCTTCGGTTTCGTCGTTACCGAGAATGGCGTGGTGCTGATCGATTCCGGCGCCACCGAGCAGGGCGCACGCCGGATAGACGCGCTGATCGACAGGGTTACCGCCGATCCGGTGATCGTGGTAATCAATACCGGCGGCCAGGATCACCGCTGGCTCGGTAACGATTATTTCAGGCGCCGTGGCGCACGCGTCATCGCCAGCCGCGACGCGGTCGCGGATCAGCGCCAACGCCTGCGCGACCAGCTTATCCAGCTCGACAATCTGGTCGGCAAGGAACGCCTGGCCGGTACCGAGGCGGCTTATGCGGACGAAACCTTCGACGATCGGCTCGATTTGACCTTCGGCGATACCCGGTTCGAAATTCGCCATCCCGGGCCGGCGCATACGCCGGGCGACAGCTTCGTCTGGCTGCCGCGACAACGGGTCATGTTCAGCGGCGACATCGTTTACGTCGAGCGCATGGCCGGGATCGGCGAGCAATCGAACAGCCGCGCCTGGCTGGAAGCCTTCGACGCGATGGCGGCTTACCGGCCGGCTTACCTGGTGCCGGGTCACGGCAAGGTGACGACGCTGGAACACGCGTATAAGGACACCCGGGAATACCTGGCTTTCCTGCGCGACGCGGTGGGCGGGTTCATCGACGATGGCGGCGATCTGAGCGATATCGGCAGTATCGACCAGTCGGCCTGGACTTACCTCAGAAACCACGAACTGCTCGCCGGCCGCAACGCGCACCGGGTATTCACGGAAATGGAATGGGAATGACATGCGGCCGGAGCCTGTCGAACTCCGCAGGCGGTCTCGAAAGTGTCATAATAGGCGCGTCGCAATTTGTCGTGGCGTAAAGCCGATGTTACCGACCATAACACGCAGATTCGTCCCGGCCCTGTTGCTGGGATTCGCCTGTTGGGGTGCGCGTGCCCAACAACCCGACGAGGAAGTGGTGTCCTTCCGCTGCACGATGGCGCTAGACGCGGTTATTTCGGCGCTCGACAGCCAGGCCGGTAACCCGGTCACCCAGCAGGCGCTCGATCGAATCGACGAGGACAGCGGCGAATTCGTCTGCATCCGCGTCGACGCGAAGACGATCGCGGTGCGGCTGCAAACCCCGGACATGAGTCCGACCGAAGGTAAACTGGTGTTTACCGTCGATGCACGCACCTACGAGGTGCTGAAAACCTATTTCGGGCCCTGAAGCGGTGGCGGCGGAACCGGTCTACAGGATTTATCGCCCCGACGACGAGGCCGAAATTATCGAGGTCTGGCGCCGGTGCGATTTGATCAGGCCCTGGAACCATCCGCAGGAAGATATCCGGCGCAAATTCGCCGACTCGCCGGAATTGTTTTTCGTCTGCGAAATCGACGGCCGGCCGGCGGCCTCCTGTATGGCCGGTTACGACGGCCATCGCGGCTGGATTTATTACCTGGCCGTCGCCCCCGGGCTGAGACGCCGCGGTATTGCTACAAAACTTGTGGGTATATCCGAAGCCGAACTGGCTAAACTGGGCTGTCCGAAAATCGACCTGATGGTTCGCAACACCAACCAGGCGGTGATCGAATTCTACAAGGCTATCGGTTACGGCGACGACCCCGTGGTCGTACTGAGCAAGCGGCTGATCGAGGATCCGCCGCACGATTTCGGCTGAATCCTGAGCAGGCCGAAGTCCGGGAATATCCGAAGCCGCCACGCAATAAACCAACGAGGACAGATTGTATGAAAGTCGCCTATATATTTTCCAGCCAGGGCCACACGGTCTCCTACAAGCTCGGCAAGATGATCCTGCCGCAACTCGAGGAACATTCACACGGCCCCGAGGTGGTCGGCATGTTTTTCTTCGAAGATAACAACTACGTACTGGTCAAGGGCGACCCTGTCGGCGAACGGCTGGCGAAAGTGGCGAAAGAACAGAACATCATGTTGATGGGCTGCGACCAGTGCTGCTGGGAGCGCGAGATCGACGGCAAACTTGTCGAGGGCGCGACCATCGGCTGTTTTCCCAACCTTTACGAAGGCCTGGCCGGCAACATGCCCGACCAGGTGATCACGCTCTAGGGCAGAACACAATACTCGACGGGCCGGTAACCGACCAAGCGGAGGGCTGGCAATGAATACCAGGCAAGAATTTACCGGCGGCTGCCAGTGCGGAGCGGTCCGCTATCGGCTGACCGGCGCCGGGCGGATGCTCTATGCTTGTCATTGCCGCGATTGCCAGAAGCAGTCCTCGAGCGCGTTCGGCATGTCGCTGATCGTCGACCGCGCGGAAGTCGAATTCACCGCCGGCCTCGATCGCCTGCGAACCTGGGATACCCGCGGCGACGACGGGGCCTTGAAACGCTGCGCCTTTTGCGTCGACTGCGGTACGCGTATTTATCATGCCCCGGCGTCCGAAGACGAACCGATCAGCATCAAGGCCGGCTCGCTGGACGATACCGGCTGGCTGCAACCGGTGGCGCAAATCTGGTTGAAAAGCGCGCAACCCTGGGTCAGCGTCGAGCGCGATCGCTTTCGCTGTTTCGAGCAGGAACCCGACGACGAGGCCGAACTCGAAGTTCTCTGGCAGCGGCAAGCCGGGGATGCCTGAACGAGCTGCTATGCAAACGGCCACGCAAGTTATCCTCTTCGACCTCGGCGGCGTGCTGGTCGAACTCGGCCCGAGTCCTTTCCCCGTGGAGGTCGAATTCGTGATGGACGTCTGGCAGGAGTCGAAAGCCGCACTCGCCTTCGAAAAAGGCTTCACCACGGCAGTGGAATTCGCGCACGCGCTGATCGCCGAGCACGACATCGACTGCGATATCGGGATGCTCATCGACCACTTCAGAAGCTGGCCGAGAGGACCTTATCCCCGCGTTTACGAACTTCTGTCCGCGGTCCGCCAACGTTACCGGGTCGCGATTCTGACCAATACCAACGCGTTGCACTGGTCCCGGTTCCACGACGAATTCGCCCTGCACGAATACTGCGAGCGAATTTTTGCCTCGCATCAGCTGGGGATGGCCAAACCGGAACCGGAAATATTCGAGTACGTGATCGGTGCGCTGGATGCGCCGCCCGCGCACATCCTTTTCGTCGACGACAATGCGGCGAACGTCGCGGCGGCAGGTGCGCGCGGAATGCAGGCGGTTCAGGCGCGCGGCTTCGAAGCCGTTGTCGAAAGCCTCGCAAGCCGCGGGATAATCGACACTGCCGGGCAATTTCCCGCGACGGGGGTGTGAAGCACGCGCCCGTTCGGCGATAATCGCACCCGGGAGCCGTCCGCGTCGCCGGGACTGCGGGTATATCATTCAGGGCCAGGGAAATTTGCCATGCACTCCGTCAAACTGCTGGGGCTACGAATCAGCGTATACACGCGCATCGCGCGGCTTGCGCTGGCGGAAAAAAAGGTCGATTACGAGCTCGAGGAAGTGGATATTTTCGCCGACGAGGGACCGCCGGAGGATTACCTCGCACTGCATCCTTTCGGCCGTATCCCATGCCTGCTGTACGGCGATTTTTGCCTCTACGAAACCAGCGCGATCTGCCGCTACATCGACGAAGGTTTCGTCGGCCCCGAGCTGCAACCCGCAAACCCCGCGCCGCGCGCACGCATGACGCAGATAATCGGCGCGCTCGATCATTACGGCTACCGGCCAATGGTCTGGGATGTCTACGTACAGCGCGAAGTGATCCCGGCAAGCGGCGGGCTGGCCGACGAAGCATTGATCTCGTCCGCGCTGCCGGAGATCGAGATCCTTTTGCGGCAACTAGACGAATGGCTCGGTGCGGGCGAATTCCTGATCGGCGATGCGATTTCGCTCGCCGATCTCCACGCCTATCCGATGCTGCGGTATTTCATCGAGACCGCCGAGGGCGCAGCCATGCTGGCGTCTTTCCCCCGGCTGGCCGGATGGATGGCGCGAATGCAATCCCGGCCGAGCGCGAGGACGACCAGCTTTCATTCCGCCCAGGCGAACGAAACCGGGTTTTGACCCCGTCCCGGTCCGCCGCGCAATGCTAGGCTGGCGGTCGCCGCGCGGGCGATTTATGCTAGGCGCAATCGATCCGGAACCGATCAATGCTGGCAACCGAGCAAAACGGTAAAACTCTCGAGGTCCGCTACCGCAGTTATCTGCCGGGGTTGTTGTTGCTGACTATCCCTCCCCCCGTGGTTTACGAGTTCGGCGGCGGCCTGCTCCACGGCAGTCTCGAGAGCAGTGAAAAAATCGGCCTCGTCATCGGCCTGTTACTGCCGCTCGCGGGTACCTACTACCTGGTCGAATTCGCATCCTTCAGTTTTTCTCTCGAGGATCGCCGCTTTCGCTGGCAGTGGCGAAACCTGTTGCGTCGCAGTTCGGGCGAGGTACCGCTGGATCGTATCGCGCGGGTCGGGCGTGAATCCATGCAAGCCAGCGATTCCGCCGGCGCGCAACGCATCTACCGCCTGGTGGTGGAACTCGACGACGCGACCGTGATACCGCTGACGCATCGCTATTCGGGCCTGCATGAGCGGAGACTCGACCATATCGTCGACCAGGTTCGAGAACACCTGGGCCACTTCGTGGCACCGAAATGACCCTCGAGCTGATTCTCGGTAAACCCCGCGACCTCGAGCTGGTTTTGCCGCTGGTGTGCGCTTACCACGAATTCGAGGGGATCGACAGCACCGAGTCCAGGCGAAAATCGGCGGTCGGCCGGCTGCTCGGCAGTGCAAACCTCGGCGGAATCTGGCTGATTCAAAGCGGCGGTACGCTCTGCGGTTACATTGTCCTGTGCCGCGGGTTCAGCATCGAGTTCGACGGTTTCGATGCCTTCGTCGACGAGTTTTACCTGCTCCCGGAATACCGCGGGCGGGGCATCGGCGGCCGGGTGCTGAAGGAAATCAAGTCGAAGGCGCGCGCGCTCGATATCAACTCGCTCCACCTCGAGGTCGCGCGCGACAACGATCGCGCCCGCCGTCTGTATCGCGCGGCGGGTTTCGAGGCGCGCGACAGGTACCTGCTGATGTCGGCGACGCTCGAACGGAAATAAATTCGGCGCCTGCCGCGGCAAGTGCGGTGCAGGCGCCGAGATTCCTTAATTCCGAGACGAGTATACGATGACCTACATAGACAGTTTCGTGGCGCCGGTGCCGACGGCGAACCGGCAAAAATACCTCGAACATGCCGCGGCCATCGCGCCGCTGTTTCGCGAATACGGCGCTTTGAGCTACACCGAGTGCTGGGGCGACGATGTGCCGCCCGGCGAGCAGACCTCGTTCCCGAAGGCCGTCGATTGCAGTGCGGACGAAACCGTCTGCATCGGCTGGGCGGTCTGGCCGTCGCGGGAGGTACGCGATCGGGCAATGGAAAAAATGCGCGGCGACGAACGCATGAGCCCGGAAAACTGCCCGATGCCTTGCGACGGCAGTCGACTGATATTCGGCGGCTTCGAAGTCATCGTCGAGGCCTGACCGGCCCTCGGCAGCGATCGCATATTTCATTCGCTCGATTACAATGTCTTCGATGAGAACATTACTGCAAGCATTGCTATTGACCGCGTTTACCGCCGGGTGCCAGTCGGGCTGGGTCAGGCCCGATGGCGCGGCCGTCGACGCGACCCGGCTCGAGCGGGCGCGCGAGGTCTGCCGCATCGAGCGTAAGCTGGCGGGGCTCGAGCGAGCGCGCAAGGAGCGCGACCAGGGATTAAGGCAAGCGAAATCCAACCAGGCCACGATGCAGGTCAAGGAAGACTTCGCCACCATCGAACGGCAGGTGCAGGCCGAGATCGAGTCCTGCATGCGGCGGCAGGGTTACGCTCGTAAGGGCTAGCACGTGATACGCATTCGTTCGCATACCGCAGACGACGATAATGCCGTCTGGCAGGTCAACAAGACGACCTTCCCGACACCCGCCGAGGCCGGGCTGGTCGAGCGCCTGCGCGCCGAGGCCGACCCCGTGATATCGCTGGTCGCCGAGGACGACAGCGGCCTGGTCGGGCACATCCTGTTCTCCCCGGTATGCCTCGCCGCGGATTCCGCTTTCCCCGCAATGGGACTGGCGCCGATGGCGGTGGTGCCGGGCTGGCAGCGCCGGGGTATCGGCGGCGCAATGCTGCATGCCGGGCTGGACGCCTGCCGCGGGCACGGCTGCCGGGCGGTATTCGTACTCGGACACCCGGATTACTACCCCCGTTTCGGCTTCGTCGCCGCCTCGCGCTACGGTGTCGAAACCCGTTACGAAGTCACCGACGAAGCCTTCATGGTGCTCGAGCTGGAGCCGGGCGCACTTAAGGGGCTCGCCGGGAAAATGCACTATCACCCCGCTTTCGACGCGCTCTAGCGCGTCATCGCTCGTGGAACAGGCCGTTTTTTTCCGCCTCGCCGCCGATGCCGTGCTGTCGCTGCACGCACTGGTCGTGGTTTTCGTGGTGGCCGGGCTCGCACTGGTACTGGCCGGCAAGCCGCTGGGCTGGCGGTGGATACGCCATTTCGGCTTCCGGGTGACGCACCTGTGCGCGATCGCCGTGGTCGTGCTGCAATCCTGGCTCGGCGTCGTCTGCCCGCTGACCCGCTGGGAGATGAATCTGCGAGCGCGGGCCGGCGATGCGACCTATCCCGGCGCTTTCGTCGCTCACTGGATCGAACGCCTGCTCTACTACCGAGCGCCCGACTGGGTATTCGTGGTGCTTTACACGGCTTTCGGCGTGCTGGTCGGGGCGTGCTGGTTTTGGGTGCGCCCGCGGCGTTGATCCGATATTACGGCGGTGTCGCATACCTCGCACAAATTGCTACAGGAACTTCGCCCTATACGCTGCACTCGGCAGCCTGCTCGTCGTCTGGTTATCGCTCGCGGTTATCAAGCTGCGGCATCGTGAGCCTGTCAACCTCGGCGACGGCGGCTGTGTCGAGCTCGAAACCCGGATTGCCGCGCAGTCGAATGCCATCGAGTACCTGCCCATCTCGCTACTGATGCTGTTTGCACTGAAAATGAACGGCGCTCAAGCTACCCTGCTGCACGGTTTCGGAATCGTCTTGCTGAGCAGCCGGGTGCTGCATGCGCGGGCGATGTTCGCGCAGAACTTCCGGCTGCGGGTGCGGGCCATGCAGTTGACCTTCTGCACCCTGATCGGCCTGGCGTTGGTCAACCTGTGGTTGTTGCCTTACGGAAAGCTGCTGTAAACCGGCCTCGCCGGCAACCTCCCGGGGAATCAATCCACCAGCGCGGGATAGAATTTGCGCGCGATTTCGGGATAGGAACGCACCCAGCGTTGCCAGTATCGCTCGCCGAACACCACCGGCCGCGCTCGACTTTCCATGCCGCCGAGTCCTGCCTGCAGTTCCGCGCGCGAAGCCATCAGGCCCTCGCCGCTGTG